>Ga0066710_100000431_pt1 | contig 25103 bp, 23 predicted proteins | sample GraSoiAngelo_159_FD_79666 | JGI IMG/M metagenome (GOLD analysis project Ga0066710, IMG submission 79666) | Grasslands soil microbial communities from the Angelo Coastal Reserve, California, USA - 14_1009_16_40cm | ecosystem: Environmental > Terrestrial > Soil > Grasslands | place: USA... | reverse complement strand
GCGGCGGGCAACATCGTGAGCACGACCGTCACCTGCACCATCAGATGGCTCATCGCGAAGTGCATGAGGTCGGTCGTCCAGCCATGGCGGAAGATCGCCTGATCCGGGAGGCGGGGGATCACGCGCTCGAGGGGGACGAAGAGCAGGGCCAGCACGAACAGGTTCAGCAGGAACCAGTCGAGCCCCACCGCGGTCGTTCCGCCGAGAGCTCCCACCTCGGCGGTGGAGCCGCCGAGCAAGGTGCCCGCGGTGGCCAGCGCCATCCCGGTGAAGCCGAGTACCTTGCGGCGCCGCAGCACCACGCTCAGCGCGCCGAGGCCGAAGCCGAGGACGAGCATCACGTAGATCAGGAAGCGGACCAGATCGAGCGGGTAGAGCGCGCGCGCCGAGGGCGTGGTGAGCCAGCTCGGGAACAAGAGGCACAGGACTCCGCCGTAGCCGAGCGCGCCGCAGGTGACGGCGAGGACCCCGCTGATCCAGCCCGAGCCGTAGCGGCGACCCGTGCCCCGGCCGAGGCCTGAGCTCATGCGAAGGCGAAGGCGCGGGCCGGGTTCTCCACGAGAAGGCGGGTGAGCCCAGCGTCGTCCACGCCCTTGGCGCGAAGCCGGGGCACCACGTTCACGAGCAGGTGGTGGTAGCCGTAGCCGCCGTATTTCACCAGCGAGGTCTTGTAGGCGATGTCGTGCGACAGGAGAATCTGATCGCGATGGCCGGCGGCGATGAGGGCGAGCACGTGGGCCATGCGGCCGCCGTCGTTGGGCATGTCGAAGCCCGGATTGTAGGGATAGAACGAGTTCTCCAGCCCGAAGAGGTCGTACTCGAGCCAGATGCCGGTCTGGGCGAGGTCGATCACCGCCCGCACGTCACTGATCGTGCGGCAGATGTGACACATGATCGTGCGGCGCAGATCGCCGCCTTCCTTGCGGACGAACTCGGCGAGCTGGATCGGCATGGCCGGGTGCCGCCCGGGGTGGATCATGAGCGGCGCGCCGGTCTCTCGCTGGGCGATGACCGCCGCGCGCAGCACTTTCCGTTCGTTCTCGGTCCAGGGGTACGTGGTGCCGATCTCGCCGATCAGGCCGGCGCGGATGCCCGTGCCGCCCACTCCCGAGGTGACGTCGGCGACCATCTCGCCCGCGAGGTCGTCCACGGTGCGGCGGTCCATGCCGGCCGGGTGGGAGGCGTCGACGTAGTAGCCGGCGCCCATGACCACGTTCAAGCCCGTCGCGCGGGCGATGCGGGCGAGCGCCTGGGGATCGCGGCCGATCGTCTTCGGTGTCGGATCGACCACGGTCCGGCCACCCGCGCGCTTGAACAGCAAGATCTCGTCTTGCGCCACCTGCTCGTCGAGGAGCCGGAGGTTGTCGAGATTGGCGTTGAAGTTCTGGCGGACCCAGCCGAGGTTCGCCAGGCTCACCGGCTCCCACGCGCGCCCCTTGTCGCTGGCCGCCGTCGGCTCCGCGAACATCACCTTGAAATCGATCAGGAGGTGCTCGTGGGGCAGGGTGATGCCGATCGCGTCCGGCGCCACCGCGCCGAGCACCGTCTGGACCTGTCCGGCGAGCGGTTGTGGCATCCTTACCGGAAGGCCGGCGCGATCTCCGTGATGAACCGGTCGAGGTCCCGGCGCAGCTCGTCCAGAGGGCGGAACATGCTCGGGATGAAGAGCGTGTCCACCCGAGCCGACCGGAGCTGCTGGAGCTGCTCGCGAATCTGATCGGGTGTGCCTGCCAGACAGGTGTCGCGCGCGTCGGCCGCGTGGCGTCCCATGCGCTTGGCGATCGTCTCGGCGAGCTGGTCGACTTCGATTTTGTTATCAGTGATTAGGAGCGCCATGTTCGCAGAGCGCTTGAGGCTCTTGGGGTCGCGGCCGAGCGCAGCGCAGTGATCGTCGAGGATCTTGCCCTTGCGCGCGAGGACTCGCGGGCCGCCCCAGCAGTTCCAGTGGTCGGCGTGCTTCGCGACGATCCGGAGGGTGACGCGCTCGCCGCCGCCGCCGATCATGAGCTCGGGGTGGGGCGTCTGGACGGGCTTCGGGTCGAGCGGGGCGTCGGAGAGCTGGTAGTAACGCCCCTCGAACGTGGTGCGGCGCTCCTTCCACAGCGACCGGATCACCTGACAAGCCTCGTCCAGGCGCTCGAGCCGCTCGCGCATCGTGTAGAAGGGAATGCCGTAGGCCTCGTGCTCGTTCTGTTGCCATCCCGCGCCCAGGCCCAGGAGAAGCCGGCCGCCCGAAATGATGTCGACCTGCGCAGCCATCTTGGCGACCACGGCCGGGTGGCGGTAGGTGTTGCCGAGAACGATCGTTCCGACCCGGAGCCGCGGCACCAGGGCGGCCAGGGCGCTGAGCGTGCTCCACGACTCGAGCATGACGCCCTCGCGCTCCTTGGTGTTCGGCATGAAGTGATCGGTCACGCAGGCGATGTCCCACCGGGACGCTTCGAGGTGTTTCCAGAGGTCCAGCACGCCAGGCCAAGTCTGGCCTCCCATGCTCGTGAAGATGCCGAAGCGCATGTGTCGATCTCCTCTCTAGGTGCAACATACTATCGCGACCGTGCGCTCTTTCGTGATGCTACCTTGGCGCGGGAGGTCCTATGGCCATCATCCGCATCCACACCGGTTCAGACGGCAAGTCACACTTCGAGGAGATCGTGCCGAAGCTCGAGCCCCGCGGAGACAAGTCGCAGAGCGCCGAGCTCATCCCCGGCAGCGGCATCGTCATTCGCCGCTTCGAGCCGACGCGATCTAACCCGTGGCACCACGCTCCAGGCCGCTACGCCGTGTTCACGCTTTCCGGCGCGGTCGACATCGAGATCGGCGACGGCACGGTTCGCCGGCTGGGCACGGGCGACATTCTCATCGCCGAGGACGTCACGGGCCAAGGCCACGTCACGCGCGAGGTCGGTCCTCAAGCTCGCGTCTCCGTCTTCGTCCCTTTGGGTTAGCGGAGCGTGTTGCCGTCGCCGTCTCTCGCTCCGTCTCAGCTCCCGCGCTTCAAAGCCTTGAAGCTAGGTCGATTTCGTCGGGCCCGAGCGGACCCGTTCCCTGTGAGCGGACGGCGGGAGTCGAGCGCCCAGATGGAGCCCAGCCGCCGCGGAGCAGCGCACGCGTGCCGCGTGGTCCGTCCGACCCCTCCCACGCCCCGCCGTCCCAACGCCGCCGGCTCCGGCGCTAAATGACGCCTTCCGAGATCCAGCGAGCGAGGTCGTCGCGAGAATGGCCGAGGAGGCCGACGAAGACGGCTTCGTTGTGCTCGCCGGGGTTGGGAGCGAGCCACTTGATGCGTCCGGGAGTCTCGGAGAGCTTCAGGGGGGTGCCCGTCGTCTTGACTCGGCCATAAGTCGGATGGTCGAGCTCCACGAACATCTCGCGAGCCTGCACCTGGGGATCGGCGACCATCTCGGCCACGTTGTTGACCGGGGCAGCCGGGACGCCGCCGGTCGACAGCGTATGGACGACTTCCGCCTTGGAGCGCTCGCTCGTCCAGCTCTGGATGATGGCCGCCACCTGGTCCCGCCGGTCGCGCCGGGCCGCGGCCGTCGCGAACCCCGCGTCGCGGGTCAGGTCGCTCCGGCCGATGATCTCGCAGAATCGGCGCCAGACCGCGTCGCTCGCCCCGGCGGCGATCGCGACATGGCCGTCGGTCGTCGGATAGACGCCCGAGCTGGAACCGCCGAACGAGACGTTGCCCGCGCGCGTGAGGAGCTCGCCGCCGACCGTGTAGCGCTCGCCCAGGTTGTCGAGGGCGATGAGCAGGCTATCCAGGAGCGCCAGATCGATGCGCTGGCCGTGGCCCGTTCGCTGGCGGTAGTGCAGCGCCGACACGATGCTGAAGGCGCAGAGCATGCCGGCGTAGTAGTCCGAGATCGACTGGCCCGATCGGGTGGGCGGGTGCTCGGGAAAGCCCGTGATGCTCATGTAGCCGCTGATCGCCTGGGCGAGCATGTCATAGCCCCGCTGGGTGGCGTACGGTCCGTGCTGGCCGAAGGCGGTGATCGAGGCGTAGATGATGTCCGGCTTCTCGCGTTTGAGGTCGTCGTAGCCGAGCCCCAGCCGTTCCAGAGTGCCGACGCTGAAGTTCTCGGTCACGACGTCAGCGCGACGGACGAGCTCCTTGAAAAGCTCGATGCCACGCGGCGTTTTCAGCTCGAGGGTGATACCGAGCTTGTTCCGATCACGATACTGCGCCGCCGGTACACGCTCCTCGACGCCGTTGCGCTTGCGCTTGATGCCCAGGGAGACGCGCTCTCGCCCGCGCTCCCGTGACTCGACCTTGATCACCCGTGCCCCCATATCGGCCAGGAGCATCGTGCAGAAGGGCATGGCGATGACCTGTCCAAGGTCCAGCACCGTGACGTCGCTCAGCGCCTGATTCATGTACCCTCAATGGCGGCCAGGCCCGCGCCGCCCCGGCGATAGTGCGCCGGGCCAGGTGGCCCGGTCAACCGGCGCCGCTTCGGTCGAGGCCGGAATGGCAGGATGCCAGCTTCCGCGGGGGCGGGTGATAGCATTGAATCCTGCACGGCAGGCCATTTCCGTGGAGCTGACATGGACCTGAGGCCGAAACGTTACGTGGACACGGTGGTGCTGTCCCCCGTGGGCCGCATCGATCACTCCACGTCGGAGGACTTCAAGATCACGCTGGCGCCCCACATGACCCGCTGCGCGGAGGGGCAGGACAGGGTGATCCTCGACTTCGCAAGTGTGGAGTACATCAGCAGCGTAGGGCTCCGCGTGCTCATGCTGGCCTCCAAGCAGGCCAAGAGCCAGCGTGGCTCGCTCGGGATCGCCGCCCTGCAGCCGGCCGTACGAGAGATCTTCGACATCAGCCGTTTCACGATGGTCCTCGACGTCTTCCCGTCGGTCCGCGAGGGGCTCGCTCGGCTCTCGCCCAAGGCGCTGGCGGCGTTCGATGCAGCCTGACGGGCGCTTGAAGGTCAAGTTCTGGGGGACCCGCGGGTCGATCCCGGTGGCCATGACATCGGCCGAGGTCCGGCGCAAGCTGATCTCGGCGCTCACGCGCGCGTCCGGACGGAAGCTCGAGACGCCCGATCAGGCGGCGGCCTTCCTCGACCGCGAGCTCGACTTCGCGGGCTCGCACACGTTCGGCGGCAACTCATCCTGCGTCGAGATCATCACGGGCCAGCGGGACTACGTCCTCTGCGACCTGGGCTCGGGCGCTCGAGTGTTCGGCAATGAGGTCCTCACGACGCGGGGGCCCTCGGGCCAGCGGTTCCACGCGTTCATGTCCCACACGCACTGGGACCACATCATGGGCTTTCCGTTCTTCATGCCCGCCTACGCGGCCGGCAACCACATCCGGATCTACGGCTGTCACGCCGACCTGGAGGAGGCCTTTCGAGGCCAGCATGCGGCGCCGTCCTTCCCGGTCGATTTCTCGCGGCTGTCCGCGACGATCGAGTTCGTGCGGCTCGAGCCCGAGCGCGAGTACGAGATCGCCGGCCTGCGGGTGCGGCCCAAGCTCCAGCGGCACGGCGGCGACTCGTACGGCTATCGGTTCCAGGGGGGCGACAAGGTCGTCGTCTACTCCACCGACGCCGAGCACAAGCAAGACGATCTGACGGAGATCAAGGCGTTCGCGGAGTTCTTCCGCGACGCCGACCTGGTGATCTTCGACTCCCAGTACTCGCTGGCTGAGGCCACATCGATCAAGGAAGACTGGGGGCACTCGAGCAACGTCGTCGGGCTCGAGCTGTGTCAGATGGCGCACGCGAAGTGCCTGTGCCTCTACCACCACGAGCCCGTCTCCGACGACGAGCGAATCGCCGCGCTCCTCGCCGAGACGCGTCGACTCGAGGAGATCACCCGCAGCGACCGGCGGGTCGAGATCCTGGCGGCGTACGACGGCATGGAGATCGCTCTCTGAGCCTGCCGGGCTGAGCCCGATGCACTGGTCGGAACGGCGCTGGGTTCGGGTCCTCGGCGGCAGTCGCGGCCAACCCCTCGGGATCGCGCTGCTGGCCTTGGTCCTGACGATCGAGCTCGCGCCCGACCTGTTCGGCCTCGGGTTCATCCGGCTCGCGGCGTTCGACGCCTACCAGCGCTGGGCCCCCCGCGCACGGCACTCAGGCCCGGCCGTCATCGTGGCCATCGACGAGGAGAGCCTTCGGCTGCACGGGCAGTGGCCGTGGCCGCGGACCTGGCTCGCCCAGCTGGTGGCCCGCATCGCCGAAGCCGATCCCGCCGCGATCGGCGTCGACATCCTGATGCCCGAGGCAGATCGGCTCTCGCCGGCACGCCTGCCGGAATTCGTGCCCGGCATGGGCCAGGACCTGGTTCAGCGACTGTCCAGCCTGCCGAGCAACGATACGGTTCTCGCGCGCACCCTCCAGGCGTCTCGGGTCGTGCTCGGGGTTGCCGGTCTGGAAGCAGAGGTGGCCGGGACGCGACGCAGTATCCGGCGAGTGCCATTTCGAACCGTCGGCGGCGACCCGCGACCGCTCGTGCGCCGGTTCGACGCTACGCTCCACAGCGCCGAAGAAATCGATCGTGTCGTCAAGGGGCACGGTCTCCTGAGCGTGGACACCGAGCGAGGCGTGGTGCGGCGGATGCCCCTCGTCGCCACCGTCGGTGACGCGCTGGTTCCCGCGTTCGGCATCGAGATGCTCCGCGTCGCAGCTGGGGGCGCCGTGGTGACCGTCCGCACCGGTGCGTCGGGTGTCGAAGCGCTGGAGATCGGAGATCTGGCCGTTCCCACCGAGCCCGATGGCAGCGTGCGCGTACACTTCGCGCGGTCCGATCCGGCGCGCTTCGTCTCGGCGGCCGACGTTCTCGCCGGAAAGGTCGATCGTCATCTGCTCGAGCGCAAGCTGGTCCTGATTGGTGTCACCGCGCTCGGTCTCTCCGACTACCAGGCGACGCCGGTGACCGATCGGATGCCCGGTGTCGAGATTCACGCCCAGCTCCTCGAGAACATCTTCGATACCGATCTGCTCTCCCGGCCTCGCGCCGTCGTGTGGGCCGAGGCCGGTCTGTTGCTCGCCGGCGGGCTGCTGCTGATTCTGACCATGCCGCGATCGTCGCCCCTCGCGTCGGTGGCGCTCTACGTGCTGATGGTCGGCGCCATCGTGACCGCGGGCGCGCTGCTCTATCTGCAGCGCGGGATTCTGCTCGACGCCGCGTCGCCGTCGCTCGCGCTCGGTACCTTGTTCACCGCGATGCTGGTGGTCACGCTCGCCGAGACCGAGCGCCACCGTCAGTCGCTGCGCCGCCAGGTCGAGCAACAGCGGGAGCAGGCCGCGCGCCTCGCCGGCGAGCTGGAAGCCGCCCGCCGGATCCAGATGGGCAGCCTCCCGGACCCGGCAACCGCGTTTCCCGGAGACACGCGCCTCGATCTCTACGCGTTTCTCGAGCCGGCGCGCGAGGTCGGCGGCGATCTCTACGACTTCTTCCCTCTGGATCGGGACCGGCTGTGCCTCCTGATCGGGGACGTCTCGGGGAAGGGCTTGCCGGGCAGCCTCTTCATGGCGGTCAGCAAGGCGCTCTACAAGAGCGCCGCGCTGCGAGGAGTCGGATCCGTCGATGCCGTCATGCGCGAGGCCGATGGCGAAATATCTCGGGACAATGCGGAGGGGCTCTTCGTCACGATGCTGGCGGGCATCCTCGACGTGCGGACCGGTCTGCTCGAGTACTGCAATGCGGGCCACGAGCCGCTCTATCTGCTGCCGAACGGTGACCGGCCGCTCACCCGTCTCACGGACGGGGGCGGCCCGCCCCTCTGCGTGCTGGACGGCTTTCCCTACGCGGCGAGCGCTCGCCGTCTCACGCGGGGCGACACAATCTGCCTCGTGACCGACGGCGTGCTGGACGCCATGAGCCCCAAGGCCGAGGCGTACGGACGGACCCGCTTCGAGGCGCTGCTCGAGAAAGTCGGCCGCGCGGCGAGCGCCGCAGAGATCGGTGAGGCGATCCGGCTCGAGGTCAGCCGGTTCGCCGATGGCGTCGAGCAATCCGACGACATGGCGATCCTCGTGTTGCGCTGGAAGGGCCCTAGCGGACGCTGATCTCGACGCGCCGGTTCCGCGGCTCGGACACATCCTGGGCCGTCGGGATCTCGGGCTCGCGCCAGCCGCGGCCCGCGATCGAGATCCTCACTTTTGGAATGCCCAGTTTCAAGAGCTCGTCACGGCAGCGCTCCGCGCGCCGGAGCGAGAGCGCGTCGTTGTACGGCACGGTGCCCACGCGGTCGGAGTGGCCGATGATGGCGATCTCGGGCGCGGGCCGCCGGGCGATCTCGGCGAAGATCTTGTTGACGAGCGCCTTGGACTCCGGCGCGAACTCGTCGGTGTCGGCCAGGAAGTACAGGTAGAAGGACACCGGCCGCTTGGGCTGGGCCTGGAGCGCCGGACCGAAGTCCTGTTTCACCTCGGCCGCGGAGCTCTTGATGCCCTCGACGCTGCCGACGTTCTTCACGCGCGCCGCGGCATACGGTGTGTCGAGCGTCTGCTTCTTGCCCTCGCTCTCGACGATCAGGGCGCCGGTCTTTCCGTCCTTGCCGGGCAGCAGGACGTACAGATCGTTCCGGGTGGCGCAGCCGACCAGGGCGGTCAGCGCGAGGGGCGCCAGCCAGACGAGATTCCGCGCCCGGGCGGGCCGAGAATCAGTCTTTCGCCGGGCTGGTGCGAACAAGGAACTCGGTCCCGCGCACGCCGAGAATCGCCGCCGGAGTCTTGACCTTCATCGCCTCGGGCGACTGCTTGGCCAGCTTGCCGGAAACGACGGCGAGGGTGCCCTGCTTCAGTGAGCTGTCAAAGGAGCCCTGGTGGGTCGTCGAGTCGAAGACGAAGCGGTCGATCGCGAGCACGCTGTCCGGACCGACCGAGAGCAGGCTGCTGTCGCGGAACGTGATGCCGACCGAGCCATCCGCGCCGGTCACCACCACGTCGCCCTGGTGCACGACCTGGCCGACGGTGGCGGGAAGCTTCTTACCGGAGCGCTCGATCTGGGCCGAGCCCTTCGAGACTTTGATCTGTCCGGCCTCTTGCGCGGCGACCGCGACACTGAAGGCCAGAACCATTGGCAAGGTCAGAGCAATCAACGCGGATCTCATGGCTCCCTCCTCATATCCTCGCAATATCCTCGCAATCGTCGGGCCTATTCCGGAATGCACAGCCGCCCGACGCGCAACCCGATGTATATATAGTAGCCGAGTCGGTCTCGACATCTCCCGAGATCCGGAGGCCGCGCACGAGCCACGACGCTCATACCGGAAACCACCACCGGACCTTCCCGGCCCGTCGGGATACCCTACCCGCAGTAGCGCAGTTCATCGCCGACATCTGCGCGGTCAATGGGGTGCCTCGCAAGGCGTGTCTTCGACTGACGTTGCTCGTCGAGGAGCTTTTCACGAACACGGTCGTGCACGGCTACGGGAGCGACAGCGAAGCGCCCGTATATCTCGCCTTCGCGATCAAGCCCGGCTCGATCGCGGTCACCTACGAGGACACGGCGCGTCCCTACGATCCGTTCGCCCGAGTCCGCGTGCCCGACGATAGCCTCGGGGTCGAGGAGCGACCGGTCGGTGGGCTGGGAGTGGCCCTGGTCGCCGCGATCGCCGAGCGCGTCGAGTACGCGCACGTCGCAGGCAGGAACCGCATCTCGCTCGTGATCCCGACACCGTCGGATTCCTGAGGAGCCCGCCATGACCACGCCGCTCGTGACGTACGCCGCCGACGGCCGCGTCGGCATCGTCTCGCTCAATCGAGCCGAGAAGCTCAACGCCATCAGCGCCGATCTCAAGAAGACGCTCGTCGAGCGCTTCCACGAAGCCGACCGCGACCCGGCCACCAGCGTCGTGATCCTCCGCGCCGAGGGCCGGAGCTTCTGCGCCGGCTACGACATCGCGCCCAACCCGGCCCGGGCGGAACGGCGCGGGAACGCGCTCGCGTGGCACGAATCGCTCACCGACGACGTCCAGCTCGAGATGACGCCCTGGGAGATGAAGAAGCCGGTGATCGCCTCAGTCCAGGGCCACTGCCTCGGGGGCGGCTGCGAGCTCGTGATGATGTGCGATCTCACGATCGCCGCCGCCGATGCGCTCTTCGGCGAGCCGGAAATCCGCTTCTCGAACGTCGGCCCGGCGCTCGTCATGCCCTTCATCATCGGCCTCAAGCGCGCCCGCGAGCTTCTGTTCTTGGGCGACCCGATCGACGCGCAGACCGCGCTCCAGTACGGGATGGTGAACCGCGTCGTCCCCAGAGCCGAGCTGGCCTCCGCGACCCTGAAGTTCGCGCGGCGGATGGCCTTGATCTCCCCCGAGGCGCTCGCGGGCACCAAGCTCGCCATCAACCGCGGCGCCGAGTCGGCCGGATTCCGGAACGCGATCAACGCCGGCCTCGACATTCTCGCGGCCGTCTACGCCGCCCGCACCGAAGTCGGCGTGAAGTTCGACGAAATCCGGGAAAAAGACGGACTCGGCGCGGCCCTCCGCTGGCGCGCATCACAGTTCGCCGACTGACCGTCCGACGGACGCCTAGCGGCCTCTGAACGTGGGCTTGCGCTTTTCGACGAAGGCGCGGGCCGATTCTTGGAAGTCTTCGCTCAGGTGCAGACTGAGTCCCTGGGTGTACATGCGTGACTGGCGCTGCATCTCGTTGACGAACCAGCGCATGACCCGCACGTTGGCGCGGACCGCGAGCGGCGGGTTCTCGAGGATCTCCGCGGCCAGCGCCTCGGCGGCGGCGATCGTCTGCTCGGCGGGGACCACGCGGTTCACCATGCCATGCTGGAGCGCTTCTTCGGCGGTGAACATGCGGCCGGTCAGGGCGACCTCATTCGCGAAGCGGCTGCCCGTCCAGAACCAGGTCGCCACCCAGTGCTGGCCGCTGGCGAGCCCGCGCTGCACCTCGCGGATCTGGAACTTCGTGCCGGCGGCCGCCACGACCAGATCGCAGGACTGAGAGAGCGAGTAGCCGAGCCCGAGCGCGTAGCCGTGCACCGCGGCGATCACGGGCTTCCAGTTGACGGCGTCGCCGAGGCCGTTCTCGCGCGAGCGCCGGCCGGCGGGCCCGCCCAGTCGCTTGAGCTCCTCACGTGTGCGGAGCTGGCGCTGACGCACGTCGGCGCCGGAGCAGAAGGCCCGACCGGCGCCGCTGATGATCGCGACCTTCAGCTCGGGATCGGCGTCGAACTCGAAGAGGGCGTCGTTGACCTCTTCGACGAGCTGATCAGTGGCGGCGTTGAGCTTCTCCGGGCGGTTCAGGACGATGTGACAGATGGCGCCCTTGGGCTCGTAGCGGACGGTCTCGAATTTCGTGGCGCCGTTGTCGCGGGTGGCCATCGGGAACGCTCCTTATTTGAACCTTGGCATCACCTGCTGCGTGAGGAGCTCGAGGCTGCGCTTCTCTTGCTCCATCGGCAGGAGCCCGCCGGGGTTCAGCTCCGCCGCGACGCCGTTCAGGCTGAGCTCTTCCCGGAGCTGGGCGAAGCGATCCACGAGCGCCGGGCCCGTCCCGAACGCGACCTTGGTGCTGAGGATCTCGGGATACGAGAGGCTCGACAGCGTCCTGGCCTGCGTGATCCGTCGCTCGGCCGGGCCGGTGCCGGCGCGTCCAACCGGCGCGCGGGTCAGATCGGCCTGGCGCTGGAAGTAGTACATGATCGTCTCTTTCGGCTCTTCCAGCGCGGCCTTCTCGGTGGGAGCGGCGTACACGGGAATTCGCAGGCACACGTCGCCGTCGCCGGGATGGCCGGCTTCCCGCCAGGCTTCGCGGTAGCGCTTCACGTGCACGGCCAGCTCGGGGGTGGCCATGCCGCGAAGTCCCACGAAGATCGATAAACCCATCCGGCCGACTTGGGGAAACGTTTCAGCGGTCGTCGCGGCCATCCGAACCGGGGGATGCGGCTGCTGATGCGGGCGCGGTGTGACCGTCGTTTCGCTGAAGCGATAGAACTTGCCCTCGTAGCTGAAGGGCTCGCCCTTCCACGCCGTGAGAATGATCTCCAGCGCTTCGAAGAAGCGCGCCTGACTCTCCTCGTACGGGACACCGAGCGCGTCGTACGCGCGCGGGCCGCCGCTGCGGCCGATCCCGAAGTCGAACCGTCCCTGGCTCAGATGATCGAGCGTCGCGACCTCGCCGGCGACGCGGAGCGGATGGTTCAATGGCAACAGCTGAACGGCGGTCCCCACGCGCAGGCGGCGCGTTCGGGCCACGATCCAGCTCGCCACCAGCAGCGGCGCCGATAGGACCGAGCGGGCGGGGTTGACGAGCATCTCCGCCATCCATACGACGTCGAGGCCCCACTGCTCTCCCGCGTCCGCGAGCTCGAGCAGCTCGCGGAACCATTCGCCCTGACTGCTCCCGCGCCGTATCTGCTCCGTGAAGATCCCGAAGTCCATGCGCTCTCCCTTCCCGGGCCGGAGCCGGTCGCTGCTGCGGCCTGCCCGGGAGCGATACTGCTCCGGCGCCGACCGTGCCGTCAAGGAGGCCGTGAGCGTCAGCACTCATCGTTCGCGCGACCCCGACGAATTTCTGGGAAGGGCGCGCCCGGCAGCTACGGGGAATTTCCGCCGACGTATCGGGGATTCTCCGAGTGGTACCCAGCGGGGTTCCACCTCTATCGTGGTAGTGCGGTTGGGCAATCGGACCCATGAGTCCGTAGCGAACGGGTCTCGCGGAGGCGCGGCGATGTGGACGCGATGGGCGGGTGCGGCGGTCGCAGCGGCGGCGCTGGGGCTAGGGACTGGAAGCTCCCTCGGCGCGCCGCCGGCTCCGACGAACGAGTACACGATCGGCCCCGAGGACATCCTCGACGTCACCGTGTGGAACAACGCCGGCCTCAGCCGGACGGTTCCGGTTCGACCCGACGGCAAGATCTCCCTGCCGCTGCTCGACGACGTGCAGGCCGCCGGTGTCACCCCCAAGCAGCTCAAGGCCGATCTGACCAGGCGGCTGGCCAAGTTCATCGCGTCGCCGGAAGTGTCGGTCATCGTTCGGGAGATCCGCAGCCGCAAGGTCGCGGTGCTCGGCGAGGTGCGGAAGCCCGGCCGCTACGACGTCGGGAGCCGCGCGTCCGTCCTCGATGCCATCGCCCTCGCGGGAGGATTCAATGATTTTGCTCGTCGATCGAAGATGGTGATCCTGCGCGTGGAGGGCTCGACGGTGACGCGGATTCCGTGCGACTACGACAAGGTCGTCTCCGACGGTCAGCTGGAGACCTTCCTGCTCCGGCCCGGCGACACGCTGATCGTGCCTTGAGATGGCCATGGCGCAGCGAGAGCCAGGCGAGACGCTCGTGAGCCGCGCGGCGCGCAACGACGGCGGCGGCGCGACGACGCGCGCGCTGACCGCCTTACGCCGCCACGCGTGGCTGGCGGCCATAGCCTTTCTCGTGATCTTCGCCGGAGTCGCGACCATCGCGATGTCGCTGCCCGACATCTATCGCGCGACGGCGACGGTGCTGGTCGAGCATCCCGGAACCACGGAGGGAAGCGGGAAATCGCTGATCGCCGGCGAGCTCGAGACTCGCCTGCAGACGATCGGCCAGGAAGTGCTGAGCCAGGCCCGGCTCATGGCGCTCATGGCATCGTTCGATCTCTATCCCGAGCTCCGGGAGTGGGGCGCGCACGCGAGCGCGGTCGAGCGGTTACGGCGCGACATCCAGGTGAAGCTCGTGAGGGCCGAGCCCGCGGGGCGACCGACCACCGTGGCCTTCGGCATCACGTTTCGCGCGCGCGATCCTGAGACGGTGGCGCGGGTCGCGAACGTTCTGGCCGCCTTCTACGTCGAGGAGAACGCGAAGATCCTGGTGCGGCAGGCGAGCGGCGCCCGGCTCACCCGGCTGAACCAGGAATTGATGCAGATGCAGGAGGTCTACACCGCTCAGCATCCGGACGTCATCCGACTGAAGGCGGAGATCACGGCGCTCGAGCGCTCGCCGAAGGCGACCGCCGCGGTGGGGGAGGAGTTCAGGATCCTGGATCCGGCTGGCCCCGCGCGGCACGCGGTCGCGCCCCGGCGTCTCTTGTTCTTTCTGTTCGGCGCGGGCCTCGGCCTCGGAGTGGCGGCGCTCGCGGTGCTGCTGGCCGAGCGGCTCGACGGCTCGTTCCATTCGGTCGAGGAGCTCCAGGCGTTCAGCAAGCTGCCCGTGCTGGTGACCATTCCGCATATCGGCGTCGCGGACTCGGCTCGGCCGCGCTGGCTGACGGCGGCGCCGATCGCGATCGGCCTCGTGCTGGTGGTGCTCGCCTCCTATCACCTCGCGAGCGGCAACGACCAGCTGGCCTTTCTCTTCTCGCGCGGCACGCCCTGAGCGGTCGTCAGATCCCGCGCTCCGCCAGAAACTTGGCGTAGTCGCGTTGTCCGGCCTTCGCCTTCTCGATCTGCTCGGGCGAATAGAACTTGGCGAGATCCACGACCTCGACGTTGTAGCGGGCCCGCTCGAACGCGTCCTTGTAGATGAACGGGCGCGTCGCGTCGATGCCCAGCGCGCCCGAGAACCGGATGTTGCTCTGCGTCCACTGGCGATCGCCGGCCGAGCTGCGCTCGGCAGGCTGGAAGGTCTGGCCGAAGCCGCCCTCACAGATCGTCAGGATGTCCTCCTTGGGGTTCACGCGGGTCGTGAGCGCCCACAGGACGTCCTCGATGTTGTAGATGTCGACGTCCTCGTCGACGACAATGCCGAGGCGCGCTCCCAGCGAGATCGAGAGCGCGGCCGTCAGAATGTTGCGCTGCAGGCCCTCGTCGCGGGCGCGCCGCTTCTTGACCTGGAAGATCACGCCGCCCCAGTCGGTCATGCCCATGGGGATGTGCGTGTCGACGCAGAGGCCGGGCACGATCCGCTCGGCGAGCTCGAGGAAGCACGCTTCGCGCACCACGCCATCGATGAAGTGCTCGTCCATGCCGTGGACGATGAGCCCGTAATAGAGCGGCCGGTCGGCCCGGTGCGTGATCGCCGTCGCCTGGAACTTGTACGTCCGATACGACTTGCCCATGTAGCCCGACCACTCCGGGTGGAACGGATGAACGCCCTGCGCGTCGTCCTTCTCGGCGAGCGGGCTCTCCCAGACCTTCTGGGTCGTGTCGATGTAGCCCTCGACGACGTACTCCGCGTTCGCGATCGACCAGGCGTCCTGCGTCCGCGCGCGCACGAGCTCGACCGGATAACCCTGGAGCGCGCCCGCCACCCCGAGCTCGTCGCACCCGCGCGGCAGGATCACGTACGTGAATCCAGAGCCCGCCATCATCGTGCAGGTCGGCGGGATCCCGATGTTGATCGTGACGGGAATGGGACCCTTGCGGTACCAGTGGGTCGCGACCTGGTCCATGTGCGAGCCCGGCGAGATCTGGAAGCTCGAGTAGTCGGGCCCGCGGAAGTTCATGCGGTTGTAGCCGATGTGGGAGCCGCCCCAGAAATGCATGCCCCGCACGACCGTGGTGCCGGCGCCCAGGGTGCGGCCGGGATCGCTGTCCGAGTGCGAGATCATCGGGATCACGTCCCACACGTCGATGTCCTTCGTCACGACCACTTCCTGGCAAGGCCCGTCGTTCACCTCGACCGGGGGCAGGGGAGCCCGCAGCGCGTCGGCGACCTTGTGCTTGAGCTTTCGCGGATCGTCGAGGTCCAGGAGCCGGGCGATGCGCTCGGCGCTGGCGAAGATGTTGTTGCAGATGCGCGCGTTCGGATAGCCCTTGACCTTGTTGAAGAGCAGCGCGGCGCCGCCGTCGAAGCGCTTCTGGATCGCCGCGACCTCGAGGTGCGGATCGACCTCGACGTCCGTCGTGACCAGCTCGCCGGCGGCCTCCAGGTATTCGAGGGTCGAGCGAAGGCTCGAGATGTCCTTTTTCATGGGGGCGATACTGCGCCGCGCGCCTTGGCCCCGTCAAGGCCGCTTCGGCGCGCCGTGCGGCGACGCGGTCCCGTACGGAGCGCGACATCGAGCTCGACGATTTCGGCCCGGGCGCCCGAGGGACCGAGGCTCAGGCGAGCCACGGCGATCGGCAGGCTGAAGCGGCGCGGGCCGGCGCTTCCGGGATTGAGGAGCAGGACCCCCGACCGGTGCTCCACGCTCGGCTTGTGCGAATGGCCCGAGATGACCACGTCGACGCCCAGCCGGGCCGGGCCGCCCCGCAGCATCTTGAGGTCGTGCACGACGTGCAGGCGGACGCCAGCGATCTCGGTCGTCACGGTCTCCGGAAGCGACGCCGCCCAGCCGTCGCGGTCGTTGTTGCCGCGTACGGCGAGGACCGGTGCGATTGTGGCGAGCTCGTCGAGGAGCGCGGCGGAGCCGATGTCCCCGGCATGCACGATCAGGTCGACGGACGTCAGCGCCGCGACCGCCTCGGGCCTCAGAAGCCCGTGCGTGTCGGCGATGACGCCGACGACGGTCGTGTCGCTCGTCCGGCGCTGCCGCGCGCTCCGTTCCATGACTGTCGAGTGTAGCCGCTCGAGTCTTCGCTTGCCCAGGGGGCGCTCCGGGACTAGCATCGCGTCAGTTTGAAGGAGGGCGACATGCACTACACGCGGATCTCGGCCGACTGCCACATCGACATGCCCTGGCTGCCACCCGATCTGTTCACCTCGAATGCCTCCGCGCTCATGAAGGACCGCATGCCCTATGTCGTGGACGGGCCCGACGGCCCGCAGTGGACCACGAAAAAGGGCGCGCCGTTCGGGCTCGTCGGCGGCATCGGGTCGACGGGCACGAAGTACGTGCCCGGACAGAATCGGCGCGTGGACGTGATGGCGGCGACCGGGCTCTACGACGACGGCAAGAGGGGAATCCGCCGCCCGGGTGACCCGCGCCTGCGCGTGAAGGACATGGATCGTGACGGCGTCCAGGCGGAGGTCCTCTTCGGCATCCTCGGCGCCGCGACGCGACTGGGCGACCACGAGGCGGCCGGGGAAATGTTCCGGATCTACAACGACTGGCTCGTGGAGTTCTGCAAGCCCTACCCCGAGCGGCACGTCGGCCTAGCGTGCCTGCCGTACGGTAACCTCGACGCGGCGGTCAAGGAGATCTATCGGGTGGCGCGGCTCGGGCTGCGCGGCCTCGAGCTCTCGTGCTCGTGGGACATGGAGCCCATGTGGCACCCGATCTGGGAGCCGCTCTGGCAAGCCGTGAACGACGTGAACCTGCCGCTGCACTTCCACACGTTCCCGTCGCTTCCGCCGGGCGTCCGCGAGCGCCAGACGGGTCAGACCCGCCGCGCGGCCTTCTTCACGAGCGTGGCCGGTTTCCAGATGAACCTCGTCAACATTTTGGCGGCAGTGATCGGGGCCGCCGTCCTCGAGCGCTACCCCAACATCCGGATCTCGTTCGGCGAGAGCGGGATCGGCTGGATCCCGTACGCGCTCGACCGCATGGACTTCGAGTGGGAGGACCGCTTCCGCGACCTCGGGCTCACGATGAAGCCGAGCGACTACTGGCGCCGGCAGTGCCGCGCGACCTTCCAGTTCGATCCGATCGGCACCAAGCTGATCGAGGACATGGGCGTCGAGACGCTCATGTGGGGGTCGGACTATCCGCACCCCGACGGCGTCTGGCCCCAGTCATCGCGTTACATCCAGGAGCAGTTCGGCCATCTCCCGGTGGGCGTCGTCGACAAGATCACCTGCGAGAACGCGGGGAAGTTCTACGGGCTGATCCGCTGACGGCGAGCTCAGGACCTACGTCCTGAGCTGGAGCTGGCGGAGCGCCGAGTGGGGGAGCGCCCGGATGAGCTCCTCGAGATTCGTCCGGCCCAGCGCGAGCTTCTCGGCGACGTCGTCGGCCATGGAGAGCGTCGTCTTCCGGGCGCTCTCCCGGACCTCCTCGAAGGGGGCCCCTTTGTTGATCAGCACGATGTCCGCGTCGTTCGGCGTCCACAGCTCCGAGAGCATCATGCGACCGCGGTAGCCCGTGTAGTTGCACGCCGCGCAGCCGACGCCCCGGAACCATCCGAAGTCGAGCGGCGGCTTCCCGAAGGTTTCCTCCAGGAGCTCTCGCGGCGGTGCGTAGCGCTCGCGGCATTCGGCGCAGACCTCCCGCGCCAGTCGCTGCGAGAGCACGCCCAGCAGTGACGAGGCGATCAGGTTGGCGTCGACGCCGAGATCGAGAAGCCGGGGCAGCGCGCTGATCGCGTCGTTCGTGTGAAGGGTGCTGAGCACGAGGTGACCCGTCTGGGCCGCCCGGAACGCCAGATTCGCGGTCTCGCCGTCCCGGATCTCGCCGATCATGATCACGTCCGGATCGTGCCGGAGGAACGAGCGCAGGAACTTGGCGAAGGTGTTCCCGAGGCGCTCGTCGACCTCGTGCTGCCGGAAGGCATCGCAGACGTACTCGATCGGGTTCTCGGCGGTGAGGATCTTGATGCCCGGCTGGTAGACGCTCTTGAGCGCGCCGAAGAGCGAGGTGCTCTTGCCGGAGCCGGTGGGACCCGTGACCAGGACAATCCCGGTGGACGATCGGAGGAGCTGCCGCAGCCGCAGCGCGACGGGCGCGCGCAGGCCGAGCCCCTCCACCGATTGCGGAAGGCCGCGGGGGTCGAGGATCCGGATCACCGCGCTCTCGCCGTAGTAGCCCGGGATGATCGAGACGCGGAAATCGACGGTGGCGGTCTGTCCGTCGCGCGCCAGGCGTGCGCGGAAGCTACCGTCCTGAGGCCGGCGTCGCTCGGCGATGTCGAGCTTGCTCAGGATCTTGAGCCGCGACAAGAGCTTGCCGCGATTCACGTTCAGCGTCTCGTCGAGGTCGTCCAGCTCGAGCTCCTGCAGGACGCCGTCGATGCGAAAACGCGTCTGGAGCCCGTGCTCCACCGCTTCGAGATGGATGTCGGAGGCTCCCCACTCGATGGCCAGCCTCAGGAGTCGTCGCACCATGCTCGCGGTGCCTTCCGCGGCGTGATGGACGTCGACGTACGTGAGCTTCTCTTCCGTGAGCCGGTCGATCTCCTCGAAGCTCAGGATGTTCGGCTCGCCGACGATCGTGGGGGCCTGGTGGCCGACGGCGGCGAGCGCCGGCTCGGCGGCACCCGGCGCCGCGGGCGTGGGATACATCTGCTCGAGGGCCCGGCGGATGCTGGCCGTCGTCGACGTGATCACCTCGATGTCGAGTCCGGTGCTCGCCTTGAGGTCGTCGATGACGGCGGTCCGCGTCGGGTCGTCCAACGCGACGACCAGGGTCTGGGCCACGCGCGCGATCGGCACGACGAGCCGCTTGCGGGCAAACCGCGGGTTGATGAGCCCTCGCAAGGCCTGGTCGAGCACGATCGAGTCGAGATCGAAGAAGTTGATGTGGAGCTGCTGGCACAGCGCTCGCCGCATCTGTTCTTCGGTCACGAACTTCAGCCGGACGACCACTTCGCCGAGCGTCTGTTTCAAGCGGCGCTGCTCGGTGAGCGCCATCTCGAGCTGGCTCGACGTGATCGCCTGCGACTTGACCAGCAGCTCGCCGAGCTTCGAGCGTCGCCGATGGCGGTCGAGGACCGACAGGAGCTGGGACCGCGTCATCACCTTCTGGGCGACGAGGATGTGGCCGAGCAGCATGTACGTCTTCGACTGGCTCTGCAGTCGGAGCGCCTTCTGGATCTGCGCGTGGGTCGCGAGACCCTCGGAGACGAGCAGGTCGCCGAGCCGGAGGACCGCGGCGTGACGGCGCGCCGCGCCGTTCTGGATCGAGAGAGCGCCGCCCTGGAGCGCGACCAGGCGAGGAGGCCCGAATTCGGGACGAGCAGCCGGGGTCACCGAGCTAGTGAGACGAGCAACCGATGTGCCACGACGCGTCGAGAGCCAAACGATTGAAAAATTGTGAGCGCGCTTTCCGGAACCGCGCGCGTGAACGCGGACGTCCTGGTCGATCTGTTGCCATTGGTAGGTTTCGCGCCGCCGCGCGGTTATCATCGCGACCACATGTCCGACGTCCGCCGCCGGCAGGGCTGGGTGGTGGTAGGCGCGTGCTCGCTCGTCATGTTCGGTGTCTGGAACTCGCACGCCGGGTTCGGCGTGTTCCTTCCGGTATTGGCGGGTGAGTTCGGCTGGAGCCGCGGCGCGATCTCGATCGCGCCGTCGCTGAACTTGATCATCGGCGGCCTCATCGCGTTCGCCGTCGGCGCGGCCAGCGATCGCTACGGCCCGCGCCTGATCCTGACGACGAGCGCGCTGTTCGTCGGCGCCCTCTTCGCGCTCGCCTCGCGGATCGACGCGCTGTGGCACCTCTATCTCGTGCTCGGAGTGCTGCTCGGAGTCGCGATGTCGTCGGTCTATCTGGTGCCGACCACGACGGTGTCGCGCTGGTTCGTCGATCGGCGCGGTCTGGCGCTGGGCATCCTTCTGGCCGGGCTCAACCTGGCCTTCGTGACCGGTCCGCGTCTGTCCGCCTCCCTGATCGCGCGCTTCGGCTGGCGGACCACGTATCTCGTCCTCGGCGCCCTCGTCTGGGTCCTCGCCATCCCCGGCAGCATGCTCACGCGGTTCCCGCCGGCCGCGGCGGGCGGCCGCACCGACACCGATCGCGCGGCCGCGTCGGGAGGCTCGAGCCTCGGCGAGGCGCTGGCCGATCGCCGCCTGTGGCTTCTGGTGACGGCGTGGATGCTGCTCGGGTTCAACCAGATGATGATGTCGATTCACCTGGTGTCGTACGTGAAGGATCAGGGCGTCACGCTCGAGCGCGCCTCGCTGGCGCTGACGATCCTGGGTACCGGCACGATCGTGGGGCGAATTCTCTTCGGGGTCGTCTCCGACCGCGTCGGCACGAAGCCGACGTTCTGGTTCTGCCTGACGATCCAGATCGTCTCGCTCCTGGCGATCGTCGCCGCGCCGTCGCTGTCGACCCTCGACTTCCTGCTGTTCGGGTTCGGGCTGTCGGCCGCCGGCAGCGACACGACGCTCGTGAAGGGCGCGGTCGAGACGTTCGGCGTTCGGGCGATCGGCGCGGTCATGGGTGTCTTGAGCCTCGGCTGGCGGTGCGGTGCGGCGCTCGGCCCGACCGCCGCCGGCTTCATCTACGACGCGATGGGCAGCTACGTGCCGGCCTTCGTCCTGGCCGCGGGGGGGCTCGCGCTGAGTAGCGCGTTCTTCACCTTGGGCACCTCGACGCCCCCCGAGCGGCGCGGTTACTTGTAGAGGATGTCCTTCAGCTTCGCGAGGAGCGCGGGCTCGAGCGCAAGCGCCTCGGCGACCATCCGCTCGAGATCCTCGGCCGTGGCCGGGTCCAGCGTGAGCTTGGCCTTCTCGGCTTCGGCCAGGAACGCCGGGTCCTTCAGCGTCTCCTGGAAGGCCTTTCGCAAAACCAGAACGCGGTCCTTCGGCGTGCCGGGCGGAAGCGCCAGGGGGCGAGCGAAGGCGGCGGCGTTCTGGATGCCGACCTTGATCAGCTGACGAGCCTCGTCGGTCTTCGCGAGGCCGAGCGCGAGCGGAATGCCCGACAGATCGGGAAACGTCCTGGAGCTCGTCTGGAGCACGGCGACCACTTCGCCCGAGTCGAGCGCGCTGCGCCAGGTCGACCGCATCGATTCCCACGACCAGCATGCCCCGGCCACCTCGCCGGACGACGCGGCGAGCCGGATCTCGGCCGTGCCCTTGTAGCCGGAGACGAGCTGGATCGGCAGCCCGAGCGCCGCCTTCAAGATCCTGGCGTTGGCGTCCGGGGTTCCGCCGGGCGCGACGCCGCCGAGCTTTACCGGCGTCTTCGCGGCCATCCACTTCTCGACCGAGGTGATGCCGCTCGCCCGGGTCAGCGCGCAGACCGAGTCTTCCTTGATCGGGGCCCCGATGAGCTCGAACTTGCGCGCGTCGAACTCGATCCCGGGCTGGCCGAGCGCCTGACCGAGAAAGAGCCCACCGTTGAAATGCCCGATGGTGAGACCGTCGGGTTTCGCGACACGATAGAGGTGATTCGCCGAGATGAGACTGCCCGCGCCGGTCATGTTCTCGACGACGACGGTCGGATTGCCGGGAATGTGGCGCCCCATGTGACGCGAGAGCACCCGCGCGTACGTGTCGAAGCCGCCGCCGGGAGCGAAGCCCACGACCAGCCGGATGGTCTTGCCCTCGTAGAAGGATTGAGCCCGGGCTTCGCCGCTACCCGCGGCCAGCAAGATTGCGACGGTCGAGAGAGCGAGAAGCCGCTTGCTCATACGTCCTCCCGTTGTGATCCCCGGGAATCTACCACGCCGTGGGCGCCGCGCGCAGGCTCGGCGCCAACGCCGGCCAGGACCAGCTCGTCCGCACGATGGCACCGCACGAAGTGCCCGGCCTCGATCTCGCGGAGTGGCGGCGCCTCGGTGCGGCACGCCTCGATGGTGAACGGACAGCGCGGGTGGAAGTAGCAGCCCGCCGGCGGATTGGCGGGGTTGGCCACCTCTCCCGCCAGGGCGACGTCGCCGCTCGGCGCGTGGGGGTCGGGTACGGGCACCGCCCGCATCAGCGCGGCGGTGTAGGGATGGCGCGGATGCCGGAAGATCGCCTCGGCGGTGGCGAGCTCCACGAGCTGGCCGACGTACATCACCGCAACGCGATCGCTGATGTGCTTGACGACCGCGAGATCGTGGGCCACGAAGAGCAGGGTCAGGTGCAGGCGCTGCTGGAGCTCGAGGAGGAGGTTGAGCACCTGCGCCTGCACCGAGACGTCCAGCGCGGACACCGGCTCGTCGGCCACCACGAGCCGGGGCTCGGTCGCGAGCGCCCGCGCGATGCCGATACGCTGGCGCTGGCCGCCCGAGAACGCGTGCGGGAAACGGTGCATGTGCTCGGGGCGCAGCCCGGTGAGCTCGAGCAGATCGGCGACGCGCTCGAGCCGAGCCCGGCGGTCCCGGAGACCGTTGACCAGCAGCGGCTCGCCGACGTTATCGAAGATGGTCATTCGTGGATTGAGCGAGCCGAACGGATCCTGGAAGACCATCTGGATCTGCGGCCGCAGGGGACGGAGTTCCGCGCGGGAGAGCGGGGCCAGGTCGACCACGCGGCCGTCGGCCGCGCGGAAGAGGATCTCGCCGCTGGTCGGCGCCATCGCGCGCAGGATGCACCGCGCGGTCGTCGTCTTGCCGCACCCCGATTCGCCGACGAGGCCGAGCGTCTCGCCTTCGCGGATCGTGAAGCTCACGTCGTCGACCGCCGCCACCGCGCCCACGACCTTCCGGTTCCACCCGCGCCGAATCGGGAAGGATTTCTTCAGACGGCGCACCTCGAGGAGCCATCGCGTCGCGCTCACGGCTCGCTCGCCTCGTCCCGGTTGTAGAGGAAGCAGCTTGCGAGCTGAGTCGACCCGATCGGCCGGAGCGCCGGCACCCGCTCGGCGCAAACGCCGGGGATCGCGTCCGGGCAGCGCGGGTGGAAGGGGCAGCCGCGAGGGCGTCCGAGGGGGTGCGGGATCGATCCGGCGATGGTCGGCAGCAAAGTGCGGGGCGGTACGTTCATGCTCGGGATCGACTTCAGGAGCGCCCGCGTGTAGGGATGCTTCGGCGCGTGGAAGATCTCCTCCACCGCGCCCTGCTCCATCACGCGCCCGAGGTACATCACGACGACGTAGCGCGCCATCTGCGCGATCACGCCGAGGTCGTGCGTGATGAAGACGATCGCCGTTCCGTGCTGACGCTGCAGGTCGCGGAGGAGATTCAAGATCTGGGCCTGTGTGGTCACGTCGACCGCGGTGGTCGGCTCGTCGGCGATCAGGATCCGCGGCCGGCACGACAGCGCCATCGCGATCATGGCGCGCTGGCGGAGCCCGCCAGAGAGCTGCCACGAATAGGCGTCGATGCGCTCGGCCGGCATCGAGATCCCGACGCTGCGGAAGAGATCGACGGTCATCGATCGCGCTTCGGCCCGGGAGAGGCGCGGGCCGCGCGGCCGCCACTGGCGCTCGTGAAGCGTGAGCGCTTCGATGATCTGCTCGCCCACCGAGTGGACCGGGCTGAACGCCGCCATCGGCTCCTGCGGGATCAGCGCGATCTCGGCGCCGCGGATCGCCCGAAGCTCGGCGCCCTTCGGCGAGAGCCGGGTCAGGTCGATCGCCGCTCCCGAGTCCTTCTGAAAGAGGATCTGGCCGCCGACGATGCGCCCGGGCGGCTCGACGATCTGGAGGATCGCCTTCATCGTCACGCTCTTGCCGCACCCGCTCTCGCCGACGATCCCGACGACCTGGCCGGGATGCACCTCGAAGCTCACGCCGTCGACCGCGCGGACGAGCCCCTCATCCAGAAAGAAATGAACCCGGAGATCGTTGACCCGGAGGACCGGCGTCGTCACTGGCTGTACGGATCCGCGGCGTCTCTCAAGCCGTCCCCCACCAGATTGAACGCCAGGACCGAAAGAATGACCACGGCGCCGGGTACCAGGAGCCAGGGCGCCAGCGCCACCGTCTGGATGTTCTGCGCTTCCTGGAGGAGCACGCCCCAGCTGATCGCCGGCGGCCGAATGCCGAGACCGAGGAAGGACAGGGACGTCTCGTTGATGATCATCGCCGGGATCGCGAGCGTGCTGGTCGCGATGATGTGCGACAGAAACGTCGGAACCATGTGGCGGATGATGATGCGCCCTTGACTCGCCCCCGCCAGCTCCGCCGCCAGCACGAAGTCCTCCTCGCGGAGCGCCAGGAACCGGCCGCGGACTTCGCGCCCGAGCGTCGTCCAGCCCACCAGCGACAAGATCACGGTGATCGCGAAGAAGACCTGCTGCGGCGACCAGTCGCGCGGCAGCGCCGCGGTGAGCGCCAGCCAGATCGGAATCGTCGGCAACGATTGGAGCAGCTCGATCAGCCGCTGGATCACGGCGTCCGCGGGCCCGCCGCAGTAGCCGGAGATCCCGCCGAGCAGCACGCCGAGGACGACCGAGAAGGTGACCGCGGTGAGACCGATGGTCATCGACGTCCGCGTGCCGTGGACGAGCCGCGACCACTGATCGCGTCCGAGGCGGTCGGTGCCGAGGAGATAGAGCCGCGCGCGGCCGTCCGCCGCCGCGGCGCCGAGGAGGTGGATCCGGGTCGGGACGAGGCCGAGGAGGCGATACGAATAGCCGGTGACGAAGAACCGCACCGGGATCCGCCGGGTCTCGTCCACGCGCCACTCCATGCGGAGCGTCGTGAGATTGCGCTTGCCCGCCACGTCGGGGACCCACAGGCTCGGGTGAAGGCCATCGAAGACGTGGAGGCGCTGGATGGGGATGAAGGCCAG
>Ga0066710_100000430_pt1 | contig 25144 bp, 19 predicted proteins | sample GraSoiAngelo_159_FD_79666 | JGI IMG/M metagenome (GOLD analysis project Ga0066710, IMG submission 79666) | Grasslands soil microbial communities from the Angelo Coastal Reserve, California, USA - 14_1009_16_40cm | ecosystem: Environmental > Terrestrial > Soil > Grasslands | place: USA... | reverse complement strand
CGGTCTATGACCGCCGGCGATCCGTGAGCGCGACATCGTCGGCGGTCATAGACCGCCGCTACAGAAGACTCGCGTAATTCGCGGCTCGGATTTTGGTTGCGGCTTTGCCGCGCTACGTCTTTGTGTTTCCTTGCCATACGGTTAATTCCTCAGCACCTTCCCCTTCTTCAACAGATGCTCCATACGCGCCAGCGTCTTCGGCTCGCCGCAAAGTGAATTGAACGCCTCGCGCTCCAGATCCAGGAAGTATTGTTCGGGCGCAGTCGATGGACGCGTCATATCCCCGCCGCACAGCACATGCGCGAGCTTGCGGGCAATGTGCGCCTCATAGTCCGTGATGTAACCGGCCTGATGCATAAGGTAAATGCCCAGCTTCAATTCTGCGCCGAGCGATTCGCCGAAGACTGGAAGTTGCGGCGGAACCGGCGGCCGAAACCCATCGGCCAACCGCAACACCTCGGCCTTTGCATCCTGAATCAGGCGGTCCGAATTCATCGTGATGCCGTCTTCAGGCCGGAGGTAAAGCAGCCGCCGGGCATGCTCGGCACTGGTGGAGACTTTCGCCATCCCGATATTTTCGAAGACTTCTCGAACACGCCGGGGCCCATCGCTGTCCATGCTCGCGCGGCGCAGCATTTCCGTCGTGCCGCCACCGGCAGGAATAAGGCCCGCGCCAACTTCAACCAGCCCCATGTAGGTCTCGGCCGCAGCCTGCACGCGCGCTGCGGCCAGAGCGATCTCACAGCCACCGCCAAGCGCTAGTGCAAAGGGCGCCGCAACCACGGGCTTGGCGTTATACCGGATCGCCTGCGTTGCGCGTTGAAACGTGCGCACCATGTAATCGATCTCGTCCCAATTGCCCTCCACAGCTTCCATCATCAGCAGCATCAAGTTGGCGCCGGCCGAAAAATGTTGTCCCTCGTTGCCGATGACAAGGCCCTGGAAGTTCGCATTGACGTCTTCGAGCGACGCAAACAGGAGGGAAATGATGTCGCCGCCAATGGTATTCATCTTCGAGTGAAACTCCAGACAGGCTACCCCGTCACCGAGATCGCATAATGCCGCGCCGGCATTCTCCCGGATCACGCGGTGCTTTTTAGGAACGGATACACCGCCGCCTGTGGGTTCGCGCCGAAGAGCGCGCGCAAGTTCAAATGGCCCGATCTCCCACCCAAAACCCCACCGCATTGCACGGTCGATCGCCTCCGGATCATCCGAGATCTCCGGGACTCGCGAAGCCGAGTACTCCGAGATCGACTTCAACAGCTCCGACACGAACGCGCCGGCGCGATCCCGGCTTTTGGAAAGTGCGATCAACCGCTCGACGAGATCTTCAATGTTGGCGAGCATCTCCAAAGACGGCAGATTCGGACGCCTTTGGGGACGGTAATCCAGGCTGTCGATGTCGAGCGCGAGAATCTCGCCACCTTCCTTTTTGTAAAAGCCCCGCCCTGTCTTTACTCCGAGCATGCTTCTTTCAGCCATCACTCGCATGAATTCGGGAACCCGGAAGATTTCGCGCTGCGGGTCATGCGGGGCATTGTTGTAGATGTTGTCGGCCACGCGGATGAAGATATCGAGGCCGACCATATCGATGGTGCGAAAAGTCGCCGTCTTCGGCCTTCCAATCATCGGTCCGGTCATTCGATCGACTTCTTCAATAGTGAATCCACCTTGCCGCATCAACGTGATGGTCTTCAGCGCCGCAAACAAGCCAATCCGATTCGCGATGAAATTGGGAGTGTCTTTCGCGCGCACAACGCCTTTACCCAACCTCACCTCGGCGAATCGCTCAAATTGGGCGAGCGCGCCGGGATCCGTTTCCATTGTCGGAATGACTTCGAGCAGTTTCATGTATCGCGGAGGATTAAAGAAATGCGTTCCGAACCAATGCCGCCGGAAATCATCACTTTGATCTTTCGCCAGCGCTGTGACAGACAGCCCCGATGTATTCGTTGTCACCAGCGAGCCTGGCCGTCGAGCCGAGTCGACGGCCGTAAGCAACTTCTTCTTGATTACGGGTTCCTCAACAACGGCCTCGATGATCCAGTCGGCTTCGTTGAGCCGCCGCAAGTCGTCATTGAAACTGCCTATATCGATGAGCCGTATGTTCTCCGGCACAAAAAGCGCAGGCGGGGAGCTCTTTTCCAGCGCTCGCAACCCGGCCTGAGCTTCTTTTGTTGTCACATCTAACAGAAGCACGGATAGGCCGGCGTTCGCCAGGTGGGCAGCGATCTGCGCCCCCATCGTGCCCGCTCCAAGTACTGCCGTCTTCCGGATCATCGCTTCAGCCCTCGAATGTACATTGTAGGTGCGGTCTATGACCGCACGTTTTTCCTGTACTTGCGACGAAAAGCGCGCGGTCACAGACCGCGCCTACAGTTTAGCAAGTGCCTTTGTTGGCTAGACTGAGTCACACCCGTAATTTTAGCTTTGTTGACAAGGCTTTTGGCCGCGGCTTTCACGGATTGCGCGGATTGTGGCTTTGTGTTCTACAACAATCTCTTATGTCGAAAGGGCTTCGCGTTTTCCCCATTGTAGGTTGCGACGATGTGGCCGTTGCCGATGACGTGGTACTTGTAAATCAGCAATCCCTCCACACCGACAGGGCCGCGCGCATGGGTCTTATTGGTGCTGATGCCGACTTCAGCGCCGAAGCCGTAGCGGTAGCCGTCGGCGAATCGAGTCGACGCATTCCAGAACACACCTGCGGAATCGACCTCATTCAAGAATCTCCGCGCATTTTCCTCGTTCTCGGTGACAATCGACTCGGTGTGCGCTGAGCCGAACCGATGAATGTGATCGATCGCTTCATCGAGACCGGTCACGATCCTCACATTCATGATGTAGTCCAAATACTCGGATCCAAAACCGGAATCTCGCAATTCGACCCCCGCCGCCGCCAGAGCTTCGAGTACCTTTTCCCGGCCCGCGAATTTGGAATGCACGAGCAGTGTCTCGGCGGCATTGCACACGGCGGGGTATTGTGCCTTGGAATCGACGGCGATCCGGATGGCTTTATCGATGTCGGCGAACTCATCAATGTAAACATGGCAGACGCCGTCGGCGTGGCCGAGAACGGGAATCTTGGTGCTTTGCTGAATGGTTCGAACCATCTCATTCGAGCCCCGGGGAATGACGAGGCTGATCAAATCATCCATCTTTAGAAATTCTGCAATCTGCTCGCGTGTGGACACCATTTGCACCGCATCTTGCACGCCGTGCGTGTGCAGTACTCCCCGAAGGATGTCTCCAAGCGTGGCGTTGGTGTGCGCGGCTTCTTTTCCGCCTTTGAGGAGGACGGCGTTGCCGGTTCGAATCGCCAGTGCGGCAATCTGCGGCACGACATCCGGGCGGGACTCGAAGATCGCGGCAATCACGCCGATGGGAGTCCTGACCTTCTGCAGGATGAGACCTTCATCCAGTTCGGTTTCTTCCAGCACCCGGCCAAGAGGATCGTCCATTTTGGCGATCTGCGTCATTCCATCGACGACATCCCGGAGCTTCGAGTCGTTTAGAATGAGTCTTTTGTACAATGGTTCCGCAAGTGATCCTTTCGCTTCGGCCAGATCCTTTTCGTTGGCCGCAAAGATCGCCTTTGCATTTTCCCGGATCGCGGCGGCGGCATCGTTGAGAATCGCAGTTCGGTCCACGGAGGTCGATAGTTTCAGGAACGCCTTTCGTGCCCGCTCCGCTTGTTGGCGTGTTTCGTTCATAGTTTCGTCTGTTTACTGTAGCGGCGATCTATTTTTTGAGGCTGCGCGCTATCGCGCTTGCGCTCCGCGGCGGAAACATCGTTAACAGTTACCGAAATGTCCAATCTCCAGCGGCGGTCTATGACCGCCGACAATGTCTCGCCTCCGGATCGTGGGCGGTCATAGACCGCCCCTACAGTGAATTTCCCAGGCCCTCAATCCCCTAAAAACGCAATGTTGTTGCGTGTAATGAAAGCATCGTATGTTTTTGTCGTTGCTAACCGGGCAATGTCGTCGGAATGTTTTCCGATAAGTTTCGAAGCGTCGGCGCTTGAATAATTCACGATGCCACGCGCGACCTCCTCTCCGTTAGGCCCGACGATGGCGACAACGTCGCCGTGCTCGAATTCATTTTCGATACGAGTGACACCGGCATAGAGAAGACTGGCATTCTTTCTGGTGATGGCATCCAGTGCTCCCTCGTTGATATGGATCCGGCCGGAGATGGATGACGCAAAAGCGATCCAGCGGCGCTTCCCGGAAAGGGACTCGGATTTGCCAACGAACAGTGTGCCTTCTTTTTCGCCGTTTAGAATTCTAGCCAGGATACTGGGTTTGAGCCCGTTGGCGATCACTGCAATTCCACCGGAGTTCATCGCAATGCGGGCGGCTTGAAGCTTTGTGGACATGCCGCCCCGTCCGCGTGCGGATTTGCGCCCCGCCAGCGCTTCAACCTCCGGAGTAATTTCATGGACTTCGGGAATGAGTTCGGCGTTGGGATTCTGGCGCGGATTTTCAGTGAACAGGCCGTCCACGTCGGACAAGAGAATCAACGCGTGGGCTTCGAGTTTGCTCATCACCAGGGCGCTCAGCTTATCGTTGTCGCCGAAGCTTGGGTTGCGATCCGTGACTTCAAGCTCGCTTGTAGACACGGTGTCATTCTCGTTAATGATCGGAATGACGCCCATATCGAGAAGCGTCTCCAACGTATGGCGCAGGTTCAAATAGCGTTTGCGGTTCGAAAAATCCTCTTCGGTAAGCAGAATTTGCGCGGCAGTCAGGCCGTATTTGGCAAATCCCTGTTCATATAAATTCATCAAGCGGCTTTGACCGACGGCCGCCAGCGCCTGCTTCTGGGCAAGAGAGGCGGTTGCCGGCTTCATTTCCAGCGCATTCGCTCCGAGCGCCACGGCTCCAGACGAGACCACGATCACCTGGCGCCCGGCGAGTCTCACCTCTGCGATATCTTCGATGAATGAGAAGATCCGGCCCAGAGCGACATGCCCGCTGTCATTGAAAAACAAATTCGAACCAAGCTTCACCACCACGCGCTTGGCGTCGCGTATTCGGTCTTGCATAACCCTAATTCATCATGGCCTGAATGCGGCGGAGTTCTTTTAAGTGGTTCTCGACCTCTTCGCGGTCCTGGCAGTTGCGAGCGTTGCGGAGGTAATGGTCGAGATCGCGGGCAGCGCCGCCAAATTGCCGGAGTTGGAGGCGGATCAGACCGCGGTCACGGAATTGTTCGATGTCGTCGGGATCCACCATCAGCATCATGTCGACCGTAGCGAGGGTTTTGTCGAACGCCTGCGCTTTTAAGTAAATCAGCTTGAGATTGTTTAACATCCGCACCAGGATCTGGCGGTTCGTTACGGGTTCCAGCAAGCGTTCGCTGAATTCAATGGAATTACCGTACATTCCGTGGATCCGGTCGCGACAATCGTCGCGGGTGAGAATTTCGCCTCGGTTGAACGGATCGAGAAAGAATTCCTCATGTCGATTGTCATATTTGAGGACGAAGTGGCCGGGCATCCCCACTCCGGAGATCGGAAATTTCAAGCGGCGAGAGACTTCCAAGTAAACCGCGGAGAGCGTGATCGGAATTCCGACAAGCCGGTCGAGCACGTCGTTGAAGAAGCTGTTCCGCGGATCATAATAATCTTTGGTATTTCCACGAAACCCGACCTTCTCAAATAAGACGGCATTAATCTTCTCGACCGTCTCGACAGGCGAATCGGCTTTGCGAAGGAGCGCCTGAGCCATCTCCGCCATGTGGTCGAGTTTGTCGAGATAGGGACTGATCTCCAGCTGAGGATACTCTTCGCACGCCATCAGCAGGGCAGCTTCGGCGAGCGGAATAGCGCTGTCGGGCAGCGTCACGAGTTGCTGAAATGTCCTACGCGATCTGTTACTCACTTCGAAACTTCTCTTTCCAGCCAGGACGTGAGGTCTGCAATCGAGTCGATGACCCAGTCCGGATTCGCGCTCTTAAGCCGGTCGGGAGCGTAAGAGTGCGCAATGGCCAGGCATCGCATACCGGCTTCGTGTGCGGATTGGATGCCCCCGATCGAGTCTTCGATTGCCACGCAATCGGAAGGCGTCAATGACCCGTCGCGCTCCTTCAGTTTCTCATAAGCGCGCAAAAACGGCTCGGGATGCGGTTTTCCAAAGCGCACATCTTCAGCCGAGACAATAGCGCAGAAACATGGTTCGATACCCGCCTGGGCAAGAATATGGCGGATTTCGCCAATTCTCGCGCCCGACGCGATGGCCAGCGGATGGTGGGCCGCCGCAACCCGCACAGCCTCCACCGCTTTTTCGAACATAACGGATTTCTTCGCAATCGCCTGAAAGTAGTAGACGCTCTTTCGGCGGATCAGATCACCCAGTTTCGCGTCCGGCAGCGGCGCCGAATGCTTCGCATACAGCGTTTTGAAGCAATCCCAGTCGTTGAGGGGGAGGTATTTGTCCAGATATTCTTCGTCGGAAAAGGTGAGCCCTTCTTCTTCAGCGACCTGCCGGAGGGCGCGCATGTGAACCGGATCATCGTCTGCGAGAACGCCGTTGAAGTCGAAAATCAGCGCCCGAATCATCACTGTTTTAGACTAACACAGGTAGAATGGGCCTATGTTTGACGTGATTGTCATCGGCGGAGGGGTGATCGGGCTATCCATCGCGCGCGAGCTTGCCGGCCGGAGATCGGTGATGCTCCTGGATCGCGGCGCGACCGGCGAGGGTGCTTCCTGGGCCGCCGCCGGGATGTTGTCCCCGATGAGCGAAGCCGACGATCAGGGGCCGTTGTTCCAGTTGTGCCGCGCGAGCTTCGAGCTGTTTCGACGTTTTGTCGAGGATCTGCGGGAGGAATCCGGGATCGACGCCGGCTACTGCGGCCACGGCGTGCTGTTGGTCGCAACGTCGGGCGAGTCCTCTAGCGTGCTTCAACGTCGATACGATTGGCAACGGCAAGCCGGCTTTGACGTCGAACTCCTCACTCCCGAAGACGTTCGCAAGATGGAGCCGCTCGTCACGGCGCCGATCGTGAACGGGCTTTTCATGTCCGGAGAACGGTCCGTGGCGCCGCGGCGGCTGGTGACCGCTCTTCGTGAAGCCTGTCTAGAGCGGGGTGTGGAAATTCGTACGGGCGTGCGCGTGAACGGCATCTCCCAAAATGCGGTTTTTGCCGATAGGACAAACTTTGAAGCGTCATCGATCGTCGTAGCTTCGGGCGTGTGGAGCGCGGACCTTAGGGGGTTGGATCCGCCGTTGCCCGTCTATCCGCGGAAAGGACAGATCCTGTCACTCGGTATGCCCGCAGCTTCGTTCCGCCACATGATCCGGTGGCAACATGCGTATTTCATTCCGCGACGTACAGGGGAGCTCGTCGTGGGCGCAACGGATGAAGATGCCGGATTCGATGGGTCCGTCACGGTCGCCGGCCTCGGGCGGCTGCTGGCCGACGCTCAGGCAATCTCCTCCCACGTTGGTACTTATCCCATCCTCGAAACCTGGACAGGCCTGCGGCCTGCCACGCCCGACGGGCTCCCCATTTTAGGGCCTGCGGCCCGCCCCGGCGTCTACTATGCGGCAGGGCATTATCGGAATGGAATTTTGCTCGCGCCCATAACCGCATCCATCATCCGGGACCTGGTTGAGAATCGCCGCCCCGCTGTGTCCATCGATGCCTACGCGCCCTCCCGATTCGCGAAGTAGCAAGAAACACAAAGAGGGTAATTCGTGGACGGAGACCGAATTTCCAGAAATTCGGTCTCCGTCCCCGAATTACCCCCATGTATAATTTCACTTCCTATGCTCGATTTTGGCTCAATTACAGAGAAGGTCCACAACAGTAACCGGCTTTCCTTTGAGGACGGAGTCGAACTTTATCGCTCGAATGACATCGTGGCGCTTGGCCGTCTGGCCAATCATGTCCGTGAGCGCCTGAACGGAAATCTCGCCTACTATAACGTCAACCGCCATATCAACTACACCAACGTGTGCGTGATTGACTGCCAGCTTTGTCAAGGAGCGTATGCGAGAAAACCTGGGCAGGAGGGCGGCTACACGATGCAGCTCGAGCAGGTCTTCCATTTTGCCGAGCAGGAGTACACCGATTCTCTGACGGAGTGTCACATCGTCGGCGGGTTGAATCCCGAGCTGCCCTTTGATTACTACCTGGATCTGCTGCGCGGCCTGAAACAACGATTTCCCTCGGTCCATCTGAAAGCCTTCACAATGGTCGAGCTGGATTTCTTTACAAAAATCACACGCAAAAGTCTCGAATGGGTTATCGAACAACTGCGTGAGGCAGGAATGGGCAGTTGCCCCGGAGGCGGCGCGGAGATCTTTGCAGAGAGAGCGCGGCCGTTGATCGCAGGCCACAAAATTTCGGGACAGCGCTGGCTTGAAGTGGCGCGCACCGTGCACAAGATGGGCATTCGATCCAACGCCACGATGCTGTACGGCCATATTGAGACTCTGGAAGAGCGCGTGGATCACGTCGTGCGTTTGCGCGAACTGCAGGATGAGACCGGCGGCTTTAATTGTTTCATCCCTCTCGCATTTCATCCCGAGCACACCGTCTACGCTCACTTGCCTGTAACGACAGGTATGGACGATTTAAAGACGATCGCCGTCTCGCGTCTGATGCTGGACAACTTTCCACACATCAAAGCATATTGGGTGACCCTCACACCCTCGCTGGCGCAGGTAGCCCTTCGATTCGGCGCCGACGATCTGGATGGCACCATCATCGAAGAGCGGATCATCCATGGCGCCGGCACTCCAACCAGCCCCGGCATGACGCGGGCCCAAATTGAGAAGCTTATTCGCGACGCCGGCCGCATTCCCGTAGAGCGGGACACGCTGTACAACCCGGTCCAAACGGGGGGAACGAGGGGGCAAGCCCAGGGGTCTTACGCCTCGTTCCCCCCTCCACTTACGTCTAGCCAGACGAATGCTTGATGCTCGCATTCGCCGCCTAGCGGAGCACGTTCTACCCGATTTCATTTGGCGCGTTCTGGACCCATTTGAAGCAGTCGTGTCCGGCCGGCTCTCTGCGTTTGCTGCTGAACTGGCGGACAATTCCCTTGTCCTGGATGCCGGAGCAGGTGAAAGCCGATATGCATCCGTCTTTAAACGCCACCGGTATGTGGGCCTGGATAGCGCTTTGGGCGACGCCTCTTGGGATTACTCGCGGCTGGACATCATCGGTGATTTGGAGTCCATTCCTCTATCCACGTCGGCTTTCGACGCCGTCGTCAGCGTTGTCGTGCTGGAGCACACGCGCGAACCCAAGCGTGTGATTGCCGAGATGGCGCGCGTGACAAGAGCACAAGGCAAACTATTCTTGGTCGTGCCGGATCAATGGGAAGTGCACCAGATACCAAATGATTTTTTTAGATTCACGCGCTATGGCGTGGAGTATTTACTCGGCGAAACCGGCTTTCGGGTGCTCCACATCGAGGCAGTCGGCGGCTTCGGCTGGCTGATGTCTCGCCGCTCGATCAATGCGCTGACCTTTTTTCAAGGCGGATTGAAGTGGCCGATATTTGTCATACTGGCCCCCTTTCTAGGGCTTTTGTTTCCACTCATACTCTATTTCCTTGACGGTTTGGACCGGCGCCGGGATTTCACGCTCGGATATGTCTGTATCGGGCAGCGCCAGTCAGGCCGTCACTCTAGCTGCTTATCCGGGTTGTAACGAGAATTTTGTTCTCGTTACGAATGCAATGTAGCGGCGGTCTATGACGTCTATGACCGCCGCACGGCGGGCTAAAGCCCGCGTTCCGGGAAAATGGCCTCCAGTCGGCGGTCATAGACCGCCGCTACAGTGAGGCGGGATATCAAGGGCGGAGCACGGTTTTGGATGCCTCGGTTGCGGCGCGTAGGGCCAACGGGTAAACTGATCGAGCAATGAAGAGCGCGAAGGCTCGTAACAGGCTACGGATCGCTGCCAGTTATTTTCGTCACAAGGCTGTCCTCCCTGGCGGTCCGATCGAAATCACGCTCGAAAGCACCGCGAAATGCAATCTTTACTGCCCGATGTGTCCACGCCACATCTATACGTTCGATAACGAAAACATGGATCTGGAGCTCTACAAGAAGATCGTCCAGGATTGTAAAGACTACGTCGAGTTTGTCTGGCCCTACGGCATCGGCGAGCCCATGATCCATCCGAACATTTTCGAAATGATCCGCATCACTCGCGATGCGGGCATCCGCACCGGCATGTCGACCAACGCGACGCTTCTCGATGACCGGCGCGCCGGCATGCTGCTGGACTGCGGTCTGGACTATGTGATTCTTGCCTTCGATGGCGCCTCGAAAGAAACATACGAAATGTATCGAGCCGGCGCGACTTTCGAGAAAACCCGGGAAAATATTTTGAACTTTTTGGAGAGGAAGCTGGATCGGAAGTCGCCAATCTACGTCGTTCTTCAGATGGTCATGCTGAAGGAAAACGTCCGCGAAATCGACGCGTACAAGAAACTCTGGTCGATTCCCGGTGTGGATGAGATCCGCTTCAAGCGCGACGAAATCCAGATTGAGGGCTCAAAGATTCCCGGCGGCGCGCAGAAAGGACAGCGGCGCAATCCTTGCCACCTCTTGTGGCGCGGCCCCCTTTACGTGCGCTATGACGGCCTGGCCTTTCCCTGTTGTTACATGTATGACGAGCCGCCCTTGGGTGACCTGAAGAAACAGCCGGTGATGGAGGTCTGGAATTCACCCGGCATGATCAAGCTCCGGCAGGCGCATCTGGAAGGCGACCTGAGCGAATACCCCATCTGTCAAACCTGCCAGGCCCCGCGCCCCAGCCTTGCCGCTATGTATGGCAGCCTCATGCTGAACAGCCTCACGGTCCGGAAGGCCGTCCCGGTGATGGAAAAGCTCGCTAGGTTTTACAACCTCGCCATATTTGAGAAAACGAATTCGGGGACAGACGTATAAATCACCCAAATAGCCGGAACGTTGTCGGATCTTCCTGCTTTTCCGAACCGCTATTCTTCACAGACTCTGCTGACCTGGAGCGGGGACCGCGTTTTTGAGGAAGGAGCTTGCGGCCAGTCTTCGGGGTTGTGAGGCTCCCAGCCGCGAGCGGCTACAGAACGTAGCCCCGGGCGCAAGCCCATAAGCTTAACTTAGCGAACTGTGAGCGAACTGGAACTCTCGGACGGGCGTGTGTGAACGCCCCCCTGCCGCTTCGCGGCCGTCCCCCTTTGCAAGGGGGACATTACATTCTCCCCCTTGCAAAGGGGGACGGCCGCCGAAGGCGGCAGGGGGTCGCTCACACCGTTCTTTCACTGTAGCGGCGGTCTGTGACCGCCGCTACAGTACATTCGTAACGAGAACAGAATTCTCGTTGCGACGGCCACAAGAGGTGATTCAGGTGACTTATACGTCTGTCCCCGAATTAAACCGGATCTCCACCTGCATGAAGGCCATCCCTTCAGGGACGACCGTCAAAGAAACGAAGCCATCGCCCAAGAACTTTCTTAAGTCATCGATGATCTCATGATCGATGCGGTCAATGCGTAAGCTGAGGCGGTGGGTGTCTTCGCCGGAAACGAGCTCGCATTCCAGGGCTCGAACTTTTTTGATGATGTAGTAAAGCTTTTCCAGAAACGTGCGGTAGTCGAGTTCTGGAAGGATTCGGGCCAGCGCCTCACGAGGAAGCCAGCACCGCTTGTCGCTGGTGTAGAGGATTTTGAAATTGCTGCGTTTGACTTCGATGACCAGTCCCAGCTCCTCGGGGAGCTGGAGCTGGTCCCGATAGTACTTCGATCGGCAGTAGACGAAGTCACCGACGCGAATTGGACCGGCCTTCAAGCTTACTTTGCCGCCGCTTGCACTGCGCAGACAAACTGAGGAACGGACTCGAGATCAATGTGCGCATTTGGACCGCAAGTCGCACAATTCGGATCGCGATGCAGCTTGAACTGGCGGAACGTCATCTCGAGGGCGTCATAGACCAGCAGCCGTCCCGACAGTGTCGTGCCGATATTCAGCAGCAGTTTGATGGCTTCCGTTGCTTGAATCAATCCCACAACTCCCGGAAGCACGCCCAGGACACCGGCCTCATCGCAGCTCGGCGCCAACTCGGGCGGCGTCGGCGTCGCAAAAAGGCACCTGAAGCATGGACCCTCATATGGAATGAAGGTCGAGGCCTGGCCGTCGAAACGGAAGATGCTTCCATACACGACGGATTTCTTCAGAAGAACTGCGGCGTCATTGACCATGTAAGCCGTTGTGAAGTTATCGGAGCCGCTGACGATCACATCGTAGTCCTGAAGGATATCCAGCACGTTGGAGGCATCCAACCGGACTTGATAGGTTCGCACCTTCACGTCCGGATTGACTTCAAAAAGCGTCCGGCGCGCGGAATCCACCTTCGGCATTCCTACAGAAGACGTCCAGTGAAGGATCTGGCGCTGCAAATTGGATTCGTCCACGACATCGTCATCGACCAGACCGATGGTTCCTACACCCGATGCGGCCAGATATACACCCGCAGGCGAGCCGAGTCCGCCCGCGCCAACCAGCAGCACCTTGCTTTTCAGCAGCTTCAGTTGACCCTTTTCTCCCACTTCAGGGATTCGAAGATGACGGCTATAGCGCGCCCATTGGTCTTTGCCAACTTTCTCCGGAACAACAAAAGGCAGGCCGTTGTTCTTCCATTCGTTGAAGCCGCCGCGCATCGAATACACCCTGGAATAGCCGAGATCCTGGAGCGTCTTTGCGGCAAGCGCAGACCTCACGCCGCCAGCGCAATAGACGACGATGGCCTGCTGTTTGTCCGGCAGCACCTTGTCGGCTTTTACTTCAAGAAAGCCGCGGGGCACGAAAACGGCTTGATCCAGGTGGCCTTGCTCCCACTCGTCACCCTCTCTCACGTCCAGGAGTGTAAATCCATTATCCACGTTAAACTTGTCTCGAACTTCCTGAACCGACACTTCAGTGATTTGTTTCTTGGCCTGGCTGAGAATCTCTTTAAAGTCGCTCATCGTAGCCCTTAATTAATTGAGTTAGTCATGTTTAATGTACACCAACGCCGGCAGTGCTGTCGACTACCACCAATCCGTCGATAAGAGGTGTCGGCGCTCCCATGGACGGGTTGAGCGCCTTGCCATGGACGGCCTGCTGGTGTCAAGGTACCTTACCTTGCCTTGGACTACCACCAGGAATCCCCCTTCGCTCGAAGCTCATCCAGTGTGGCTTGCATTTGTTGGTGGAGGCCGCGGAGATCCTCCTCCGAGGCATTCGGAGTCACCCAAATGGGCGAGGCCTTCAAGACGACTGCCCGTGTGAAGGGAAGAGGAACCTGGAACTCGTCCCAGCTTTTCAGTCGAATCTTGTGCTGCATCGAAATGTGGAAACAGAAAATGGCGGCGCCGGTTTTCCGAGCCAGCAGGACCGGACCTTGTTTGGCCACGTATCGAGGTCCGCGCGGGCCGTCGATCGTAAACGCGGTATCGCGGCCCTGCCGGATGTGGCGGGCCATTTCCACCAAAGCGCGAAAGCCGCCCCGGGAACTGGAGCCGCGCGCAGCTCCATAGCCGAATCGCCGAATGCATTGCGCGATTGCTTCTCCATCGCGATTCATGCTGGTCATGACGACGATACCGCGATTTCGCCAGTAATAGGTCGCCGGAAAAATCCGGCCGTGCCAAAAAGTGAAAATCGCGCGATTTCCGGATTTGTAGATCTCCTCCAGGTAGGCATCGCCCACCGACTGCCAGCGAATCGTGCGGCCGATGATGCCAATGACGAAATAGCCGATCCAGCCGATCAGCCAGAGTTTCATCCGATCCAATTCCGCCGCCTACAGTTCGTCGAGCAGTTTTGCCATTTCTTCGCGGCCCCGCCGGTTGCGGATGCCGGACTCGTGCTGGATCCAAAAGCGCGACGCTTCGGCCACGATCTGTTCGTATGACGGGAATCCAATCGACCGGCCGATCTTCGCCGGTTCCATATAAGCTGAACCTTTGTGGAGCACCCGACCATTCAAGATCATCACGCTTCCAAATAAGGGTGCATCGATCGTCACAAACGTGCTCGAGCGGCCTGAGAAAGCCCGCAACTTTTCCAGAGTGATGATGGAAAACTCCATCGCCGGGGCTGGTCCAAAAGAATGCATTCTCATCAGCTCCAAACGGGGACTTGTTAACAGCGCCCGAAAGCATAAACAAATTTGGTTGCCCGCCAAACCTTTATTTCATCGGAGACGTTCAACCCCCTCTATTGGTAATTGAAGTGCACGGTTTTTGATGGAGGTTCGCTATGATTTGTCCCCGATGCAGAACGGAAAATGAGATCGCATATTCAGTAATCTCTAACGGGTTGATTTGTTTGGAGTGCAGCTTCGAGCAGGAAATGGACGCCTCCGCCGCTCACCAGATACTTGAAACGCAGGAAGAATTGGTGTGTTGTTAAAGCGTGAAATTGTTACTATTCGATGTCGATCAGACATTGATTCATACCGGGGGAGCCGGATTGCGGGCATTAGATCGCGCTTGCCGTAAGCACCTCGCGATCGAGAATGCCACGCATGGAATCACCGCTCACGGTAAAACGGATCCGGCAATCGTTCGTGAAATCCTGCTCGCTCGAGTAGGCAGCGACTCCACGCTCGAAATTCAACTTCAGTCTATTCTCGAATCCTACCTTTCGTTCCTGCGGGAAGAAGTTCAGTCATCGCCCGGTTATCGCGTGTTACCGGGAATTGTTGAAATACTACAGGAGATGTCGGCGCGAACAGGTGTCGTGCTCGGCCTCGCCACCGGAAACGTTGAACTCGGTGCCCGGATTAAACTTGATCGTGGAAATCTGAATTCATACTTTATGTTTGGCGGTTTTGGTTCGGACTCCGAAAACCGGACCACCCTCGTGAAAAAAGCGGCTGAAGCGGCAGCCCAAAAGTGCGGCTGTCCAATCGAGCCCGAGGAAATCTTCGTCATTGGCGATACGCCTCGCGACATTGAGGCTGGCAGGGCCGCGGGTTTCCGAACCGTGGGCGTCGCCACCGGCCATTATTCCGTTGAGCAATTGTTTGCGGCCGGGGCCCACGTCGCTATTCCCGATTTCCAGCAAGGTCGCGATCGGTTTTTGCAGGCGGCATTCTAGCAACTTCGAACCCGCCTGACCTGGAGGAATTCCAGTGGGCCGACGCCACAATGAGGTCAAGGCGGATATCAAGGGCGCGCTCCCGTCAGCAGCACCTGGTGCAGGCGGCCGAGAAACGCAAGCTCGTTTTGCTTGGCTGACATGCGGATGTCATCTTGCTGGCGCTGGTCGCGTCCGCCGCCGTGCAACGCCTGGACGGTTTCGCTGAAGAACGGTTTCGGGCCGGACGCGGCGTCGATTTGCTGGCGCAGCGCTTCTTGCCGGCGCGGAATCGCCACGAGCAGATCCGCAACATTGGCGGGTTTACGGTTCTCCACCAGGTTGAGCAATTCGACCGCATCGGCGAGACTGTAGCTGCCGCGGCCGGTCGCGGCAGCGAGATAACGCGCGAGAATGTTGCGTCTGCCGTCGTTTTCCCAGATAGCGCGGCGGGCGACAGCCTTGAGCAGGGGGCGGTCCGCAGACGGAGTTCGATCGATCAGCTTGAAGAGCGATTCGGAAATAGTGGCGTCGAGACGAAGACGATGGACGTAACGCTCGACGGTCACCGCACGCAAGCTGACGGAATGAGGCTGGCCGTCGGGGGTGACCAGTTGCGCGCGAGTCGGGCGGGCAACGAGTTGTTGAATTAACGCCGGCCATTGCTCCCGCGGAACGGAGTCGCTGCCGAGCAGTTCAGCGAACACCGCCTGGTCGGCCAGCTTGGGCGTGAACACGGGGGAAAGAATCAGGTCGATCTCGTAGTCTTCCAGCCTGGGCAACTCGTCCGCGAGGAAAACACCGATGGCGTCGTGGTCAATGCTGTGAGTCCCCCCGATATAGTTGACGACCCGAGCCGACAATTCGCGCGGGCGTTCCAGTTCTGCGGCGAGAGTTTCAAGCAACTGTGCCACGCCGTCAGTATCCGCCGGTAGCGACACGAGGCCAAGCGGAAATCGTCCCCCGGGTCGGCCGGCCGAGTGGGATTACGCCGATTGGGATTAGCCGCCAACGACGCGAATAGCGCGAACGTTGGCGCACTTGGCGGAATGCACGATCGGGATCTGACCAATGTTCAATTCCCAATGCTCAATTCTTATCCGAACAGATCCACTTCGGCTGAGAATTGCGCATTGGGAATTGAACATTCGTCAGCTTTGCCCAAAACGAATCGCCGGATCCGAAGTTCGCAACTGTAGGGGCGGTCTATGACTGCCCGTATTTCGTTGAATCTAGGAAGAACGGGCGGTCATAGACCGCCCCTACAGTCAGAGCATTTTCTTCCGTTGGGCAAAGCCACATTGGTCAGATCCTGGGTCTGATGCGGAGCAGTGGATACTGCCAAGGTATTTTTGCGCGAGCCCTAATTGGCGGCTAAATAATTTGGTTGCGGCCAAACCTCTTAAGCGGGTGACTTCAGACGCGCAACTCGATCATTCGCGCTGTGATCTGCTTTCCAACAATTCGGATGCGCGCGACGGAAACGGGCAGCTTGAACCGCCGCGGGCCGGCGCTGCCCGGATTGAGAAAGAGCAAGCCATCTTTGTGCTCGATGGAGGGTCGATGGGAATGACCGCTGATCACGACTTGGACATCCGAGTGTTCCGGGAGTTTCAGTTCTTTGATGTTGTGGATGACGCAAAGACTCACCTGTCCGGCCTGCGCTTCTGCGAATACGGGCAGCGCATCGGCCCAGCCGCCCACGTCGTTGTTCCCGCGCACTGCGATCACAGGAGCCAGGGCACGCAAACTTTCAAGCACCTGCGGCGATCCGACATCACCCGCATGGACGATCAAGTCGGGTTTGCCAAGTGCCCGGATGGCTTCAGGCCGCAAGAGGCCGTGCGTGTCTGAGATGATTCCGACATTGGTGGTGTTTGTGTTTATCCGTTCCATTTTGTCCGGGCTTTCCCTCCGCTCCGATCCAACGTCAGGAATTCAGGATGAGACGAAAGTTACGGCTCCGGAGGAATTCTGGAGGTAATTCGGGGACGGAGACCGAATTTCTGAAGTACAAGAAATTCGGTCTCCGTCCCCGAATTACCGCCGCCTACAGCTGGCTACAGCCTTCCGCCGCTCCGCGGCTATTTAGGCTCAATCTGATTTCATCAATCCATCCGTTAGTCCGCGCGAGCTCAGGAGTTCTGAACGTCCTGTCCATAGCCTCTTTCTCCAAGCCTCCCAATACGACTTAGGTCCGTCGACAGGTCCCACGCGGTGCCCATCGGACCATTGACTCCAGTGTGTCTCTTCTGGGCGATTGTCGCGCCCCACCGGCCTGGGGTTCAATGGCATGGGGAAATGAAGCCCCAATGTCTTTCGTAGATCCGGCTTTCAGTTCGCAATATTTGCCCAGATCGCGAAAAAAGACAAAAGCGACTGAAAGGAATTCAATGCGCACGAAGTGTATTTTTCTCGCCGGTTTTGCGGCGTTTTGTCTTGGCCTGATGGTTCCCTGTTCTGCTTTGGCGGGGAAGGTGGCTGGTGACATAGACCAGTGGGCGAACACAGCTAATAGCTGGCAGAACGGAGATCTCAATCCGTCAAACTCCCACTACAGAGAAGATTTCGTCGTTCCCTATCGGGCGAAACTAACGAGTCTGACGGTTGGGCACAGCTACACGATTCCTCTTGAATGGGACACGACTAAAGGAGGGTTGCACGCCTTTGATTTTCTCCAGACCTATAACGTCACGGAGACGGCGGTGGACCCTTGCTTTGGTGGAGTCTGCCCGGCGGGTTTCCCATCAACATTTCCGATTCCAATTGATTCGCGCGTCAACAGCGCGGCCGGCCTGCATCCGACCCTGAACTACTCCGCTTCGAATCCAGACTTTCAATTCACGATGTGGGGCGGGGCAATCACGGGCACCAGCGCGTTTACCGTCAGCCAGGGATCTTTTTCTTCGGGCGCATACTCTTCCGACAGTTCGACCATGATTTTCGTCACTTTCACGGCGAGTAGCCCCTCGGCCGTGCTGGCATGGGGCGGCCATATCTCGACGCACTCGGACTGGGGTGTTGGAAACACTGCCGTAAACATATCGGGTTCGCCTTACCACATGCGGCTCGGCAGCGCCGTGAATAACAACTTTCACGACAACACGGACAACACAGACTCGACCCTGGGCAATCAGGACCGGTCCTTGAAGGTCGGGGCCAACGCCTATTCCAGCCGGATCACCGTGGTCAATGTAGGGAATCCGGTGGACGCGAATACCTTCTTCCCGTTCACGTTGACTCAGCCGCAGGGCAGCACATGCGACACTTCATTTTCGCTGGCGGCGAATGGAAGCGCCAAACCGTGCTATCGGATTTTTGCCAACGGATCTTTTACATTCACCGAAACGCCAACCGCGCCAGGCAATTTCAAGTGGGGTCTGACCAACATTGTCTGCACCAGCGCCGGCGCGCCGCCTGTTTCCGTTTTTACGATTAGCCCGGCTCTTCCGCTAAATGCGCCCAACCCGGGCTCGGTAAGGTTCAGCATTGATAGTACTCTTCAGCAGGACGTTACCTGCACGTTCACCAACAAGCACAAACCCACTGTGTTGTTCACGAAGGTCGTACATAACGGCTTCGGCGGGACCGCCGAGCCGGGCGACTTTAACTTCCATGTGTCCGGAACGACTGTGGTCGACTTGACTGGGAACAACATCTACTCCAACGACATCCTGAAGAGCGGAACGACTGTCATTATGGACAGCGGCGCCTCCTTCACCGCGGCCGAGGATTCACATTACGGCTATGAAAAGGAGTCGGAGAATGGCTGCACGGGCACCCTCGCGTTTAGTGACACCAGGACGTGCACCATCACCAACAAAGATATCCAACCGCAGTTGACCGTCATCAAGCAGGTGATCAACAACAACGGCGGCACGGCAGTTCCGGGCGACTTCACCATGGTTGTGAGCGCCACAAATGTGAGCACTGCTTCCTTCGCCGGCTCCGAAACTGGCACGACGGTCCGCTTGAATCAAGGCAGCTTTAGCGTGACCGAAGGCGCCAGCGGCTATGCGGCGGCTTATGCGGGTTGCTCCGGCCAGATCCTGGTTGGTGAGAGGAGCGTCTGCACCATCGTCAACGACGATATCGCACCGAAGCTCAAGATCATTAAGAACGCGATCGGGGGTAATGCGGAATTCCCGATCAACATTAGTCCATACGGCATCCACACCAGCATCACGACGACGGGCGGCAGCGGCGGGAATCCCTTCGCTCAGCCGCCAGTGCCAGTGACCCCAGGAACCGGTGATACCGGGTATTGGGATGTATTGGCCGGCAGCGTCACAATCGCGGAGGATTTGAGCGGGCTCCAGAGCTTCCCGGCATGGCGCTTTACGAGCGTGAGCTGCCAAGAAGATGGATCCACCCCCACGCCCATTTCGGTGGCGCAAAATACGTCTGTGACTCTCAGCAGCTTGCAATTGGGACGCTATTATTCCTGCACCTTCACCAACACGCTGGATGCCGTCATGCCGTTGCTAAAGAAGGTGAACGGCAACGCTCCGTCTTGCAATCGAGATACGCATGTCTGCACCGATGCGGTTTCCGGCCAGACGATACCTCAGTTCACGATTTCCCTGTTCCAGCAGGGCGCTTACCCGCCGTCAACGCCTCTTAATACACTGGCTGGTCCGCCGTTCCAGGATCTTCCGGTACCCGGGGGCGGCAGCTTCACGATCTGCGAAATGGGACTGCCTGCAGGCTGGAATCTGGCCACTGGCGACGTGACGGCTCTGGTGACGATGTTCGGCGGCGCGACGGGGAACATCAACCCCACGGTGTCGAATAAGGATACGGCGGCGCCGGCTTCCGTCAACCGCTGCTTCGATGTCACGATTTCACCTGGCGCAAGCCGGTTCGAGATCACCGTCAATAATAAGGCAGAGGGCAAGTTGAAGATCGTCAAGCAAGCCGACGGCGGCGATGAGACCTTTACCTTCGCTATCAGCGGCGGACCCACGCCCTTCAATAATCCTGTGTCCCTCAACACGGCCAACAGCAATCCGGGCGTTCACCAGGACGCCACCGCCGAAATGCCTGCCTGGATTGGCAACTACACGATCACGGAGAACAATATGCCTAGTGGCTGGGCGTTGCAGGATCTCACCTGCACCGGTCCGGCTGGGGCGATTGTTTCTATCAACAAAGCAGCCGCCCAGATTACGGCCAAGGTCGTTCCTGGTACGACGACCGCTTGTACGTACAAGGACTCCAAATTCGGCCACCTGATTGTAACGAACGTGACCGATCCCGCCAGTGACACGACGACGCCGTTTCCAATAACGGGGAGCGGCACCGGAAACATGACGGCGCCGGCGGCCCGCACACTGACGGGCAATGGCAGTTCGACCGACTATGAAGTGGCGGCGGGAACCTACTCGGTAACGGAGACCGTGCCGGCCGGCTGGGATCAAACCGTCAACACTTGCCAGAACGTCATCGTGCCATCCGGCCAAACCGTGAATTGCCAGATTATCAACACCAAACGGGCCCACCTGATCGTTCAGAAGACCACGAATCCGGCGAATGATCCGGCGGTTTTCAGCATCAACGCATCGGGGACCGGCACCGTCACGGGCGGCGGCGCTGGGACGGTAAGCGACGCGGCGGATAAGAACTACGAAGTGACGCCTGGGATCTACTCGATTACGGAGACTGTTCGAGCGGGATGGGATCAGACCGGCAATGCGTGCGCGAGCGTGGCGATGGGAGCAGGCGAAACCAAGACCTGCGAGATCACCAACACGAAGCGAGGTCACCTGATTGTTCAGAAGACTACGAATCCGGCAAATGATCCGGCCGTTTTCAGCATCAATGCATCGGGGAGTGGCACGATCACCGGCGGTGGCGCCGGCACGGTGACGGGCGCAGTCGATAGGGACTACGAAGTGACGCCTGGTACCTACTCTGTAGAGGAGACAGTGCCAGCGGGCTGGGATCAGACCGGCAATACGTGCACCAGCGCGACGGTGGGAGCAGGCGAGACCAAGACCTGCGAGATCACCAACACGAAGCGGGGCCACCTGATCGTTCAGAAGACCACCGCTCCGGCAGGCGATCCAACCGTTTTCAGCATCAACGCCTCTGGAAGCGGCACGATCACCGGCGGCGGCGCCGGTACGGTGACGGACGCTGTGGACAAGAATTACGAAATGACGCTGGGGACCTACTCGGTCGTGGAAACTCTGCCAGCGGGCTGGGATCAAACCGGCAACACGTGCACCAGCGTGGCGGTGGGAGCAGGCGAGACCAAGACCTGCCAGATCACGAACACGAAGCGGGGCCATTTGATCGTTCAGAAGACCACCAATCCGGTGAATGATCCGACCATTTTCAGCATCAACGCGTTGGGGAGCGGCACGATCACCGGCGGTGCCGCCGGCACGGTGAGCGACGCAGCCGATAAAGACTATGAAGTGACGCCTGCCACCTACTTGATCGCCGAGACGGTTCCAGCGGGATGGGATCAGACCGGCAACACCTGCGCGAGCATAGTCGTGCGAGCGGGCGAGATCAAGACTTGCCAGATCACGAACGCGAAGCGGGGCCACCTGATCGTTCAGAAGACAACCATTCCAGCGAATGATCCGGCCGTTTTCAGCATCAACGTAACCGGGAGCGGTACGGTCACCGGCGGCGGTGCGGGTACGGTGGCGGACGCCCTGGACAAGAACTACGAAATGACGCCGGGGACCTACTCGGTAGTGGAAACTGCGCCGGCAGGTTGGGACCAGACCGGCAATACTTGCGCAAGCGTGGTCGTGGGAGGCGGCGAGACCAAGACCTGCCAGATCATCAACACGAAACGGGCTCACCTGATCGTTCAGAAGACGACCACTCCGGCGAACGATCCGGCCGTTTTCAGCATCAACGCGTCGGGGAGCGGCACGGTTGCGGGTGGCGGCGCTGGAACCATGACGGACGCTGTGGACAAGAACTATGAAATGACTCCAGGGATCTTTTCGGTGGTGGAAACTGTGCCGGCGGGTTGGGATCAGATCACCAACACGTGCACAAGCGTTGTGTTGGGAGCAGGTGAGACCAAGACCTGCGAAATCACCAACAGAAAGCGGGGCCATCTGATTGTTCAGAAAACGACCTCTCCGGCGGGCGATCCAGCCGTTTTCAGCATCAACGCCTCTGGAAGCGGAACCATCACGGGCAGCGGCCCTGGGACCGTGACGGACAAGCTAGACAAAAACTATGAAGTGACGCCGGGAACCTACTCGGTGGTGGAAACTGTGCCGGCGGGTTGGGATCAGATCGGAAACACGTGCGCCGGCGTGGAGTTGGGAGCAGGCGAGACCAAGACCTGCCAGATCACGAACACGAAGCGGGCCCACCTGGTTGTTCAGAAGACGACCCTGCCGGCGGCTGATCCGACGGTGTTCAGCATCAACGCCTCTGGAAGCGGCACGATCACGGGCGGCGGCGCCGCTACGGTGACGGACGCACTGGACAAAAATTATGAAGTGACTGCGGGGACCTACTCCGTGACGGAGGACCTCTCCGGCGAAGAGTATTGGGATCTGACCGGCAACACGTGCACGAATGTGGTGCTGGTTGCAGGCGAGACCAAGACCTGCCAGATCACCAATACGAAACGCGGTCATCTGATCGTTCAGAAGACCACCAATCCGGCCGGCGATCTGACGGTGTTCAGCATCAACGCCTCTGGAACCGGCACGATCATTGATGGCGGCGCCGGCACTCTAACGGACGCGCTCGACAAGGAATACGAAGTGACGTACGGAACCTACTCGGTGGTGGAAACTGTGCCGGCGGATTGGGCTCAGACCGCGAACACCTGCGTGGGTGTGGTGGTAGGACCAGGAGAGGACAAGATCTGCCGGATCACCAATACGAAACTGGGCCATGTGATCGTCACGAAAGTGACCGATCCTGCCAGTGATACAAGCACGCTATTCCCGGTCACCGCGAGCGGCAGCGGAACGGCCGTGGCTCCAGCAATCCGGACACTGATGGGCAACGGCAGTTCGACCGAATATCAAATGACGCCCGGGACCTACTCGGTGGTAGAGACTGTGCCGGCGGGTTGGGACCAGACCGGCAACACCTGCCAGAATCTGGTCGTGGGCGCCGACCAGACGGTCAGCTGCCAGATCACCAATACCAAGCGTGGCCACCTGATCGTGCATAAAGCAACTGTCCCGGCCGGAATCACCACGGCCCAGTTCTCGATTACGGCGAGCAGCAGCAACGGTGGAACGATTGCCAACGGGGCGACGAAGACTCTAGCTGGAGGGGCCACGGCGGACTACGAAGTTAAGCCGGGGTTCGCCTACTCCGTGGCAGAGAATGTACCTTCAGGATGGCAGTTGCTTGACAATACCTGTTTGAACGTGCAAGTCGGGTCAGGGCAGATCGTGGATTGCTATATTACCAACGGCCGCTTGCCGGTCCTGACGGTTACCAAGTTCGCCCGCTTCACCGATGCGCCGACGAAATTCTCGTTCAACCTTACCAACGGTGGAACCACGGGCATTGATGTCCAAGCGTCCACACCATACACCAACAGCGACGGCAGCGGTATGACTGGAAGCGCAACGGTCTACCTTGCCAATGGCGCTTCCTACACCGTCGAAGAGAACCTGGCCGGCATGGCGGATTGGTTCTTGAACACGGTGAGCTGCACCAGCACCGGCCTTGGTGTGTCTCAACCTCAGAACGTAAATCCGCTGACGGCTCCCGTGCCATTCCCGCGCAACGCGCCGCCCGCAACCAGCTTCAGCGTAGGTTACGGCGATGTCGTCACGTGTGCCTACACCAACACCCGGGAAGCGACCATGGGTGCGTACAAGCTGATCAACGGTTGCGATCCAAGCAAGGGCAAGGGCGCCTCGCAGGGAACGAACAATTGCAGCGACTTTCCGCCGTTCACGATCAATCTATACGCGCAGGATCCGGTCCAGCAGCAGGACCAGGGCACGCCGGATCCTAACGCGAAGTGGTCCGTGCCGCTTGCGCAGTCTGGGGCCTTCCCAGCCGGATATCTGCGCCAGCTCATCGTCACGCCTACTCAGCCGGGGTACCCGGACCTGCAAGGACTGGTCGGCGTTCCGTTCACGTTGTGCGAGATGAACAACCCCGACGGGTGGGGCGCTTACAACTGGACAGTGAAGATCACGATGTTCGGATCCAACACGCCTCAGACTATTGCTTATGCGCCGTATCTGGTTGGCCAGACGCAGCCGGATGCGAATCGGCTTTACAACCCCGATTACTTCTTCTCGTATCCCAACGACTACAACACCCGTTGCATCAATGTCATGATTCCGGTCGGAGCGGAAGATTTCGATGTCTACGTGAACAACAACGTGCAGCTGGGCGGGCGCATGACCGGCGGCGGCAGCGTCTTCACCACGGCCACCGGCGCCGGACAACCTTCAATCGGCACGCGGGTTACCCACGGCTTTGAGCTGCACTGCAACAAGGCCGACCTGCCGAACAGCCTGGAAATCAACTGGGACGGCGGCAACAAGTTCCACCTGGAGGAACTCACCTCCTCCAAGTGCTGGGATGATCCGAAGATCGACAGCCCGGCTCCACCTGCCGCGAAGTTCGACACGCTCAATGGCAGGGGCTACGGCCGTTTGAACGGCGTGGCAGGCGCCACCGCGGAGTGGACATTCACCGATGCCGGTGAGCCCGGAGTCAACGATACCGTCCTGCTCACCATTAGGGACAAAAACAACAGCGTGGTGCTGCAAATCCTGGCGCCCGCCAAACTCATAAAGGGGAACCACCAGGCTCACAAATAGCGCAAAAGAAGTCCTCCGCCTGGCCTGGCCGGCATCAAGCCGGCCAGGCCTTCCCATTTTCAGCCGCGAAGCGGCACCAGAACGTAGCCACGGCTGAACTGTAGCGGCGGTCATAGACCGCCGCTGGAGATTGGCCATTTTGCTGATTGCTGACTATGCTGTTCCCGCCGCGGAGCGGCTTAAGAATGTAGCCCCGGGCGTAAGCCCGGGGTACGCTTGTCGGGAGACGCCGAGCCCCGGAAGGGGCGAAAGACTCTGCGCCGTGTCTTTCGCCCCTACGGG
>Ga0066710_100000429_pt1 | contig 25151 bp, 23 predicted proteins | sample GraSoiAngelo_159_FD_79666 | JGI IMG/M metagenome (GOLD analysis project Ga0066710, IMG submission 79666) | Grasslands soil microbial communities from the Angelo Coastal Reserve, California, USA - 14_1009_16_40cm | ecosystem: Environmental > Terrestrial > Soil > Grasslands | place: USA... | reverse complement strand
GCCCCAGGCGGCGGGCCTTGCCGGTCAAGTCGGCGGCGCGCGCGACCAACAGGCTCCGGCGCCGGGTCCGGACCCGGGACGTCGCCACCGGTGTAGCCACAGCCGCGGCCAGAACCAGCGCGCCGATCACGATGCGGCCACCATGGCGGCGGAGGTGACGCTTCCAGTTCGTCGCGTCATGCCGTCGGCGGTCCAGCTCCACCACGAGCGTATCGAGCCGACGCCGCACCTCGGTGATCTCGTCGCCGAGCTCGCGCACTCGGCTGCCCGCTCCGTTGCCCTCCACTACGCGAGTCGTTCCATCGCCCATTGCACATCCTCCTTGACCGTCCGCCGGGTCACGGTCAGCAGTGAGCTCACTCTCCGCCTCCACCCGATGAGTCCGACGACGACGCTCGTCCCGAGCAGGAGCACAGCGAGACCGACGGCGGCGAGCCAGCCGGGCATCCAGTAGGCGAGCCCGAACACCGCCGCGATCAGGAGCGCGTTCACCCCGAGCACCGCGGCCACGGCCGCGGCGCCCAGCAGCTTCACCGTATCGAGCTCGGCGTCGAGATCGGCTCTGATCTCGGCGCGAGCGAGCTCGACCTCCTTGGCTACCAGCAGAGAGCCCGTCTGCAGGACACGGCTCAGCAGCTGGCGCGTCGAGAGTGACCGTGTTTCAGGATCGACGTACGAGTGGGTCGTCGCTGAAGCCATGAGACTCTCCTTGGGACGCGTCAGCTCGAGGATTTGCCGTTGGCCGGCCAGGGCGCGGCCGAGCTGGAGCACCTGCCGGTAGATCACGTGCCAATCGTCGAAAGGAAGCGGGTGCCGAGCCACCTCGAGCGCGATTTCGCGCGAAGCTGAAGCCGGTGTCCTCGGCCATCTGCGCGTTGCGGACCAGATCGCTGGCCGAGTGCTCCTCGCTCGCGAGCTTGTAACCGAGTGACAACGTCATGAGGCCTCCTTGGATAGCCTCGCCTCGGACGGTGGGGCCGCGGCCCCGCGACGTCCTGCAGCTCGCACGACGACCGTGGGCTCCAGGTCGACCCAGTCCGTCGGCGTGGTCACTCCGGTCTCGCCGGGGCTCTGCCGGGTCAGGCGCAGCACTGCGACGCGGGCTTCGGTCAGCGTGGCCACGACGTCATCGGCGCCTGCCGCGGTGAGCTCGGCTCGAACGTCACCGGAGCGAAGGCCCCAGCATCCGACCAGGATGGGCGTCTCGGGGCACGCGCTCCGGAGACGCTTGACGAGATGGCGTGTGCGGCCGCTCCCTTCCACCGAGCTGAGGCAGATCAGACCCGGGAGCGCCGCCTGAACGATCGCCATCAACTCGGAAACGAGACCGCCGACCGGGGCGATCTGAAGCGCGTACCCCGCCGGCGCGAGCAGCCGATCCAGCATCTGCAGCGCGACGCGGTCGGCCTCGTCCTGCGCCGGGCAGCCCGCAACCGTTATGGGTGCTGCCCCGGCCCCCGGCGACGTCGCCGCCGGTGCGAGATCGGCCCGCTCGAGCACCACGCGTGTCGACTCGATGACGCGGGCGTACTCGACCGGCGTGAGCTGGCCCGTCTCGCGGTCGTGACGGGCCCGGGCGACGGCGGGCACGAGGATCGAGTCAAAGGCGGTCTCGATGGAGCCGGTCTTCGCCGCCTCACCGACCAGCTCGGCCGCCTCCTGCTCGTCGTCGGCGAGGACGCGCTGATAGTAGGTGATGTGAGCGTCGACCCCGGGCTCGTCGGACCCCAGGATTTCGATGAACTCGAGGCCGCTCACCGTGCGCGAGAACACGACGATGCAGACGGTGAGCGGCGTCGCGAGGGCGAGCCCGATCGGGCCCCAGAGCCAGGTCCAGAAGGCCGCCGCGATCAGCAAGGCGATCGACGAGACTCCGGCGCTGCGTCCAAAGAACAGGGGTTCGAGCACGAAAGCGATGACGCCTTCGGTGACGGCAAAGAGACCCGCGATGAGCAGCGGCTTCACCCAGCCGTCGAAAACCGCGAGGCTCATGACGATGGGAACCAGCGCGGCCGCCCACGCGCCCACGTACGGAATGAAGCGGAGCAGCGCTGCGAAGAATCCCCACACGAGGGCGAAGGGCACATCGAGGAGGAAGAGGCCGAGCATGATCGTGGCGCCGAAGGCCGCGTTGAGGCCCGTCTGCGTGAGGAGGTATCGGCTGATCCGCTCTCCCGCCTCGTCGAGCGCGCGGGTGGTCTCGGCGAGCCGCTCGTGGCCGAAGAGGCGAACGACGCGGGCGCGCAGCTCGCGCTGCTGCACGAGCATGAAGATGACGAGCACAAGGACCAGGACGGCGCTGCCGAGCGGCTCGATGATCAGAGGGAGCTGCCAGAGAGGGTTCGGCCATGCGATGGTCACGGGGATGGGCTTCGGGGCGGCGGGACTCGAGCGCTCGAACTCGGCCAGCACGTCCTTGGCCGTGTCCTCGACCTTTTTGAACGCCCCGCCCTTGCCGACGCGCTGCACGTCCGAGATCTTCCGCATGATGGTTGCGCGGTAGCTCGGAAGGTCGTTTGCGAGCGTGGTGACCTGGTTGAACAGCCCCCAGCTGAGCCCAAGGGCGAGCAGGACCGTCAGGGTGACGACGCTGACGACCGCCGGGACCTGGCGCAGGCCGGCCCGGCGAACGAGCCCGACGACGGGGCTCAGAAGGAACGCGATGAGCAGGGCCAGCGCGATCGGGATGAAGACGGCGCGCGCCCAGTAGAGACACCCGATCGCGAGGACGAGGGCGGCCAGGATGATGAGCCGCGACGAACCGTGCGCGTCGACGGCCCTTGAGGCGGTCACTCTCGCCGACGCGAGACGAGCTCGATGGAGCGGGCCCGGGCCACAGACCCCCAGGTCGGGCGCAGGGCATGGGCTCCATCGGGCATCATCACCGTTCTCCCGGGCTCCTCACGAGCGCCTACCGGGTCGCCTGGACCGTGAGGTTGTTCACGACGCTACTGACGTGCTTGACGTTCTGGGCGATCTCTACTGCGCGAGAACGCATCTCTTCGCTGTCGACCGTCCCGGTGAGGTACACGGTCCGGCGATTCGTCTCGACCCCGATACGGGTCAACGTGGAAATCTTCTCGGCGGCGAGCTTGGCCTTGACCTCCGAGGTGATCGTCATGTCGTCGATGTTTTCGCCGGCGGTTTTGCCGGTCGTCGACGTGCAGGCCGCCAGCGCGACCACCATGAGCGTGACGAGGGTGAGTGCTGCCGTGAAGTGCCGCATTCTCCGATCCTCCTGTCCACAGAGGCGGCAATCCGTGTGCCACGAGCGGCCGGCGGTACGAATCGTCGCGAAGAGAGCGGAAACGCTGAGGCCCGGCCTCTCGACCGGGTGGTCGACGAGCGCCGGGCCTCGATCGGAAGGTCGAACTCTACTTGGTAACTTCTTCCGGTTTGCGACGCCCGGTGCCTCCCGCATCGGCGCTCGGTCCTTGGCCAGCCGCGGCCAATCGTGCGCGAAGCTTCTCGAAGTCACCGGTGAGCGCCCGGAGCTCCTCGTCGGTCAGCTCCTCGAGACGCACCATCCCCGTCCGGGCTCCCCTGACGCCGCGAATCAGCTCATCGAGCTTCAGCTGGATCGCGCGGGCGTCCCGGCTCTGCGTGTTCTGGATGATGAAGACCATGAGGAACGTGACGATCGTGGTCGCCGTGTTGATCACGAGCTGCCACGTGTCGGAGTAGTGGTAGCGCGCGCCCAGCGCCGCCCACACGAGGATCCCCACCAGGGCCAACAGGAACACCTCGGCGGAGCCGAGGATGTCCGAGCAACGCCTCGCGAACCTACGGAAGAACTCGTGCACTACCGGCCCTTCGGATGACCCTTCGCCTTATGCTCCTTCATGACCGTTCGTGCCGCGACTTCCTTGGCGCGTCGGCCGTACCGTCCGGACGTCTGCGCGGATGCCTTGATGTGCTCGTACTGACGCTGCTCCTTCGAGCCGACACCCCGCAGGTGCTTGGCCCTCGGCATGTGAAACCTCCTTCAGGACGTCGAACGGCCGCCGGGCGTCGAGCTCAGGGTGCGCCCACGGAGCGCTTCCTGGCCCGCCTGCAGCACCGAGGTGACCTGCTCCTTCGTCCGGTCCAGCACGTCCTCTGCTCTCTTTTCGACCACCTGGAGCGTGTCGACCGCGCCGGCTCGAACACCCTTGGTCCTGCTCTCCGCGAATTCACGCAGCTGCTCGCCGTAAAACCAGACGGCGAGCCCTCCGGCCACCGCACCCAGAATGAATCGCACCATCGCCGTCCTCCTTCTTGGTTGTGATCGGTCACGACGCTGCGACCTCGCACGAGCAAGAGAAGTGCCACGACTGCCGCTGGAGTCGTGTGCGTCGTTTCTCTGGGAAATCGAAGGACAGACGCCCCGGGCCGATATGGCCGGCGCCTGTTCTTACTCGGTAATCCTTACCGACCAGTCACTTCTTGACGCGTTCGGCGCGCCCGAACTCGAGATCGAAGCCGGGCAGGATGGCCTTGAAGAAGGCGTTCTGGACCAGACGAATCACGACGTCCACGAGGCTGACGTTCGGGTTGTCGATCCGCCCTTCCACCGGGGCCTTCGTCGCGACCTCTTCGCGGGCGCGATTCTCGAGGAGCTTCGCGACGCCGCTGACGACGCGCTCGTACACCTTGCGGACGATCGGCTTGTGCTTCTCCTGCTGCGTATCGTAGACCTGCATGTCCTTGAACAGCGGTTTCACGTATCCCGTGATCGCTCCGTTCCTGGCGGAGAGCTCAGAGTAGAAGTAGAAGCGGCCGGCGGCCGCGTCGAATCGACCGTAGGCGCGGAGGAGATCGTTCATGGTCGGAACGCTTACGTCTTCGATCCGCACGGCGACGTCGAAAGCGGGACCCGATTTCTCCGCCTTGAAGCTGGCGTCGGCGACGGCGACGCCCGTCCCCATGAATTTCCCTTTGAGCTTGGCCCCCGCTGGACCCTCGACCGCGTGATTGCTGAGATTCGTCAGCGTGCCATCGAGGTCTGTCACGAACACGCGGTACGGCGGCTTCGTTGCCTTGCTCGCGAAGCCGACGGTGCTCTTGGCGATGCGGAGCTCGCCGATGCGGTACAGGACGCCCGGCTTGTTGCTGGCCTCCTTGGCAGCGGCCTTGGCCTGCTCGACCCGCTCCTGCTCGACGACGGCCGTCCGAGGCGTGTGCAGGTACTCCACGCGAACACCTTCGATCGCGGCGCTTTTCAGCTCGACCGTCTTCACCTCCTGCCCGTATTCGACCTCGCCGCTGGCGGTGAGCATGCCGTTGTCCACGGCCAGGTTGTAGCGATTCGTGATGGGCTTGAAGTAATCGAGCTCGATGTTCTCGAGGTCGACACGGCCGCGGAATGTGGGCGTGGGCTCCGCCAGGAAGTCGGCCTCGCCGTCGGCGGAGAGTCGACCAGATTCGAACACGGCGGCCGAGACCCGCACGTCGGAGGGGTAGGTCCGCTTCTCCGAGCGGACGTTGCGGATGTTCGTGGCGACGAGGTCGAGGTCGCGCAGGCGCAGCGGCTTGAAGGGCCCCTGGTCGACGTACGTCACGTCACCGTCGCGAATCTCGAAGTGATTGATCTTGAGCGGGTAGACAGCCTCCAGCGCGTCTTGCCAGCCGCGCTCCTTGATCGGGGTAGGGTCGGAGATCTCCTTGCTCGCTTGCGGCAGGTTGACGTAGACCGTCGGCTTCTCGATCTCGACGTCGGCGACGAGTTGCCCCGAGAGTAGCGCTCGCCAGTGGACGCTGGCGCTCAGGCGCTCGATTCGAAGAACGGCTGGATCGGGGTGGGCGTCCTGAGTGACCGTCAGGCTCTTCAGATCGAGGGAGAAACCCAGCGGGTGAAAATCGAGCGTCTCGATGTGCGCGCTGTACCCCTTGAGCGCCCGGTTCATCTTCGCCTCGGTGTACCGCCTCAGCGGCTCGTCGAGGAGAAACGCGATGGTATAGACGATGATCAGGACGATCGCGATCGGCACGCTGATGGCCACCCAGTGGCGTCGGACTCCTCGGAGCGCCGCGCGCCCTAGTGCTGAGGCCGTCGTGCGCGTATACACCTCTGCCCTCCTTCGGCGACGTACGAACTCTGCGCTCACCGACCGAGCAAGAGGCATGCCCACGCGCCTCCGTGGAAAAAACGCGAAGACGAGTCAATCCTTCCCGGTAAGAGTTACGCGCCGTGGCGGACCCGCTCGACGAACCGCGCCGGGAGGGTCGCGGAAGCCCGCGTCGCCGTGCATATTCTCCCTGGCTGGGACCGAGGACGATGTCGGCACGACCCTTGCCAGAGTAAAGACGGTGCAACAGAAGCGTGGAAAACAAGCGCCCGGCACGTCGCGACTCCGGGCGCATAGCATAAGAGAGCTGGAGGTCGCAGGCGGCCGGCGGCGCCTCGATCTCCAGCTCGACCTCCCGTCCGCGCATCGTCGCCCTCAGGCCGACTCACCAGGAAGGAGACGCGAGATGCAAGGTCTCAGGATCGTCGCCATCTTGCTGATCGTGATCGGGATCCTCGCGCTCGCCTATCAGGGGATCACCTATACGAAATCCGAGAAGGTGCTCGAGGTAGGTCCCATCACGGCGACCAAGGAAACGAAGAAGACGATTCCTCTCCCGCCGATCCTGGGCGGCGCCGCGCTGGTCTGCGGCGTGGTCTTGCTGATCGCCGCGCGCCGATAGACACGTCGGGGGGCCCTTCGGGCAAGGACCCCGTCAAGCGATGCGGCGCTCGGAGCCCGACCGCGGGGCCGAACGGGGCGGCTTCACCCCCATGCTGTGGACAAAGACCAGCTCGCCGCCCAGCCAGCCGGCGAGGGCGAGAGCCACGAGCCCCGCGAGTGACACTCCGGCGGGAAGAAAGCCGACGGTTCCGCTCCATCGGAGCCAGAAGCTCGCCGCGAAGATTCCGACCGCGGTCAGGTTGGCTATCATGTGAAAGAAGCCGACCTTTCGCGCACGCGTGTCGGTGATCGACAGGTAGTCGATGAATCCGGGCACCGCGGCGAGGAGCGCGCCCACGATCCCGCCGCCGATTGCGTAGAATGCGACGTCCTTCCAGACCGCTCGGCCCCACCCGAAGTAGGCGATCAGGTCCGCGGCCACTGAAAACACCCAGAGACCGATGGGAACTCCCACGAGCATCGGATGGATGGGATGCCGCGCGACGCTGGCTGGTGTCGACATTGTTCTCGTCCTCCCACGGCGTCAGGCGCGCCGCGTCGAAGCTTCCAGTGCAAGGAACCTGCCGACCAAAATGACTCGGTCGATGCTCGTCAACCGGTCGGAAAGGTGATCCAGCGGTTCCGAGGTCGCGAGAGATCGAGTCGCGTTGGGTAGGTCCTACCGGGTAAGACGGTCGAGCCCGCGTCAGCCGAGTCGGACGCGCACTCGATGGGTCGTCCCATCGTCGATCAAGGGCAAGCCCGCTTGCCCGATCGTGGCCTCCGTGCCGTCGATTTCCAGACGCGCGACCCCGCGGGTGACGCCGTGAGGGTTCTCGACGTGAAGCTCGTAGCGCGAGGAATGACAACGAAACGTGATCGAGAAGCCGCTCGATCCCCGCGCGATACATCCAACCCGCCGAGCCCGGTCAAGTCCGACGACTGCTGGATAATTTGAGGACGCTCCGATCCAGAACTCCCACTAAATCCGAGGCGCTAACGTATGCCCGCAAACACATAAAGCTTGCGGCCCCGTAAGCCGCCGACGTCGGCCCGGTCATGATCGTGCCAGCGAGATCCGTAGCCCGGAACTCGCGGCTATCGTACATGCCGAAGACCTCGAATCCCGCCCAGAGTCGCGGCTCACGGTACAGAAGATTTCGGAATGTACGGGTCATCATCACTCTTGCCTCGGGCGCGCGCGCTACTCTACGGTCGGGATCGGTCGCTCAGCCGGAGACGGTATGCCGCGCCTCTGCTCCATGCTGCTCGCCGGTCGCTTGGCGCACCGCATGGAAGAACGCTGCGACTTTGGCTTCATCGAGACGTCCCTCTGTGCGGACTGTCTGGATCGCTTCGGCGACGTTCTCGGGGCTCAGGCCGCCTGCGAGAGATAGATCGGAACGTTCACGGCCTCCCGAATGCGCCGACTGATCTGCCAGTCATGATGTCGGCCGGTGCCCCCAGTTCCTTCACCGGCGCCCCCCGGTTCCCCGAATCGACGAGGATTCCGTCCACAAGCGGAGCAACTTGAACGGCCGCAGCGATTGCATTAGAGGCGTCCATGGGCATTACCTCGCGGCGGAAAGCGATAAAGCGAGTCCTTCATAGCACAAGGTCGTTTAGTCGGTGTCTCGTCAACTTCAATACGACACGTGGCGCCCCACCAAGCCATTCTGCCCATTCGCGATAGGTGACACGAGCCGTTCTGCTCGCGCCAGCGCCGCTGACCCCGCAGGCTCCAACGCCCTGTCGCCCGTGGCTACCCACCTCAGAGACACGCCCGCCGGCGTCGATCCAGTTCGATGCGCCTGAGAATCTTCCGAAAGAGGCGCCCCGTCAAGTGGCTCTCAGCCAGCTGGAGAACGAAGTATCGGGCATATCGGATGAGACGCCCGCCGGCCATACAAGCAGCCGTTGCTGCAGGCTGCCCCGGGAGCGGTGGCGCCGCGCACCCGCTACAAGCCCAGCAGTGTCTCCAGGTTCTGCCAGAGGATCCTGTTCTTCTCCTCTTGAGTCAGGCTCCGAAGGCCTTGCACCCAGGCGACGGGCGAAGGGTGCCATGCGACGAACGGCCAGTCGCTGCCGAGGACGACGCGGTCGGCGCCCACGTGGTCGAGCAGGAAGCGAAGCCCCGCCTCGCTGTTGGTCACGCAGTCGTAGTGAAGACGGCGCAGGTAGGCGCTGGGCAACTTCTGAATATGCTGCCGAGCCTCGGAGCGGACCTGCCAGCCGTGGTCGAGGCGGCCCATTCCGAAGCAGGCCGGACCGCCGCCGTGCGCGATGCACACCTTGAGGTCGGGGCAGGCTTCGAGGATCCCGCCGAAGATGAGGGTGGCGACCATCAGCGCGTCCTCCACGATGACGCCGACGCTGTTGGCCACGCCGAAGCGGTCCGGGCTCTTGAACAGCAGATTGTGCTGAGGCTGCGGGTGAAAGAACAGCACGGCACCCATGCCCTCGGCGGCCTTGAAGAGAGGTCGGAACTGCGGCTCGTCCCAGGTGGCACCGTTCACCACCGTGTCGAGCTCGGCCCCCTTGAGGCCGAGGACGTTCACCGCGCGCTCCAGCTCGTCGATCGCCGTCCCGACGTCCCGCAGGGGCAGCGTGGCCAGGCCCGCGAATCGCCTGGGCCAGTGGCGCGTCATGGCGGCGATCTCGTCGTTGACGTCGCGGGCGAGCTGCAGCCCCTGCGCGGGCTCCAGGTGATAGCCGAAGAGCGGCGTGTGAATGGAGACCACGTGCACGTCGACGCCTTGCAGGTCCATGTCTCGAAGCCGCTCTTCCGGGGTGAAGCGTAGCTTGGGCGTCGGGATACGACTCGGCCGTCCATTCGTCACGGTGGTGCCGAGGCCTTCGCCCGGCTCGTAGCGCGTCCCGTACCAGTCGCGCCCGGCGTCGACGGCTCGCCACATGCACTGCGGCATCAGATGGGCGTGGATGTCGATGCTACGCACGACGCGGCCTCCCTTTTTGCCTTGACACCTTCGCGACCTCGCTGCTAGACGTGGGCCACCGCTGCCCGGCCGCCATTGATCATAACCGCGCCTCGGCCGGCGGGGGGCCTGCAGCGCGCACTACGTACCAGAGGAGGCGTTCATGAGGACGCTGGCAAAGAGGCTCGCCGTCCTGATCGCGCTGCTCACCGTCGCCGTCGTGCCCGCGCTCGAGCCACCGGCCGCGGCGGGGAAGCTCGCCCTCTGGCGGCTCAAGACCTACATCCCGCCGGCGGACAAGATCCTCGACGCCAACGCCCAGGACTGCGCGAAGAAGGCCGGCATCGAGCTCGCCATCCAGACCTACACCTTCGACGACATGTGGACGAAGTTCACGGCAGCCATCGAATCCAAGACGCTGCCGGACATCGCGGAGCTCGACGCAGTCGGGCCGGCGCGCCTCGCGAACCTGGGACGGCTCGCCGACGTCTCGGACGTGGTGGCGGCCGCCACGAAGGAGCTCGGGCCGATCCTGCCCAACGCCGACGGCGCAGTGAAGTTCGGCGGCAAGTACTTCGCGGTGCCTCACTACGCGATCCCCCTCGTCCTCTTCTACCGGTCGGACATCCTCGCCAAGGTGGGCGCGGAGCCGCCGGATACGTGGGAGGACATCCAGCGCGTCTCCGAGAAGGTCAAGAAGGCCGGCGTGCAGGATTTTCCGAACGGCTTTCCGTGGAACCGGACGGGCGACGGTTACGACCCCGCCATGAGCCTCCTCTGGAGCTACGGCGCGGCGTGGGTCGACAAGAGCGGCAAGTTCACGGGCATCCCGAAGGCGCAGGGTCTCGAGGCGCTCCGGGTCGTGACGCGCGCCTACCTCGCCGACAAGACCTCGGCCTTCGACTATCTGTCGTGGTCGGGCGCGACCAACAACGAGGCCTTCATGGCCGGCAAGATCACGCTCACGCCGAACGGGCCGAGCATCCTCTTTCAGGAGGAGTCGACCCAGCACCCGCTCCTGAAGGACACGGCCATCAAGCTCATGCCGAAGGGCCCGGCCGGGCGCAACCTGGCGCTCACGTTCGTGATGAACTGGGCGGTGCCGACCGACGGCAAGTCGCAGAAGGAGGCCAAGGCGCTCATCGGGTGCGTGATGACCCGTGAGAACTTCGTGAAGTATATGACGGGATCGTTCCGCCAGATGGTACCGCTCTTCGCCAAGGCGCTCGAAGACCCCTACTGGAACACGCCGACCGGGAAGATCGTCGTCGACACGGTGAAGCAGGGCCATCCGGTCGGCTGGCCGGGCCCGACGACCCCGGCGGCGGCCGAGGTGGTCTCCGGCAACGTGCTCACGGACATGATCACGCGCGTGATCGTCGACAAGGTGACGCCGGAGGCGGCCATCGAGGAGGCCAACAAGCGGATCAAGGAGATCTACGATCGGCTCCCGGTGAAGTGAATGTGCTGACCGATCGCCACCGGGAGCAACTGCTGGGCTACGCCCTCATCGCCCCGGTGGCGATCTTCCTCAGCGGCCTCGTCGCCTATCCGTTCCTGTCCGCGATCTATCTGAGCCTCACCGAGAAGACCGTGGGCTATCCCGCGCACTTCGTGGGGCTCAGAAACTACGGCGCGCTCCTCGAGAGCGGGCGCTTTCGCATCGTGGCGTGGAACAGCGCCGCCTTCACCGTCGGCTCGATCGTGGTGAAGCTCGTCGTGGGCATGGCCATGGCGCTGGCCCTGCACAGCGTCGTGCGCGGCAACCAGTTCATCCGGGGCATCCTGCTGCTGCCGTGGGTGATCCCCACCGTGGTCATCGCGCTCACGTGGAAGTGGCTCATGGACCTGTTCCGCGGGCTCATCAACGTGGCGTTGATCGACGTCGGCGCCGTGACGAGCGGGGTGCACTGGCTCGGCGACCCCACCCTGGCCATGGTGTCGGTCATCATCGCCAACGTCTGGCGAGGCTTCCCGTTCTTCGGCGTCTCTTTCCTGGCCGCCATGCAGACGGTGCCCCAGGACCTGTACGATGCCGCCGCCGTCGACGGCGCCGGGAGCTGGGAGAAGTTCTGGCGCATCACGCTGCCCAGCATCAAGGGCGTGGTCGCGGTGGTGACCCTGCTCAGCACCATCGTCACGCTGAACGACTTCAACATCGTCTACATCATGACGCGCGGCGGCCCCGGCGCGGCCACCCACATCTTCGCCACCTACAGCTACGAGTTGGGGATCATGTCGCAGCGCTGGGGACTGGCCATGGCCGCGTCAATGGCCTCGCTGCCGCTGGTGGCCCTGCTCATCGTGGCGGTCGTGCGCTATCTGCACCGGGAAGAGGAATGACGATGCGGGGCGCCACGCTCGCGCGCTGGATCGTGCTCGCGGTCATCCTCGCCGTCGTCTTCGTGCCCATGTACTGGATCGTGGTGACCTCGTTCAAGACGGGGCGCCAGATCCTCCTCTCGGAGAGCGTCTACGTGCCGCGGCCGTTCACCCTCGACAACTACGTCTACCTCTTCGAGGAGAGCCGCTTCGCCCTGTGGATCCGCAACAGCGCGATCACCGCCACCGCGAGCACGCTGCTGTCGCTCTTCATCGGCACCGCCGGCGCCTACTCGCTCACACGGCTCTCGTTTCCGGGGCGCCGCACCTTCGGCGGGATCGTGCTCATCACGTACCTGGTGCCGCCCGGCCTCATGTTCATCCCGCTCTACCGGACCTTCATCGGGCTCGGCTACACGAATTCGCTCGGCACGCTGATCCTCGCGTACCCGACCTTCCTGGTCCCGTTCGTGACGTGGCTGCTCATGGGGTTCTTCCGTTCGATCCCGCGCGAGCTGGAGGAGGCGGCGCTGGTCGACGGCGCCACGCGCGTGCAGGCGATGGTGCGGGTGGTCCTGCCGCTGGCGGCGCCGGGGCTGCTGGCGGCTGGCCTCTTCTGCTTCACACTGTCCTGGAACGAGTTCCTCTACGCGCTCATCTTCATCGCCGACGACAGCTTGAAGACGTTGCCCGTCGGTCTGTCGGAGTTCGTGGTCTCCGATTTCGCGTTCTGGGGCCAGCTGATGGCGGCGGCCGCGCTGGCCTCGTTGCCGGTGATCGTGGTCTACATTTATCTGCACAAGTACATGGTGCAGGGGCTCACGGCGGGCGCGGTGAAGGGGTGAGCGGAGAGCACGGCGGATGAAGGCCGGATAGCGGGGGAACGATGAGCGAGACGACGACGGCGTACCAGGACTGGGACGCGCGCTGGCAGAGCGACGAGGGGCGCGCCGCATGGCTGACCCCCGATCCGAACGTGGACGTCTGGGCCCGGCGGATCCGAGCGCGAGGCGGGACGACGGCGCTCGACCTCGGCTGCGGCGTCGGCCGTCATACCGTGCTCCTGGCGCAGCTCGAGTATCGGACTGCCGGGCTCGACGCCAGCGAGACGGGGCTCGATCACACCCGCCGCGCGCTGGCGGGCCTCGGCCTCGGCGCCGATCTCCGCCGCGGCCACATGACCGCATTGCCGTTCGCGGACGGTGTGTTCGACTATGTGCTCGCGCAGAACGTGATCTACCACGGCGACGGGCTCGCGGTGCGAAGCGTGCTCGCCGAGATCCGGCGCGTCCTCCACCCGCACGGAATCTTTCAGGGGACCATGCTGTCGAAGCGCAATGCCCGCTACGGCAAGGGCGACGAGATCGCGCCCGATACGTTCGTCGATCGCGACGCTGGCGGTGACAAAGCGCACCCACACTTCTATTGCAGTGCCCTGGAGCTCGTCACCCTGTTCGACGGCTTCGAGGTCCTGGCACTCGAGGACCGCGAGCAGAAGGGGCCCGGCACGTGGCACTGGCACGTCGTGGCCGAGCTCGGGGCGAACGCCGAGGTGATGCGGAGGCATCCATGACGACGACGCGTCCGCCGCGCGGCCTTCGGAGCGCCGGCGCGATCGCGTAGATCCCCCCGCTCGACGACACAATCGTCGCCGCGGCGCGCTTCCACCGGCCGGTAGTGTCTGAGTTCGGCCGACACACAACCGCCCGCCCCATCGTTTTGGCTCGCCCGCACCTTAAAATGGTTATTGAACCAATGCATTTCTGGAAAGCGAGCCCGCCGGTGAGCGGCGGACGTCGGCAAACGAAGCTCGAGGTACTCGCTGTGAGCCTTGCAGTTCTGTTGGCCTCCGGCCCTGCCTGCTCAGCCTTCGGAGCGGCCGTGCTGTTCTCGACCCTGGCCAAAGGACTCCAGAGCGGCGTCCGTGAGCCGATTCAGCTCGTCATTCGCACCCGTGCCGAGTGGGCCGCCTTCTGGGCGAGGCATGCGCGGGGCTCGGCGGCGCCTCCGCCCGTGGATTTCTCGCGGGACATGGTCGTGGCGCTCTTCATGGGGGAACGGGGGACGGGCGGCTACGAGATCGAGATCACGAGGGTCGAGCGGGTCGAGTCGGGCCTGGTCGTTCAGTATCGGCGCACGAGCCCCGATCCAGGCGCCATGCTCAGCCAGGCGCTCAGCCAACCCTTTCACCTGGTCAAGCTTCCCCGCAATGACGGGCCTGTCATCTTCGTCGCCGAGGGTTCGCCGCGATGATTGCCCGGCCGCCGCGGCACGCGGTCTCGCTCGCCTGGCTCGTCCTTTTGCTCTCGATCGCTCTCCTGGGTTCCACCGCCTCCGCTCAACCGTCACCTCGCTATGCGCCGGACACCCTGCTGGTCAGATTCCGGGACTGGACGCTGCCCCAGGAGAGAGCGCACGCTCACGCCTTTGCAGGTGGGGCCGTCCACAAGAGCTTCACCGTCGTCGAAGGACTTCAAGTCGTGAGAATCCCGCGTGGGATGCGGGTCAAGGACGCCATCGAGCTCTATCGGCGCCACCCCGCCGTGCTCTACGCGGAGCCGAACTGGATCGTCCACAGGCAGGCGATGCCCAACGATCCGTTGCTGGGTCAGCTCTGGGGGCTCAACAACGCCGGCCAGAGCGGCGGGGTGCCGGGCGCAGACATCGGTGCCCTCGAGGCGTGGAATCTGACGACCGGAAGCAGCGACGTCGCCGTGACGGTGATCGACTCGGGGATCGACGCGAACCACCAGGACCTGTCCGCGAACATGTTTCACAATGCCCTCGACTGCAACGGCAACGGGATCGATGACGACGGCAACGGCCAGATCGACGACTGCTTTGGCATCGACACCGTCAACCACGACTCGAATCCCGTGGACGACAACAATCACGGTACCCATGTGGCCGGCACGATCGGAGCGGCCGGGAACAACGACGTCGGGGTCGTCGGCGTCAACTGGACGGTGCGGCTGATGGCCTGCAAGTTCCTGACGGCCAGCGGGAGCGGCAGCACGGCCAACGCGATCGCGTGCCTGGAATACGTCAAGCTGATGAGGGATCGTGGCGTCAACATCGTGGCCACCAACAACAGCTGGGGCGGCGGCGGGTTCTCGCGGGCGCTCTTCGACGCCATCGAGGCTCATCTACAACGCGGGATCCTCTTCATCGCCGCCGCGGGGAACAGCGGATCCCTCGACAACGACACGACGCCCTTCTATCCCGCCGGCTACGATTTGCCGAACATCATCTCGGTCGCGGCCACGACGCGCACCGATGGGCTGGCATCCTTCTCGCACTTTGGCCGGCAAACCGTCGATCTCGGCGCCCCCGGCGAGGAGATTCTCAGCACGACCCCCGGCAACACCTACAGCGTGTTCAGCGGGACGTCGATGGCGACACCCCACGTCACCGGCGTGGCGGCGTTGCTACGGGCACAGGACCCGTCACGTGACTGGAAGGCCATCAAGAATCTGATCCTGGCCGGCGGCGACACCCTGTCGGCGCTCGAGAACACCGTGACGCAGAAGCGACTCAACGCCCACGGCGCCCTGAGCTGTTCCAGCTCCACGGTCCTCTCGAGACTTCGCCCGATCGGTCCCAGCATCACCGGCGTCGTCGGTACGCCCATCGATCTCGCCGCCTTGCACATCAACTGCGCCAGCCCGAATGGCAACGTCGTCGTCGGCGTGGACCCGGGAGGCCAAACCGTCGCGCTCGTCGACGACGGTCTCGGAGCCGATCGCGCGGCCGGCGATGGCGTCTATTCCGGACGGTGGACGCCCTCGTCGGGCGGGACCTATACCCTGACATTCCCCGGCGGCGATACCGTCACGGTGCAGGTCCTCGCGAGCGGGAATTACAGTCCGACCCCGACGGCCTTCAACTACCGGACCATCGCCGGCACCAGCCTGAACCTGGACAACGATGCCTCGGCGGCGATCGTGTCACCGTTCCCGATCCTGTTCGGCAACGGGAGCTTCAGCACGATCTTCGTCGCCAGCAACGGGACCGTGAATTTCACCGCGCCATTCACTACCCCCCTCCAGGCGCCCATGCCCACCTCACAAATCACCACCCTGATCGCGCCGTGGTGGGACGACCTGGTCCCGGTCGCCTCGACGAGCCAGAACGTCTTCTGGGCCGTGACGGGCGTCTCGCCGAACAGAGAGCTGATCGTCGAGTGGCGGGATGTGCGGCATTCTGACTGCCAGTCCAGTGGCGCCGCCACGATCAAGTTCCAGGTCGTGTTCTTCGAGACACGCAGCAGCTTCCTGTTCAACTATGCGGATACCGCCTTCGGCGGGGCGTGCGCCGCTGACGATCGAGGCGGCTCCGCGACCGTCGGTGTTCAGCTAGGCACGCAGCTCGGCGCCCAGTACAGCTTCAACACCCAGAGCCTGAGTGACGGCCTCTCACTCCTGTGGGCCCTGGCGCCGCCCGCGACGATCAGTGTCAGTCCGAGCTCTCGGAGCTTCGGCAGCGTCCCGCTGGGAAGCTCGGAGGACCGAAGCTTCACGGTGCAGAACGTCGGCGGCGGCGTCCTTTCCGGGAGTGCGACCGTCGGGATCCCGTTCTCCATCGTCTCGGGAGGTGCCTATTCGCTCGCGATGGGCCAGAGCCAGCTGGTGACGGTGCGCTTCACGCCGAGCGCGATCGGAACGTCGAGCAGCGCGGTGGCCTTCAGCGGAGCCGCGGGAACCACCCGAGCGGTGAGCGGGTCCGGCATCTCGGTGTCGCCGCTCGCGCCCGGTGGCCTGGCGGCGACGCCCGCCTCGTCGAGCCAGATCAATCTGGCCTGGCAGGACACCAACGGCAACGAGACCCAATCCCGGATCGAACGGAAGACCGGGGCAGGGGGGACGTTCGCACAGATCGCCACGCTCGGCGCGAACGTCGCCGTGTACACGGACACCGGACTGATCCCGAGCACCACGTACGTCTATCGGATCAGAGCGTGCAATACGGTGGGTTGCTCCGGCTATTCCGGCGAGGCGACGGCGACCACCTTTCCGGCCGCCGTCGCCCTCAGCGTGGCCGTCAGGGGATCGGCCGCGGGCACCGTCACGAGCAGCCCGAGCGGCCTCAGCTGCGCGTCGAGCTGCGCGGCCAACTTCACGTCCGGAACGCTGGTGACGCTGACGGCCGCGCCAGGGGCCAGGGCGCGCTTCAAGAGCTGGAGCGGAGCCTGCACCGGAACGGCGACGACCTGCACCGTGACCCTGAACGACGCCCGGTCGGTGACGGCGACGTTCGCGATGATCTTCACCGACGCGACCGCCTCGGATCTGTTACCGAATGGGGCTCCGATCAAAGCGGCGCACTTCACCGAGCTTCTCGATGCGATCAACTCGGCCCAGCCCGGGACGAATCTGAGCTGGCCGGCTCCGGCACCGGCCGTGGGCGGGACCGTGCGGGCCGTCCACGTGCAGACGCTTCGAGGCGCCCTGAGCCTCACGACCGTGACTGCCAACAGCGTGATCGCCGCGCAGCACATCAACGAGATCCGCCTGAAGATCCGCTCGCTCGAGTAGCTCCGGCCTTCTGATAGACTACGCCCGCTCGTAGCCGGGGCGAGGGAGGCCGCGCGATGAAATTCGGACTGCACTCCGTCAATCTCCACACCTGCGGGTACCCCGACGCGGCCGCGCGCCTCGGCCGGGCGGCCGAGGCCGCCGGCTTCGAGTCGCTCTGGGTGGCGGACCACGTGGTGCTGCCCGATCCGCCCGTGCCCGGGCGTCCGATGGCGCCGGACATGCGGCTGCTCGATCCGATCGTCGCGCTCACGTTCCTGGCCGCGCATACCCAGCGCATCCGGCTCGCCACCGGCGTGATCATCCTGCCGCAGCGCCAGGCCCTGGTGCTCGCCAAGCAGCTGGCGTCGCTCGACGTGCTCTCGAACGGCCGGTTGATCTTCGGGCTCGGTGTCGGCTGGTGCGAGCCGGAAATGCGATCGGTCGGCGCGCCCTTCGCCGAGCGTGGCCGTGTCGCCGACGATTTCCTGGCCGCGATGCGCGCCGTGTGGACGCAGCCGAAGCCGTCGTATCGCGGTCGCTATGTGTCGTTCGAGGGGATTCAGGCGATGCCCCGCCCGGTGCAGACGCCGACGCCCCCGATCGTCGTGGGCGGACGGACCCCGCCGGCGTTCCGCCGCGCGGTGACCCAGGGCCACGGCTGGTACGGGTTCGGACTGGACGTCAACGACACGCAGAAGTTCGTCAATGAGCTGCGCGAAGCCGGGAAGAAGCATTCGCGGCCGGCAGAGCTCGGGAGGCTCGAGATCAGCGTGACGCCGCCGGGCTACGACCTGCCGGACAAATCGACGCTCGATGCCTACACGGCGGCCGGTGTCGACCGGCTCATCCTGAGGCCGCGCCCCGAGATGGACGCCGCGGCGCTCGAGCGCTTCGCCGCCGAGACCGGCCGCACTCTCGGCCTCACGCGGTCCTGAGCCGATGAAGATCGCGCGCGTCGAGGCGCTGCACTGCGACGCCGGCTGGCGGCCGTGGACGTTCGTGCGCATCGAGACCGACGACGGCCTGGTCGGCTGGGGCGAGTGCAGCGACAACCGGAGCCCGCACGGCCTCGCCGGCTCGGTCCGCGATCTCGCCGATCTCCTGGTCGGGCAGGACCCTCGGCCCGTCGAGCGCCTCTACTGGGACATGCTGCGCCGGATGCGCCAGAACAGCAGCGGCGTCTCGCACAAGGCGATGGCCGGCATCGAGCTGGCGCTGTGGGACATCAAGGCCAAGGCGCTCGGCGTGCCGGTGTACGAGCTCTTCGGCGGCCCGCTGCGCGACCGGGTGCGCCTCTACTGGTCGCACTGCGGGACGACCCGAGCGCGCATGGGGACCTTCCTCGGGACACCGCCGCTCCGGACCTACGACGACATCGCGGCACTCGGCCGCGAGGTGGTCGCGCGGGGATTCACCGCGCTCAAGACCAACATGGTCATCCCCGGCGAGCCCGCGACCGTATATTTTCCGGGGTTCGCCAGCGGCATCAACACGACCGACGGCGCGCCGACGGTAGAGATTCTCGACGCCATCGATCGGCTGATCGGCACCCTGCGCGGCGCGGTCGGTCCGAACGTCGGCCTCTGTCTCGACCTCAACTACAACTTCCGCACCGAGGGCGTGCTGCGGATCGCCAAGCTTCTCGAGCGCTACGACATGCAGTGGGTCGAGTACGACAACTGGGACCCGGACGCGCTCCTGCAGATCAAGCAGTCGACCTCTACCCGCCTGGCCTCGTGCGAGAGCCTGGTGACCTTGCGCCAGTACCGGCCGTTCCTCGAGCGCCACGCGGTGGACGTGGCGATCATCGACGTGCCGTGGAACGGCTTCTCGCAGGCCGTGCAGATCGGACGGCTGGCAGAGGCGTGCGAGATCAACATCGCGCCGCACAACTACTACAGTCACCTGGCCGACCTCCACTCGCTCCATCTCTGCGCCGTGCTCCCCAACGTTCGCATCATGGAGATCGACATCGACGACGTGCCGTGGAAGGGGCCGCTCGTCACGAAGCTGCCCCAGATTCGCGACGGGCACATCTGGTTGACCGATGCGCCGGGCTGGGGTGCCGACATCGACGAGCGCGTGTTGCGCGAGCATCCCTGGCCGCGGCCGGGCGACGGCGGCCCTCAGCTCTTCTACGGCATGGACCCGGGGCAGATGACCGCACGCCCGGGATGACGGTTCGTCTCTCTCCCACGTGTCCCGGGCGACGGGCACCCTGCCCATCATTCTGGGCAGGGCACGAGGTGACGCCCAGGGCGATGTTCATGAAGTCCCCACGCAGTCGTCATCGTTGTCGATTCTTGCCCTGGCATCTGGGCTGCACCCTGCTCGAGCATGCTCCGCGTCGTGCAAGCGCACGTCGACATTTCCCGGCTGGCCAGATTCCTGGGTCTGGGTCTCATGCTGTTCTTGCCTTCCGCAGCGCACGCTCCGAATCTGAGCGCCGGCCTTCCCTGGGCTCTGGCACCGGTAGAGGTCTGGGCACGGGGGTTTCTCCAGCCGAGGGGTGTGGTCGTGGACTCGCAGGGCGTTGTCTATGTGAGCGACCGCGCGACCGGCACCATCACGAGCATCGCCTCGGATCGGTCCACCGCTGTCGTGGCCCGCGGCCTCGAGCGACCCATCGGGCTGGCTTTTGATCTCGAGGGCCGGCTCCTCGTCGCTGAGGAGCGGGCCGGACGGGTGGTGCGGCTGGAAACCGACGGCACGCGCACCCCGCTAGTGTCCGGGGTCAAGCAGCCGCGCTGGCTGGACGTAGGCGAAGACGGGACGCTGTTCATCGCTGCCCGGCGGCTGACGCGCGGCACTGACCCTGAGCCGGACGACGAATCAGCCGAACCCGAAGTGATTCTGTCGCGTGATCCGACCGGAGCGCTCACGCTCTTCGCGGACGGGTTCCGAGGTCTTCGAGCGGTGGTGGCTGGTGATAGAGTGCTCTACGCGGCCGCGGCCGGTCGCCGGGGCGAGGTGCGGGACGACGGCGTGGTCTATCGGATTCCAATTCTGCCGGACGGCCACGCCGGCGTTCCGACTCCGCTCGGTCCCTTGGACAGCTTCAAGAATCCGGTGGCGCTGGCGCAGGATCGGCTGGGGGCACTGTTCCTGACGACCCGAGAGCTCACCCTGCACGAGGACCGGACCAGGCGCGCGATCGCGAAGCTCCACCCGGACGGACACGTGAGCTCGTTCGCTGACGGACTGGATCAGCCGCAGGGCCTGGCGTTCGACGCGGCGGGCAACCTGTACATTGCCGATGGAGTCTCCCCCGGGCGCGTTCTCCGCTTCCGCGCGCCGCCGGCGCCCGAGTTGAGTCCGCTCCCAGCCGTCACGAATGAGCCCTCGATCCAGGTGCGCGGAATCACGCAACCCCAGGCGCGAGTGGATAGCCGCATCGATGGTAGAGACACCCTGTTCACGACCCAAGGTGACCCCGGTGGACAGTTCGCGCTGACGATCCCGCTGGCGCCGAACACTGAGAATACGCTGGAGGTCTTCGCCACTGCGCGAGGGGGCGAAGGCCTGACGGGGCCGCCGGCAGAAGTCACGGTCAGGCATGACGACGTGCCCCCGGAGACCGCCATCACCGGCGGACCGGGCAGCCCGACCAGCGAATCTACCGCCAGGTTCACCTTCACCGGCACCGACGACGTCACGCCGCCCGACACCCTGCGGTTCGCCTGGAGGCTGGACAGCCAACCCTTCAGTGCGTTCTCCTCCGAGGCGTCCGCCGCATTCACCGATCTCGCGGACGGGGCGCACACCTTCGAGGTCGTGGCGCAAGATCAGGCCGGGAATGTCGATCCCACTCCGGCGACGCGGATGTTCACGGCGAGCCGTTTCCAGGTCACGCTTGTCGAGCCGGCCCCTGGGGCCACCGTCCTGGCCGGGCTGCGCCTCGTCCGCGGCGCGGTCGCAGCGGGCGGCCGCGAGATCGGAGTGACCGTCAACGGTGTGGCCGCCGCGGTCCACGGAAACACCTTCGCCGCGTTCGTCCCGGTGAGCGCGGCGACCACGAACCTTCAGATCGTCACAACCACCGCCGCCGGGACCACCGCCAGCCAGGAGGTGCCCGTCACCGTCGCGTCCGCCCCGGACTCCCCGTTCGTGTTTCTCGCCAGTCCCTGGAGCGGGGTGGCCCCGCTGACGGTGAGCTTCACGCTCCTCGGCGTCTCGGCGCCCGCCACCGTCGAGGCCGATTTCGACGGCAATGGCCGTGTTGACTACACGGGCCAGCGCCTGGAGGGACAGGTGTTCACGTACGCCCAACCCGGACTTTACTTTCCTCTTGTGGCCGTGACGGACGCCCAGGGGCAACGGACGACCGTTCCCGCCGTCATCCAGGTATTCGATCGCGCCGTCCTCGACACTCTCCTCAAAGCCAAGTGGGCGTCCATGAAGGACGCGTTGCGGCGGGGAGACATTCCGCAGGCCCTGACGCACGTCGCGGTGCGGTCGCGCACTCGATACCAGCAGGCCTTCACCACGTTGATCCCGGACCTTCCGACCGTCGATTCAATCCTCTCCGATCTGACGTTCATCCGTGTTCGAGGCCTGGAAACGATCTTCGAGATGAATCGAACAGACGCCGCCATTCTCAAATCCTTTGAAGTACGGTTTCAGGTCGACTCCGACGGTCTCTGGCGTCTTCGATCGTTCTGACCGCATGAACATCGGGCTCATCGTTTTGGCCTTGATGGTCGCGTCCGTGTTCCGTCTTGCACTCGTGGACCCCGCTGAAGCGGCCGGTCCGTGGCAGGCCCAGGTGGTGAGCGCCGAGACGAAGCAGCCGCTCGAGGGCGTCGTGGTCCTGGCCTGGTGGACGAGGCACGTCCGGAGCTTCGGCGGACCGAGCGAGGAGTACCGCGACTCCCAGGAAGTCCTCACCGACAAGGACGGTCACTTCACCATCGCTCCGCGATGGTTCTTCAGTCTCAATCCGTTAGTGTTCTTCCGCGGGCCCTTCTTCGTCTTGTTCAGACCCGGCTATGGAGACTTCCGGTGGCCGGGCTATGAGGGATCAGAAGGATGGCTCAAGGAAAAACAAAAAGCACTCCAGACGGCCGCCCAATTGCTGCAGCTCGATGGCATTGTCCTTGAAATGTCTCACCTGCAGAGCATTGACCAAAGGCGCGAGTATCTGGGGAAGCTACGAAGTGACTATTCGGTTGTTCCTCTCGAACAGAGATCGCTTCTGCAACGTGCAATCGTCGAGGAGCGAAGAGCGCTCGGATACCGCAGTCAGATCTATCAGCGATGAGGTGCGTGATGGCTCCGTCAGAGAGGCGTATCGCGACTCCAGGCCTGGCTAGTTTGATGAGTCTCGGCTTGCTGTTAGGCATCGCCGAGCCTGTTGGTTCCTATGAACCCGAGACCCACAGGGAGATCAGCGCTACTGCGATCAATCGGTCGAGCCTGGACGACGTCCTGAAGACTCAGTACGGCGTTGACGAAGGAATTCTATTCGCGATCAACGGGGAAAACGTGCGCACCTGGGTGGAGATCGGAGCGGTCCGAGAGGACGTTCCACCATTCCGGTCGCTCAATCACTTCCACAATCCGCTCAAGCCCTGGGCGCAGGCGGGCGGGCTTCTCGGGCAATCGTCTGTCTACTGGCAACAGACTCTTAATCAGGGTATCGGCGGAACGTGGTCTTGGCCGATGGCGCGCCAACGGCTTTTCGACTTCTTGACTCTGCCGAGTCCGGTCGCGCGAGAGCAAGCGCTCGCTGATACTGCCCGGGCCCTCGGGCACGTGATGCATTTGGTGCAGGACGCTGCCTCACCTGCACATACCCGCGAGGATCCGCATCCGATTCACGACGGCTATGAAGCCCGTATTGAGGAGTTACGGGCGAGCCTCGACGCCGCTCTCCGATCTCGCTTCGAGGGTCTCCTGGCCGCCCCGTCGATCTTGCCGGCAACCTCGGTCTTCACTCCAACGGGAGATCCTCAGGCGCCGGTTCCAGTGGCCAGGTCGATCGACAGCGACACCTACCGGGGAACCGTGCAGTCGTATGCAATCGGAGCCCAAGTCGGCCTGGCTGAATACACCAATGGCGGCTATGTAAGTGATGACACGATTTTCCTGGACTTCGCGCTTCCTCGACGCGAGAGCCTGGGCGCGGGATTCTTCGATCCCCCGGCCGGCACTTCCGGCGCGAGGCAATATTTCCCGAAGGTCAGGGAGGGCGATGCCATTCCGCACTTTGTGGCGGAGGGCGCGCTGCTCGAGCGTCTCCGGTTCCGGGGGCAACCGCTCGGCGGTTTCATCCTCGACGACAAGGTCTACGAGGACTACGCTGTCCAGCTGCTGCCACGTGCCGTGGGCTACTCGGCCGCCCTGCTGAACTACTTCCTCCGGAGCAATTTCGATTTCACGATCGAGCCGAACGGAAACGATCCTGCCAGGCGCGACTTGACGATACGCATTCCTCCTTCGCTCTCCGCTGAGACCATGGACGGGACGTTCACCCTGTACGCCGACGACCGGGACGGTATACGGAGCCCGGTCCCTGGGGCATCCATCACAGCAGCCTTACCCAGAGGAGCGTCTGCGCAGACCGTTTTCACTCCTGCCTCTGGCGTCCGGGCGTACGTCCTCGTCTTCCACGGTACCCTCGGCAATGAGCCGGCGGCGGTGGCCGGCAAAGTTTCGCCCGTGGGGCCCTTCGTGTTCGCGATCCAGGGAACAGCCGAGTTTTCGGGCGAAGAGGAGCGGGCCAGCGTCATAGAGGTCGACACCCCCTCCACCTTCAGAGCCGTGGAGAGGCGGTCCAAGGACGCGCGGAAGCAGCGGGCGAAGGGCACGTTCTTCTCTCCCGTGACGAGCGACCCCGGTCAGCACCTGAAGCGGGTGTCGCTGGAGTTCGATCCGCGGATGGTGGGCACGGGGCCTGTGCAGTTCCTGCTGGATGACGTGGACGTGGGCGTCGAGTGGAATCAGGCAACCTCTACCGTTCAGGACCCGAACAGGTGGGAGATTCGTGTCGACCTGCCGGCCTTCTATGGTGGTGGCGGAGGAATCCTCGTACCGAACGTTCCCCGGTTCGTGGTGATCGAAACGATGGGCGGAGTCAAGATCAAGACTCCTCTTGTCTGGTGGCGAAGCGTCAGCTCACTCGCCGAAGCCAGGGCGGCGCAAGAGACCGTCACGGCGTGTCCGCTGGAACTGCGATGCGAAGAAGTGGTCAGCAACGGCACCGTCTTGCAAGCGCTCGTGTTCTTCGGTGACGGCAATGGAGAGGGGCGCGACAGAACACCGACGGGCCAACGTCATCCCCTGACGGCCGTCCATACTTCCGTCGGCTTCACCCCGACCGGGGTGGTCGCTGGTTACGGCGTGGGAACCGTCGACCAGAGCGGGAATCTCAACTGCTTCACCGGATGCACACCGGCTGCTTCGTGCTCGACCAGCACCGTCAACATCTTCGCGGCATCGGCCAGTCAGGGGCCCGTGTGGACCAAGGATGAGTTTTTCATCGGCCTCGGTGACTTGAGCGGCGGGCGGAAGCCCGCGAACACCTGCGTGCGGCCGAATCCGGCACGGCCCGCAGCCCCGGACCTCCCTGAGTTACGCTTCCGACGTGACTACCTGCCACCGGATCAGAGTCGGTTTCAGGAGTTCGCCGTGACGCCCCCGGAGTACGAGATCACACTCAAGTGAACGCACCGAATAGGAGGTCGAGATCGATGGCGGGCGGTGGAAGCCTCTTCGCCTTCCTCTTC
>Ga0066710_100000428_pt1 | contig 25165 bp, 19 predicted proteins | sample GraSoiAngelo_159_FD_79666 | JGI IMG/M metagenome (GOLD analysis project Ga0066710, IMG submission 79666) | Grasslands soil microbial communities from the Angelo Coastal Reserve, California, USA - 14_1009_16_40cm | ecosystem: Environmental > Terrestrial > Soil > Grasslands | place: USA... | reverse complement strand
TAGGGAAGTGGCTTGGCGTTCGAAGCCAGAGGGAAGAGACTTCCTCAGTCTTTCGAGGCTGGTCCGTCGCCGGAAACGAGCCGGGCGATCGGCGGACGATGCTGTCCTCACTCTAAAATCCTTCTTATTTGCGACCCGGCCGGGCCGGGATCAACAATTCCCAACGCAAATTCTATTCCGGTGCGCTCCGGCAAAGCGGAAACGTCACACGGCGCTGGCGGCTTGGTCAGTTGACGAAGCGGCGAAGCCGGACATTCATCACCAGGCCAATCGCCAGGAAAACAAACAACGTGGCGGAACCCCCGTAGCTCATCAACGGCAACGGGATGCCGGTTACCGGCATAGCGCCGATAACCATTGCTACGTTTACCAATACATGGAACCCAAGCGCCGCTGCGACGCCCATGACCAGGAACATTCCCGCGCGATCTTTCGCGCGTTGAGCATTCTGCACTAAACGCAACAGAAGCGCCATATACAGCCCGAGGGCCAAAAGCACGCCCTTGAATCCCTGTTCTTCAGCCCACGCCGACATGATGAAATCCGAATACTTGACGGGGATGTAGCCCAGTTGGTTCTGACTGCCATTGCGGAACCCTTTGCCCCAGAAGCCGCCGGAACCCACGGCTATCTTCGATTGCAAGAGTTGATAGCCGGAGCCCTTGGCGTCCTCTTCAGGGTGCAGGAAAGAAGTGATTCTTTCCCGCTGATACGGCTTGAGGATACGCCTGCTAACGGGAGGATAAAAAACAGCGCCCACCAGCAAAATCCCCGCCAATGAAAACACCGCCGCGTGTTGCCACTGCAAGCCCGCGAGAAAAGCGCCAACCACCAGCATAGGCATCAACACGAGGGCCGTGCCCAAATCGGGCTGCTTGAGTATCAGCACCAGCGGAACACCTACCAACAATCCTGCCTTGATCAGATCACGCAGATCAAGCTGATCGGAGCGCACTTCCGCGAAGAAGCGTGCCAGCACAATGATTATAATCAATTTAACCAATTCTGACACCTGAAGAAATTCGCCGATGGCTGGGATGGAGATCCAGCGTTTGGCGCCAAATCGAGTGTGGCCGACGAGGAGAACCGCGACCAAAGCTGTGACGCCGAGGAGATAAAGGATGGGGGCCTGATCGAGAATCAGGTGATAATCCAGCCGGGAAAGAGCAAACATTAAGGCGAAGCCGATGACCAGCCAGCGCACCTGCTTCATGGGCATTCCCGCAAGCGCGCTGCCGTGTGTGGCGGAATAGATTTCGATCACACCCAGCGCGCAAATCGTGGCGAGAATGGCGAGAAGCCACCAGTCGTAATCGCGCGTTCCCGGTGCGTCTTTCATTATACAGGTTGAAAGTTGAAAGTTGAGAGTCGAGAGAGAAGAATCAGGCCTCCGCTGCCGAGGTGACGGGCCTGATCGTTCCGCTCTTTATGAGACAAATTCATAAGATCCTTTAGTGCTTTGGATCCGCGTTGGCGCGCGCGGGCACAACAGCGGCGGTGTCTTCCGGCTTCAAGGCTGCGCGCGGAGCAAATGCCGCAACGGTTGCCGAGGGCTTCCCGGAATCAGGCCTTTTGTTTTCCGCCGTGACTTGACCCTGGGTCTTCTTGTTCTTCTTGTCGTAGTAGGCCTTGATGAGGTCTTTGACCACCGGGCCGGCGGCTTCGCCACCATGCTTGCCGCTTTCCTGCACAAGCACGGCGACCACAATTTCCGGGTTGCGGCGCGGCGCGTAGCCGACGAACCAAGCATTGTCTTCAAATTTTTTCTGTTTCCCGAAGCGTTCACGGGTTGCATAACCGATGACCTGCGCAGTGCCCGATTTTCCGCTCACTTCAATTCCCGGGAGCCGGACGTTTCGCGCTGTGCCACCTTCTTCGTTGACAACGCCGTACATCGCGTCCGTTATTTTCTCGACCGTCGGTTCGGAAAGTGCGACTCGTTCCTCACCAACGTTGGGCGCATCCTTCAGGAGATGCGGTTGTTTGAAAACGCCACCCATCGCGATTCCACCGATCATCCGAGCGAGCTGCAACGGGGTAGTCGTGACCGCACCCTGGCCTGTGGACACAGAGATCGTTTCACCGGCATACCACTTGCGATGGAAGACACGCTCGACCCATTCCGCGGAAGGCATCAGCCCCGGCTCCTCCGAGGGGAGATCAATACCCGTCTTGCGTCCGAGGCCGAACTTGCTGCCGTAATAAGAAAGACGGTCTATGCCCAGGCGCATTCCGACGTTGTAGAAGAAGATGTCGCAAGATTCGAGAATCGCTTTGTGCAAGCCCACCACGCCGTGGGAGCTCTTCCCGTATACCCAGCACTTGAACTGCCGGCCATAAAAGGTAGCGTAGCCGGGGCAAAAGGTGGTGAAACTTTCGGGAGGATTCTTGTCCTCCAGCATGGCCGTAGCGGTCACGATTTTGAATACCGAGCCTGGCGCGAGCTGCGCCTGAATCGCACGGTTGAGCAGGGGGTGCAGCGGGTCTTCGTTGAGACTCTTCCAGTCATCCCCCGAAATGCGCACCGCAAAATCATTGGGGTCCAGCGCGGGATGGCTGACCATCGCCAGGATTTCTCCGGTGCGCGGGTCCAGAGCGACGGCTGCGCCTGGGCGCGGCCCCAGAGATTGCTCGGCAACTTGCTGCAGGTCGTAATCGATGGTCAGCTGAATCTGTTTGCCAGGGATGGCTTCCTGGGTGGCCAGGCGGTCCACTTCTTTGCCAATGCTGTTGACAACCACTCGCCGCATGCCGTCCGTGCCCTGAAGCTGGTCGTTGTATTGGCGCTCCAGGCCGGTCTTTCCGGCGAAGTCGCCGGGGCGGAGCCTGCCGTTGCTGGATTCGATTTGCTGCTCGCTTACCTCACCGACGTAGCCCGCGGCATGAGCGAGGAAGCCGCCTGGCAAGTATCGCCGGCGGGAGACGGGAATCATTTCCAGAACCGGAATGTCCGAGCGATGGGATTCGATGAAGGCAATGTCGGCCTGCGAGGCATCGGGTTTGATAATAATCGGCTGGAATTTCGGGAGATTCTTCGTGTTGTTGAGCTGGTCCCTCAAATCCTCGATGGGGATTCCCAGGCCGTCCGAAATGCCTACTAGATGCTTTTCCACTTGCGTCGGCTCATCGCGAAGGAGGAGTACGCTGAAGGATGGGCGGTTGTCCACCAGCACCCGGCCATCGCGGTCCAGCATGCGGCCGCGCGGCGCAATCACGGGAATGTAACGCACCCGATTGCGCTCGGCCATGGAGCTGTATTTGTCGGCGTCGATGACCTGGAGCTTCCAGAAACCGAGCAGCAAAACGCCGATCATTCCCACGATGATGTAGGAGGCCACCGCCAGCCGCCCTTGCGGCAATCGATTGTCGTTGCGGAACCAGTACGACACGAAAACCCCGCGCGCGAGTACTTTTATCTCAGGACTTTCCGCCCGGTCCGACCTAATTTGAGTGAACTGGCCGGTCTAAACTCGCGTCACGAAAAGATCCACAGCGTGGGTTTCGAGTTGACCCCCGCCCCGTCCTTGTCGGGGACCCGGCCGAGGCCACGCCGAAAATGTCCGTTGAAAATTTCCTCGAACCTGGGAACCGAAAAAATCTCCCGGAGCGCCCGAATCACCGCCGGACTAAAGCCGCATGAAGCAGCAAAAGTCCTTTTAAACGTACCACTTGCATGAGCAGGCCGCAAGCCGTCCCGGAGGACAGGTTCCAGGAGTACATGGGTTTTCTCGCGCGGTCGCGGCGTTGCGCTTGTTGCCGCGGCCATGGGTAACACGCTATCGTAGGCAATTCGCTTATGACCATGGAAACGAACAAGGATAGGCCGCTGCGGCTGGCGTTGATCGGCATGTCTGGTGCCGGGAAGACGTTCTGGACAAAGAAGTTAGCGGCAAACCAGTATCCTGCGGTTTCCTGCGACGACGGCATCGAGCAGAAACTCGCGCCGCGCCTCGCCGCCGGCGGATACTCCGGCATCAACGGCGTGGCCGCGTGGATGGGCTGGCCGGACTCCACGACCTACACGGAACGCGAGTCCGAGTACTTGGCCGAGGAGATTCATACCCTGGATGAAATCTTGACGCAACTGGAGAAGCAGCCGGAGAAATCCTTGGTGCTCGATACCACCGGAAGCGTCATTTACACCGGGAACAATTTGCTGATGCGCTTGCGGCGCCAAACGACGATCGTGTATCTCGCGGCTTCCGCTGAAGAGCAGCGGCTCCTAACCGAAAGATACTTGCACGATCCAAAGCCGGTGTTGTGGCGCGGCGCGTTTCAACCAAAGGCGGGAGAAAAACCACGCGAGACGGTGGCGCGATGCTATCCGGCGCTGATTGCCGCACGGCGTCAAAGCTATGAAGCACTCGCGCATTGCACGCTCGAAGTCGCCGCGTTGCGCGATGCATCGCTGGATGTGCCCGCGTTCCTGAAAATGATTCAAGACAAAACGGGAAGTGCGCGATGAGCGAAATCAATTGAGATACCGGAGCACATCGCGTAAAGCCCCGCTGACTTCGCTGCGCGGGGCGGTGCTGCGCGGGCTTGCGCCTGATGGAGGGCTGTACATGCCGGTGGAGATCGCGCGGCATTCGCCTGAGGAACTGGAGGACTTTCGCGGGCTGCCGTTCACGGAAGTTTGTTTCCGCGTGGTGCGTCCGTTTGCCACGCCGGATGTTCCGGAAGAAATACTCTGGCAAGTCGTGAGCGAGGCGATCAACTTTCCCGTGAAGCTGGTTTCGCTTTCGCCGGGGTTGCACATTCTGGAGTTGTTTCACGGGCCGACGCTGGCGTTCAAGGATTTCGGCGCGCGCTTCATGGCGCGGCTGATGGGTTATTTTGTGCGCGGGGAAACCCAGCCGCTGACCGTGCTGGTGGCGACATCCGGAGACACCGGCAGCGCCGTGGCGCATGGTTTCCTGGGCGTGCCGGGAATTCGTGTGGTGATTCTCTATCCTTCGAGGCGCATCAGCGAAGCGCAGGAGAAACAATTCACCACGCTCGGCGAAAACATCACTGCGCTGGAAGTGACGGGCGCGTTCGACGATTGCCAGCGCCTTGTGAAGCAGGCGTTCTCCGATGCCGAGCTGAACAAGCACGTCTGGTTGACTTCCGCGAACTCCATCAATATAGGCCGCCTGCTGCCGCAAATGTTTTATCACCTTGCCGCATACCGGCAGTTGCCGGTGGCCTCGGTGCCGCTGATCGTTTCCGTACCTAGCGGGAACTTCGGAAACCTCACGGCGGGAATTTTCGCCAAGCGCCTAGGCTTGCCGGTAGCGAAGTACGTGGCCTCAACAAACGTCAATGATGTGGTGCCTGAATATCTGCGAAGCGGCGAATTTCGCCCACGCCCCGCAACGGCCACGTTTTCGAACGCCATGGATGTGGGTAATCCGAATAATTTTCCGCGATTGCTCGATTTGTGCCGCAATCGCCTCGAATACGTGCAGAAGGAAATCTGGGGACACGGCGCAACGGACGAAGAAACGCTCGCCGCGATGAAGACGCTCCACGATAAGTTCGGCTACATCGCCGATCCGCACACAGCCGTGGGCGTGCTTGGTTGGGAAGCCTACAAGAGCCAGCATCCTGAGCCCGCACAGGGCCTTGTGCTGGCGACGGCACATCCCGCGAAATTCGCTGACGTCGTGACGAAAGTCATCGGCACAGCCCCACCTCTGCCGGATCGGCTTGCCGCTTACTTGAAGCGTGACAAGCTTTCGCTCCTCATTTCGAGTTCCTACGACGAATTCAAACAGTTTCTTTTCGCCCAATAAACAACGAAGAAGTCCATTAGCGTCCAGCAGGGGTGCGGCGAATCGCTAGTTCTTGCGGAGGCGGTCGAGCACAAGGAAAAGGAACACGGCGACCAGCGCGTTGACGAGGGCTGCGACGAACAGGTGCATGTTAAACCACGGCTCCGGCTGTGCCAGGAGAATGCGCCGCGTGAGAACGATCAGGCCTTGATGTGCCACAAAGAAAGAGGCGGTGAGCGCGAAGCGCGCGGCGGGATGCTCGGTGTCCAACCGCGCGCCGATGGAGGAAGCCAGATACCCGATGATGGTTTTCGCGATACCGTAGAGCCCCAGCGGAACCGTGGGGCCGCTGAGGCTGTCCTGCAGAAGACCGATGACCATGCCCAGGAGAAGTCCGGTGGAAGGATTGCGTCGACTGAGGCCGAAGTAAATTGTGACCAGCAAAGGCAAATCGAGGACCGCGGTCTTTGCAAAATGAATCGGGAAAGACGCCTGGATTACCAGCGCCAGAAGCGTCGCGATCGTGATCGCACCCGCGCGAAACTTGTGAACTTCGATGTGCGATTGGCCGCGGATATCAAACGCCTCGTTCATCGTTTTGCCGCCCGAGGCGGATTCGCCGCACCGGGCGCGGGCGGCGGATCCCCAGTATTTCCTTCATTTTTCATTTCGAGAGAACGAAGTGACAGAAGAACCAGCACTTCTTCCAGACGCTCTAGATTTGCAGCCGGTTTGATGCGAATCTGCTTGAACGGATTGCCGGACTTGATTTCTGCGACGGTGCCCACCGGAAGATCGCGCGGGAAGATGCGGTCCATGCCGCTGGTAATGACACGTTCTCCGAGATTGACCGTGTCGTCGTTGGGGACGTATTTCATGACCAGCAGGGGCTCACCCTGGCCCCCAACGGGGCTTTGGACGCGCGAATCAGCCAACATCGCGCCGACGCCGCTGTCCTTATCGGTCAATAGAAGCACCTGCGATGCATTTGGATAGGCCTCCACGACTTTGCCAACCACCCCATCCGGAGTGATGACTCCCATGTTTTTCCGGATGCCGTCGCGCTCGCCGCGATCCAGCTGAATTGTCAAGCTCGCGGTTCCCGCGCCGGTACCAATCACCCGCGCGCCGATCATGGGGACGTCCGCATGCGATTGCCGGAAATTCAGCAATGTCGCCAGGCGGTCGGCTTCCGCGGCTTTGCCCTGAAGCTGGGTGATTTGCAGTTTCAATACATCGTTCTCACGGCGAATCCGCTCGTTTTCCTTCGTCGTGTTTTGCAGCGCGAAGTAGTGGCGCCAGGTGTCGCGAATCCAGCCGAAGCCGTAGGAGCCGGCCCGCTCAAAGGGAGAAACGGCGCCAACCGTCCAGACACGAATGAGTCGTCCTTCCGCGTCGCGCTTGATTTGCACGGCCAGCATAAGCACCTGCAGCACGATGACTCCTGCGAGCAGGACCAGCGATTTGTGGCGAGAGGGAATGGCAACCATTTGGCGGTGTTCTCTTCGTATTTGTTTGCTGGAGCGCCGGTGACTAGTGACTAGTAACTGGTGGCTCGTGTTGTCAGTGATCAGGCTTCCGTGTTCAGCTCGAACCAACGGCCGCGAATCGTCCCGTCATTCGCGTTCTTTGGAAACTAGGACCCCAACCCTGTGTTCAAAAACTGAAAACTGTTTTCCTAGTCGATGCAGACCTGGCGCAGCAGTTTGAAGTCACTCAGCATCTTTCCTGTTCCCAGCACCACCGACGCCAGCGGATCATCCGCAATCGATACCGGCAAGCCGGTCTCCTCGCGAATCCGCTTGTCGAGATTCTTCAGCAGTGCGCCGCCGCCCGTCAGGACAATACCCCGGTCGCTGATGTCGGCGGAAAGCTCGGGTGGTGTGCGTTCGAGGGCCACCCGCACGGCGTTGAGAATGGTGGCGACACATTCGCTCAGCGATTCGCGAATTTCGCTGTCATCGATGGTTACCGTCCGCGGCACGCCTTCAATGAGGTTGCGGCCCTTTACTTCCATCGTAAGCGGTTTTTCCAGCGGGTAGGCCGAGCCAATCTCCATCTTGATCTGCTCCGCGGTGCGTTCGCCGACGAGCAGATTGTACTTGCGCTTCAGATACTGCATGACCGCTTCGTCCATTTCATTGCCCGCCACGCGTACGGATCGCGAATAGACGATGCCGCTCATGGAGATAACCGCGATGTCCGTAGTGCCGCCCCCGATGTCCACCACCATGTTGCCGGAGGGTTCCTCAATCGGCAGTCCTGCGCCAATCGCCGCAGCCATGGCCTGTTCGACGAGAAAAACTTCGCTGGCGCGCGCGCGATACGCAGAGTCCTGCACGGCACGTTTTTCCACCGGCGTGATTTCGCTTGGCACGCCGATTACGATTCGCGGATGCACCAGCACGCGCCGGTTGTGCGCCTTCTGGATGAAATAGGTCAGCATCTTTTCGGTGACCTTGAAATCGGCGATGACGCCGTCTTTCATCGGCTTGATGGCCACGACGTTGCCCGGCGTGCGCCCGAGCATTTCTTTTGCTTCGCGGCCCACGGCCACGACTTCTCCGCTGGATTTGTTGATGGCCACGATCGAGGGTTCGTTGACGACGATGCCTTTGCTGTGCGCGAAGACCAGCGTGTTCGCGGTGCCCAGATCGATGGCGAGGTCGGAAGAAAACAGACTGAACACCGACCTCATGTTGTAACCGTTCTTGTTCATCCCTACATCCCCCTGCGGAGAAAGACGCTCCGCTGTCCAGCCCGCAATAGCGCTAGCCTTACCGTGGCCAGCCCCGTCAGCTATTGTCTCCGGACACCACGACCAGCGCAAAGGCGCTTGGGTCTTTCTTGAGGTCTCTTACTTCGGGACCACGATGGACACCTGCTTCATGGCCGTCCCTCCCCGGCGATTCGATCCGATAATTGAAATCGTGTGTTGTCCCGGATCGAGCGGCTCGGTGAAGTGCCGGAAAGCCCCATCCGGTGCGACGTTCGGTACGGATTGACCGTTCACGATCAGTGCCGCTCCCGGTTCCGTATGTCCCACGATCTCCGCCACGTGTCCATGCAACTGGGTCGCGTCAATGTCCAGCAGCATCTCCTGCGTCTTGCCTTGCGCCACGAGCGTAAACTTGAAAATTTCGCTCACTTCACTGGTCTGTTTTTTTCCGTCCGTTGCCGTGACGTTCCAAAAGTAGTCGCCGGGATCTAGCCCGGTGATTTCCACGGCCGTTCCCCGGACCGGCGCTTCTTTGACGGTTTTTGTAAACATCGCCGTGGTGCTGATCCGCAGCGTATAGGATACGGCATCCTGAACGGGTTTCCATTCGAAACGAATCGGCGAGATCTTTGGGTTTTCCGCGATGATCGGCGCGAGGTTCAGCGGCGCGACGAGATCGGGAGGCCCCAGCACATTTGATTTCTGAATCGGCCCGCCAAGGGGAATGGTGATTTTCTCCCGCGGCGCGAGGTCGATCTTTTCTGCGCCACGCTGCACCTGCGCACTACCGGCCGAAACCACCATCTCGCTTTCCTTCTTCTCCGGGTCATTTGTCACCGCCATGCGGCTATTCGATCGCAATTGCGCCTTGGCGTCCTCGGTGCTGACGGCAGCTCTTGAATCCGGTGACCTGAAGTTCGGCGTTACCAGATCGACCTGACCGGTGTTGATGCGCACAGCGACGCTGGTCGGTTTGTTGCTTTCCGTGGAATTTTCCTCGACGGTCACCAGCGTATCGGGCTTTACCGTGTAAATCGTGCCGTCAGCAAATGTAATACGCGCGTTGGCCTCCGAGCCCGTTTGCACCAGATCGCCTTTGTCAAGCACGGTACGGTAGTCCGCCTCCACCCATTGCACCGAATTCACTTTTTTCACCTGGACTTTGCCGTCGAGATTGACGAACTTGGCGTGTCTCTGATCGGCGGCCACCGATTCGTTTTCAGGATCGCTCACTTTCTCAGTGAGTTTTTTCATCACCGCCTGATACAAGTCCGGCTTGGCCAGGTAAAGCCCAGCGGAAATAATCGCCAGGGCTAATAGCACGTAACTGATCACTGTCTTGTAGGTAACTGCTTTCCAATACACTTCAACGCGCGGCGCCTTTTGGAGAGCCTGGGCGAATTTCGGATCGATCGGCGCTTGTGTCGTCACGGCTAATTGTGCTGCGAAGCTCCAACTTTCCAATCTAGCACAGCAGTTTCCGCATGGCTGAATTGCAGAGTCGCGCGTAGTCAAATTGCAAATAGCACCGCCGCACCCGGTCCAGCCGCGCTTCGCCTGTCCCTTGGTGCAGGTCTCTGGTGCGAACTTGTTGTTGCTCTTTAGCCGGATGAAAAAGTGCTGCTCGCTCCCCCCGCCGGCACCGCGACAGCGAACGGACCCACCATCCATTTCGTCGTTGGTCTGCTCACCCCAGCGCCCCTCCGCCTGTGCATCCGGATTGTGCGGATTCGCCTTGGAGTGTCGTACCACGCTACCGCTTGAAGTTCCGCTCCCTCTCTTAGGGGCGCGGCTCCGCCAGCCGGTAGCTCATTTGCCGGTGGAAGAAACACGCCAACTATTTGCTGGGCGCGAATCGGCATGCGGTTGCAGGGGAATGCCCAAAAACGGATTCCGAGGGGTTCACGTGACCTACAGGGTAAAGACGATTGTATTTGAGCCCATGCCTATATCTCCTATAATCTTAAGTTTGTCTACTGACACGGGAGATTCATCGGATGGCTGGAGCAAAAGACAAGAGCAAGCTTGGGTATCGCATCCTTCTGGGAGCCGTGGTCTTGGTCTTGGGAGGCAGCATGCTGCTTTACCTCGTTCCTCAGTCGCCGGTCAGCGGCGAAACCTCCACGGATACCGTCGCCAAGATCGGGGATGAGTCGGTTAGCGTCGAGGACGTGCGCCAGCAGCTCAATCAGATCGAGCAGCGGAATCAGAACATGAAACCCCTCGAGGCTCTGTACGCTCAGCAGATCCTGAAGCAGCTCGTATTTGAAAAAGAGATCGAATACGAAGCCAAGCGTCTCGGAATTAACGTGTCCGATCAGGAGCGGGCCGAGCGCATTCGCCAATTCGTTCCGACCGCATTCAATGGCGGCACATTTGTCGGCATGGACCGCTATGCGGCCGAAGTCCAGGCGCGCTTCCAACTAACCGTGCCGGTGTTCGAAGAGCTGATCCGTCAGGGCCTGCTCGAGGAAAAATTCCGCAAGCTGGTGACCGACGGGATCAGCGTGGGGCCCGCGGAACTTCAGGATGAGTTCCGTTACAAGAATGAAAAGGTCAAGCTGGACTATGCGCTGATCAAGCCGGAAGACCTAGAGAGCAAGATTTCACCTGATGAAGCAGAGATCCGCGCGGCCTACGAAAAGAACAAGTCGAAATATCAGGTGCCCGAGCGGCGTGTGGCGCGCTACGCGCTTGTGGACGTAAATCAGCTCCGCCAGAACGTCCAGGTTTCCGATGACATGCTCAAGCTGCAATATCAGGCCAACATTCAGCAGTATCAGGTGCCGAACCGCGTGCACGTCGAGCACATTCTCTTTATGACCGGCGGAAAGACGGACGCCGAAGTTGAGGAAATCAAGAAGAAGGCAGAGGATGTTCTAAAACAGGCCAAGAAGGGCGGAAAGTTCGAAGACCTGGCGAAAAAATACTCGGAGGATGCGGCCAAGGACAAGGGGGGCGATATTGGCTGGATCGGCCAGGGACAGGCCTTGCCCGAATACGAAAAGGCGGCCTTCAGCCTGCCCGTGGGTTCTATCTCCGACTTGATCCGCACTCAAATTGGCTTCTACATAATCAAGGTACTGGAAAAAGAGACCGCTCACACCAAGCCGTTCGAGGAAGTGAAGGAATCGCTGCGCATGCCACTCTTGCTGTCGCAAGCGGATAAGCTGGCAAGCAACACCGCGGACCAATTGTCCGCGGCAATCCGCCAGTCCAACAAGATCTTGCTGGACGATCTAGCGAAACAATATCACCTGACGGTGGGCGAAACGCGGCCCATCAGCGCGACAGACCCCCTGCTGGAGCTTGCCAATTCGCAGGAAGCCAAGAACGCGATCTTCCTTTTGCGCATCGGGGAGTTGAACCCGCCGGTGCGCACCGATCGTGGCTATGTCGTTCTGTCCGTGAAGTCGATCCAGCCAGCGCACCAGGGTGCCCTTGAAGAAGTCCGCGACCGTGTCATTAGCGATCTCAAACGCGAAAAGTCCACCGAGATGGCCAAGAGCAAAGCGGAGGAACTAGCCAAGCGCGTCAAGGCGGGCGAGAAATTTGATGCCGCAGCCCGAGCTCTCGGCCTGGAGCCGAAGACGAGCGATCCCCTTGCGCACGATGGGTCCATCCCGGGCGCGGCCAGCGGCAAGCAGGTCGGCGCAGCCTTCCATCTAAAGGCTGGCGACGGGGCAGCCCCTTTGAGCCTGGGACAGAATTGGCTGGTCTATCGCGTGGCCGAAAAAACGGAAGCCAACCCCAGCGATTTCGACAAACAAAAGAAGCAGTTGACTGACGAACTCCTGCAATCCAAACGGAGCCTTGCGTTTGAGGCCTTTAGGACAGCCCTGGACAGTCGTCTGAAACAGGAAGGCAAGCTGAAGCTGATGCCCGAGAAATTGAAGGGCTTCGGAACCCTTGGCTAGTCTAAGTAAAACAAAATAAATGGTTTATATATTTAGAGCCGGGGCTTGTCTTTCTTGGTGCGTCCCGATACCCTATTGGTGTCTTCCTTGAAACCGAATTCGACCCGAAACGCTGTTGTGTAGCGGGGCGGGGTTGCGGGGCTAGGGCCCAGAATTCGGAGCACAAGCAATCATGGCCACCAGCGCCAGGACTCCACGGATCGGTGACACCAACATGACAGCCCGCACTTCCGCCGCTCGCAACGACTACCGCTGCACCATCGACCGAAACCAGTCGGGGAAATACTGTGTCCGCGTCCAGGTCCACTACCCCCGGCATGCGTGGACTCTGGGCATCTTCTTCCTGGCCTCATCCTTCGACCGCGCCATGAAAAAGCTCGAAGAGGCTCTGGATTTCCTCCAGCGTCAGGAAGAGAAACTCTGGTTTTGGGGCGTGGATCGCGCTGAAGACATGGGATTTTCTGCTGAGTTTCTGAAGGAGGCGGGGTTACGGCTGGACCGTCGGACGGAATTTCCCCGAAAGGCTACCAACGTGTCGTTGACACCGGAGCGCGAAGTGCCCGCCTTCGTCCTGGGACCGATGCGCCGGGGCCTGGCCGAATCCGTCGAAATGACGCGCGAATTGTCTCGAAGCGCGGCCGCCAGCGACTGATTCTAAGTCTCTTATTTTGAACCCCTTCTCTCCTAACAACACGCTATCCCGATGGGACTGAGTCAGCAGCGCTGCTTGGCGCCGCGGCTTCACGGATCAACAGGGGAAACCGGGGGAAGGAAAAGCTTCCCGCCACGTCGTCAATCACGTTCACTTGGCACAGATATAGCCCCGGCTTCAACGCCTGGAGCGGCAAATCCATCTGGAAAATGACCGCCTTGCGGTCCGCAGCTGTCACTTCGCTAGCCACCACCGGCTTTGATTCGTAAATCTTTGTAGCGCCTTGCAAAAACTCGATGCTCGTGAAAACTCGGATGCTGTCCTTCTGCGGCTTGGCCGCCGGGGCATCCTTGGCTGTCTCGTTCTGGCCCCCCGCGGGAGCCGGGTTCTTTCCCTTTACTGCATCGTACACTTCGTACTGCAAGTAGAGATGCTGGTCGGGAGCAAAAACATGCGTAATGTTCGGAACAAGTTCCCTGTTGTCCCGGATGAGTGGATTCGCTCCGTTTTTCTTGTTTGTGACGGGGGCGCGCAGGCTGCTCAGTACCACCGAGCTCATTTTCAGAGGCGCCTTGCGAAGGTCGGGGATCTGCACGTCCGTCTCGAAAGAGCCCATCCGGCCTGACTGATTCTCGCGTATGACAAATTTCAGGTGGTAGCTGCCCGGAGCCAGTACAAAGCCCGTGTTGTACTGCACGTTCTTTCGGCGAACCTGCTGGGCGCTCTCGACGGCCAGCTTCACGGTGTCGCGCAATTGCCCAACACGCAGCTTCCCGCCTCCAAGAGCTTCGCCGATGATGTCGATCGTCGCGTTATCCTTGTCTTTCTCCGTCATGAATGGTATCTGCGAGCCCGGAATCACCAGCGAAACCGCAAGATAATAATGAGAATCGTCCTGCCGGAAATACGCCGCTCCTGCGTAAAGAGGCACGTCGACCCGCGGTAGTTGCGCGTCCAGCTCGTCTTCAAGCTGCTGCTCGCGGTCGGCGCGGTTCAAGTGTTCGAAATCTCTTCCCGCGTAATAGCCGGCGCGAAAATCGAGCTTCAGGTCAGCGCGGTTTACCTGTACTTTCAAACGCCGGAATCTTCCGTCCTTCAGCGGATTGTTGCTCGTGAAGCCTAGAACGTAGTACGCCGAACTGTCCTTCTGGACCTGGGAAAATACCCCGCTGAAATCATTGGAATCGAAAAACGCCTTGCCGCCGGTATCCGACGAAAGCGTCGCCAGCGTTTCCTGCGAAGCGGCGTTCCCATTCACATCGTTCAGCACGGCGGCGCCTGAATAGGCGGATTGTCCGTGCAAGCTCGCCGATTGCGCCTCTCCTCCCGGTGGAAACGCCTGCAGGCCGCGGATATCCAGCGAATAGATCGACACGTTTGCTTTCACCGCCGACGCGGTCGTGGCGCGCAGCGCCGACTGGTTGTCCGCGCCCGACTGGCTGATTCCGTTGCTGAAATAGATGAGGCTCTTTTTCTGCGGGAGTTTGCCAAGCGCCTGCATGAGCGACTGCAGCGCCAAGAGCTTACGGTCGGCGTTGAAGGCATTGAAATCCGTATCGTCAGCAGAAAACGCTCCGCTCGTTTCTGCTGCGCCTTCGGCGCTTCCCGTGCTGCCGTTTTCGAAACCCTGACCTTGTCCGGAATTGTAGGCGGTCAGCGCCGCCTGCAATTTGGTCTTGTCATCCGTGAAATCCAGATCTACGCGCATGTTCGTGGCCAGAGACACCAGCGCCATCAAATCGGCCGGCTGCATCTTTGTATCAACGAATCTCTTCGCGGCATCGACGGTTCGGTCAATCTGCTCCGGATCCATCGCCGAAAAATCGAAAAAGAGCAAAATCAATCGCCGGTCGCGTGCGTTCAACGACGGCGCCGCTTGTCTGCCGGAACGCAGCAGCGCCCCCCCTGCCACACCCGATACGGTGCCTTCCGCCGCGCCGGCTGTTGCCAGTTCGTCCACATTCTCGAAATCGAATGTGGAAATCTCCTGCCTCTTCCCATCCTCAAGGAGCGTAAAGTCTCCTTTTTTCAAGTCGCGAACGAGGTTCCCCTTCTTGTCATGCGCGACCACATTCACCAGGACGAGTTCGCTGGTAACCTGAATGCGCGCCTCATTCACTCCGGCTGGTCCGCTCTGCTGGGCCATCACTGGCGCTGCCGCTTGTAGCAGCCCCGCTGCGGTGAAGATCGAAAATATTTCTCTCTGAAGCCGCATATTCATTTCCTTCAGAACCGGAAGCGCGCTAGTAGTGTCACCCGCCGCATGCCGCCCGTCCCCGTGACCTCCCCGAATGTAAACGAATTCACGACTGTATTGATGGAAGTGAAGTGCACGGTATTAAAGACATTGTTCGCGGACATGCGCAGCTCGAGCGCGCGGGATTCTTTGATCGTGATCGTCTTGTTGAGCGACATGTTCAAAGAAACTTGTCCCGGTCCCTCGATAATATTTCGTCCGGCATCGCCAAAGCTGGAGCCATTCGGATTCGTACAAGTGGCACTCGGTGCGCAAAACGCGGCTGTATTGAACCACTTGAGCACGGTTGGGTCGCCTAGCGAGATGGATTGCCCCGCGACGACGTTGGCGCGAAGCGACCCGTTCACACCTCGGCCGATGTCCAGCCCTCCCCCCAGCACGCGCGGGGTGAAGTACAGTCCGGAACCGACCGTTACGTCACCGCTCCACTGCCATCCCCCCAGAATGTGGCTCCACGCCCCTTTGGGAACAAACCGCCGGTTTTCGCCGAACGGCAGATCCAGAATCCAGTTTCCCGTGAACTTGTGCCGTTGGTCAAAGCTGGAGAGCCCGCGGTCCGCTGAGATGTCCAACGGATCTTGCGCCACAACGCTCCCCCCGCCTCCGATCGATGACGCATCATCGATGGACTTCGAAAACACATACTGCGCGCTCAGCCCCAGCCCTTTCGCCATCCGCTTGCGCACGCGCACGGAGCCCGCATGCAAGATCGAATTCCCCTCGGAAGATTCGTAAATAAATGGTTGGCCGCCGGAGACCACCAGTGCCCGCTCCGTATCCAGCCGCGTTCCCTTCGCACCGTTGTAGCCCGCGTTCATCACCACGCCTCCAGGAAACTCCCGCTGTATATCAAGATTCCAGATCTGCACATAGCCGAGGCGATAGTTTGGGTTGACGGCAAAGTTGTTGGTCACTGTGCTTCCGGAACTGGGGAATCCGTCGGTGATCGTCAAACGGCTTGTCATACTAATAAGACCATTGACATCCGTGGTATTCGTCTCGGTATTCGCGAAGGGCGGTTGAAACGCGAAGTTCTGGATCATGGTGCCGTATTGCGCCAGGTTGTAGTTGATTCCATAGCCCGTTCGCACCACGGTTTGTTTCTGCGGTTTCCAGGCAATCCCAATGCGCGGCGCGAAATCGCTGCGGTCCGGCCGGACGAGCGACGCCGGAAATATTCCGTTGAAGGGCCCGGCTTGGCCAGGCAGCACACGCGCAGCAGCTGCAAAACCAGGCCTTACGTCCAGATTAGCGATGCGATTCTCTGCCTCGGTGTAAGGTCCGTTGTACTCGTAGCGCAGCCCTAAATTGAAGGACAGATTTGAACGAAACCTCCAATCGTCCTGCGCGAAGAAATCCAACGCATTGGCGCGGAAGTTGTAGGAATTTGCGCCTGACTGGAGCGAGGTTTGTTGCGGGAAACCCAGCAGGAAGTCCGCAAAATCGAAACCCGTGTCGGTTACCGGCTGGGTGCTTCCGGTGGTGTATTGTGATGTCGCAAATCCGCTAAAAACAAAGCTGCCCTCCGCGCTCCTTGCCGAGCGGAAACTCTGCAAAATGCGGCGGTAGCCTCCGCCAAAACGCCAATTGTGCTTTCCACGATTCCAGGAAACGGTGTCGGAGATGGAGTAAGTCTGGTCCAGTTCGCGGCGCGCTGTCGGATCGTTCAGCCCTCCAAACGACGTGAAGCTGATTCCTGGCAAGCCCCAGTCAAACGGGTCGTTCGAAATCCCGGTAATTCCCGCGCCCCCGGTTCCTGCCACGTCCATCGCGTTGGTATACAGGTTTGCCGTAAAAACATGATTGTGATTGTAGTTCATGCGAAACATGTTGCTCGCGCGCCCTCTGCTGTATACCCAGCCCGCGCTGGCGTTCAGCCCTTGTGTTCCCGTGCTTCCGGCGAGCGAAGGGAATGGATTCACCAGGTGGTTCGAATTGCGCGACCAGTTCAGTCCGAAATTGATGTTGTTCTGCGCTCGCCGTCTTCCTCCACCGCCACCGCCCGCACCTATGAAGAAGGGGCCGGAACCCGGTCCAATGGCCTGCCCAAAGTTGTGAATGAGCCTTAGGCTTACCGAATCCGAATTGCTCTGGGCCGAAGTGACGTAATGAAAATTCTGTCCCGCAGCTGTAGCCGTGATGTTCGGCAACGGGATGTACTGGAGCAGCGCGGTTGCGGCGGGGCTGATCAAAGAAGGATCGATGGCGTTCGAAACACCGTTGAATTGATACTGCTGCCTTGTCTGGGGATTGAAGACTTGAACGGCCTTGCCGTCATTGTAAGTCGCACCGGTAAAATTGCCGTTGCGTTCATCCTGCGTCGGGACGGTGGAGAAGGCATCGTATGGATTGCTTCCGCGCGACCCGTTCCATCCTCCAAAAAAGAACCATTTGTTGCCCCCGTTGAAAATCTTCGGAATGTTTAGCGGTCCACCAACGTTCACGCCGAAACGCGCCTGGTTGTAATTCGCTTTCGGTGATTCAATTTCGGTCAGTGAATACGGTCGAGCATCCAATCCCGCGTTATCGTCTGAGAAATACAGCACGCCATGCGGCTGATTGATGTTGAAACCTCTCGGCATCCGGCCAAGGACGATCGTCCCGCCCCCGGGTCCGCCGAAGCCGCCGCCCCCGAAACCACCGCCACCTTCGCGTTGCTGGCGATCGCGAAACTCCTGAATCCGCTGCTGCAGATCTTCCTCGCTGCCTCCGCCGAAGTCCTGCGTCCGTCCTTGTGCGCCACTGATGCTCACCGACTCCGTCGGTCCCTCTGCCCCCGCGCCGTTGAGGGGCAGGCTTGAAAGATCGCTGTTGCCTTGGCCCCCGCCCAGTCCGCCCGCTCCGCCGAAGCCCGAGTTTCCTCCGGCAAGCGCAGAGAGTGCGTTGTCCATCGCGATGCTTTGGAATCCCCGGCCTGCCGCCGCAATTGCCGCGTTGTTGTTGTTCGACTTTTCCTGCTGCCGAGAAGCCAGAATCAGTTCGGCATCCACTTTTGCCGATGGATTCTCCGGATTCAGCACCACTTCCTGCGTGAAAACGGCGAATCCCATGAACTCGACGCGCACCACGTATCTCCCGCGCGTCATGCCTGAGAACCCAAATTTGCCCTGAGAATTTGTTGCCACGGCATATTTCTTTCCCGTCAACGTGCCGGCAGCCGTGACGGTCACTCCCGGCAGCGGAGTCTTGCCGCTTCGTGCCGAGCCAGTGATTTCATACGCCGGAGTTGCGGTGGTGATCGTCGCGGACTGCGGCGCCTGCGTCGCCGGGAGCGGCGCCTCCTCTTGCGCACGCAAGCTCGGCGAAAAAAAAATCAAGAATTGCAGTATGAGGATGCCCCGAGCAATCGACTTCAAATCTTGGTCTCCACGAGTGAACTATTGCTGCGGTTTTGGTGCGGTCGCAGGCTTACTTCCGGCTGGCGCACTCCCGGCAGGACCCATTCCACTCATCTTTCGCATTTCTTCCATCTGCTTCCATTGCTCGGGAGAAAGCACCATCACGTTCTTCGGCACAAACGCATTATTCTCCACAACTCCGCGAACCACGACGTGGTCGCCCGGTTGGATGTCTGCCAAAGTGATGCTCTCCCGCCCCCTGCGTAGCGAAGTCTCCTCGTTCAGCTCCAGCGTCTCTGTCACGTTGTCCGGGCGCAACACCGTGAGTTTTGGCGCGTCGACGGATTTTACTTCACCCACAACGAAATCCTTTCCTAATTCGCCGAACCCTCGGCTGCCGCCTTCCGCCCCGCTACCGGAGCGCCCGCCGATCATCTGCGCCGTCATGCCGCGCTCTAGCTGCTCATCCAATCGTGCGAACACCAGGTCGCCAACTTTGAAATCCGCTAGTTTCGCCCCTTGCCGGTCCTTGCGGTATTCCGTCTTATCCGTAAGCTTCACAGTAACGGTCGTGCCGTCCGGCTTCGTCAACTCCAACGATCCATTGTTGATTGCCGCAATCTTTCCGAACAAAGCTTGGGCGCGGCCTTTCGTGGGTGCGGGTCTCAGGACCGATGGGGGAGGCCCTCCCTGGTCCTGAGCCGCCGCGGCTGGCGCCTGCGGCCTGCCGGCCTTCGCCGCAAGCAAGAACAGCAAACTCAAACGCAAGAATTGTTTCCGCTGCATCGTCATGGCGATCCCCTAGCAATCCTTCTGAACCCTAAAAACGAAAGCGCAAGCATCAAAGTAACGCCTCTCAACCTCTTCCGGACAACCGTACTTCCTCTACTTCCTAGGTTCCCTGAGAGCCCCACTAAAGTTCCCGCACGAACTCGCCGAAAATACACCCACGGGTACATGTGCGGCTGGGCCCAGTGTTATTTCTCCTTTGTTGACTTCCCGTTAATTCTCCTACACCATGTGCCCATTCCAGCGAGGAACACCGGCGACGCGCACCTGCTTCGAAAGTAGCAACCACTCAGCCGGCGCCTGTCGCAAGCAGCGCCGGCATGGTGTGGGTGAACACGGACTCCGGCGTGTACCACAAGCCCAGCACACGCTGGTATGGAAAAACGAAGCAGGGCCTGTACATGACTGAGGCGGACGTTCAAAAAGCCGGCTATCGCGCGGCCGCAAAGGAATAAGTAGCACAGTCCCCGAAAACCAAAAAAGGAGAGAACCACATGAAGAGGCAGATTACGCAAGTATTGCTCGCTGCGTTAGTTTTGATGTTCGGAGTCGGCGCCGCGAACGCACAGACCGCGGCGAAGACCGCACCCGCGAAGTCCACTTCAAAAGTGGCGGCGGCTCCGGCCGCCAAGGGTCTTGTGGACTTGAACTCCGCGACATTGGATCAACTGAAGGCGCTGCCGGGAATCGGCGATGTCTACGCGCAAAAAATCATCGACGGCCGGCCTTACAAAATGAAGACCGATCTGACGCGCAAAAATATCATCCCCGCCGGCACGTACAAGAAGATATTCGGTCTGGTGATCGCGAAGCAGTCTGGCGCGGCCGCGGCGGCTGCACCGAAAAAGAAGTCAAAGTAGCAAAAGTACGCCAGGCGGCTTCGCGGCCTCCCGCAGCTTGCTTTCAGCCGATTTATCTTTCTCGGAGAATCACTTCGCCCTGGCCCACGAGCTGGTCGTTCAGCCACAAGCGGTACTTATACGTGGCCGCTTTGCTGCCAGGACGTGGCGGGCCGCTGAGCAGCCGCATGCCGGCCGGCGCCTGAAAAACGTTCGACGAAAATGGACACCGGTTCACATCGAATTCCACGCGCAGATTGCCTGCGTCGGAGATCCAGGACACCTGGTCGGCTTCGTCGATCACGACGACTTGCGGGATGAGTCCAACGAGTACGGGGCGTTCAGCCATTTTTCTGTGTGGCCCCTACCGTCGGGGACGCTGCTCCCTGGTTCTGTTGGTGCACAGGGACGATAGCATATTCCCGGGAAACTATTCCTGTGAGCTTGCTCACAAGGACTGCGACGCCCACCTTAGAGCAACCTAAATCGACGATCTTTCACAACTAACCTGTACCGTCGGGCATCTATATGAGCGTAACCTGTACTTCGCTGCGCTTGACCGTTCTTCCGCGCAACCGTACACTGAAATTGTTGATTCGTGGCGCGAAGTTCCGGCTGGACCTCTTTGCGCTCGCGAAAAAGATGCTCTCAATAAGCGTCCGAACTTGGGCGCGGAGGATTTTGTCGGATGGCTTCAGCTTCTCGCTACTTGTCTATACCGCTTCCTAATGGCTCGCGGATTTCCGTTCTTCTTTCCTTGCCTTTTGCGCTCGTGCACATCACCTCGCTGCTGATTTTCTTCATGCCGTTTCACTGGTATTACCTGGCGGCTTGCCTCGGCCTGCTGGTCGTGAGGATGTTCTTTGTCACGGCGGGTTATCACCGTTATTTTTCGCACCGCTCGTTTAAGACCAGCCGCGTGTTCCAGTTCGTGATCGCGTTCATGGCCATGACCTCTTCGCAGAAGGGCGTGCTCTGGTGGGCGGCGCATCACCGCCACCATCACCGGCATTCGGACCAGGAGCTCGATTTGCATTCGCCGACGCTTTTCGGATTCTTCTGGTCGCACGTCGGCTGGATCATCTCCGATAAGTACAACGACACGCGCACCGAATACATCGCCGACTTCGCGAAGTTTCCGGAGCTGCGCTGGCTGAACAAATACCACCTGGTGCCGCCTATCACGCTGGCGGTGGTGCTGTGGCTGATCGGCGGATGGCCGCTTTTCGTCTGGGGCTTCTGCCTGAGCACCGTGCTGCTGTGGCACGACACCTTCACCATCAATTCGCTCTCGCACCTCTTCGGTTCGCGCCGCTACGAAACCAGTGACACCAGCAAGAACAACTGGCTGCTTGCGTTGCTGACGCTCGGCGAAGGCTGGCACAACAACCATCATCACTTCATGGCCTCGGCGCGGCAGGGCTTCTTCTGGTGGGAGATTGACATCACTTATTACACGCTGAAGGTCATGTCCTGGTTCGGGATAGTCTGGGACCTCCGCAAAGTACCCGTGCATCTGCTCACCCAAGACCGGCTCGCCGCCTAAGACAAAACCATCTAAGATTTGCGGGACAGGCGTTCCTGCTTGTGCCATTTTGCTGTCCGCTATTTATAATGAGGTCTATGCTCATGGAGCGCGACGAGATTGTGACTGACCTCCACAACCTCGTTTCAACCGCGAGAGATCGGGTTGCCGCTCTTCAAGGTATCGCTGAACTTCTCAGGAGTACCGGGAGCTATCGCTGGGTCGGGCTTTATGACGTGGACGGCGCCGGGGGAACAGTGACGAACATCGTCTGGAGCGGACCGGGGGCACCAGAGTATCCGACGTTTCCCGTCACAAAGGGGCTGACTGGCGCTGCCATTTCATCCCGGAAAACAGTGAATGCCGGAGACGTCAGGACCGATCCACGATATCTCACGGCCTTTGGAACGACGAGGTCGGAGATCATTGTTCCCGTGTTCGATTGGGCCGGCGAGAGCGTGGTTGGCACCATTGACGTCGAAAGCGAAAAGCCAAATGCGTTTAGTGAAGACGTACAGGCTCTTCTCGAAGCCTGCTCCAGCGTAATCCGGCCGCTTTGGCGCCGCTGATTTCGATATTCTAGTTGGGCCCTGCGGGCCGCGCATCTTCTCTCGGGGATATACTTTTGCGCATGCCTTTCCTCAATCGGTTCGATAGAATCTCCTTATACTGCGTTCTTTGCGTCTTTCCCTCCGCGGCGGCCGCGCAGTCCACTCATTACTCCGTGAAGCTGGCGGCGGATTTCAAGCGCCAACTCTTGCGCGGCGACGAAACCATCGAATTTCAAGCCGATGCAGGTGAAGTCGAGTGGCAGAAGCAGGCAGGCTTGCGTGTCGCCAGCGCGAGCGTTGCGGATGGAGACGTAACAGTGGCCGAGCAGGCGGTGCGCGTCCGCTTGCGTTCGAGTGGCAGGCACAGTTTGAAGCTCAAATACACAGCGGCTGTGGAGCGAGGCATCCAGTGGTTTAGGGACAGCGCGGGGCTGGCGACGGCATTTTATTGCGAGGCGTGGATGGTCTGCGACAATTTACCTGGCCAACGCGCCACGCTGCAACTCGAGATTGTAGTTCCTTTCAAGTCGTTGACCAATGATGCGGGTGGATTCCGCGCGGTGGGACCCGGGCGCCGGGGAAAGGAGTGGCGCAGCCGGGACAGCGACCACTTTGTTTTTGAGCAGAGCGATCCAGTGCAAACGTATTTGTTCAGCTTTGGCGTTGCTCGGCTTGTAGTTAGGGACGATGGCATGTTTTCAATTTACGCGCAGAACATGAATGCAAATAAGGCGGCATTCACCAAGACGGCGGATGCCTATGCGTTTGTGCGAGCCGCAGCTTCGGTTGATCCAATGAACTCGCACTACACCCAAGCGTTCTTGCCGGGACGCGGCATCGGGCAAGAAGCCGCGGGCATGACGCTCATGTCGCAGGATGACCTCACCGTTCTCACGGCTAAGGATGACGTGCAGTTGATGGCTCATGAATTGGCGCATCAATGGTGGGGCGTTACGGTGGGAATCCGCTCCTGGTCTGATTTCTGGCTGAACGAAGGATTTGCGGAGTTCATGTCCGACGCCTATATCGAAAAGCACCAGGGCCGCGCGGCGTACGACAAGCAAATCGCGGAATTGCAGGAACGGATGAAGAAATTGCGCGAAGAAGGGAAGGATCGCCCGTTGCATTGGGAAAAGTGGAAGGACGCACATGAGGCCCTAGGACAAATCCCGTATGTGAAGGGAGCGTTGTTCTTGGACCGCCTCAGGACGGAGTTGGGTGACCAGATTTTCTGGCGGGGGATCGGTTTGTATACCTCCGGCAACGCGCGCCAGCTTGTGGACTCCAGAGATTTCGAGCGGGCCATGGAACAAGCGAGCGGTCGCGATCTGAGGGCGATATTCGATGAAGCGGTCTATCATTGAAATCGGCGTGGTTAGATGAGGTTGCCAGCTTCAAGCGCCCATTTTTTCACGCTCTGGCTAACACTTCCGGGCCGCTTGGCGTCTTGGCTGAATGTAAACGGAACACCCAACGCCGCAGACGTCAGGAAGGCCAGCCATGCCACGGAATCGACTGCTCTTACCGCTCTACGCTCTGTTCGCTTGTTGCTTTGCCATCTCGCCCCATACCCTGGACGGGTCTGAAGACCCGCCACTACGCAAGGCGCCGCCTCCTGCGTTGGGTGCGGCGGCCCGCCCTGGGTATTCGAGTCTCACGGCCCATGAATGGGGCACCTTCACGTCCATCGCCGGCAGCGACGGCCAGGCGGTCGAATGGCTGCCTCTCACCGGGTCCACGGACCTGCCCGGCTTCGTGGAGCATTTTCGCAATGCCGGCTTCAAACGCGGCCTGCGCGGCACCGTGCGCATGGAAACTCCGGTTATCTATCTATACGACTCGCGGGAGGAGACTGTCTCGGTCAAGGTGGCTTTCGCCAAGGGCCTCATCACGGAGTGGTACCCTCGCGCCAGCCGCGTCGAGCCTGCCGCCAACATTTTTGATGGCACTCTCTACCAGCGGCATTCCGACGGGAGTATTGCGTGGGACTCCGTGACCCTCTCGCCGGGTCTGAGAGCGGAATTTCCACGCGATAATCTGGACAACCACTATTACGCTGCCCGTATGACTTCTTCGACGCCCCTTCGCGTGAAGACGCCCGCAGGCGAGCAAGAAGAGAAGTTTCTTTTCTACCGCGGCGTATCCACGTTTTCCGTGCCCCTATCGGCGAAGTTGACAACCATGGGTAAATTGCTGGTCGCAAATCGCAGCGAGGAAGAAATTCCCAATACCATTCTTTTCGAGCGCCGTGGGCAGAGAGTCGGCTATCGCATCGGTGGAGCCGTGCTGCAGGACCAGGTTCTCGATCCACCGGAACTTACCGCCACAGTCGATGACCTGGGCAGAGATCTAGAAGGAAGGCTCGTTGCTCAGGGCCTCTACCAGGATGAAGCGCACCCATGGTCGAAACCTGGCGAGGTTCCTGGTTCGAGGAAGGCAGTCGGTTGCTGTACATCGTGCCCACAGCGTTTGTGGATGGCGTGCTGCCACTTTCGATCAACCCTGCTCCATCACAAACCGTGCGCGTCTTTGTCGGACGGCTCGAAATCGTTACACCGGCGACGGAAAGGGCCGTGCTGAGAGCGTTGGCCACGCACGACAGCGCGACACTGAAGATGTTTGGCCGATTTCTGGAGCCCATCATGGAAATCATGATCCAGAAAGAGTCAAGTCCAGCCAGGGTCCAGCAATACTGCCAAGCTCTGAATTCCTACTCAGAAATTGCCCACAGTAGGCGCCGAGACTGAATTCTCGAACCCCATGCCCGCGCGTCATGCGGCCGTGGCTTTGGCAACTGCTGCCAATTGCCGATCGGACTTAGC
>Ga0066710_100000427_pt1 | contig 25179 bp, 25 predicted proteins | sample GraSoiAngelo_159_FD_79666 | JGI IMG/M metagenome (GOLD analysis project Ga0066710, IMG submission 79666) | Grasslands soil microbial communities from the Angelo Coastal Reserve, California, USA - 14_1009_16_40cm | ecosystem: Environmental > Terrestrial > Soil > Grasslands | place: USA... | reverse complement strand
GCCGTGGACCATGCACAGGCGCAGCTCCGGGAACCGCACGCAGACGCGGTCGAGATGGATCGGGTTCTGCGCCTCGCCCGGGATCGGCGGTCCCGGGATCCCGGTGTTCAGGCACAGCGGAAGGTCGATCTCGCAGCACTTCGTGTAGAGGGGGTAATAGACCGCGTCACTCGGTGGATACATGCCATCGCCCCAGAAGCTCGGGCCGACGACGGCGAACGAGACCGGGTGATCGCGCACGAACGACTCGAGGGTGTGCAGCGTGCGCATCGGGCGCAGCAGATCGAGGCCGCCGACGCCGAGCGAGAACCGATCGGGGCGTTCGCTCGCGTAGCGCTGTGCGCGGTCGCCGCTCTTGCCGAGTCCGGTGAGCAGGATCGCGCGCGCGACACCGTTCTTCCCCATGTCGTCGAGCAGCTCGGCGAGCTCCGGGCTGCGGAAGAACGAGTCCCCGCCCTTGAAGTAGTCCTCCTTGACCCGGACCATCCACTCGGGCTGCGGGACGTCGCCCATGTCGACGTTCACGAGACAGTCGATCGCTCGGGTCACGAGATCTCCGCTGGACAAAAACATCTAGATGAATACAGTACGGCGGATCGGCTCACAAGCGGGAGTGCAGCGCGCGATGGAACGACGCGGATCACGCAGACGATGCCCGGCTTCGAAGCCGCGGTGGAGCCCGAGGAGTTCGGCGAGTTCGACGAGTTCGACCCCCTCGACCCGTCGATCAGCTCGCCGATCGTCGCCTGGCTCGCCTCCGACGAGGCCGATCACGTCACGGGGCAGGTGTTTCGCGCAATCGGCGAGACGCTGGTCCTGATGCAGGGCTGGCGATACGGGCCGACGATCCGGAACGGACGCAAGCGCTGGCGTGCGGACACCGTCGGAGCAGCGATCGCGACCGACATCTTCGGGACGCGCGCGCCGGGTCTGCGACCGGAATGACGGTCGCGGGCGAAGTGAACACCCGCGTCTACATCCACGAGTTCATCGACATCATCGGGCACCAGCGCGCGAACTACATGCAGCACATGACTGCGAACTGGAGCCCGATCGGTCAGGAGCAGCGGAAGCAGCTGTGCTACGGCGTGTGGGCGCTGATCGGCTCGACCGGCGCGTGGCCGAAGACGGTGAACATTTGGGAGCACGAGAGCTGGTCGGGACTCGCGGCGTCGTTTGCGACCGAGGCGGTCGGGCGCGGCGCACAGGATCCGGCGCTCGAGCGCTGGTGGGCGAGGGCGGCCGAGTTCCGGAGCGGCGGCATCGATCGGATCCTCGTGCCCGCGCCGTGGGCGCGCGGCATCGAGGAGCTGTGCGCGGCGGGCGTGCGGGGCGAGGTGTACGCGCACGAGCTCGTGACCGTCGCGCCGGGCGTTGCGGCCGACGTGCCCGAGCGCGCGCGCGACGCGTCGGAGCTGCACGCGCGCCACGGATGGGAGCTGGCTGGGGCGTTCACGACCGCGATGGGAAACGACGACGAGGCGCTATTGCTCTGGGCGATCCCGTCGTGGCTGCAGTGGGCCGACGCCGAGGGCGACCGCGACCTCGCGCGCTGGCGGCGGGGCATCGGCGCGGCGACGTGGCGCCGCGTCCTGCTCGTCGACGCACCGCTGTGCCCGTTCCGGACCGGTCGTCAACCAGCGCGTTCGGACCGCATGGACTGGCAGGACTGAACTCGAGCCGTGGAGGAGTGAGATGGAGGCGATCCGCGTAGAGCGCAGCGAGGGGCTGGTCACGGTCGCGCTCGACCGGCCGGAGAAGAAGAACGCGATCGACGCTGCGATCTGGAACGGTCTCGACCGTGTCCTTGCCGAGGTCGCGCTCGATCCGAACGATCGCGCGCTGATCCTCACGGGCTCCGGCGGCAACTTCTCCGCGGGAGCCGATCTCTCCGGCAGCTCCCCCGGGATGGGTCTCACCGGCCGCCCGCTGCAGCCGCTCGTGCAGGAGATGCGCGTGGTGGGCGAGATCGTGATGCGGCTCCATCGCATGCCGAAGCCGACGCTGGCCGTAGTCGACGGCGTATGTGTGGGCGTGGGTCTCGGGCTCGCGCTGGCCTGCGACCTGGTTCTGGCGAGCGATCGCGCGCGCTTCTCGGAGATCTTCGCCAGACGCGGGCTCGCGCTCGACGGGGGCAACTCGTGGCTGCTGCCGCGCCGGGTCGGTCTGCACAAGGCGAAGGAGCTCACCTTCTTCGCGGACATGATCGACGCGAAGGAGGCCGAGTCGATCGGGCTCGTGAACCGGGTGGTGTCGGTGGCGGAGCTGGACGCCGTCGCCGCCGAGTGGGGTCGCCGGCTGGCCGCGGGGCCGACGCTCGCGCTCGGCCTGTCGAAGCGGCTGCTCGACGCCAGCTCGTCGGTGACGTTCGAGCAGGCGCTCGAGGACGAGGCCCGCTGCCAGCACATCACGCACACGAGCAAGGACATCCGCGAGGGCATTGCCGCGTTCGTCGAGCGGCGGGAGCCGCGCTTCACCGGGCGCTGATCGCGCTAGGCGGCCGGGTTTGCCTTCAGGTGGTCGAACCTTCCGGCCGGCCGCGACTTCGCGTACTCGCGTCGGCGCGATGCGCACGATCATCGAGATGGACCCGCCGCAGCACCGGAGCTTTCGCAAGGTCGCGAGCCCGTGGTTCACGCCGCGCGCGCTGTTCGCGGAGCTGGCGCGCCGGGTCGAGTCGGTAGAGCTGGCCGGCCTCCCGCAGTGGATCCAGTCGAGCTTCGTCGTCGGACTCAAGCATCTGCCGATCCCCTACCGGATGCGCGCCGACGCATAGCCGGCGGCGCGACGTCACGGCACGATGCCGACCCTCGCCACCGGCTCGGGGGCGGACTGGCGCCGGAACAGCGCGCGCTCGAGCGCGTGGAGCAGTGCGTTCCGGATCTCGCGCGGATCGATCAGCTCGTCGAAGCCGAGCGAGCTCGCCGAGCGGTAGGACGCTTCGAGCTCTGCGCGCCGCAGGCGCTCCGCCTCGTCGGCGTCGGCGCCGCTCGCACGGCTCTGCGCCGCGGCGCCCATCGCGCCCATCGTCACGCCCGGGAACGCAAACACGGCCGACTGGTTGTCGAACGGGATCATCGCCATCACCATCGAGCCGAAGCCGTAGGCCTTGCGCAGGGTCACCTGGAACTTCGGGCTGGTCGCGAGCATCTGGGCCGCGTACATGCGCGCGCCGCTGCGCAGGATGCCGCGCTTCTCCGACGCGCGGCCCGGCATCACGCCGGGGTTGTCGGCGAGAAAGACGAGCGGAACGTGAAACGAGTCCGCGACGGAGATGAAGTGCGCGGCCTTGTCCGCGCCGTCCACGTCCACCGAGCCGGCCATCACGCGCGGCTGGTTGGCGACGACCGCGACGGGATGGCCGCCCAGATGGGCGAGGGCGCAGATCACGGTCTTGCCGAACTGCGGCTGGATCTCGCAGCAGGAATCGCGATCGAACACGACCTCGAGCACGGCGCGCATATCGTAGAGCCGCCGGCCGTTGCGGGGCACGATGTCGAGCATCTCGGGAACCGGACGCGCTCCGGTGTCGGACCCGGCCACGTCCGGGGGGTACGACCAGGCCGAGGAGGGGAAGTAGGCGAGGTACCGGCGCACGAGGTCGAGTGCGGCGCCGTCGCCCGCCGCCGCGTTGTGGATCAGGCCGCTCGCGACCGCGACGGACGGGCCGCCGAGCTCTTCCTTCGTGACCACTTCTCCGAGCGACTCGCGCACCACGGGTGGGCCGGCGGTGAAGATCGCCGCGTGGCTGCTCATCACGGCGAAGTCCGACATCGGAGCGACGAGCGCCCCGTGGCCGGCGGACGAGCCGAGCACGGCGGTCACGAGCGGCACGCGCCCCGAGCAGCGGCCCTGCGCGAGCAGGTCCGTCGGTGTGCGGCCGCCGTGGCGCCCGTCGGCGCGGAAGCCGGCGCCGTCGAGCATCATCACGAGCGGCACGCGGTCGAGCAGCGCGATCTCGGCGACGCGGTAGCGCTTCGCGTTGGCGGCCTGGCTGATCGTGCCGGCCTTCACGGTGAAGTCCTCGGACGCCACCATCACGGGCCGGCCGTCGACGCGTCCCGAGCCCATCACGATCGCATCGGCCGGGGCTTCGGATCCACCGACTAGCGTGCCGAGCTCCTGGAACGAGCCCTTGTCGAGGAGATGGTCGATGCGTGCGCGCGCGTCGAGCTTTCCGGAGGCGCGGTGCTTGGCGAGCCGCTCCTCGCCGCCCATCGCGCGCGAGGCGGTCCGGCGCTCGCCGAGGTCCTCGAGCGTCGCGCCCCACTCCTTCGACGTTTGGTCGGACACTTCGGACACCTCGTGCTCCTCTCGTTGCGCGCTCGTGGCTCTCAGGCTCTCATGATGCCGTACCGGCGCACCGCCAGCCTTCCGGCTCGGCGCGGGCGCGAGCGGTCAACGTCCCCGGCGCAACACGTGCCGCCCCAGGATCGTCGGCAGGTCGAGGAAGGTCTTGATGCCAGGCGCCGCCGCGCACACCGGGGCGATCGCGTGGACGGCGTGCATCGCCGCGACGGTGCCGGGCTCGATGCGGCCGGCGGCGACGTCGAACGAGCGCTCCGCCAGCCACACCTGTCGAACGCGAAGTCGTCGATCGCGGCGCCGAGCCGTCGGCGACGAGCAGGAGCGGCGCGCTCGGCGCCCCTCGAATGCTCCTTGACATCTGGAGGTTTCGGGTCCTTTATATCTAGATGTTTATGGACACCGGACCGTCGGAGTCGAGACGCCGCTTCGAGAGCGCCGTCGCGGTGATCACGGGCGGCTCGAAGGGCATCGGGCTGGCGATCGCGAGCCGGCTCGCCCGCGAGGGCGCCTGCGTCGCGATCAACGCGCGCCCCGGGCCGGACCTCGAGCGCGCGCTGCGGCAGCTCGAGAAGGAGGGCGCCGACGCCTTGGCCGTGCCGGGCGACATCACGCAGCCCGGCGTCGTCGAAGCGGTCGTCGAGTCCGCGCGCGCCCGCTTCGGCCGCGTGACTCACATCGTCCAGAACGCTGCGGTGAGCCCGCACTTCGGGCCGCTGCTCTCGATCTCGCACCGCGACCTCGAGCACACGCTGGTCGGAAATGCCTGGCCGGCGCTTGCACTGGTCAAGGCCGCGCTTGCGGCCGGCATGCACGAGGCGCGCGGCGCAGCGGTCGTCATCTCCTCGATCGGCGCCCGCCTCACGAATCCCACGATCGGCGCATACGACGCCGCGAAGGCCGCACTGAACTCGCTGATGCGTGCGCTCGCGCGAGAGCTCGGCACCCGCGGCGTGCGCCTCAACCTCGTCTCGCCCGGCCTGATCGCGACGCCCAGCGCGCAGGTGGTTCTCACCGAGGGCCGCGACGCGCAGGAGGCGGCGATCCTGCCCTTGCAGCGAGTCGGCCGTCCCGACGACATCGCGGGGGCCGTCGCGTTCCTGCTCTCCGACGACGCGTCCTACATAACGGGGAGCGACCTGGTCGTCGACGGAGGCCGCCTGCTCGTGGGCGGTGAGACCGTGGACCTGATCGGAGTCCACGATCCGGAGCGGATCCAGGAGCATCTCGACGCCGTGGGGCGCGCCTTCGCAGCCCAGACCGAAGCGCTGAAGGCCGGCCCGAAGGAGGGCGGCCGGTGACGCAAGTTTCGCGCAGCGAGCCGGAGGCGAGCGAAGTCCACAAGTATCGGGTCATCCAGTGGGCGACGGGGGCGACGGGCAGCCACGCGGTGCGCGCGATCGCCGCTCATCCGGAGCTCGAGCTCGTGGGCGCGCTCGTCTACAGCGGCGAGAAGGCGGGGCGTGACATCGGCGATCTCGTGGGCATCGGTCCGACCGGCGTGATCGCGACCAAGGATCCCGACGAGATTCTGGCCCTCGACGCCGACTGCGTCGTGCACATGAGCCAGATGGCCCTCGACCCGCGCCCCCATCTCGACGACATCTGCCGGATCCTCGAGTCGGGCAAGAACGTCGTGACGACCGTTCTCACCGACCTGATCTATCCGAGCGTGATGGGTCCCGAGGTGGTCGCGCGCCTCGAGGCCGCTTGCAAGGCCGGCGGCGTGAGCTTCCACGGAACCGGGATCGAGCCGGGCTGGGCCTCCGAGGTCCTGCCGCTCGTGCTCTCGGGCCTGTGGAAGCGAATCGACCGCGTGACCGTCCGCGAGATCCTCGACTACGCCACCTATCCGAGCCGTGTGACGCTCTTCGACCTGATGGGCTTCGGGCATCCGCCCGAGCGGCCGTGCCTGATCCAGCTGGCGATCGGCGCTGGGAAGCTCTTCGATGCGCCGCTGCGGCTGGTCGCCGACGGGCTAGGGATCGAGCTTCAGGAGATCCGCGGATTCTTCGAGCCCGTGCTCGCGCCGGAGACCTACGACATCGCGTGCGGCACGATCGCGAAGGGTACGGTCGCCGCGATGCGCTTCGGCTTGCACGGCATCGTCGACGGACGGCCGGCGCTCGTGATCGAGCACGTGACGCGTACGCGGGGCGACCTCGCGCCGGAGTGGCCGCACGGCCGCGGCTGGTCGGTCGACGTCGAGGGCGAGCCGTCGATGCGCTGCACGGTGCAGATCGCGACGGACGGCGGCGACGAGAACGACCAGGGCTGCCTGGGCACCGCCATGCACGCCGTGAACGCGATCCCGCTCGTCTGCGACGCCGCGCCCGGCATCCGCACCTTCCTGGACCTGCCGATGGTGCTGGGGCGGCGCAGCATCCGGCCGCGGTGAGCGAATCGTGCCCATCTACTTACGACCGCGAGCAAGAGGCGCTCGAGACCTATCGGGCGTACGTGAACCAGCGCACGCGCGCGCAGCGCGGTGAGGTGCCGTGGTCCTCGATCGGCGACTTCTTCACCGAAGATTGCGTCTTCATCGATCCGGCATGGGGCCGCATCGTGGGCCGCGCCAGGATGGCCGACTTCTTCGACTGGTCGATCGTCGGACTCGAAGGCTGGGAGTTCCCCGAGATGTGGACGATGGCCGATGGGGACCGCATCGTGTCGTTCTGGTGGAACCGGCTGCCGCGCTCGCGGATCGTCGATGAGGACCGTCATTTGGGCGCGAAGCGCTGACCGCCGTCGAGGCGGATCGTGGAGCCGTTCAGCATCGGGTTCTCGAAGATCGCCTGCGCCATGTGCGAGTATTCCTCGGGCCGGCCCATGCGCTTCGGAAACGCGGCGTCCCTGGTGAGCGCGTCCTCCATCGGCTGGGGGATGCCGCGCGTGAGACCGGTGTGGAACAGGCTAGGTGCGATCGTCATCACGCGGATGCCGAGGCCGCCGAGATCGCGCGCCATCGTGAAGGTCATGCCCGCGATCCCGGCTTTGGCCGCGGTGTAGGCGACCTGACCGATCTGGCCCTCGAAGGCGGCGATCGACGCGGTCATCAGGATCACCCCGCGCTCACCGTTCGCGTCGGGCTCGTTGCGGCTCATCCGCTCCGCGCACAGGCGCGCGACATTGAAGCTCGCCACCAGGTTCAGGTCGACGACGCGCCGGAATTCGTCGAGTGGGTGCGGGCCGTCCTTGGCGAGCGTGCGCTTGGCGATGCCCCCTCCCGCGGTGTTGACGCTGAAGTGGAGCGCGCCCAGCGCGTCGCAGGCGTCGCGCAGTGCGCGCTCGGTGCCGGCGAAGTCGGTCACGTCGCAGGCGTAGAAGCGCGTCCCCGATCCGAGCGCCGCCGCCGCGTCCTCGCCCTTCGAGCTGGGCAGGTCGAGGATCGCAACGCGCGCGCCCTCGCGAACCAGCATCTCCGCCGTGGCGCGCGCCATCCCCGAAGCACCGCCCACGATCACCGCCGTCTTTCCACGAATCTCCATCGTTGGTCAGCTCCTCGTTGCAACGAACATGTCATTCCTGGGCTTCGGCGCCGACCGCGACCAGCGCGAGGTCGCGCGACGAGACCGAGCCGACGTCGAACTTATTGGCAGACGCGAGCATGCGCGTGAGCGCAGCCGCGAGCGTCATCGGCGGCTTGGTGTCGCCCTTCTTCGCCTTGTGGAACCGCACCGGGTTGATTCGCGCGACCACGTAGTTGCGCAGATACGGCGATTTGAGTCCGCGCGCCTGAAGCTGCGCGACGATGCGCTTTACCGCCGCGTCGATCTCCTGCAGGCGCGCCGCATAGCCCTCGCGCTCGCGCAGACTCGCGGTGAGCGCGCGCGCGCCGAAGCGGTCCACCTTCTTGAGGAACGGACTGTACGCGCCGCCGGCGAAGCGCGAATTCTTTTCGTAGACGAGCCCGAGCGTGATCAGCTCGGGCGCCTCGAACTGCGCGGCGAAGTCCGACTCCACCGCCTGCCGCTCGCGCTGCGCGAGGCTGCGCGCCATGCGCACGACCTCGAGGCTCTTGTCCTTGAGGTTGTGGGCCTTCTCGGTGTTGAGCGCGAGGATCCGATAGGCGAGCGACTCGTCGGGCGAGACGAGCGCCGTGATCTGGCGCAGGCCGAGGAACTTCGCGGCCGCGAGCCGATGCCGTCCGTTCGGCGTCCAGAGCTGCCCGTCCTGCCCGCGCACTACGATCAGGGGATCGAGGAAGACGCCGGTCTCGTCGATGCGATCCGCGAGCCGCCGGGCATGGGTCGGCGAGAGGTCGCGCTGAAACGGCGTCGGCGCCACTGCCTCGAGTGGCAGCGCCGCGACGAGCAGCGAGCGGCCGGAGAGCGGTTCGCGGTAGGCGCCGATCGCCGCGCCGCCGCTCTGTACCACGAGCGCCGCGAGCTCGGCGATCTCGGGTTGCTCGAGATCGAGCACGATGTCGGCGGCGGTCAGTCCGCGCGCCTGCTTGGCGGGCGCGAGCTTGCCGCGTGCGCGTTTGGCGGCCGATCGCCGCTTCGTCGGCGTCTTGCGAGCGCCTGCCTTCGCTTTGGCCATACCGGAGGATGCCTCTCACCGGCGCGCGGCGCAGCGGACGCCGTGTTCGCGCAGGAGCTCTTGCAGCGCCGCCTTGTCGACTTTGCCCGTTGCCGACATCGGCACGTAATCGGGGTCCGGCACGACGAGCCACAGAGTCGGGACCTTGAACGAGCTGAGCCGCGCTCGCGCCGTGTCGGCCAGGTGCTCGGCGTCGCCCTTCGACACGACCAGCGCGGCGACCTCGTGCGCCCCGCTGTCGGCCGCGACGTTGGTCACGAACGCCTGCGCGACGCCGGGGATCGAGCGGAGGCCCGACTCGACCTCGGTCGGGTAGACGGTCGCGCCCCTGACCTTGAACATGTCGTCGCGCCGGCCCGCGTACCAGAGATAGCCGTCCTCGTCGAGACTGCCGAGGTCGCCCGTCGCATAATAACCCTCGGCATCGAAGATCTCGGAGCGCGTCCGGCCGCAGATGCCGCGCATCATGTTGGGGCCGCGCAGCAGGATCTCGCCCGCGACGCCCGGCGCGACGGCCGCGCCGGTCTCGGGATCGACGACGCGCACCTCGACGCCCGCGAACGGGCGTCCGCAGCTTCCGTGCTTCGCGGCGGGCAGGTCGATGTCCAGGCGCGCGCCGCAGTACGGGCCGCCCGACTCGGTCATGCCGAAGAGGTTTGCGCGCGCGCCCGGCTGCGGACGCTGCGCCGCCGGCAGGACCGCCGCCAGGCTCGCCGGTTGCAGCGCGGTCAGATCCGCCGTGGCGAATGCGGGGTGCGCTGCGATGCGCGCGGCCTGGTCCGGCCAGCCGCGGAATAGCGTTGCCCGCTCGCGTTCCAGGAAGCGCAGCGTTCGTTCCGGCTCCGGCGACGACTCCGAGAGCAGGGTCGCTCCCGCGAGCAGCGCGGAGAGGAGTCCGCCGCAGAAGCCCCCCGTCCAGAAGAACGGCATGGGGATATACAGGCGCTCCCCGGAGTCTATGCACCGCGCCTCGAGTCCGGCTGCGGTCGCGCGGAGCGCACTCCCGTGGGTGTGGATCACGCCTTTCGGAGCGCCGCGGCTGCCCGACGTGAACAGCACGACCATGTCGTCGGCGGGGCGGACCACGGCTTCGAGCGCTTCGACGGTGCTCGCCGCGGAGCGCGGGTCGGGTAGCTCGGGCCAGATCCAAATCCGCCGGAGCGCCGGCAGCAGCGGATCGCGCTGGCCGCTGCCGACGCGCGCGACGAGTGCCGGCGCGAGCGAGCCGAGGTCGTCGAGGTAGGAGCGCCCCCGAAACCCGCGAACCGTGATCAGCTGACTAACGGACGAGACGCGGAGCTGAGCCAGCAGTTCGGGCGGGCGCAGCAGTGTGCTCAGTGGCACCAGCACACCGCCGACGCGCATCACCGCGAGCGCGGCGGTGGCCCAGTCGATCCCGTTCGGCATGAGCAGCCCGACGCGATCGCCCTTGTTCAGGCCGGCTCGGATCAGGCGGCTCGCCCATGCTCGGCTGGCATCGTCGAGCTCGGCGTAGGTGATCCGGTCGCCGTCGCTCACGAGCGCTTCGACGCGCGAGTCGACGGCGCGCCGCCGAGCCATCACTCGCGGGATCGTCCAGGCATCAACGGGCACGGAGGAGAGCCTCGAGCGCAGGCCGGTCGAGCTTGCCGCTCGCGAGCAGGGGCACCGCGTGGTCGGGAAGCGGCAGGAACCGCCGCGGCACTTTGTAGGACGAGAGTCGTTCGGCGAGTTGGTCCCGGATCTCATCGACATCGATGGCGCAATCGGCCGGCACGCGGATCACCGCTGCCACCAGCTGTCCGCGCGTCTCGTCTGCGATTCCGATCACGTGCGCGGTGAGCCCGGTGAGATCCAGGATCGCCGCTTCGACCTCGCGTGGCGAGACATTCGCGCCGCTCGTCTTGATCATCTCGCCGCGCCGTCCCTTGAAGTAGAAGAAGCCATCCCCGTCGACCGTGACCAGATCAGCCGTCCGGTACCAGCCGTTCGCGTCGAAGACCTCGTGCCGCTCGCGGCCGGTGTAGCCCTCCATCAGGAACGGGCCGCGCAGGGCGAGCTCGCCTACCTCATGAGGACCGCAGGGCGAAGCCGTGTCGGGATCGACGACCGCCACTTCGAATCCGGGCGCCGGGCGGCCGAACGATCCCCGCCGGTGCTCGGGTTGTTCGGACTCGTCGTCGGAGGTGAGGCACACGCTGCCGGTCTCGGTCATGCCTAGCATCGCGTGGCGCAGGTCCGGGTGGGCCGGGCGCACGTCGTCGGGCAGAATCGCGAACAGGTTGCCGCGCCGGATCGAGGACAGGTCGCGCCTCGCGAAGCTCGGGTCGCGCGGAAGATGGGCCACGGACTGGGCGAACCCGTTGACCATCGTCGGGCGCTCGCGTTCGAGCACGTCGAGCACGCCGGCGGCGTGGGGCGCGTTCGAGCAGACCAGCCGACCGCCGGCGACGAGCGTGCCCAGGAGGGAGTAGGCGAGGCCGCCGATCCAGAAGAACGGCGAGTTCGAGAACAGCACCTCGTCGGCCGTGTAACGGCGGATCTGGTTCAGATTGTCGAGGTGTCGGATCAACGCGCCGTGCGTGTGGATCACGCCTTTCGGCTCACTCGTCGAGCCCGACGTGTGTACGATCGTGAGCCGGTCGCCCGGGCCGACGGCCGCCTCCGCGGCCTCGAGCACGCCGGAGTCGATCGTCTGCCCGCTCTCTTCGATCGCGCGCAGCGACCAGGCCGGATCGACGTCCTCGCCCGGGTCGGCGAAGGCGATGCGTCGCAGCACCGGCAGCGAGTCGGCGAACAGCGGAGGCGCGATCGCGAGGTCGAGTTCGGGGACGGCGTCGCGCAGCGCGGCGATGTAGTCGTGCGATCGATACGACGCGGCGGAGAGCAATAGCGCCACGTCGGCGTTCCGGAGCAGCACGCGCAGCTCCGCGCCGGTCGAGAACGTGCTGAGCGGCACGCTCACGGCGCCGATCCGCGCTGCGGCGAGCCAGGCGACGACGAACTCGCTGCCGTTCGGGTGGAGGAGACCGATGTGCGTTCGCGGTCCCGCGCCCGCGGCGATCAGACCGCGCGCGAGCGCGGCCGACCTGCGCTCGGCCGCCTCGTAGGTCAGGAGGTCGTCGTCGCACGCGAGCAGCACGGATGCGCCGCGCGACGCGACGCGCGCTTGCAGCAGGGCGGGGACCGTGAGCGGGAGCCCGTCTCCGGCATCGACGACTGCGGCCGTCACGTCCGGGCTCTCCGCGGAGAGACCTCCGGCAGCGACGTGCGGTCGCCGACCACCGCACGTACTTCCGCCTCGCATAGCACGGCCCCGCCGGCGAGCAGCCGCGCCGTCGAGAGGATCCGGCGCTCCGCGACCGAGCGATCCACCTCGAACTGCAGCTCGGCGAGCAGCGGAGTCGGCCTGCGATAGGTCACGGCGACGGAGGTCGTCTTGCCGGTGAGACCGACGTCGCAGTTGTGGTGCTGGACGATCGAATCGAAGAACACCGCGAGGAATCCGCCGTGGACCAGACCGGGCGGGCCTTCGTAGACGATCGGGAATGCGACCGTGCCGGACGCGCGGTCGCCGTTCACGGCGATCCGATAGGTCGGGAAGCACGCGTTGTAGGCGCCGATGTCGCGCGAATGATCCAGGTAGACGCGCGCATCCGACGCCGCCTTGTGGCCGATGCGGGGTGCCGGGTCGCCGGGAACGAGATCGCGAAGCTCCTGCTCGGCGCGCCGGAGGTCGGCCGAGAGGCGCTCGAGAGCGGGGTGGGGGGCCTCGAGCGAGAGCACGAGACCGGAGACCGTCCGGATCAGCGACGCGACCTCGAGGGACTCGCTCAGCGGCTCGACGCCGAATGTCCAGCGCATGTTCAGCGACCTCTCGGCATCCCGAGGATCCGCTGCGCGATCAGGTTGCGTTGGATCTGCGAGGTCCCGGCGGCGATCGTGGTCTGGAACGACCACAGGTAGTCCCGAACGATCTGGCTCCGGCGTGCGCCTTCGGCATCGGCAGACGCGCCGATGACCGGTCTCCCGATCACGCGCAGGGCGAGCTCGGTGATCTCCTGATAGAGCTCGCTGTAGCGCAGCTTGACGGCGGACCCGAGCGGCGACGGGACGCCCGTGCGCTCCGCCTCGGCGACGCACATCTGTGTGAGGCTCCAGAGCGCTTCGACGCTCGCGTACAGCCGCCCGATCCGGCCGCGGAGATCGTCCGATGCCGTGGCGCGTGCGGTGCGGCGCGACTTCGCGAGCGACGCGAGGCGCAGCACCTCCGAGCGCATCGTGATGATGTGCTGCGCGAACGCGGTGCCCCGCTCGAAGCGCAGCGTCACGTTCGCGACGCGCCAGCCGTCGTTCTCCTCGCCGACGCGGTCGTCGATCGGCACCCGCGCCCCGTCGAGGAAGACCTCGCAGAAATGGCTCTCGCCGTCGATCGTCCGCATCGGGCGGACCGAGACGCCTGGCTGGTGCATGTCCAGGATCAGCCAGGTGATCCCCCGGTGCTTCGGAGCCGAGGCGTCGGTGCGCACGAGCAGCTCGCAGTAGTCGGCGACGTGGGCGCGCGTGCTCCAGAGCTTCTGCCCGCTCACCACGTACTCGTCGCCGCGGCGCTCCGCGCGCGTGCGCAGCGAGGCCAGATCCGAGCCCGCCTGCGGCTCGGAGAATCCCTGGCACCACACGCTCTCGCCCCGGAGGATGCGCGGCAGGTGGAACGAGCGCTGTGCGTCGGTGCCCTCCGCGATCAGCGTCGGGCCCGCGTGCATGAGACCGACGAAGTTCACACCGATGTAGGGCGCGCCCGCGCGCGCGTACTCTTCGAGGTAGACGAGCTGCTGGTGAATCGGCAGCCCGCGCCCGCCGAACTCGGCCGGCCACGCGAGGCCGGCGAGGCCTGCGTCGTGGAGCTTGCGCTGCCATCCGGTGTCGTAGGCGCGGCGCCCGGGCCAGTCGTCGGAGGCCGGCGGCGGGCCGAGCGCCGGCACTTCTTTTTCGAGCCACGCGCGAGCCTGCGCGCGGAACGCCTCGTCCTCGGGGCTGTGGCGCAGATCCATCGTCAGGCCTCGCCGAACAGGGTGGTGACGGCGGCGAGATCGACCTTCGCCGAGGCGGTGCGCGGCAGCTCGTCGACGATCCGGATCTCCGCCGGCAGCTCGTAGCGGGCGAGCGTGGCCGAGGCGTGCGCGAGCAGATCGTCTGGTGTGATGGGGTCCGGTCCGCGGCGCAGCTCGACGGCCGCCACCGGCACCGCGCCGAGCCGGGGATCGGGGCGGCTCACCACCGCGGCGCCGCGCACGCGCGGGTGCCGCTCCAGCGCCGCGCGGACGTCGTCGGGACGCACCTTGAACCCGCCGCGGATGATCACCTGGTCGGCGCGGCCCAGGATCCAGAGGAAGCCGTCGGCGTCGATCCGCGCGAGGTCGGTCGTCCGGACCCACGCGCTTCCGGCGCCGAGCTGCGCGGCCTTCACCTCGAGCAGACCCTCCGCGCCGCTGTCGAGGACGCCGCCGCTCTGCGGGTCGATGACGCGCAGCTCACAGCCCGGGTGCGCACGGCCGACGCTGCCGCGCTTGGCTGCCCAGAACCGCTGGTGGTCGACGAGGTTCCAGCCCGCGACGCCGCCGCCGAACTCGGTGGCGCCGTAGGACGCGAGCACCGGGATGCCGTACTTCGCCGTGAACGCATCCGCGTCGGCGGCCGAGAGCGGCGCGGTGCCCGAGATCACCGAGCGGATGCTGCCGAGGTCCGCCGGAGCGATGTCGGCCTCGAGCACCATCCGCAGCGCCGCGGGGACGAGGCTCGCGGTCGCCGGCCGATGTCGGCGCACGGCGTCGACCCAGCCGTCCACCGTGAAGCGCTCGAGCAGTGCGAACGAGCGCCCGTCGACGGCGCACTGCACGACGCGGAACAGACCCGCGACGTGGACGAGCGGCGCGTGGATGATCGCGACGCCGCTTCGCAGTCGGAGCTCGGCGTCGCGCTGGGACTCGTAGTGCTTGGCTCCGGACAGCGATCGACCGAGCATCTCGTAGGAGAGATCGACGCGCTTGGGCTGTCCCGTGGTCCCGCTCGTCAGCATCTGCACGGCGACGCCGGGGCGCAGCGGCCGGCCCGCTCCCCCCGCGTGCCGCGCGACGGCGACGGCGCCGCCCAGGTCCGGCAAGGTGAGTGTCGTCGCTGCGGTCTCGGGCCCGACCCCATTCGCGAGATCGCCCGGCTCGCCGGCGACGTAGGGAAGCTCGAGCGCCGCGATCTCGCGGCGGACGCGGTCGGCTCCGCGCTGCGGATCGATCGCGACGATGCACGCGCCCGCGCGCAGCGATCCGAGCACGAACGCGACTGCAGCCGGACGATTGCGCAGGAGCACGCCGATCCGCGTGCCCGCGACCGGAAGCTGTGTGCTCACCGACTCGACCGTGGAAGCGAGCTCGCCCCACGTGCGCCAGCGTCCGCCGAACTCGATCGCCGGCGCCGAAGGGTCGATCGCGAGCACGGACGCGATGCGTTCGCCGAGCTCGATCATCACCGGATTCTCGGAGGCCGGCTCGCCGGCGACTTCTTCTTCGCCTCCGCCATCCCGATCGGATTGCCGAGCCGCGTGTAGACGAGGCCCTGTTCCATCGCAGCGCGGTAGGGCCGGTCGAGCGATTCCCAGATCGCGCGCACCGTGCCCTGCGTGGCGGCGGACGGCTTGCTCGCGATGCCGGCCGCGATCTCGTGCGCGCGCGCCCAGAGCGCTTCGCGCGGGACGACCTCGCTCACCAATCCGATCCGGAGCGCGGTCTCCGCGCCGACGCGCTCGTCGTTGCCGGACAGCGCGATGCGCAGTGTCTCGCCGAGCCCGATCCGGCGCATCAGCCCGACCGGCTCGAGCGCGGACACCATGCCGTAGGTCACGTGCGAGTCGAAGAACGTCGCGTCGCTCGAGCAGATCACGATGTCGGACTCGTTCACGAAGTAGAAGGCGCCCGCCGTACAGATTCCGTGTACGGCGCAGACGACTGGCTTCCACACCTTCTGCCACTTCGGCGACAGGAGCTCGCCGGGGTCCTCGTGATTCCAGACGTCGTCGGGCTGCCCGTACGCCTTCTTGACGTCGAGCCCGGCGCAGAATGCGCGCTCGCCGGCGGCGCGCAGCACCACGGCGTGGACCGCCGGATCGGCCTTGATCCGTTGCCACGCGGAGCGGATCTCCTCGCACATCTGCCGGTCGAATGCGTTGAGTGCGTCGGGCCGATTCAGCGTGATCGTCGCGACGAGATCCGGCGTCGTCTCCAATCGGATCGTGGAGTAGTCGGTGCTCATCGGCACTTCCACTGCGGATCGCGCTTCTCGACGAAGGCGCGCGGGCCCTCCTTCGCGTCGTCGGTGCGGAGCACGCGCTCGCGGAAGGTCTCAGCGAGGATCTCCGCCTCGTGCAGCGGGAGGTCGAGCCCCTTGCGGATCGCCAGGCGCGTTCCCCGCACGGCGAGCGGCGCGTTCCGATTCACGAGCGCCGCGATCTCGATCGCGCGTTCGAGCAGCCGGTCGTGCTCGACCACTTCGGAGACCATGCCGAGCTCGAAGGCGCGCTGGGCGGTCAGCCGTTCGTGACGGCCGGTCAAAGCGACGCGCATCGCGATGTGGGTCGGCAGCACGCGCGCCAGGCGCACCATCTCGCGGCCCGACACCAGGCCGATGCTCACGTGCGGATCGAAGAACTGCGCGCGCTCGGAGGCGATCACGATGTCGCCGGTCGTCACGAGGTCGAGGCCGGCGCCGCAGCACAAGCCGTTGATCGCCGCGACGATCGGTTTGGTCATCGCACGGAACGGAGGCGTGGCCTCCTGCGGCGCTTCCCATTGCGCGAGCGTCGTCAGGTAGGGCTCGTCGTAGATGACGCGCCCGTCGTCGGGGATCTCGCCGACGTCGGCCCCGGCGCAGAAGGCGCGTCCGGCGCCCGTGACGATCGCAATCCACACCGCCGGGTCCGACTCGACCGCGGCGTAGGCTGCGCGAAGCTCGCGGACCATCGGCGGGCTCACCGCGTTGAGCTTGTCGGGCCGATTCAGCGTGATCGTGGCGATCCGGTTCTCGACCTCGTAGCGGATCGTTTCGAACTGCATGGTGCGCTCACCGTCCCTCGAACTTGGGCGCTCGCCGTTCTTTGAACGCGAGCAAGCCCTCTTTGAAGTCCGCGGTGCGCGACGAGAGCTCGAGTGCGAGCGCCTCGCCCTGCATCGCCTCGACGAGCCCCGCTTCGAGCGAGCGGTGGATGCCGTGTTTGGTGAGCCCGATCGCGACGGTCGGCCCCGCGGCGAGCTCGCCGACGAGGGAAGCGGTGGCGGAATCGAGCTCTGCATCGGGCACGGCGCGGTAGATGATCCCCCAGGAGGCCGCCTCGGCGCCGGAGAGCTTGCGGCCCAGCAGGAGCAGCTCCTTGGCGCGTGTGACGCCGACGAGCCGCGGCAGGAGCCAGGTCGCGCCGGTGTCCGCGCTGAACCCCCGCTCGACGAACGGCTCCCAGAAGCAGGCCGACTCGGAGGCGATCGTGAAGTCGGCGGCGAGCGCGAGCTGGAAGCCGAGCCCGGCCGCCCACCCGCGCACCGAGCAGACGACCGGGAGCTGGATCTCCCGGATCAGCTCGATCACGCGATGGTGTTGCAGCGGGGTCCGGCGCTGGAGGCTTCCCGTGCGAGGGCGAGCGCCGGCGGAGTTGGACGCCACCCAATCCGCGCCGGCGCAGAAGTCGGCGCCGCTGGCGGCGAGCACGACGACGCGCAGCGAGTCGTCGGTGGCCGCCGCCTCGAGTGCGGCCACGATCCGCCGGATCGCCGGGACGTCGAGCGAGTTCTTGCGCGCGGGCCGGTCCAGCGTGATGCGCAGCGCGCCATCACTGGTCTCGATCGCGACGCCTTCGGGCGCCGTGGCCGCCGTCATACGAGGGCCTCCTCGATCGAAGCGCCGATCGCGCGCGCGTGCGCCTCGGCGTCGCCGAACGCGTGCTCGAGCACCCAGGCGCGCTTCAGAAGGTAGTTCGGCAGCATCTCCCAGGTGAAGCCCACGCCTCCGTGGACCTGGATCGCGGCGCGCGCGTTGGCGAGCGCCGCCTCCCCGGCGAGCAGCTTTGCAGCGGCGCTCGCGCGATTCGCGTCGCCGACTTCCGGATCGTCGAGCACCGCAGCCGCCGCGTAGGTTGCGCTGCGGGCGAGGGCGGTGCGGACGTACATGTCGGCCAGCAGGTGTTGCACGGCCTGGAAGGATCCGATCGGAACGCCGAACTGCTCGCGCTGGAGCGCATAGCGGCGCGTCGTCTCCAGTGCGGTACCGGCGACACCGAGGAGCAGGGCAGCGCACAGCACCGTGCCCACCGTCTTCGCGGTGGAGGCGTCGCCTGCGTCGCCGACACGGACGCCCCGCGGCAGTGCACCGCAGCGTGCAACGGGCGTCTGGGGATCGAGGGGCGCGAGCGCGTCGCAGGACGGCAGATCCGACCGTGCGCACACGAACACGCCATCGGCGCGGAGGATCAGGAGCGAGTCGATCTCTTCCGCGTGCTCGACGATCGCCGGCTCGCCGCTCGCATCTCCCTGTTCGACGCCGCCGACGAGACGATCGCCGGCGGCGGCGCCTTCGACGTATCGCGCGGCGAGCGTCGACCACAGCACGGGACCGGTCACGAGGTGGGCGCCGAGCTGTTCGAAGACGATCGCTGCGCCGATCACGCCGGGGCCTTCGCCGGCTCGCGCTTCGAGCAGGCCGAACACGCCGAGCTCGGCCATCTCGCGCCATGCGGCTCGGTCCACTCGCCGGCCGTCCCGCTCCGCGATCCGCTCGAACGGGAACCGCGCCGCACAGAAGCGACGAACGGTGTCCTGGAGCGCGAGCTGCTCCTCGTCCAGGCGGAATTCCATGGCTCGGGCGGCCCCATCTGGAAAATATCTATATGTTAAACTACGCTGGCTCGAACGACGGCGCAATCCAGGAGGACGAGTCCGTGAGCGACAGCCGTGTGCTGATGGAGCGCGACGAGAGCACGGGCATCGCCCGCCTCACGCTCGACAATCCCGACCGCCGCAACGCGTACGACCCTCCGATGCGCGAGCAGCTCGGCGTATATCTGGACGAGCTCGCGTCGGACGACGACATCAAGGTCGTGCTGCTGCGCGGCCGCGGCGGCGTCTTCAGCACGGGCGCCGACATGGCAAACGCCTACTCCTGGTACGGCACGGACGCCAAAGAGAACGGCGGAAGCCGCCGGCAGCGGCCGAGCCAGCGGCGGCGGCTGTCCGTCGACCGCAAGACCTTCGACTTCTACCACAACTTCCTGGGCTATCCGAAGGTGATCGTGGCCGAGGTGCGCGGGTTCGCGCTCGGCGGCGGGTTCGAGATGGCGCTGATGGCGGACATCTCCGTGGTGGCGCGCGACACGATGGTCGGGATGCCCGCGACGCGGTTTCTCGGACCGGCGCTCGGATCGCTGCACATGTTCTTCTACCGGCTCGGCCCGACGCTCGCGCGCCGGCTGCTCCTCACCGGAGACGTGATCCCCGCGGAGAAGCTGGCGCATCTCTCGATCTTCACCGAGGTCACTGCGGACGAGTCGGTCGAAGCGCGAGCGGACTGGTACGCCCGCAAGGTGGCTCGGATGCCCGCCGACGGGATCGTGATCGCGAAGGAGGCATTCCGCCTCGTCGAGCAGCTGCAGGGATACCAGGGCGAGGAGGTCGCGAGCTACCTCTTCCACGCCTTCGGCACGAACCTGCAGTTCGGGGACGACGAGTTCAACTTCGTGAAGACGCGCGCCGAGCGCGGTGCGAAGCAGGCGTTCGAGCTCTGCAAGACGCACTTCGAAGTGCCGGAGCCGTAGGCAGATGACGGGCCTTCGGCCTAATCCGCTCTGCGCGTTCCGGAAGCCACCGCGTCTAGCGCGACCGAGCGCGCCCACGGATAGTCGGGCTTGCCGCTGGCATGACGGCGGATCCGCTCGCAGTAGGTGATCGCGCGCGGTGCCTTGAAGCGGGCGATCGACCGCGCGACGAACTCGCGGAGCTCGTGCGGGTCGACGGCCGTCTCGGGGCGAAGCTGAACGATCCCCACGACCTCCTCGCCGAAACGCTCGCTCGGTCTCCCGACCACGAGCGCGTCGACGACGTCGGGGTGCCCGCGCAGCACCTGTTCGACCTCTTCGACGAAGATCTTCTCTCCGCCGCTGTTCACGACCAGAGAGTCGCGCCCGAGCAGTACGATGCCGCCATCCGCTGCGAGGCGCGCCCGATCGCCCGGGACAGCGACGCGCTGGCCGTCGATGATCGGAAACGTCTCCTCGGTCTTCTTCCGATCGCCGAGGTAGCCGAGCGGCACGCGCCCGCGCCGCGCGGTCCAGCCGACCTCGTCTTCGCCCGCCACGAGGAATCGACTCCGATCCGCGGAGAGGACCAGGGCTCCGGCGCCCGGTGTGAAGTGATGCGACCCGGCGGCGCGCCGCGTCGCACCGTAGGCCATCCCGCCCGTCTCCGAGGCGCCGTATCCGTCGATAATCGTGATGTCCGGCAGCAGCTCGAGCAGCGCCTCTTTGGTGGAGCGGCTGGTCACAGCTCCGCCGGTCGCGATCGTGCGCAGCGACGCGAGGTCGTAGCTCCGCTCGCGCAGCTCCGCGATCAGGCGGCGCGCGAAGGCGTCGCCGACGATCGACATGAAGTGGACGCGCTCGCGAACGACGGTGTCGAGAATGGTGCGCGCGTCGAATGGCGCGGTGTCGTCGTGGAGGACGATCGTGGCGCCCGAGTGGATTCCAGCGAATGCCGTCCATTGGGCCGCCGCGTGCATCAGCGGCGGCGCGGCGAACCAGGTGGCGCCGCCCACCGCCGCCTTCGCCGTCAGGTTCTGTGGCGAGGTGTCGTCGCCGCCGCCCATCGCCGCGGCGAAGATGTCGGCCTGGCGCCAGAGCACGCCCTTGGGCGAGCCGGTGGTGCCTCCCGTGCACACGAGGTAGAGATCGTCGGGAGAAGGGCGGGGGAGCTCGGGAGGGGCGGAGTACTTGCCGACGGCGTCCTCGAAGCTCGTGCTGCCGGCGAGCGCCGGGATTCCCGATCCGTCGTCCACGTCGACGAGCAGGAGACCGCGCGCCTTCGCCACCACGCGGACGAGCGGGCCGAGCGCGCGGTGGTAGACGGCCACCTCGGCGCACAGCAGGTCGATCAGGCCCCGGATCTCCTCGGCCCGGTAGTGCTGATTGACGTTGAACGGGACGGCCCGCGCTCGGAAGCAGCCGAGCATCGATTCGATGTATTCGGGGCAGTTGAACAGCAGCAGTGCAACGGTCGCCGGCCCGCACTCCCAGCGCTCGAGCTCGCTGCGCTGGCGGCGGCTGCCCTTTCCGTGGCGCTGGAGGAACGCGGCGAAGTTTCGGATGCGCGACGCGACCTCCGCATAGGTGCGCCTCGTCTCCTTCCACACCAGTGCGTCGCGGTCGGGTGCAGCGGCGGCGACCGCGTCGAAAGCGGCCGACAGCGACCATTCCATCATGGGCTCCCTTCCCGCTCGCCCCCCGAGCGTGGTACGATTTTAAAAGTATAGATGTTTTCGAGGGGGGAGCGTTGCCGCGTCCGACGAAGAAGCCGAGGAAGCGGACGCAGCCCGCGGCCGAACGCGGCCGGGTCGAACGCGGCCGTCCGCGCGAGAAGCCGCAGCAGATCGCCGACGAGCTCCGCCGGCTGATCGTCTCGGGAAAGCTTGCCGACGGAGAGCTGCTCGGCCGCGAGCCCGAGCTGGTGGAGCGATTCGGCGTGTCGCGGCCGTCACTCCGCGAGGCGCTCCGCATCCTCGAGGCCAAGGGCCTGATCACGGTGGTGCGGGGCAGGGGGGGCGGCGTGGTCGTCCACGAACCCGACGAACGGACGGCCGCGCATACCGCCGCGGCGGTGCTGCAAGTGCGCAACGTGTCCGTGGCGGACGTGCACGAGGCGCGAACCCTGCTCGAGCTGGCCGCCGTGCGCGCCGTCGCATCGCTGCGATCGCGGCGCTCGGCGGTCGCCGAGCTGCAGCAGCGGATCGCCGATCAGATGCAGGTGATCATGGATCCGGAGGCGTTCGGCCCCGCGAACGCGCATTTTCACGAGCTGCTCGTCACGCTGGCCGGAAATCGCACGCTGAGCATCGTGGCGGAGATGCTGAACGAGATCGTCGCGCGCGCGGTGACGGAGGTCAGCAAGACCGGATCGGCGGGCGGCTCCACCGCGACCCGCCGCCGCGGCATCCGCTCGCAACAGAAGCTGGTCTCGCTGATCGAATCCGGGCGGGCGTCCGAGGCCGAAGCACACTGGCGCACGCACATGGCGGTGGTCGGGCGCGTGCTGCTCGGTCAGCGCGCGGCGACGGCGATCGATCTGATCGACTACCACTAGCGCGGGCGGTGGGCGCGGGCGTCCCTGGGCCGCGCAGGCGTGTCGGGCGGCTCAGCCGCGTCCGGGCGCCCCGCATGTCGGCGGCCTTCAATTCGCGGTCCTCGCGGGTCTTCCGTCGACGATCTGGTCCAGGTATTCCGACATCCCGATCGCGGCTACGCCGTTGCACGAATAGCGCGTGAGGCCCTCGGTGATGCGCGTGTGCAGCCAGGTCCCGTCGGGCCGCTGGCGCCGGTTGCGCAGCGGGATCAGCGAGACCACGCGTCCCTCGATCTCGTAGTCGACTCCCGCGGCGCGCGTCTCGAAGCGCAGGCGCCGCTGGTGGCCGCGCTCGTCCCACTCGGTCTCGATCCGGCCCTCGGCGATCTCCTCGACGCCGCCCGGCGTGAACGCGAGACCCGTGCAGCGTTCCTGGTCGCCGTCGCCGAGCACGGTCGCCGCAATCGAGAGCTCCGGCGACACGTAGCAGTGGATCCAGCGGTACCAGTCGATGCTCTGCCAGTAGCGCGGGCCCCAGCTCTTGTCGCGCGCACCGTGACCCGCGAACTCGAACCGCTGCTCACCGACCTCGAGCCAGCCCGAACCCTGCATGAATTGATCGAAGTGCGCCTTGCCGAAGCCGCGCTCGGGGTCGATCGGCAGCGACGTGCCGTCCTCGCGCACGACCTCGCCACCGACGCACGGCGTGGCGGCGCGCAGGTCCACCTCGAGTCGGCATTCGACGATCGGGTTCTCGCGGAAGGCGCGGCCGGGATCCGCCATCTCGTGCGGCCGTTCGAGCAGGCACATCTTGCCCTCGTAGGCGACGCGGTGGCGCTCGAACGGTGCGAGGATCTCGAAGCGCAGCCCGCCCGCGCTCATCTCCTGGTTGGAGGTGATCTTCGGGCGGCCCGCCATGAACGCGACGCGCCTGTCGGGCAGGTACCAGCAGTTGCTCATCTCCGCATAGCCCTCGTTGACGCGGTTTCCGAGCCGCACCCAGCCGCCCATCGCGCGCTCGAGGTCGAGCACGCTGAAGTACATGCTCTCGTTGTAGTTGGAGACCGCGTCCGGGACGTGATTGAAGTCGTCGTTCGGATCGAGCACGAGTTTGCAGCCGTCGGGGACGTGGGGCATGGGGCCTCCTCAGGGCGTGATCGCGGCCGCGGCCTGGCGCGCGAGCTGGAGCACGGTGTCGCCCATCGCGCCGGGATCGCCGCGCGTCGGATCGGCGAGCGAGCGCTGGTAGACACCCTCGAGCATCACGGCGAGCTTGAACGTGTAGAGCGCGGTGTAGTAGCGCAGGTCGGGTGCGCTCCGGCCGCTCGACTGCTGCCAGCGATCGATCAGTGCGGAGCGGTCGGCCCACACGGCGCGCTCCGAAGTGGCCGTCATGTGGAGGAAGCCCGCGAGATCGAGCAGGGGATCCCCGATCGTGCAGTTCTCCCAGTCGAGGATCGCGGCGATCCGGGCGGGGGGATCGGGCGCGACGAGCACGTTCGCCGAGTGATAGTCGCCGTGCATGATGCCCGGCGCCCAGTCGGTCGGACGGTGCTCCGACAACCACGCGCCCACGTCGCGAATCGACGGGATCTCGCGCGCGCAGTAGCCGTCGAGCTGCGACAGCCAGCGGCCGACCTGCCGCTCGTGGAAGCCGTCGGGCCGGCCGAAGCCCGCGAGCCCTCGGGCCTGCCAATCGACGCGCGCGAGCCGGCCGAGTGCGTCGGCGGTGGCGAGCACGAGGTGGCGCTGGAGCTCCGCGTCGCGCGCGAAGGGCCGGGGCAGCGGCTGGAGCGAAGTGAAGCCGTCGACGTGCCCCATCAGGTAGAACGCAGAGCCGATCACCTCGCGATCGCTGCAGAGCGCGACCGGCGGCGGGTGCGGGACATCGGTGCCCTCGAGCGCGCGGAGCATGCGGAACTCGCGCTCCATGCCGCGGTCGGCGCCCTCGAGCGCGATCTTCGCCGGCCGGCGCAGGACGAAGCGCCGTCCGTTGCGCTCGACGCCGATGCTCTCGTTCGACATTCCGCCGGAGATCCGGCGCACCGCGAGGTCGGCGCCGGGCTCGACGCCCTGGCCGTCGAGCCAGTTGCGCAGCTTCTCGACGTCCAGCAGGCCGTCGAAGTCGCCGGACTTGAAACGCGCGAACGGAGCCGTCACGGGACAGGCAGTCTACGCGCGTTCCGGACCGGTCGCCGGCTCTGTACCGACCGTTCGCTTCGGAACCCTGGACTGCGAGAAGTTCCCACTCTTCGCTGGATCAATCCGGTGCAAGTGGTGCATGATGGAGGCATGCGGTACGAGGCGGTCACCGCGGAGACGCCGCTCGGTGAGGGGCCCGTCTGGTGCCCCGACGGCACGCTAGTCGTCTCGCTGATCTCGCCGGGTGCGCTGCTGCGCATTCAGCCCGAGAACGGAAAGGTCGAGCGGATCGTCTCGCTCCCGGGCGGGGCGAACAGCGCGCAGCTCGCGGACGACGGCGGCTTCGTGGTCGCGAACAACGGCGGGATCGATTTCACCGTGTTCGCGGATGCGCTCCGCCTCGATGCGGAGAAGATTCCCTATCGGCCGGGTCCGCCGGGTCTGCAGCGCATCGCGTGCGACGGCGACGTGAGCGTGCTCGCGCACGAGGGTCTCCAGGCGCCGAACGATCTGATCGTCGCGCGCGACGGCACGATCTACTTCACCGATCCGCCGCCCCATGGCGGACTGCGGACGCCGGGCGGGGAAGGGCGACTCTGGAGCTATGCAGACGGCGAGCTGCGGCTCGTGGCGCGCGGCTTCAAGTACGACAACGGCGTGGCGCTGTCTCCGGAAGGGCGCCTGCTGATCGTCGAGGTGCAGGGTCTGCTCTGGATCGATCCCGAGGACGGAACGCGAGAGTGGTGGATCGAGGAGCTGCCCGGAGAATCGCCCGGCGACGGGTTCGCGTTCGACGTCGAGGGCCGGCTCTACTGCGCGTGTCCGATCGACCACTGCATCCGCGTGTTCG
>Ga0066710_100000426_pt1 | contig 25218 bp, 21 predicted proteins | sample GraSoiAngelo_159_FD_79666 | JGI IMG/M metagenome (GOLD analysis project Ga0066710, IMG submission 79666) | Grasslands soil microbial communities from the Angelo Coastal Reserve, California, USA - 14_1009_16_40cm | ecosystem: Environmental > Terrestrial > Soil > Grasslands | place: USA... | reverse complement strand
GATTCACTCGCCTCGGGGCCGCGAAGCGGACCCGCACAATGAGCGGCGGCGAATTCATTTCGCCGCCGCGGAAGACGCGAGCGGGGGGTCTGGGGGGTGCGCCGCTAGCACCCCCCAGCTCAAGGCGAAGCGAAGGAAGCCAGGGCGAAGCCGTCGGTCGTCCCCGCTTCCAACACGCGGTCGCGAAGCAGGCGGTCGCTGTCGGTCACCTCGTCCAGGCGCACCAGGGCCAGCGTCCACGGCCCGTCCGCACCCAGGGTGAGGAGCTGCGCCGCATCGAAATCCACGGCCACCGTCTGGCTGCCTCCCTCGAGCATGGCGAGGGCGTGGGCGCTCACCGTGGCGCCGTTGCTGGCCCGCAGGGTGACCACGACGTCGTAGCGTCCGGGCGCCGGAGCCTCCACTCCGGCCGCCACCTGGAGACGGTCGTACCGACCGTCTCCGTCGTCGTCGATCCCCTCGGCCTCGTACTTCTCGCCCAGCGTGGCCGTCCGCTCCGCGACCCGGAGCGCTCCCGCGGTGTCGCGCTCGAACGCCCGGCCCTCGGAGGAGAGGCCCTCGGCGCGCACGAGGACGACGTACTGGCCGGGGACGGCGGGGACGTAGAGGCCGGTGAAGATGCCGTCGCCGGCGGCGGCGTCGGCGCCGCGGCCGTCGTCCCGCAGCTCGATGCGCTCCGAGGACGGCGGCAGGTCGTCCTTCGGTCCTGGCTCCTGCGTGATGGTCGCGGTGACCGTCGCCTCCCTGACCGGCCGGTCGCCCTGGAAGAGCACGCCGGCGACCGCGACACCCTGGCCGGCCGGCAGCTCGCTCTCGGGTACCGCCAGTCCCAGCCTCAGCTCGCTCGTGGGCAGGAGCGTGAGCACGAAGGCGGTCGGCTGCTCGACCGGCTGCTCCGCGCGGAGCTGCACCTCGTAGGAACCGGCCGCGGCCTTGCGGAGCATCACCAGCGTGTTCTGGCCGAGGCCCAGGCCGGGCAGGGGCAGGCTCGGCTTCTCGTCGAGCGCGAACTCGAAGACCCGGGTCTCCTCGCCGTCCGCGTTGCCCGCCGAGACGCGCCGGCCGTCCGGCGTCGCCACCTCGACGGCCAGCCGGGCCGGGCTGGCCACGACCAGCGTGAGGTCGCCTTCCGCGTCCACCTGCAGCGTGCGGCGGGCCGTCTGTTCGCCGCTGGCCAGGAGCCCCGCGGCGTGCGACACGCTCGTCAGCGTCACCGGCGTGCGGGCGGGCTCCTGGGCCAGCGCGGGCGCGCCGCCGGCCAGTGCGGCCGCCAGGAGGATCGAGGCGGTGCGGGTCATTTCAGGTCTCCTCTCGTCGTATCGGTCGTGATCAGGAAGGGGAGCACGGTCGCGGCCGAGGCCGCGTTGGCCATCGAGGCGTGATCGCGCCCCGCCGCGCCCGAGAAGGTGGCCACGCCCGTGAACGGAGCCCGGCCCGGGTGGGCGCTGAAGACGTTCACGAGGAGGTCGTTCGGCCCGCCTCCCGGCAGGGGCAGGGGGAGGGTCACGGTGATGATGAAGGGGAAGACCGGAATGCCCACCGGGATCGTCACGGTCGTCACCGACGAGACGTTGTGCATGAACTGGTAGGTGGCGGTGACCAGGGCATCGACGGCGAGCGGGTTCGTCGCGAACAACGTGTTGAGGCCGCCCTCCGCTCGCGCGGCCGCGTACTCGTCCGGGATGCCGGGGAGTTCGCCGCCCGTGATGAAGCCGTTCCCGTCGGTGTCGGTGTCCCCGGCCAGGGTGCGGTAGTCGGCGCCGGTGGGCAGGGGCGGGTTGAATCCCGCGGTGAAGCTGGTCGTCAGGTTCGGTATGCCCGCGCCGAACGAGATGAAGGACAGGTTCACCAGGCTGACCCCGGGCACGCCGAGCCCGGTGGCCCGCACCGCCTCGGCCGCGTCGGCCAGCGCCGACCCGTTGTGGGGGGTGGAGAGCGTCGTCAGCGACAGCACGCGGAAGGGGTTGGCGTTCCCGAAGGTGCCCAGCCAGGCGCGCATGTCCAGCCCGCCCTTGCTGTGCGCGACGACGTGCACGCTGTCCACCCCGAAGCGCTGCACGACGCTCGGGAGCTGGGTCTGGAGGCTCAGCATGTTGTTGGCGATGGTGGCGGAGCCGCCCGAAGACGGGGCCAGGTTGATGCTGTTGTCGGTCACCACGCCGGCCGCCGCCAGCGCGCCGGCGAAGCCCCGGCGGGTGAAGAAGCCGCCGTTCGAGCCGTTGCCGTGGATCATGACCACCGGCGACAGGGCCTTGAAGCTCAGGTGGGCCCAGGCCACCGAGGTGCACCATCCGTCGTCGGTGTGCGTGGTGTCCACCAGCACCTCGACGACGTTCGCGCGCGGCACGGGCGGGCCGGACAGCGGCAGGGCGGGGTAGCGCAGGGTCGTGATCGGCACCGTGAACGAGGTCACCGACCATTGCCCCGCGCTCCCGCTCAGGGGACCCACCACCTGGCCGTTCAGGCTCACCTGATGGGTGGGATCCGTGGACGAGCCGGTGGAGCTCACGTTGTAGGCGAGGACCTCCAGGGTGGCGGTCGGCGAGAGGACGCCGCTCGTGACCGCTGCCCCGGCGGTGAGCAGCGCGCCCGTGGCGCCGACCGCGCCTACCACCCGGCTCACGCCCACGTTGACGTCGATCGGCCCCTGGCTGCGCACGCGGCAGACGTTCCCCGGCAGCGCGGGCGCGACCTGCACGAAGCTGTGGTCGTCCGTCTTCGGCGTGGGCAGCAGGTTCGTCGGGAGGTCCCCGAAGCCGCTGAGCGGCACCACTACGCTCGGGTTGCTCGCGTTGCTGGTGATGGTCAACGAAGTCGCGCGGGAGCCCAGCGAGAGCGGCCGGAAGCTCAGGTCGAGCACGCAACTGTTCCCGCTGTAGAGTGTCTGGGCACAGTTGGGGACGACCTTGAAGTCGCCGGGCTGACCGCTCGACAGCGAGGCGCCCTGCACGGTCAGCGGAGCCGCGGCTCCGTTCGTGATCGTGAGCTGCCGCTGCAGCGTCCCGCCGACCACGGTGGTCCCGAAGTTGATCGCGGCCGCGCTGAGGCTCATGAGGCCCTTGACACCCTTGCCGGCGAGGTTCAGGAGGTGCGGGCTTCCGGGCGCGTCGCTGGTGATGACGACCGTGCCGCTGCGGTTGCCGTCGGCCGTGGGGGCGAAGTGCACGCCGAAATAGCAGACGTTCACCTGTCCCCAGCCGACCGTCTGGCCGTCGCAGTCCGTCGTCTTCACGAAGTCCCCCGGGTTGGCTCCGGCCAGCGCGATCGTCTGGATGTGGAGGTTGGCCCGGCCCGGGTTGGTCAGGGTGACGGTCTGGTCCGCTCCCGGCGTGCCGACCGCCTGGTCGGGGAAGGTCAGGCTGGCCGGGCTGATGGCCAGCAGCGGGCTCACCGGATCGCCGATCCCGCTGAGGGCCGCCGTGTCCGGAGAGCCCGGCGAGTTGCTCTCGACGCTGAGCGTCGCGCTGCGCGGGCCGGCGGCGGTGGGCGTGAAGCTCACCTGCACCGCGCAGGCCTGCCCGGGCAGCAGCCGCAGGCTCGGGCACATCCGCACCTGGACGAAGTCGGCGGGGTTGGCTCCCGCGAGGCCGATGCTCTTGATGTAGAGGACGTCGCTCCCGACACTCTGGATGTTGATGTACGTCTCGTAGCTCGACGTCCCCACCATGACGTGGGGGAAGCTCACGCTGGCCGGCGTCAACTGGGCGGTGGGGGCGGCCGAGGCGGCCGTGACCGTCACCGCCACGGCGAGGCCGGCGAGGGCCAGCCTCTTCGCCACCCACGACCCGCCGCACCGCGCGCTCATCTGCTTGCTCCTTTCGGGATGCCCGGATGCCGGACCGGCAGACCGCCCGCACCCCGCCGCCTGTCCTCGAAACGAAGATACGGAGGGCGGGCGGGGAAAATCGTCCCCAAAGGTCGACAAAACCCTGAAGAAATCCTATGGTCCGCGAACTCGCGCACCGTCAACGACTAGGAAGCTCGGTTACAATCGAGCAACCGCACCAGAGAGGGCGATCGGGCGCCGGGATCGCTGGAGGAGCGACCGATGCAGGGGCAGGACCCGGAGGTGGTCGTCGGCCTCGACAACGGCGGGAACAAGAACAACGCCACGGTCGTCGACGTGTCCCGGCGCTTCCTCGTGGACCGGCTCGTCGAGACGCCCAGCCGCGTGCAGGAAGGTCCGGAGATCGCGGTCGAGGCGCTCGGGCAGGCCTTCGACGGCATACTCCAGCGCACGGGCATCGCGCGGGCCCGGGTGCGCGCGATCGGCCTCGACACTCCCGGGCCCGCGAGCGCCGAGGGAGTCATCTCGTCGCGCGGCTCGACGAACTTCGCGCACCCCGGCTGGCGCGGCTTCGACTTCCGGGGCGCCCTGGAGGCGCGGCTCGGCCTGCCGGTCGTGTACAACAACGACGGCAACGCCGCCGCGCTCTACGCCCACCACGTCTGCTTCGGCGCCGACGCGCCCCGCCGCTCCTCGATCTCCGCGATCGTCGGCACCGGCCTGGGCGGCGGCGTGATCGAGGCGGGACACATCGTCAAGGGCGCGGCGGGCATGGCCGGGGAGCTGGGCCACGTCCACATCCCGATGGAGGGCCTGCTCGGAGAGGGGCAGCCGCTGCCCCATTGCAACTGCGGGTTCGACGGCGATGCCGAGAGCGTCGCCTCCCTGACCGGCATCGAGAAGAACCTGCTCCCCTACTGGCTCACGCGCTTCGAGGGCCACGAGCTGGGCAAGGCGTCCTCGCCGGCCAAGGCCGCCATGCTCGTGCGCTCCTACGGGGAGAAGGGCGACCCGATGGCCCGCCGGATCTTCGAGCAGCAGGCGATGGCCCTCGGCCGGCTCTTCACGATCGCGGCGAACTTCACCGACCCCAGCGCCTATTTCGTCGGCGGCGGGGTGGTCGAGACGACCGCGGAGTTCCGCGAGTGGTTCCTCTCGCGTGTGCGCGAGAGCACGGTGCTGCGCGAGGAGCAGGCCCGGGTCGCCCGCTTCGCGCTCGTGCCCGACCTCGACATGGCGGGCGCCCGCGGAGCGGCGCTGGCCGCCCTCGAATCGTCGTCCAGCCGCTGACCGCGATCCCGAAGGCCCGCCGAGCATGATCGTGCCGGCCATCGGGGAGGGAGACCGCGATGCCTGAAGAGGCGGAGGTCGACACCGACAAGCTCCAGGAGACCATCCATGAGGCGCTCGAGCATGAAGGAGGCGGCCGTCTCCTGAAGCAGATCGCGCTCACGACCGCGATCCTGGCCGCTCTGGCTTCGGTTGCATCGCTGCGGGCCGGCGCGACCGTCAACGAGGCCCTGGTCCTCAAGAGCGAGGCGGCGCAGCTTCAGGCCCAGGCCTCGGACGAGTGGGCCTACTACCAGGCGAAGGGGGTCAAGGCCGCCGTGGAGAAGGCGTCCCGGACCTCGTGGCTCGCGATGGGAAAGCAGCCGCCTCCCGAGTACGAGGCGGCCATGCGCCGCTACCAGGAGGAGCAGAAGGAGATCCAGGCCCAGGCCCGGGAGAAGGAGAGCGAGCGGGACCAGCGGGACCGCGAGGCGGACCAGCTCCTTCGCCGGCATCACGCCTTCGCGACCGCGGTGGCGCTGCTCCAGGTCTCGATCGCCCTCGGCGCCGTAGCGGCGCTGACCAGGAATCGGGTGGTGCTGCTCGGGTCGATGGTCGTGGGCCTCGCCGGAGCGGCCGTGTTCGCTTGGAAGCTCCTCGCCTGACGCCCACCGCCCCCGACGCGCAGCCGAGCGCTGGCCCCGGTTCCCCGGAGCCGGAAGGCGCCGAGAAGCGCGGGCGCCACCGCCTGCTCCGGATCGCCGCCGGGGTGGCCCTGCTGGTCGCCGTCGTGTGGACGCTGCACGACGTGGTCTGGGGCGCCCTGTGGCGGTCCTTGAAGGCCGCCCGGCCCGGGTGGGCCGCCCTCGCCGCGGCCGTGAACCTGCTCGCCGTCTTCTTCCAGGCCCTCCGCTGGCTGGCCGTGGTGCAGCCGCTGTCGCGCGCCGCCACGGTCAGCGGCGCCTTCCGGGCCATGGTCGTGGGCTTCGCGGTCTCGATGGTGGTGCCCGCGCGGGCGGGAGAGCTGGCCCGCATCCAGTGGCTGGCCCGACGCACCGGGATCCCCAAGGCGTCGCTGCTCAGCACCATCATCCTCGACTACCTGGTCAACGCCGCCGGGTTGCTGCTGGGCCTGGCCCTCCTGCCCTTCCTCCTGCCCGTTCCCTCCTGGATCCGGCCGGGCGCTCTCTTCACCCTCGCGCTCTTCGTGGTCGGCGCCGCGATGGTCTTCGGGGTCGGCGCGAAGCGCACGCCGGCGGCCACCGGGCCGCCGGCCCGGGGCCTGGCGGGCTTCCTCGCCCGGGCCCGCCACGGGCTGGCCGCGGTCAGACGGCCGAAGGCCCTCGGCCTCTCCTTCGGCGCCTCACTGGTGTCCTGGGCGCTCGAGATAGAGGCGACGCTCCTCGCGATGAAGGCCGTCGGCCTCCACCTGGGCCTGCCGGCGGCGGTCCTCGCCCTGCTGTCGGTGAACGTGGCGCTCGCCCTGCCCTTCGCCCCGCCCGGCAACGTGGGCACGCTCGAGGTCGGCGCGACGCTGGCCCTCATGGCTTTTGGCGTGCGGAAGGAGCAGGCCCTGGCCTTCGGGCTCGTCTACCACGTCATGCAGCTCGTTCCGCTGGGGGCCCTGGGGCTCGTCTTCGCGGGGCGCTCCGTCCGCAAGGACGGGCCCGATTGAGGATCAGACGCAGCCGCTTCCGAGCACCCGCTCCAGCTCGACGGACACGTCGATGGGATAGCAGGGCTTGGGCAGGAAGCCCGCGCAGCCGGCCTCGGTGGCCTTCTTGCGCGCTCCTTCCATCACGTGGGCGGAGAGGGCGATGACCGGGATCCCGCAAGTCCTCTGGTCGGCCTTCAGCCGGCGGGTCGCCTCCCAGCCGTCCATCTCCGGCATCTCCAGGTCCATGACGATGGCCGAGGGGCGCAACCTCCCTGCCTTGTCGATCGCTTCCGCGCCGCTGGTGGCTTCAATCGTCTCGAACCCTGCCATGCGCAGGTACTCGGCGAACAGCTCGCGGCTGTCCCGAGTGTCGTCGACGACGAGGATCAGCGTCCCCACGACACCAACGTAGCACGGACGGCCTCAGGGCTTGAGCACCTCCTCGAAGAAGGCCAGCGCGCGAGGGTAGTTCGACTGCCCCAGCCAGAACACCGCCTGCCGGCGCACGGCCGGGTTGCGGTTCCGGCGGGCGGTGTCGACCAACAGCGGCACGCCCTCGCCGTACGGGAGCTGGCTGAGGGCGAAGACCGCTCGCTTCTTGACCTCCGTCTCGGGGTCCTCCTCGATGGCCCGGGTGATGATGCCCGCGACCTTCGGTCCGGCCCGCTGGGCGAGCCAGAAGAGCGCCTGGCCCCGCACCTGGGTGCTGGGGTCCTGGCGGGCCAGCGCGACGAGCGCGTCGAGCGCGGAGGGATCGGCGTGCAACGCCAGGGCGGTGAGGGCGGGCTGGCCGACGCGCTGGCCCGGCTTGCCGGTGGAGAGGCCGGAGCCGACCAGGGACCGCAGCAGCTTGACGCTCTCGGCCGGGGACACGTCCGTGAGCCACACGACGGGCAGCCCGCCCGCGTCGAGCGCACAGCCGGCGGAGAAGGTCCGGATGCGGTCGAGCTGGCCATCCTCGGCCCGGAACATCACGACGAGCGAGGCGTCGCCTTCGAGCGGGATCGGGCCACCGCCCGTCCCAACATCCTCGCTGCGCGCCGTGAACGCGCCGTCCCGCTCGAGCCGGCATCCCGGGCAGCCCAGGCCGGCCGAATCGGCCGAGTCCCAGCAGCACATCTGGTGGCGGCGCTCGCCCGGCACCGCGTAGCCGATCCATGCCGGCCCCCGGGCGGCCGCGACGGCCGCAGGGAAGGCCCGCTCGAGGCCGGTCGCCGCCGAGCGCGTCTCCAGCCGCGCGTTCACGAGCCGCGGGGCCTCCGCGGTCGCGGCCAGGGCCGCGGCCACGCACGCCGCCGCCATGCCGGGGGCGAGAAGGACGCTCTTCACGAAGCACCTCACTTGTTCAGCAGCTCGATGAGGAACTCGGTGGCCTCTTTCGAGCCCATGTGGGAGAGATGGCTCACCGCCTCCTTGCGCAGCTCGGGGTCCTTCTCGGTCCGCGCGATCTGGATGAGGGCGTGAGCGTTGCCCTGCACGAAGAGCGCATGCAGCACCTGGCGGCGGATGTCCACGCTGCGCTCGCCCTGGTAGATCGACAGCAGCACCTCGCCCGTGCGGCTGCCCATCACGCCCAGGCTGTGGATGGCGGCCTGGCGCAGCTCGGGGTCCTTCTCGGTGCGCGCCACCTCGGTGAGCCGGTCGGCGCCGCCGCCCACGAAGAGGGCGTGCAGGATGGACTTCTTGACCTCCACCGAGGGCTCGGCCTGGTACATCTCCCACAGCTCGCCCTGGGCGCCCATCACGCCCAGCAGGTGGATGGCGCTCTTGCGCAGCTCTTCGGACTTCTCGCCCCGCGCCGCGGCGAGGACGCGCGCCTTCTGGCCCGAGATCATGAAGCTCTGCAGGACCGCCTTCTTCACCCCCGTGTCGGAAGATGAGGCATAGAGGTCGGCCAGGGCCTGCTTGCTGGCCTCGCCCCCGAAGAGGCCGAGGTACTTGATGGCCGTCTCCTGCAGCTCCGGGCTCTGCTTACCGCTGGCGATGCGCACGACGATGTCGCGGGCCCGCGGCGAGCCGCTCTGGCTGAGGACGAACAGCGCCCGCTCGCGCAGCTTGGGCGAGCTGCCGCCGGTCAGGAACTTCTCGAGCAGCGGCAGCGCTCGCTCGGCGTCCGTGGAGAGGAGGCCGTTCAGGGCCATCAGCTTCAGGTCCTCGTCGGCCTGGGCCTCGGGCGGCGTGCGCTGGCCGGACCCCTGGCGGATCTCCAGCTCGAGCGCCCCCGCGTCCTTCAGCCAGCGGCTCTGGGGCGCGGCCTTGCGGAGCTGGGCGATCGCGGAGAGCGCGTCGGCCGGCCGGCCGGCCTTGTTGAGCGCGTACGCCTTCCAGTAGAGCGCGGCGTCGGCCTTGCGGCCGCCCATGCGGACGACCCTGTCGAAGGCTCCGACCGCCCGGTCCCAGCTCTCCTCGTCGAGGGCCTGGGTGCCGAGATCGTAGGCCTCGTCCTCCTTCGCGTCCCGCGCCGCCGCCTGCTCTTCCGCCGGCTCGTCCAGGGGCCGGGCCAGGAGCGGCGCGCCCGCGCCGCCGGCCAGGAACAACCACCACGCCATCACCGCGACTGCTCTTTGGCTCATCTCCCTCTCTCGCTCAGGACGCCGTCCCCGGGACGGCGGCGATCTGCTTCTCCCTGCTCCTCACCCTCGACTCCAGCACCCGGACCTTGAACAGGATGTCGCCCGCTTCCAGCCGCCGCCGGAGCTGCTCGCGCTCACCCGGACCGAGCTGGGACGGCCCGTGGGCCAGCTCGATCAGCACGCGCTCCAGCTCGTCGAGCACGCTCGCGACCCCCGGCTCGCCGGCCTGGCGGGCGTTCATGCGGAACAGCCGGTTGGCCGCCACCAGGCTGGCCGCCGATTCCTGGGCCGAGCTGACGTCGACCGGCCCTTCACCCCCGGCGTTGGCCACCTCCAGCAGCACCATCTCGGAGCGCTCCAGATGGTCGCCGACCATCACGAGGAAGATGCGGTCGCGCGCGCTCTCGGGAATGGGAGCGGGCGCGGGCCCGGCCGGGTAGTGCCGGCCGAGCAGGAACGCGGCCAGGAGCGAGGCGGCCAGGGCCGCCGGCGCCCACCACCGTGCCGCTGGCCGCGCCCTCCGCATCGGCGTGAGGCTCGGCCGTCCCAGCCTCGGCTCCAGGGACCGCCACACGCGGTCGCCGTAGCCCTCGCCCCGCTCCGGAGCCGGTTCGTCGGTGACCGAGGCGAGGTCGGCGCGGAGGGCCGCGAAGGCCTCCCGGCACGCCGCGCAGGACGCGAGGTGAGCCTGCACGCTGGAGGGCTCGCCCTCGCCGTAATGGTGCAGGATCAGGTCGTCCTCGCTCGGGTGGCTCACGTCGGAGGCCTCAGGCCCGTGTCGCGGCCCAGGGCCGCGCGCACCTTGCGCACGGCCCGGAAGACGCTCTGCTTGGCCGCGCTGCCGTCCACCTCGAGCGCGCGGCCGATCTCCTCGATCGACATCCCCTCGAAGTGCCGCAGCGTGAAGGCAGACCTTTCGAGCGTGCTCATCCGGCGCATGGCCACGGCCACCCGCCGCCGGACCTCGGCCCCGAAGACCAGGCGGTCGGGCGTGGGATCGTCGGAAGCCGGCTCGGTCATCGGGCCATCGCTCTCCCCCTCGGCGGCGGGCTCGCGGCTCTCGTGCCGGCGCTCGCGGGCCCGCAGGGCGTCATAGGCGCAGTTGGCGGCGATGCGGTGGAGCCAGCTCCCGAAGTGGGCCCGCTCCTCGAAACGGTCGAGGCTCCGGTAGGCCTTCAAGAAAGCCTCCTGGACGACGTCCTCGGCATCGTGATCGTTCCTCGTCATGCGATAGGCCAGGCGGAAGACGTGGGCGCTGTGGCGCTCCACGAGCCGCCGGAACGCGTCGGCGTCCCCGGTCCGGGCCTGGGCCACGGCCTCGGTGTCGTCGTCGCGTCCGTCCATCCGCTCCATTAGACGGGAAAGAGGGGGGCCGGTTAGCTCTTTTACCCGATCTGCCGCCATCTCGGCATGGCGATTGCACTTGCGGAACGGGATGAAGGAGGACTCATGGTGGGAAAGGTGAACCTGCCCCCCGATGCGGACGAGCGCAAGGACGTCAAAGGTTCGGCGTCCGGGGCTCCGGGGTTGACGGCGGTGGACGAGGAGCGGGCGGCGTCCATGGCCGACGAGGGCGGTGCGGCCGGCTCCGTGGTCGAGAGCCAGGAGCGGCGCCCCGAGACGGAGGGATCGCGGCGCCGGAAGCGGCGCTCGCCGAAGAATCCCCCCCGCTCTGTGAGCGAGCGCGGATCGACTCCGCGCGAGCGAAAGACCCGGGGCTAGTCCATGCCGGCCCGCGCGATGGGGACGGCGGCGATCTCCTTCGGCCTGGTGACGGTCCCGGTGAGGATCTACCCCGCGGTGCAGTCCTCGGCGGGGATCTCGTTCCACATGCTCCATAAGAAGGATGGAGTGCGGCTGAAGCAGCAGTTCATCTGCCCCCGGGACGAGGAGGTGGTGCCGCGGAGCGAGACGGTCCGGGGGTTCGAGATCGCCAAGGACAAGTACGTGACCTTCACCGACGAGGAGCTGAAGGCGGTCGACGAGAAGGCCACCAACGGGATCGAGATCAGCGAGTTCGTGCCCGAGGACTCGGTGGACCCGGTCTACTTCGAGCGGACGTACTACCTGGGGGCGGACAAGGGAGGCGACAAGGCGTACTCGCTCCTCGCCGACGCCATGAAGGACGCCGGCAAGGCCGCCCTCGCCCAGTACGCCGCGCGGGGCAAGGACTACCTGGTGTTGCTGCGGTCCACCGGAGAACGGCTGATGATGCAGCAGCTCTACCATGCCGACGAGGTCCGGCCGGTCGGCGAGGTCCCGCGGCCCGACCGCAAGAGCAGCCCGGGCGAGCTGAAGCTGGCCCGCCAGCTCATCGACCAGATCGCTACGGACAGGTTCGAGCCCGAGAAGTACACCGACGAGGTCCGCCAGCGCATCGAGAAGATGATCAAGGCCAAGGCCAAGGGGGAGGAGATCGAGGCCCCGACCCCCCGGCCGAGGGCCGAGGTCGTCGATCTCATGGAGGCCCTCAAGAAGAGCCTCGGCCAGGGAGGCCGCCGCGCCCCGGTCCGCGCCGCCCGCCGCGAGGAGCCCGCCCGGAAGACGGCGCGCCGCTGAGCGAGCCATGCCCGACCGCCGTTCTGCACGCTCGCGGGCCCTGCGGGCGGCGGCCGACCCGCGCCGGGCCGCCCGGGTGGCCGAGCTGGCCTACGTCACCGACGCCGCGCCGGGCATCCGGCGCGTGCGCTCCGGCCGAGGGTTCCGGTACCTGTGGCCCGACGGCCGCCCGCTGGGGGAACCGGGGGAGCGCGAGCGCATCCACCGCCTGGCGATTCCACCCGCCTGGCGCGACGTCTGGATCTGTCCCGACCGCCGCGGTCACATCCAGGCCATCGGCCGTGATGCGCGGGGCCGGCGCCAGTACCGTTACCACCCGCGGTGGCGCCAGCTCCGCGACGAGGCCAAGTACTCGCGCATGGTCGACTTCGGGCGCGCGCTGCCACGCATCCGGGCCCGCGTTGAATCGGCCCTGTCCCGCGCGGGGCTGAGCCGGGACAAGATCTTCGCCCTCGTCGTCCGGCTCCTGGAGATCACCCTCATCCGCGTGGGCAACGAGGAGTACGCCCGCGATAACTCGTCGTTCGGCCTCACCACCCTGCGCCGGCGCCATGTGTCGGTCACCGGCGCTCAGCTGCGCTTCCGCTTCCGGGGCAAGAGCGGCAAGGAGCACGCCTTCGGCATCCGCGACCCGCGGCTCAGCCGGATCGTGAAGCGCTGCCAGGAGCTGCCCGGCCAGGAGCTGTTCCGTTACGCCGACGCGGCGGGCCGGGTGCACGGCGTCGGCTCGACCGACGTCAACGCCTACCTGCGCGCGATCACCGGGCGCGACTTCACGGCCAAGGACTTCCGGACGTGGGCCGGGACGGTGCGGGCGGCGTGGGCGCTGAAAGCGATGGAGCCTTTCTCCTCGCTCCGCCAGGCCAAGCGCAACCTCGCGCGGGCCGTGGAATCCGTCGCGATGCGGCTCGGCAACACTCCCGCCATCTGCCGGCGCTGCTACGTCCACCCCGCCGTCGTCGAGTCGTACCTCGACGGCTCGCTCGCCGGAACCCTCCGGCGACGGCCGGCCAGCCGGTCCCGCGGCGGCTTGAACCCCCACGAGCAGGCCGTGCTCTCGCTCCTGGTCGCGCGGCTGATGGGCCATCGGCCCGCCGCCTGAGCGCTGCCGCCGCCGGCCGGGCCGCTCCCGCGGCACGTGCTAAGGTGGGACCGCGCATGGAGGAGGTCCACGTGGTCGTCGTGAGCGAGGATCCGCTCGTCCGCAACGGGCTCGCCTCGCTCCTCGCCGGGCAAGCGGGCGTCGTCGTGGGAGGCCAGGCGACGCCCGACGAGCTGTCGGCGTCCCTCGGCTCACCCGAGCCCGCCGTCGCGGTCTGGGACGCGGGGCCCGGCTCGTCGGGCCTGGAGCGCCTGGCCGAGTCGGAGGCACGCGGACTGAGGGTGCTGGCGGTCCTGGCCGAGGAGGGCCAGGCGGGCGAGGCGCTGGGAGCCGGGGCGCGGGGCGTCATCCTGCGCGACGCGAGCGGACCGCGCCTGGCCGCGGCGGTGCAGGCGGTGGCCGAGGGGCTGATCGTGCTCGACGCGGGGGCCGCCGAGTCGGTCCTTCGCCCGCGTCCGGCGTTCCCGGCCGCGGTCGAGACCCTCACGCCACGCGAGCAGGAGGTGCTCCAGCTGCTCGCCCAGGGCCTGTCCAACAAGCTGATCGCGGCCCGACTGGGGATCAGCGATCACACCGTGAAGTTCCACGTCAACGCGATCCTCGGAAAGCTGGGGGCGCAGAGCCGCACGGAGGCCCTCGCGCAGGCCGCCCGCCTGGGACTGGTGCTTTTCTGAATTGAGCTGGGGGGTGCTAGCGGCGCACCCCCCAGAACCCCCCGCTCGCTCCGCGGGAGTGAATCCCGCTCCGCTCGCAGCTGTTGCTTCTGCTTCCTTTCGTTCTCTGCGGCATCTGTTGCCCTCGACGGCCTCGGCGTTCGAAGGCAAAGGCGGGTCTGCCGCGCCCTGGCCACTTGGCCAGGCGCTACCTAGCCGTTTACCTGATGCGCCGGTCGCCGGCGTACGGCTAGTGTGTGGTGGGAGGAAAGAGATGTCCGACATCGCGAGCGATCTTTCGGATCGGTTGGCCTCGGTGGCCGCCAGCGCGGGGGCAGCCGTCGTACGCGTGGAAGGGCGGCGGCGGGCCGCCTCGAGCGGCGTGGTCTTCGGCGCCGACGGCGCGGTCGTCACCGCGCACCACTGCCTGGACTGGGACGAGGGTATCCGGGTGGGCCTGGCCGACGGCGTGACCGTCCCGGCCGCCCTGGTCGGCCGCGACCCCTCGACCGACCTCGCGCTGCTACGGGTGCAGGCGACGGGCCTGGCGACACCGTCGTGGACCGGGCCCGAGGAGGCGAGGGTCGGCCAGCTCGTCCTCGGCCTCTCGCGGCCGGAGCGCGGCATCCGGGCGGGGCTGGGGGTCGTCTCGGCCACCGGCGAAGCGTGGCGCACTCCGGCGGGCAGCCGCGTCGACCGCTACATCGAGGCGGACCTCGCCCTGCACGCCGGCTTCTCGGGCGGTCTCGTCGTCGACGCGTCCGGCCGGGCCCTCGGGATCGAGACCGCGGGCCTCGTCCGCGGCACGGCGGTCGTGCTCCCGGCGCCCACGGTGCGCCGCGTGGCGGAGTCGCTCGCCGCCCACGGCCACGTCCGGCGCGGGTTCCTGGGCGTGGGGACCATGCCGGTGCGGCTGGGCGCGGAGCAGGAGAAGGCTCTGGGACAGCCGACCGCGCTCCTCGTCACCTCGGTCCAGCCCGACAGCGCGGCCGCCCGGGCCGGCGTCTTGCTGGGCGACGCGCTGCTCGCCTTCGACGGGCACGCCCTGCACCGTCCGGGCGATCTCTTCGCCCGTCTCGACGAGGACGCGATCGGCCGCTGCGCCACGCTGCGGGTGCTGAGGGCGGGCGAGGTCAGGGACGTGGCGGCGCAGGTCGGCGCGCGGGACGCGAGGACAGCGTGAGCGTCCTTGCCCAGCTGTCGCGCGAGCTGGCGGCGCTCGTCGCCCGCGCCGCCCCGGCGGTGGTGGGGCTGTCGCACCGCCAGGGCCAGGGCTCCGGTCTCGTCCTGGCGGACGACGGCTACATCCTGACCAACTCCCACGTCGCCCGCTCGCCGGGCGGCCTCCGCGTCCGGCTCGCCGACGGCACGACGATCCCCGGACGCCTGGTCGGCGCCGACGACAATACCGACCTCGCCGTCGTGCGCGTCGAGGCGCGCCTGCCGGCGCCGCTGGCCCTGGCCGAAGCGGAGCCGCTCAGCGTCGGCCAGCTGGTGGTGGCGATCGGGAACCCGCTGGGGTTCGAGCGCTCGGTCAGCCTCGGCGTCGTGAGTGCGCTCTTCCGCAGCCTGCCCACGAGCGCGGGCGGGTTGCTCGAGGGCCTCATCCAGACCGACGCCGCGGTCAACCCCGGCAACTCGGGCGGCCCGCTGGTCGACGCCGAAGGGCGCGCGGTGGGGATCACGACCGCGATGCTCGCCTACGCGAGCGGCATCGGATTCGCCGTCCCCGCGTCCACCGCGAGCTGGGTCGCGGCGGTGCTCATCCAGAAGGGCGCCGTCGAGCGGCCCTTCCTCGGCATCACCGCGCGCGGCGAGGACCTCGGGCCGGGGCTGGCCTCGCAGACCGGCCAGCCCCGGGCGGTGCGCGTGCTGGGCGTCGGCGCCGGCACGCCGGCGGCGGCCTCGGGCCTGCGGGAGGACGACGTTCTCCTCTCCGCCAACGGCCGGCGGGTGGCGACCGTCGACGACCTCCAGCGAGTGATGGTGCTCTCCGGCGAGCCCGAGCTGCAGTTGGGGGTGCGGCGGGGCGGGGAGGAACGGCAGCTCGTCGTCCGGCCCTCGGCGCGCCCGCGCGCGGCTTAAATATGAATGCGGCGAGCTCCGCTCCGCACGGAGCTTCGTCAATGTGCGCTCGCGGGAATGGATCCCGCTTCGCGCCTGAGGAAATGCTCCGCTCCGCTCGCCGGACGCCAGGGTAGTGCGCGCGCCGGATGTGATCTGAATGCGGCGCGCTTCGCTCCGCGCCCCTCGTCATCCAGCGTCTCGCGCCGGAATGAATCCGTTCGCGAGACGATAGAGGGAACGCTCCGCTGCGCGCGCCGGAGGCTCGCGCCGGGAGAATGCTCCGCTCGGCTCGCCGGACGCCCGCATGCCCGCGGTATGATCGTTGGTGGAGGGTTACACGAGCCGTTCCCTCCCGCTATGTGGGGGGATAGGATGCGGGGAATTCACTTCGCCGCCGCGGAAGACCAGCGAGCGGGGGTTTCCGGGGGTGCGCCGCTAGCACCCCCTGGCTCAATGGAGCTGCGAGCGAAGCGCGATTGATTCGCGCGCAGCGAGCGGGGGTTCCAGGGGGTGCGCCGCTAGCACCCCCTGGCTCAATGGAGCTGCGAGCGAAGCGCGATTGATTCGCGCGCAGCGAGCGGGGGTTCCAGGGGGTGCGCCGCTAGCACCCCCTGGCTCAATGATGGACAAGATCGACGTCCAGTGGCGGTGCGAAGTCTGCCACGAAGAAGCGGTCACGGTGGCCTGGCGCGGGAGGTCCGAGGACCTGGAGCCGGTCATGGTGCGCACCAAGTGCCCCATCTGCGGCAACGTGAGCACCCGCTCCTTCCGTCCAGGCACGCTGGCCGACACGGAAGAGACCTACACCCTGGACGAGTGGCTCAAGCGGGGCGGCCAGGAGAAGGCGATCGACCGCACCCGCGGTCCCCACGAGGAGGAGGAGCCGGAGCTGGAGCCGATGACCATCTCGGCTGACGAGATGGAGGAGCTGGAGACCAAGGTCGAGCAGTGCCAGCCACCGCACATCGCCTCGACCTGGTCGCTCGTGCCGCCGGTCAACGAGTGGTACGGGGCCGACGTGCCACGCCTGCTGGCCGAGATCCGGCGGCTGCGCAAGGAGAACGAGCGGCTCCTCGGCCGCCGCAAGGTCTCGCGCTGAGCCGGCTCACTCCAGGCGGACGTTGAGCGCGCGCGCGGGGTGGGTGATGTCCATCTCGGCGCCGCAGCCGTCGCGCGGGCAGGTCATCCGCGTCCGCACGGCCGGCGTCTCGGCGGAGGCGTCGTAGCTCAAGACGACGTCGCGCCCGCACCGGGGACAGAGGAGGTGGTGCCGCCCGGGCGACCCCGGCCGGATGAAGCTCGTCTGGCGGGACATGGCGTCCCGAACCGCCCGCAGCTCGGCCATGCGATCCTTCGCCTGCTTCACCAGTTCCCGGGCATGGGTCAGGGCGGCTTCCATCCTGCCCCGCGTGACCACGGCGCTGTCGCGCGCCCGCCGGACCCGGGGCCCGGCGACCATCGTCAGCGCGGCGGTGATCGCCTCCAGCGCGACGCGCAGGTACGGGGCCTGCTCACTGGGGACGGCGGTCGCCAGCTCACTCAGGTCGTGGGCGAGCCGCGTCAGCTCGGATGCGTGCGGCTGGTCCGACCGCGGGCCCGCGGTCGTGGACGCGCCGCCCGCGGCCGGGCTTGCTCCGTCTGCCGGCTCGGGAGGGGTGCCGAGCCGGGGATCGACGCCACGGGCACGCCAGATGCGGCTGACCGTGGTCTGGCTGACGCCACACACGCGGGCCAGGCTCCGCGTCGTCCATCGGGTCAGCCCCTCCGGCGGTGGCTGCCGAAGGTAGGAGATCACGCGCTCGACGTCCTCGGCCAGGATCCGGCGGGGCGCGCCGGGACGGGCGGCGTCGAGGAGGCCGTCGAGCCGGCTCGCCTCGAAACGAGTCCGCCACTTGCCGACCGTGGGCTCCGACAGCCGGAAACGGCGGGTCAGCACCTTGCCGTCCTCGCCGCCGGCAAATCCGAGCACCAGCGCCGCTCGCCGTGCCAGGCGCCGGTCGCGGCCGCTCGCCCAGCGCTCGAGGGACTCCCGCTCCGCAACAGAGAGGGACAGCGCAGGCGACGGCCTTCCGTGAGGCATGGAGGGCGGCTCGGAACCCCCGCTTCCAGCATAGCGCTGGCCGGGGCATTTTGGACTCAAAAACAGATTTTGGACTCGCCACGGCCGGCGGCGCCGGCGTGAGTTCCCGCACCTGACCCGGCGACTTGGCGAGAGCTTTGCATCAGCGGCTTCCCGTGAGTCGGCTGGGTTCGACCCCGCGCGAGACATCCCGGGCTCCCGGGCCCGACACAATTGTCGGGCACAACTTCGACCCGCTCTTGATAAGATCTGCGGCTGAGGGCCCGCGCTCCCGGCCGGCGGCCTCCAGTGCACGAGGTGGACGGATGCGCACGAGTCTGGTTTCCACGGCAGCGCTGATCGCACTGATGGGCGCCACTTCCGCCCGCGCCCAGGTTCCAGGCCCTTCCGGCGGGCACCTGGCCATCTTCAAGTCAGGTGTCGACGTCGTGAACCTCGCCGTCACGGTCACCGACGCCAAGGGCCGCTTCATCACGGACCTCGGGGAGAGGGACTTCGAGGTCCTCGAAGAGGGCGTGCAGCAGCCTCTGACGATCTTCACCCGCGAGGAGCTGCCCGTCTCGATGGCCGTCCTCCTCGACACGTCCGCCTCGATGGAGACCAAGCTCAACCAGGCCCAGGCCGCCGCGATCCGCTTCATCCGGACGCTGCGCCCCACCGACGAGGCGCAGGTCGTCCAGTTCAGCCAGCGCGCCGAGGTGGTGCAGGACTTCACCGCCGACAAGGCCCAGTTGGAAACGGCGATCCGGTCCACCCGGGCGGCCGGCGATACCGCGCTCTACACGGCTCTCTACGTCGCCCTCAAGGACCTCGACCGGCGACGCAAGGAAGGCGAGCTGAGGCGCCGGGCCGTCATCGTGCTCACCGACGGCGAGGACACCGCCTCCACGGTCACCGATGACCAGGTGCTGGACCTCGCCCGGCGCAGCGGGATCGGCGTGTACGGGGTCGGCCTCTACGGATCAGAGGCGCCGGCCGGGTCGCGGCCGCTCAACCCGGACCAATCCACGTTCTTCTTCTCCGCCCTCGGGCGGGAGACCGGCGGACAGGCCCACTTCCTCAGGTCGATCTCCCAGCTGGAAGGCGTCTACGACCGGCTGGCCGAGGAGTTGCGCTCGCAGTACGGGCTCGGATACGTCTCCACGAACCCGGCGCGGGACGGCCACTGGCGCCGGGTCATCGTGCGGACCCCGTCGCGCCTGAACCTCGACATCCGCCACAAGCTCGGCTACTTCGCGCCCAAGGGCTGAGGCCGGCTCGGGCTCGCTTCCCGGAGCCACCGATTGAGGCTCGGGCACGACAGCGCCGGCGTCCGGGCGGTGGCCGTCTTCGAGGCGGTCAAGGGACTGCTCGTGGTAGCGGCGGGGCTGGGCCTGCTCTCGCTCCTGCATCGCGACGTACAGCACGCCGCAGAGTCGATCGTCCGGCACCTGCACCTGAATCCCGCGCGCCATTATCCGCGGGTGTTCATCCAGGCCGCCTCGCAGATGAGCAGCACCCGTTTGTGGCTGCTGGCCGGAGGCGCCTTCGCTTATGCCGCTGTCCGCTTCGTCGAGGCCTACGGGTTGTGGCACCTGCGGCCGTGGGCCGAATGGTTCGCCATCCTCGCCGGAGGCGTGTACCTCCCGGTCGAGGCCTACGAGCTCCTCGGGCGCGCTACGGTCGTACGGGCCGCCATCCTCCTCGGCAACACCGCCATTGTCGTGTACCTTCTCTATGTGCGCTGGTCGGCCGCCGAACGCGAGCGCCGGCCAATGCCGCTCAACCGGACCGTCGGTCCCTGAGTCGATGGCTCTCCCGGTACCAGGCCGTCGTCTTCTTCAGCCCCCCCTCCAGGTCCCAGCGGGGGCGGTAGCCGAGTAGCCGTCGCGCCCGCGATACGTCGGCCAGGCTGTGCTTGACGTCCCCCGCGCGCGCCGGCTCGTGCCGGGCCTCGTCGGGCCGGCCGAGCTCGCGGGCCAGCGCGGAAAGCAGCGCCCGGAGGACCACCCTCCGCCCGGCGGCCACGTTCACCGGTTCGCCGTCGAGGCCTCGCGCGGTGAGCGCCCGGAGGTTGGCGTCGACGACGTTCCCCACGTAGGTGAAGTCCCGGCTCTGCTGGCCGTCGCCATAGATGACGGGCGTCTGGCCGGCGAGCAGCGCGGTCGTGAAGCGGCTGATGACGCCGCTGTAGGGGGAGCTGGGATCCTGGCGAGGGCCGAAGATGTTGAAGTAGCGCAGGCTGAGCGTCTCCAACCCGAACAGGCGGTGGAAGATGCGGAGGTAGTGCTCGCCGGAGAGCTTCTCGGCCGCATAAGGAGAGAGCGGACGAGGCTCCATCGTCTCGCGCTTGGGAAGCGTCGGTGTGTCGCCGTAGACCGAGGACGAGCTGGCATAGATGAACCGCCGGACGCCCGCGTCGCGGGCGGCCAGGAGCATCGTGAGGGTGGCGGTGCCGTTCGCGCGGTGACAGCGCAGGGGTTCGGCCACCGACCGGGCGACGCTGGGGATGGCTCCTTCGTGGAACACCGCCTCGATGCCTCTCACCGAGCGCCGCGCGGCGGCCGGGTCGGCGCAGTCGCCGCGGAGGATCTCGACGTCTGCCTTCACGGCGGCCAGGTTCCCGCGGTGGCCCGAGAAGAAGTTGTCGATCACCCGCACCCGGTGGCCGCGGCGCACCAGCGCCTCCACGATGTGGGACCCGATGAAGCCGGCGCCTCCTGTGACCAGGATTTTCATGAGAGCCGCATTGTATCCCGCGCCCGAATCCCATCTGTGCCCCGCACTGTGATGCGGACCCGCCTCTGATCTCCCATTTCCACCGCTGGTTAGCTGCCTAAGGTCAATGGGCGGCGGACCTAAGACGAACCCCGTATGTTCGAGGTATACGCATCCCGCTAACGTTCGTCGCCAGGAAGACCGTTTGCCGAGGCAGGGACGCAGGGCCCCCGCGAGCCTTCATCCAGCGCAGCCGACCAGCCAGCGAGCTGAAGCTGCCGCAGCATCCCGGGTCGGGCACCTCATGGGAAACGATGGCCTTCCTCACGGTGAACGCCCATGCTGTCCGGCTCTCCCTCCGCCGGAAGGAGCACACGGCTCGCTCTCGCGGTCGCGTTTTCGCTGGTCGGGCCATTCGGGGCCTCGCCCGCCATCGCCCAGGCCAGCGGCGGATTCGTCGAGAAGGCGGACAGCACGGCGATCCGCACCGTCTGGACGGCCGCCCAGATCCAGGCCTTCCTGCCCGCGCGAGGACGGTTCACGTTTCCCCAGCCGTACAATACGCAGGGCATTCGCCTCACCAACTCCACCGACTGCGACGGCGCCGACTGCCTGACCCCGCTGAGCGCCGCGTCCGGGCGCAACATCAACAACCACCGGGGAAGCGACACCATGCTGATCTTCCTCGGCCTGCGGGGAGCCGGACCGACGCTGTTCAGCTACAACAAGGTCACCGACGAGGTGGTGAAGCTGGGCTCCCTGTTCGATCCCTCCAGCCCGCTGGCCGCCCAGACCGGTGAGGGCTGGTACTTCAGCGCCACCCAGCCCACCAAGCTCTACGTCTCCGATGGCGGTGCCGCCCTCCTGCGCTACGACGTGCAGGCCCGGGCCCTCGAGACCGTCTTCGACGTCACCGCCCGCTTCGGGAGCGACAAGGCTGTCTCGCAGATGCACTCCAGCGACGACGACAACGTGCACTCCGCCACCCTCAGCGACCTGGCTTCCCATGCGGTCCTGGGATGCCTGGCCTATCGTGAGGACTCCCGCCAGTTCTCCTATTACCCGGCGACGGGAAGCTTCGACGAGTGCCAGGTCGACCGCAGCGGCCGGTGGCTGCTGATCAAGGAGAACGTCGACGGGGCGGGGGGCGAGGACAACCGGATCATCGACCTCCAGACCGGGAGCGAGACGCTGCTGCTCGACCGGGACGGCGCGGCCGGGCCCTCCGACAACGGTTACGGCTACATGGTCGCGGGCGACCAGCTCGACGGCGTGCCCCGCGCGGTGCGGGTCTGGGGCTTCGGTGGCAGCCCGCTGCCGGGCACGGTCGTCTACCACGACGCCTATGTCGGGACGGCGGGCCTCGGTCACCTCACGCACTCGAACGCGCAGCCGGGCCTGGCCCCCTCGCAGCAGTACGCCTGCGGCGGAGACGCGACGACGACGGTGGCTCCGCGCGCCAACGAGATCGTCTGCTTCCGGCTGGACGGCTCGCTCGACGTCCTGGTGGTCACGCAGCTCATGACGGACCCGGACGCCGCGGGAGGCGGGGCCGGCGCGGAGCAGCCGGCCGGCAACCTCGACGTGACGGGCGGCTATTTCATCTGGACCGGCAACATGGGGGGCAGCCGCAGCGACGCCTTCATCGTGAAGGTGCCGGCGGCGCAGCTGACCGGCTCGCCTGATGCGTCGCCCACTGCCGTCCTGACCCCGGGAACGACGGATGTCGCCGCGGCCTCGGCCGATGCCACGGCCACGACCGACCTCGCGGCGACGGCCAACCTGCCGGATCCCCTGGGCCTGCCGGTGGCCACCACGCTGCAGGTGCCGCTCACCGCCGCCTACAACCTGCTCGGCGTCCCCCAGAAGGCCGCCGGCGCCTCGTACCTCGACCCGACCACCGGCGTGAAGATCTACAAGCTCACCTCCTCCACGTTCCCCACCACGGGAAGCAGCTGGGGGCACGACTACTCGGAGGGCGGCGACGAGGTCTCCCTGCCGTACAACGGCAACACCCGCGCCGTGCTGGTCTACAGCGGAAACTGGCATTGGCTCATCGACTTCACGCCGGGGGTCGGTGTCAGCAACGTCCGCAGCCTGACCGGCAACCTCACCCCGTTCTCGGATGGGGCCTTCACGTTCTCGAACAACCCGGCCACGCCCTATTACGCCTACACGAGCAACGGCAGCAGCATCCGCCGGTTCGACATGCGGACGATGACGGAGGCGCCCGGGAGCGGCTGGCCCGTGACCGAGACGAACGCGGTCTGGCTGCACCAGAGCGAGAACGACGGGCTCTTCGTCTGGATGCGGGGGGCGACCGGCAGCGTGGTCGTCGGCTACGAGCCGAGCACGGCGACGCTCAAGACCTACACCAACGCGAACATCAACGAGCCACGGATCGACCGGGCCGGCCGCTACGTCGGCATATGCATGAACACGCCGCAGAACGGGCTGGTGGTGTGGGACTGGCAGGCCAACAGCATCAACTGGACCACGACGGGGGTGATTCCCTACGCGCACAACGCGAGCCTGCGCCGGCGCTGGGTCACGGTGGACTGGAACCTGAGCTTCCCGGACGAGTTCTCGATGTTCACCCCGGACGTCGCCAACTCCGCCACGCACATCGGCGGACCCGCCCCCAGCACCGACATCCACGGCAACGGCAACTGGATCCAGCATCCGGCCGACCTGAACGACCAGTGGGCGCTGTTCGTCCACTATGGAAGCCTGCAGCCGACCGGAAGCAACTGGCTCGCTCCCGGCGGGATGATCCTCATGACCCCGAACGGCCAGCGCCGGCTGCTCGGGCACCCCTACAATGCCACCAGCAACTACACCTATTTCACATTCGCCAAGTTTTCGTCGGACGGACTGTACGTCCTGTTCACCTCGGACATGAACGGCTCGGGCCGGAGCGACCTGTTCCTCGCCGAAGTACCCCAGTCGGGCTCCTCGGACACGACCCCGCCCACGGTCTCCATCAGCGCTCCCGCCGCCGGGGCGACCGTCTCCGGAGGCGTGACCGTGTCGGCCAACGCCTCCGACAACGTGGGGGTGGTGGGCGTCCAGTTCAAGCTCGATGGGAACAACCTGGGGGCCGAGGACACCGGGGCTCCCTACAGCATGTCCTGGGACACGACCCTGGGCGCGAACGGCAGCCACAGCCTGACCGCGGTGGCCCGGGACGCGGCCGGCAACTCGACGGTGTCCAGCGCGGTGGGCGTCACCGTCGGCAACGTCGACACCACCCCGCCCGTCATCTCGTCGGTGTCGTCCTCGGGCATCTCGTCCCTGAGCGCGACCGTCGCCTGGACGACGAACGAGCCGGCCGATTCCCAGGTCGAGTACGGCCCGACCACCTCGTACGGCTCCTCGACCGCCCTCGACGGCAGCCGCGTGGTCTCGCACTCCCAGGCGCTCAGCGGCCTGGCCGCCGGAACGCTCTACCACTACCGGGTGAAGTCCAAGGACGCGGCGGGCAACCCCTCCGTGTCCACCGACTTCACCTTCACGACCCTGGCCGGGCTGGACACCGGCCTCATCGCCCACCTGAGCATGGATGAGGGAACGGGCACGACGGCCGCCGACTCCTCGGGCAGCGGCAACCCCGGAACGTTGACGGGCGGGGCGACCTGGACCGCGGGCACGAGCGGCCAGGGCGTGGCCCTGGATGGAGCGTCAGGCTACGTGCGCATCGCGCACAACTCGGCGCTCGACGCCTTCCCGCTGAGCGCGGTCCTCTGGTTCAAGACCGCCACCATCTCGGGGGTGAGGGGCCTCGTCAACAAGTACGTGGCCGGTTCCGCCAACGGCTACCAGATCTTCTTCAGCGACGCCAGCCTCTGCGCGTGGTACTTCAAGGACGCCTCGAACTACGTCTGGGACGGCAGCGGCTGCACGATGAGCACGGCCGGGTACAACGACGGCCAGTGGCACCAGGCGGTCCTCGTGGTCGACGCGGCCGGCGGCCGTCTCTTCGTCGATGGGGTGCAGAAGGGCAGCCAGCCCTGGACGGGGACGGCCGGTCCCGCCACCACGACCCAGGAGATCGAGCTCGGCCACTATGCCGGCGCCACGTCCCCCGAATACCTGCCGGGCACGATCGACGAGCTCCGGCTCTACAGCCGGCCGCTCGTCGGCGCCGAGGTGCTCCAGCTCTACAACAACAGCCGTCCCGTCGCTGACACCACTCCTCCCGTGCTCTCCAGCGTCGGCGTGACCAGCATCGGCGCCTCGAGCGCCACCGTCGTCTGGACCACGGACGAGGCGGCCGATTCCCAGGTCGAGTACGGGCTCACCTCCGCCTACGGCTCCGCGACCACCGTGGACGGCAGCCTGGTCGTCGCCCATTCGCAGGCGATCACCGGCCTCACGGCGGCCACCCTCTATCACTACCGCGTCAAGTCGAAGGACGGCGCCGGCAACCTGGCCGTCTCGCCGGACGCCACGTTCCTGACCCTGGACAACGTCCCGCCCGTCATCTCGTCGGTGTCGGCGACGGCGGTCACGGCCTCGGGCGCGACCATCGTCTGGAGCACGAACGAAGCGGCCGATTCCCAGGTCGACTACGGGCTCACCTCGGCCTACGGGTCGTCGACCACCCTCAACGCCGGGCTGGTGACGTCGCACTCCCAGGGCCTGAGCGGCCTGGCCGGAGCGACGCTCTACCACTACCGGGTGAAGTCCAAGGACGCGGCCGGCAACCTGGCCGTGTCGCCGGACGGCACGTTCCTGACCCTGGACAACGTCGCCCCGGTCATCTCGTCGGTCT
>Ga0066710_100000425_pt1 | contig 25287 bp, 12 predicted proteins | sample GraSoiAngelo_159_FD_79666 | JGI IMG/M metagenome (GOLD analysis project Ga0066710, IMG submission 79666) | Grasslands soil microbial communities from the Angelo Coastal Reserve, California, USA - 14_1009_16_40cm | ecosystem: Environmental > Terrestrial > Soil > Grasslands | place: USA... | reverse complement strand
GGTGCCGCGGTGTTCGGGACCGACAGGTTGGTCTCGAGGTCCCAGCGGCTGCCCTCGCCGCCGTAGATCACGCCGGGATGCAGCGGATCGCCGGTCGCGTACCCGCTCTCGCCGGCGGCGCCGATCGGCTCCCAGTCGCGCTGCGAGATTTGCGCGAACTTGCCGCGCGAGCGCACCGCCACCGCGCCCGAGTCCTGTTGCGCGCCGACGACCCAGTACGGGAAACGATAGTCGACGGATGCGTGGTAGATCTGCGCGGTGGGCTGATTGAGCCACGAGCTCCACGTCATATCGCGCGGATCGGCGGTGCGCGCGTTGCGGGTGATGATCGCGCCCTGGTCGCTCGCGACGATCAGGAGCCCCGAGTTGTCAGGCGCGATCCAGACCTGGTGGTAGTCGTCGCCCCCGGGTGAGCCGCGGATCACGTCCCAGGTGGCGCCGCCGTCGCGGCTGCGGTTCACGGCCACGTTCGGCACGTACACGATGTTGGGGTCCTTCGGGTCCACCGCGATCTTCTCGAAATACCAGCCGCGGCCCCACAGCGCCTGGTCGGCGTTGACTCGCCGCCAGGTCGCACCGGCGTCGTCTGAGCGGAACACGCCACCCTGTCCTGGAGGCGGCGGCGAGGGGCGGCCCGGGACTGGGGGCTGGGGGCTAGGGGCTGGGGATGTTGGGTCAGGCACGAGACAGTCGACCACGGCGTACACGCGGCGAGGATTCGACGGCGCGACAGCGATGCCGGTCCGTCCGATCCCACTGGCGGGCAGGCCGGCCGTCAGCTGGCGCCACGTCGATCCGCCGTCGATGGACTTGTGGATCCCGCCACCGGGACCGTTGGTGGGCGCGTACGTGAACCACGGCGGGCGGCGGGTATTCCACAGTCCCGCATAGACCACGCGCGCATCGGTCGGGTCGATGACGACCTCGACCGCGCCGACGTTCTCGTCTTTGTAGAGGACCTTCTGCCAGGTACGGCCGCCGTCCCGCGAGCGGAAGACCCCGCGGTCCGGGTTCGCGGCATAGAGGTGGCCAATCGCGGCCACGAAGACCACGTCGGGGTTCCTTGGATCCACGGCGATCTTGCCGATGTGCTGTGTTTCGCTCAGGCCGAGGTGGGTCCAGGTGCGGCCTGCGTCGGTGGATTTGTAGACGCCGTTGCCGAAGCCGGTGGAGTCGCGCAGGGTGGACTCGCCGGTGCCGACGTAGATCACGTCCGGTGCCGACGGTGCGACCGCCAGGGCGCCGATCGAGGCGACGGGGGGAGGCTGGGGGGGGTCATCGAACACCGGGAACCAGGTTCTGCCGGCGTCTGTGGTTTTCCAGACGCCGCCATTCACGTGGCCGAAGTAGAACTCGTCTGGCCGGCCGGGCACGCCGCACACGGCGGCGACGCGGCCGCCGCGAAACGGGCCGAGCATGCGCCAGTCGAGGCCGATCGGCACGTCCGGAGGCGCCCAGCGGACCGAGGGATGCCGCGGGAGCCGGATTGCAGAGAGCGCGACGCCGGCCTGAGCGACGCTGACGAGGAAGTCGCGGCGGGACGGCATGGGCTACGGCGTGACGCTGCCGAAGTACACCTCGAGGTTTGTCGGGTACTGGCCGTACGTCTTGCCCGGCCCCGTCCACGTCATCGCCGCGCTGCCGGGCAGCGAGATGATGCCGTCGTAATCGCCGATGAAGGGGCGGATGCCGTTGGCGCAGGAGCCGCATGGCACGCCATACGCAGACGGATCCCAGCTGGTCTTCGTGACGCGCGTGGTCGTCCACGTCCCGCCGCCATCCGGGCTCGTCAGGTACGAGACGTCGAACAGCGTATTCCCGCTGTAGCTCCGGTCGTTAGTCATCATGTCGAGGCGGCCACTCCCCGCCTCGACGCTGAGCTCGACGTTGATCCGGTCGCCGGCAGCGGGCGCGACGACGGCGGGTACGGACCACTTCGTGATGTCGCCGACATCCGCGTACGTGAGAAGGACCTGCGCCTTGTTCGCCACGATGTCGGTGTAGGCGACGTAGAGGCGATGTGTCGTCGGATCGAACGCCGGCACCGGATAGGAGCCGGGCGCGCGGAACGGCGCGCTGGAAATGTTGAAGCAGTAGGGAGGGTAGAGGCACACCGGGTTTTGGAATGTGCCGAACCTGAACGACTTGCTCCACGTCGCGCCGCGGTCCGTCGACACGCTCACGAACATCGCGGTGCCTTTGCCCCCCTGGACCGAGTTGTCGAAAGTGAGGTAGGCGTAGCCGGTCGCCGGGTCGACGACGACGCGCGCGTCCTGATCGCTGCGAACCGAACCGCTGGAGACTTTCACCGGAAGATCGAAGCTGTTCCCGCCATCGTGCGATACCGCGATGAAGATCGGCGAGTGGCCGCTGAATCCCGTAAAGTGCGCCCACGGCACGTAGATCGTTCCATCGTTCGCGACCGTGATGGACTCGTGATCGGGGAATTGCCCGTTTGATCCTCTCGCCTTGCCTTCGCCCTGGAACGCGCTGACGAGCGTGAGCGGATGGTCGGGGCCGCCAGCGGTCCAGGTGCGGCCGCCGTCCGTCGAGCGCGATAGCCACAGCGCCACGCTCTTCCCCCGATATCCAAAACAGGTGAAATAGGCGGTGTTGCCGTCGGGGCTGAACGCGACCGCCGGATCGCCGCCAAAGTCGTAGGGGCCGGTTCCCGGAACGGTGGGGTCGTTCGTGAATTGCGTGATGCCCGGGATGAAGCCGCTGGGCAGGGTTGGCGTCCAGGTCTTGCCGCCGTCGAAAGTCGCGTTGACGCCGCAGCCGTCGTTGTAGTTCCAATCATTGTTTCCTGTGATCATGTTCTGCGGGTTCGCCGGGTTGACGGCGAGGGGGGTCTCGTTCTGTGATGTTGTGTCCCGGCTGACGTTCACGACCAGTGCCGAGCCGGATCCCATCGCACTGAAGCTCGGGACAGGCGCCCGCGCCGCCGTCGGCGCTTCATGACACGCCGCGGCCAACGCCACCGCACACGTGAGTACCGAGAGGGGATTGTGACGCATGTGACATCTCCAGTGGGGGGATCACTCTCCGGGGAGGCTGAATAGAGGCTGGACCTCGCGCGGGCGCAATGGCTCCTTACCTTCGTGTGAAATGACCCCGGATCGCCAGCAGCCCCTGCGCGACGACATCCGCCTCCTGGGCACGCTCCTCGGCGAGACGCTCCGCGCCCAGGAGGGGGGGGGGCCGGGGGGGCCCCGGCTGTTCGATGTGGTCGAGCGCGTGCGGGCGCTCGCCAAGACTGATTTCGCGGCGCTGGAGCGGACACTGCAGGAGCTCGAGCTAGGGGAAGCGCTCACGGTTGCGCGCGCGTTCGCCCACTTTCTGTCCCTCGCCAACATCGCCGAGCAACATCACCGCGTTCGCCGACGCCGCGACCACGAGCGGACCACGGACGCCCCGCAACGCGGTTCGTTCCAGGACAGCTTCTCGCGATTGCTGGCGGCGGGGGTGACGCCCGACGCCCTGTACGAACACGTTCGCTCCCTCGAGATCGACCTGGTCCTGACTGCCCATCCGACCGAGATCGTGCGTCGCACACTGCGGCAAAAGGCGCGGCACATCGCCACGTTGCTCGAGCGCCGGGATCGGCCGGACCTGACGCCTGCGGAGCGAACGGACGTGCTCGACTCGCTGCGTCGGGAGGTCACCGCGGCGTGGAGAACGAGCGAGGCCCGCGGGGCGGGAGGTGGGCTCACGCCCAGGGATGAAGTAATCGGGGGTCTGGGTGTGATCGAGCAGACTCTCTGGGATGCCGTCCCGCAACACCTCCGGGCGCTCGATCGAGCCCTGCGCGAAGTCACGGGGAGGCCGCTGCCGGTGGACGCGGCCCCCATTCGCTTCAGTTCGTGGATCGGGGGCGACCGCGACGGGAATCCCACCGTCACGCCCGAAGTCACGGTGGAGGCCTGTCTGCTCGCCCGCTGGATGGCCGCCGATCTCTACTGGCGGGAGATCGATGCGCTCCGCTCCGAGCTCTCGATGCGGGACGGCAGTGACGAGCTCCGGGCCCGGGTCGGGAACGCGAGCGAACCGTATCGGGCGCTGCTCAAGGACGTCCGCGACCGGCTCGCGTACACGCGCGACTGCCTCGGCCGTGGGTCTATCGACGCTCGGGCGTACACGCAGCCGGATGAGCTGCTCGAACCGTTGCACCTGTGTCGGCGGTCGCTCCAGGAAACCGGAGCCGACATCCTCGCCGAGGGCCGCCTGCTCGACGTCCTCCGGCGCGTGGCGTGCTTCGGTCTCTCGCTGGTGCGGCTCGATCTCCGCCAGCACGCGGGCCGGCACGCTGAGGCGCTCGACACGATCACGCAGCACCTCGGCTTGGGCTCGTACGCGGCGTGGGACGAATCGGAGCGGCGGGTCTTCTTGCATCGCGCGTTGCAGGACGAGGGTCGCGGGATTACGCCCGCGCTCGAGTCCAGGGCCCAGTTCCCTGCCGGTGTCCGCGACGTCCTCGATACGTTTCAGGCGGCGGCGACGCTACCCGACGGATCGCTCGGCGCCTACGTCATCTCCATGGCGAGCAACGCGTCGGATGTTTTGGCGGTCGAGCTGCTGCAGCGCGCGTCCGGTGTCCGGCCTCCCCTCCGCGTGGTCCCGTTGTTCGAGACCCTCACCGACCTCGGCCGCGCCGGCGCGTGCATGCGCGACCTCCTAAGCATCGACTGGTACCGCGAGCGCGGCGGCGGCCGCCAAGAGGTGATGATCGGGTACTCCGACTCCGCCAAGGACGGCGGGCGCCTGGCTGCAGCGTGGGCCCTGTACACGGCCCAGGAAGACATCGTCGCGGCGTGCGACGCACGCGGCGTGCACCTGACCCTGTTCCACGGCCGCGGGGGGACGGTGGACCGCGGCGGCGGGCCGGCGCGCCTGGCGATTCAATCGCAGCCGCCGGGCTCGGTGAACGGCTCCCTGCGCGTCACCGAGCAGGGAGAGGCGATCGACGCCAAGTTCGGGATACACGGCATCGCGCTGCGGACGTTGGAGGAATACACAACCGCCACGCTCACGGCGACGTTGCAGCCGGCCAAGGATCCCGAGCGGCGCTGGCGCGACCGGATGCGGCAGCTGGCCGACACCTCTCGCGCGGCGTACCGCCGGTTGGTGTATGGATCCCCCGAATTCACGGCGTACTTCTGGGCGGCCACGCCGGAGGCCGAGCTCGGCCGGATCAAGATCGGGACGCGCCCGGCGCGACGCGCGCCGGCTGACGCGTCGACCAGCGTGGAGGGGCTCCGGGCGATACCGTGGGTGTTCGCGTGGACGCAGACGCGGCTGATGCTCCCCGCCTGGCTCGGGGTGGGCGAAGCGCTGGGGGAAGCCGTGCGCGAGGGGCATCGGGATGAGCTCACCGAGATGTACGACACGTGGCCGTTCTTCCGCGCCACGCTCGACCTGATCGAGATGGTGTTGGCCAAAGCCTCGCCGCACATCTCGGCGCGCTACGACAAGGCGCTCGTGCCGGAGCATCTGTGGCCGGTGGGCGAGGACCTGCGCGAGCGGCTCCGCCGGACCGTCGCGGCCGTGCTGGCGGTCACTCGCCATACGGAGCTGGTGGAGGACAACGCTGTTTTGCGGCAGTCAATCGATGTGCGGAATCCCTACGTCGATCCCATCAATCTTGTGCAGATCGAGATCCTCCGCCGGTTGCGCCGGGCCGGCGAGGATGATCTGTTGCGGGAAGCTTTGCTGGTGACTGTGAACGGTGTAGCGGCGGGAATGCGGAATACGGGGTGAGGCGTCCCAAGGACAGCGCGGCGAGCTTCGTGACGCCGTCCCGCAGGTCTCGCTCGTTGACGATGTTGTAGCGGTCGAACACCGAGCGCGTCTTGTGCCCGGTGAGCTTCGGTGAATGCGCGCCTACTCCTTCGGCCTCAGCAGATCCTGGAACGGCGGATAGTCCCGGAGCGCCTCGAGGTCGACGTCGGTGTGCAGCGCGTGCATGTGCGGGTATCCCCGGGCGATCGCTTCCCGGAGGAGGGCCACGGCGGCCTCCCGCTCGCCGAGTAGCGCCTGGATGCGCGCACGCCACATCGTGTGCCGGCCGAATAGATACGGCTGCTTCACGCCCGCGAGCGTGTGGTCGACGCGCAGCGCCTGTTCGCGATTTCCTTGTCGCGCCGCGATGGCACCGAGGTACCCGAGATAGTCCATCTGGTCCCACATCTGGTCCCACCCCTCGCCCGTCACGGCGGCGGCCCCATGCGCCGCCAGGTGCTCGAATTCGCGCCGGGCGTCATCGAGCCGTCCCGCCGTGTAGTCGACGAGCGCGACGCGATAGCGGTGCACCTCGGATGCCGCCTCCGTGGGCGGACGGGCGGCAAGCCAGTCGCGAGCCCGGGCCAGCGCCGTGTCTCCCTCCGCAGGGTGACCGTGGGCCCGCAGCTCGACCGCGGCGAGCAGCAGACCATCCGCCGGCGTCCAGCCCTCTACAGGGGGAAGGTTCACGCTCGCTGCGAGCCGGCGCGTCGCCTCCTCCGCTCGGCCCAGTCCCGCTAGGGCACGGATCTGCGTGGTCAGGATCTGCGCGTTGTCGGGAAACCGGCGTGCGCCTTCGAGCGCTTCCTTGAGTTCGCGGCGATGGTCGCCCAGCAGGTGCAGTGCGGTGGTCAGGTCGTCCCAGTACACCCACCAGCCGCGGGTGAATCCGCGGTCAGGACCGAGCGCCATCAGGGCGTTCGCCGCCTCGCGCGGACGATTGAGCGCCATCGCATCTTCCGCGACAAGGTAGAGGGCCTCGGACGCGGGCGCGAGACTCGCCATCGCACGGGACGCCTGGAGCGCCTCGGCTCGATCACCTCGGCACGTCGCCAGCACCCATGCCAGGTAGGACCGGTCGAGCGGAGCGAATCCCCCGGTGTGCCGCTCCAACGCGTGCCCGATGGAATCCGCCGCCGCGAACTCTCCCACATTCATGTGCGCGTTCGCGGCGAAAATGAGGGGCAGCCGGAACGTCGTGTCTACCGCCGACGCCCGCTCGAAGTGTTCGATTGCCCCACGCATGTCGAACTGGACGAACCGGTCCAGGCCTTCGATGAACTCCTGGTAGGCCGGGAAGTTGGGCGGCTGGCTGGCGGTCGTCGCCCAACGGCTGAGCCGGGAGTCGAACAGCGTCGCGAGCGCGGCCATCACCCGCTGGCGCAGCATCTCCACGCCGGCCAGCGGCTGCGACACCGGCGCGACCACGGGATCGAGCGCGCGCAGCACCTTCCCGTCCTCCGCGGCCGAGATCTGCACCTGGAAGCGAATGCTGTCCGCCTGTCGGTAGTACGCCCCCCACACGGCCGTGCCGGCGCCGGTCTCCCGGCCCAGCGTCCGGAGCGCGGCGGCGTCGATGTGTCCTGGACCGTGCTCTCCCGTCGCCAGCGACGCCGTCATCACGGACATCGAGGGGACGACCTCGACGAGGCCGGTCTGCGCGAGCCCCCGCGTCACCCAATCGGCCGCCATGTGGCCGAGGTTGTCGAGCGCCGGGTCTCCCGTGTGATTCTCGATCACGGCCACGACGACCCGACGTTGGGTGAGCTCCGGGGCGCGGCTGCGCCGCACCACGGCCGCGCCGCCGAGACTGACCGCCAGGAGCACCACGCTGGCCAGGGCACGCCGCCCGCGCCGCCCCGCGAGGATCCCCCGCGTGGGGACGCTCGTGCGATGGGCCGATCCCCCGAGCGCCGCCGCCAGCTCCCCGGCCGTAGGGAAGCGGTCGTCGGGGAGCGGGGCGAGCGCCTTGGACACCGCGTGCCTTACGGCCCGAGCGACGTTCGCATCAGTCCCGCGCAGCGCCGGACTCGATTCCAGCGCGCTCCAGTTGTGGATCAACCGGTCGGTGAGGCTCGCGACCGGCGGCTCGCCGGCCAGCATCTCGAACAGGACGCAGCCGAGGCTGTAGACGTCGGTGCGGGCGTCGAGCTGGGCGCTGCCCATCGCCTGCTCGGGACTCATGTAGCCCGGTGAGCCGATCGCCTGGCCCGACCCGGTGAGCGTCAGCATGCCGGCGGCGCTGATGGCGCGCGCAATCCCGAAGTCCGCGACGATCGCGTGGTCACCGGAGAGCAGGATGTTTTCGGGTTTGATGTCGCGGTGAATGATCCCCTGTCCGTGCGCGAACGCGAGCGCGTCCGCCACGTCGCGCGCGATGTGGAGTGCGTCGTCGAGTGCGAGCTTGCGCTCCCGCAGCAAGCGATGCCGCAGGGACTCCCCCTCGACGTAGGGCATCACGTAGTAGAACAATCCCGCTGCTTCGCCGGCCGAAAAGATCGGCACGATGTGGGGATGGCTGAGGTTGGAGGAGAGGTCCACTTCGCGGATGAAGCGCTCACGCAGCAGGCGACTGCTCACCTCGGGGTCAAGCACTTTGATCGCCACCCGGCGGCGCGGGTGCTGTTCCACCGCCAGGAAGACTCGCGCCATGCCTCCGGCCCCGATCTGGCGTTCGATGTCAAAGCGGGAGGTGAGGCTCTCGCGGAGCGACTCGAGCATGTCCAGCATCGGCGGCAAAGTTAGCGTTCCGCACCGCGCGAGGCGAGCGATGGGGCCCGCCTACTGGCCGATTTTCCGCCGGTGGCTACAATTCCCCGGTGGACAGCGGAGGTCCTGTGCGGAACTCTCCCTATGTGCGGTTGGCGGCGTATTACGCGCTGCTCGGCCTCGCCGTCTGGCTGCTGGTCACTCTCCTTCCCACCCTCCCTCAGCTGCTCGAGCGCTTCCGCGAGCTCGGCGTGCTCGGCGTTGCCGCGGCGCGCCGCGGCCGGGGCCTCGAGGACGTCGCCGGACCCGGCGCGCCGGCGCTGTCGCAGGGCGAGTGGGCGTGGGTTACCCTGCTTTCGATGCTCAGCGCGCTGGTGCTGGTGCTCCCAGTCGCCTGGGTGTACATGCTCACCAAGCGACGCTCCGGGTACGACCAGTCCGTGGTGCAGACCGTGATCATTCTGCCGATGACGGTCGGCGCCACCGTCATCCTGGTGCAGAACAGTCTGGCTCTGGCGTTCGCTCTCGCCGCGATCGTGGCGGCGGTGCGGTTCCGAAACACGCTCAAGGACACGAAGGACGCGGTCTACATTTTCCTCGCCCTCGCGGTGGGCGTCGCCGCTGGCGTCTTCGCGCCGACCGTGGCCGCGGTGATGTCCGTCGTCTTCAACGTGGTCGTGCTGAGCCTGTGGCAGTTCAACGTGGGGAACATCTACGCCGACCGGCTCGGGGCGGACCGCGCCGCGCGGCTGGAGCCTCACCTCGACGCCGCGGCCGACGAAAAGAAGAAGAAACGCTTCAACGGCGCGCTGCTGATCCGTGCGGCGCGCCTCGAGCCCGCGCAGCGCGCGACTGAGGCGTTACTCGAGGAGCAAGTGAAACGCTGGAAGCTCGCCGAGATCGTTCCTTCGGACCGCGGCACCGCGACCCTCGAATACCTCGTCCGACTCAAGGACGATGCGGTGGCGGCGGCCCTCCTCGACTCCCTCAAGGCCCAGGGCGCGCCCCACATTGTGGCCGCCGAGTTCCGCTCGCTCCGGGGGCTCGAGCGGGACAAGGCGAAGTGAAGCGTCTGCCGCGGCGGTGGCTCGCGGCCCTGGCGTCCCTGTGCATCGGCCTGCACGGGTGCGGTACCCGGGGATGGGCGAGCGCCAGCCCGGCGCCCGTTAGTGCCGCCCCGGCGCGAGACATCGACGTCACGTTGTTCCTCATCGGGGACGCCGGCGCCCCGGCCGCGCCGCCCGATTCCGAGCCCGTGCTCATGGCCCTGCGCGCTGCCGCGACCGCAGCCCCGCACCCCCTCATCGCGTTTCTCGGGGACAACGTCTACCCCCGCGGGATGCCGGACTCGGGCGCTCCCGACCGGCCCGAGGCCGAGCGTCGCCTGAACGCTGAGCTCGGTGTGCTGCGAGCGACCGGAGCACGCGGCGTCTTTGTCGCCGGAAACCACGACTGGGACAGGGAGGGGCCCGGAGGATGGGACGCGATTCGGCGGCAGGAGCGCTTCATTGAGAGCGGCATCAGCGGGACGGGCGGTACGGGAGGACCGGTGCTGCTCCCCGGGGGTGGCTGCCCGGGGCCGACCGTGGTCGATGTCGGTACAGCGGTGCGGCTCGTGGCGCTCGACACCCAGTGGTGGCTGCAGAAGGGGCCCAAGCCGGAGGATCCGGTGTCGGCGTGTCCGGCCGATTCCGACCGCGAGGTGCTCGACTCGCTGCGCGCAGCGCTCCGCACGGCCGGGGGACGCGCGGTGGTGGTAATCGCCCACCATCCGCTGGAGAGCGGTGGACCTCACGGCGGCCACTTCGGGTGGCAGGAGCACATCTTCCCCCTGCGCGCGATCAAGTCGTGGCTCTGGGTCCCGCTGCCCCTGATCGGTTCGATCTACCCAATCGCCCGCATGCGTGGGATCTCGAGCCAGGATACACCGAGCGCGGCCTACCGCCGCATGCGTGCCGCCTTGGATGGCGCGTTTGCGGGCACTCCGCCTCTCATTTACGCGGCGGGGCACGACCACACGCTCCAGGTGATCGCCGGCACCAGCGCGCGCTACGAGCTCGTGAGCGGCGCCGGTACCTTTGGCCACCGTTATCGCGTGAGCCCGCTCGCCAGCACGCGGTTCGCGAAGAGCGCGAGCGGATTCATGCGCGTCGAGTTCCTGCGAGACGGCCGTGCCCGCCTGGGCGTGATGATCGTCGATCGCGCCGGCAGCGCCACGGAGGCGTTCGCCTTATGGCTCGAGTGACCGCGCTGGGCCTCGCGGCGGCGCTCGTCCCGCTCGCGATGCCCGGGCAGACATCTCCGGCCGCGGCGGACTCGCCGGCCAAACGGACGGTCGTCGCCGGCACGTCTTACCGGGCGGGGTGGCTCCATCGCCTGCTGCTGGGCGCGCATTACCGCGATCTCTGGACCGTGCCGCTCCAGGTTGACGTGCTCGATCTTGCGGGCTTTGCCGGTGGTCTCACCCCGATCAAGCGCGGCGGCGGGCGTCAGACGACGTCGCTTCGCTTCCGCGGCGGAGATGGGCACGAATACGTCTTTCGGGCGGTCGACAAGGAGGCAGCTGAGGCCCTCCCGCCGGAGCTCCGAGCCACGCTCGCGGAGCGCATCGCTCAAGACCAGGTGAGTGCGCTGCACCCGGCGGCGGCCCTGGTTGTCGCGCCTCTGTTGGACGCAGTCGGCGTACTGCACGCGCGGCCGCAGCTACAGGTCATGCCCGACGACCCTAGCCTCGCGGAGTTTCGCGCGGCTTTCGGTGGGATGCTCGGCATGCTCGAAGAGCGACCCAACGCCGACCCCAACGGCGAGCTGACCTTCGCGGGCGCGCGCGAGGTCATCGGGACAGCGCCGCTCCTGCAGCGTGTCCATGAAGGGGCGCGCGACCGCGTCGATGCGCGCGCGTTCCTCGTCGCCCGGCTGCTGGACATCTACGTGGGTGACCCGGATCGCCACGCCGACCAGTGGCGCTGGGCGCGTTTCGACAAGGGCGAGGTCCACGTGTGGCAGCCGATCCCGCGGGACCGTGACCAAGCGTTCTTGCGGCTTGACGGCTTGTTTTCCGCGCTGGCCCGGTTTCCCCACCCGGAATGGGTCGGTTTCGGCCCCGACTATCCCGACCTGTTCGGACTGACCTGGCGCGCCCAGGATTTGGACCGGCGATTCCTGGTCGAGCTGGACAAGCGCGTCTGGGACTCAGTGGTCGTTGCGCTCCAGGGTCGGCTCACCGATTCGGTGATTGATCTGGCCGTGCACCGGTTGCCGCCTGAGTTCTACCGCCTGAACGGCGAGACCCTCAGCCGGGCGCTCCGGCGGCGCCGCGATCGTCTCCCGGACGCAGGCGATCGGTTCTATCGTCTGGTCAGCACGGACGCCGACGTTCACGCCACCGACCAGCCAGATGTCGCCGACGTGGTTCGCCTGGACGATCAACACGTCGAAGTCCGGCTCTCTCAGCGACGGGACTCGCCCTATTTTGACCGCGTCTTCGACCGGCGTGAGACGCACGAGATACGGCTCTACCTCCAGGGGGGCGACGACCGGGCGGTCGTGAGGGATCGTGGGAGTGGCACTCGAAGCATCCTGCTGCGCGTGCTGGGCGGCGGCGGCGACGACCAGCTGATCGATTCGTCTCGGGTGGGAAGCGGGGTCCTGACCAGGTTCTACGACGATCGCGGCCATAACCGCTTCGTGAGGGGGGCGGAGACGAAGGTCGACGATCGCGCGTTCGCGCCGGCCAAGGCGCCCGATCCATTTCATGCACAGCCGCGTGACTGGGGATACAAGTGGGCTCCGTCCCCGTGGGCCGTCTTTCTGCCCGACGTCGGGCTCGTCGTCGGCGGCGGGCCGGTCCTCTATCAGTACGGCTTCCGACGCGTTCCGTACCGCTCGCGGACGGCGTTGCGGGTGGGCTACGCTACGACGGCCCGGCGCTTCCGGGCGGAGTTCTCCGGCGATTTCCGAAGCCTCGGCTCCACCCGCGAGTTGCTCTTCTACGCCCGGGCCTCCGGCATCGAAGTGGTCCGCTTTTTCGGCTTCGGCAATGAGACCCTGAGACCGGCCTCGGACGCTCAATCTCGAATCCGGCAGGAACACTACATCGTGGCTCCGAGCCTCGTGCTTCCCCTCTCCGCCGCGACGCGCCTCTCGCTCGGCCCGGTGCTGCAGTTCGCCCGCACCGATCCCGAACCCGGGACCGTGCTCGACCTCACGCGTCCCTATGGCGTCGGAAGCTTCGGCCAAGCCGGGACCCAAGTCGCGTTCACACTCGACACCCGGGACCAGCCGGCGGCGGCAAGACGGGGCGCACTCGTGACCGTGGGTGGCAGCGTGTACCCTGCGCTTTGGGATGTCGGGACGGCCTTCGGCGAGGCCCATGGCGCCGCGGCGACCGCGCTGACCGCACCGCTCCCGACGCGCCCCACGCTGGGGCTCCGCGTGGGGGGAAAAAAGGTCTGGGGAACCTATCCATTTCACGAGGCGGCCTACATCGGCGGCGCCAGCACGGTCCGCGGGTTCAGCGAACACCGCTTTGCGGGAGACGCAGTACTCTACGGCAACGCCGAATTGCGGCTCACGCTGGCGAGATCGGCTCTCGTGTTCCCAGCGGACTTCGGCCTGTTCGGTCTGGCCGACGCGGGCCGCGTCTACCTGCGCGGCGAGACTTCGGACCGATGGCACGCGGCGGTCGGCGCAGGAGTCTGGATCGCCTTTTTGAGCCCAGCAAACACGTTCACCGTTGGGTTCGCACGTAGCGCGGAGCGTACGGCTATGTACGCGCGCGCCGGCTTCCTGTTCTGACCATGGTGCCGGGACGGGCCGCGCTCGGTATCGGCCTCGCGGCGGTGCTCGCACCGGCGGGTGGTGCGGCGCAGGCGGCGGGGGCTCCGGCGGGCGGGCCGGCCCGCACGACGGTCGTCGCAGGGGCGCACTACCGGGCGGGGTGGTTTCATCGCCTGCTGCTGGGCGCGCATTACCGCGACCTCTGGGCCACGCCGATCGAGGTCGAGGTGCTCGACCTGTCGCGGTTCGCGGGCGGGCTCACGCCGAAGAACTGTGGCGGCCGGCGCCAGACGAAGTCGCTGCGGTTCCTCGGGGCCGACGGGCGCGAATACGTCTTCCGCTCGGTGGATAAGGATCCGACGCTCGCGCTGCCTCCGGAGCTGCGGGCGACATTCGCGCGGGACATCATCCAGGACCAGATCAGTTCAGCGCACCCGGGCGGTCCGCTCGTGGTCGCCCCGCTGCTCGACGCCGCCGGCGTGTTGCACGCGGAGCCGCAGATGATCCTCCTGCCGGACGACGCCCGTCTGCAGGGCTTCGACTGCGTCCGTCCCGGCTTCCTGCTCGGCATGATCGAGGAGCGTCCCACGGAGCCGCCGGACAACGAGGCCGGGTTTGCGGGCGCCGTCGAGGTCGCCGGGACGAAGAAGCTGTTCGAGCACCTCGAGAACAGCGCGCGTCACCGCATCGACTCCCGCGCCTTCCTCGCAGCGCGGCTGATGGACGTCTTCATCGGCGACTGGGACCGGCACCAGGACCAGTGGCGCTGGGCGCGGTTCGATTCCGCGGCGGTGCACTGGTGGCGCCCGATCCCGCGCGACCGCGACCAGGCTTACGCCCGCCTCGACGGCCTGCTGGTGTGGATCGCGGGCTTTTACCAGCCGCAGCTCGTGGAGTTTGACGATGACTACCCCAGCATCTGGCGCCTCACACTGGCCGGCCAGGTGCTCGACCGGCGGCTGCTCGTGGACCTCGAGAAGCCGGTGTGGGACTCGGTCACGAAGGCGATCCAGGCAAGACTTACGGACGCGGTCATCGAGGCAGCCGTGCGGCGCCTGCCGCGCGAGTACTATAAGCGCAACGGCGCCGCGCTGACCCGTGCGCTGCGGCGGCGGCGGGACCACCTTCCGGACATGGCGCGGCGATATTACGCCCTGCTCGCCGACGTGGTAGAGATCCACGGCGCGGACGAGCGGGACGTCGCGGAGGTCGACCGGCTCGCGGGCGGGCGCGTCGCGCTCCGGCTCTCCTCGGGTACGACCGGCGACCCGTACTATCGGAGAGCCTTCGATCGACGCGAGACCCGGGAGATCCGCGTGTACCTCCACGGGGGTGACGACCGGTTGATCGTACGCGGAGTCGAAGGATCAGGGCCGCTGATCCGCGTGATCGGTGGCGGCGGAGGCGACGAACTCCTGGACTCCGCGCGGGCGGGGAGGACGCGCTTCTACGACGACCGGGGGAACAACCGGATCGTCACCGGTCCCGGCACTGCCGTGGACCGGCGGCGCTACGAGCCGCCACCGCGCGACACCTCGACGCTCGGCTTCCCACGCGATTGGGGCTCGCGCTGGGTACCGCTCACATGGGTCGGCCACACGCCCGACGTGGGGGTGTTCCTCGGGGCCGGGGTCGCCGGGACCAGGTACAGCTTCCGACGGCTCCCATACAGCTCGCGCCTGATGGTGCGCGCCGGCTACGCGACCACCGCCGCGGCTTACCGCGCCGAGGTCACGGGGGAGTTCCGCGGCATCGTGCCTCCGGTGACCGTCACGCTGCACGCACGCGCGTCGGGGCTCGACGTACTCCGCTTCTACGGCTTCGGCAACGAGACCCCGAACACGAGCTCGACCGACTTCTACAAAGTGAAGCAGGAGCAATACGTGCTCTCGCCGGCGCTGCAGTTCACGTTGTCGCAGGGCGCGGAGCTGTCAGTCGGCGCCGTGTACAAGCTCGCCCACACGAAGCTCCAGGTCGGCACGTTCATCGACACCGCCCGACCCTACGGCGTCCCGGACTTCGGCCAGGTCGGCGGGGCGGCGGCCTTCCGCGTGGATACACGTGATGTACCGCGGGCAGCGCGGCGCGGGATCGCCTTCGACCTCGGGGGGAGCTTCTACCCGCGGACCCTGGACGTGACGTCGGCGTTCGGCGAAGGCCACGTCGCAGCGGCATCGTACCTCACGGCGCGGATCCCGCTCGAGCCGACCCTCGCCGTGCGAGTCGCCGGGAAGAAGGTGTGGGGCACCTATCCCCTCCACGAGGCGGCGTATGTCGGCGGTGCCACCACGGTGCGCGGCTTCGTCGAGCATCGTTTCGCCGGGGACGCGTCGCTCTACGGGAACGTCGAGCTGCGGCTCTCGGTCGCGAGACTCGTCTTCCTCGTGCCGATTGACGTCGGAGTCTTCGGCCTGGGCGACGCCGGACGGGTGTATCGCTCCGGCGAGGCCTCGGAGCGGTGGCACGCGGGGGTTGGGGGCGGGTTGTGGCTCGCGTTCCTCAATCGCGCGAACACGCTCGCCGTGGCCGCGGCGCACTGCGTCGAGGGCACGCGCGTGTACGTGCGAACCGGCTTCGCATTCTAGCGCACTAGCGATGCTCCCGCTCGCCGAATGGAAGGGCGATCCCCCGAGCCTGGACCTGCTGAATCGCATGGTCGCTGATGAGCTCCCGCTGGGCCTGCAGTCCGGCCCGGTGGAGCTCTCCTTCCAGCGCGATACCTATTTCGACTCGCCCGACTGGACCTTGCGGCGCCGCGGCGTGACCTGCCGGTTCCGCATCCGCTTCGACGACCGGCGCCTACTCACCGTGAGCGCCACCGGCCATGCGGACGGCGGCGTCCCGCTCATCCGGCCGCAGCGGTTCGAGGCCGAGGTGGCCGAGCTGCAGGGGGAACAGGCGCTCGCCGGCACGTCGGACCCAGCGCGCCGCCTGCGCGCCCTCATCGAGCCGGGCCAGCTCATCCCCCGTATCCAGTTCGAGACGGAGCGGCGGGTACGGCGCACCCGTCCGCGCTGGTTCTCCCGGGCACGCTACGAGCTGGTCTACGACGTAGTCACGGTGCGCGGCCACGAGCGGGCGCAGACCTTTCTGGAGGTCAAACTCCGCCTGCTCTCCCCCGGGCGACCCGGTATCGACGCGGTGGCTCGGGTGTTGCAAGCACGGTACGGCCTGCGTCCCCTGCTCGTGGACAAAGTGGACCGCGCAGCCACGCTGCTGCGCGATCTCGAGGGCGAGGGGCTGGCGCAGGGCGCGCGCGGCAGCCGCGAGGTGGGGGTCATCGCCCTCGACGAGGGCTCCGTCGCCCTTCTCGCGGAGGCGACGTCGCTGACGGTGCCGGTGCGGGGCGGGACCGGTGAGGAAACGTGCCGCGAGATCCTGAGCGTGCACTTCGGCAGCGCGGACGGGCAGGTCCGGTTCCTCGGCACGGCACCGGCGGCCAGCACTCGGCCGGTGCTCGAGGTATGGCTGGCGCGACGGGCGGCCGGCGCGAGAGATGCCGGCGTCGGCGGACGGCTCCAGTGGCTGCCGTTCGACGAGGTAATCGCCAACGCCGGCTCGCCCGGGCTGCGCGACCCCCGCACACTCGCCTGCCTCACGGTGGCCGCGCGAGCGGAGGCGCTCGCCGAATGGACCCGACCCCCCATGCTCGACCCGGACCAGCGGGCCGCGCGCCGGACAGGCAAGCGCCACGTCCGGCTCTCCGACGCGGCCCTGCCCTCCCCGCTCGCCGACCCCAGCCGGCCCGGTCCCGAACACTTCCTGAACAGCGACCTGAGCCTCATCGAGTTCAACGGCCGCGTCCTGGAGCTTGCGGAGGACGCCGCTGTGCCGCTCCTCGCGCGGCTGCGGTTCTTGTCCATCTTGAGCGCGAATCTGGACGAGTTCTTCATGGTCCGCGTCGCGACCCTGAAGCGAGCGACGCCCGCTGGAGTCGCTGCGCCCAGCGAGGACGGGCTCTCGCCGGAGCAGCAGCTCGACGCGATCGCCATCCGAGTTCGCGCCCTCCTCGAGCGCCAACGTCGCTGTCTCGAGTCGTGCCTGGCCGCGCTCGCGGCCCACGGCGTCCGCATCCTGCGCTGGGCCGAGTTATCCGAGCCGCAACGCGAAGCGTTGCGACGCTACTTCGCGGAACAGATCTTTCCGATCGTCACGCCGCAGGCCATGACCCTCGCACCCGGTCATCCCTTCCCGCTGATTCCCAACCTGCGGCTCTCGCTCGCGATCGTGGTGCGCGACCCGCGTGCCGGCCCGAGGCACTTCGCCTACCTGAAGGTGCCCGACGCGCTGCCGCGTTTCGTCACACTCGCGGACGGCGGCGGGTTCGTCCCGCTCGAGGATGTCATTCGCGGAAATCTCGATCTGTTGTATCCGGGACGCGTCGTCGACGAAGCGTGTCCGTTCCGCGTGACCCGCGGCGCGGATCTGGAGCTCGACGAGCACCACGCCGCAAGCCTGCTGCACGTGATCGAGGAGGAGGCGAAGCGCCGACCTTACGGCGCCCCCGTGCGCGTCGAGGTGGACCGCACGATGTCGGAGGCCATGCGAGAGTTGTTGCTGCGGGAGCTGTTGTTCGAAGACACCGCTCTCACGAGACCGCTCGGCGCCGGCGACCTCTACGAGGCGCCTGGGTTGCTCGACCTGGGGGCGTTGCGTGAACTCGTGCGTCTCCCGCTTCCCCAGCTCGACTACCCGCCGTACCGCGGCCGGACACCGATCGCCGCGGATCAGTCAGTCTTCGCAGCCCTGGCCGAGCGCGACCTCCTGGTCCATCACCCGTACGATTCGTTCGAAGCGACGGTGGAGCGACTGTTCGTCGAAGCGGCGGACGATCCGGACGTGGCCGCGATCAAGCTCACCCTGTATCGCGCCGGCGGACGATCCGGGATTGTGGACGCCTTGCTGCGCGCCGCCAAGCACGGCAAGGAGGTCTTCGTCTTCGTCGAGCTCAAGGCGCGGTTCGACGAGGAGCGTAACATCGACTGGGCACGCAAGCTCGAGCAGGGGGGGATCCGCGTCGTGTACGGGATGGTCGAGCTAAAGATCCACGCCAAGACCGCCCTCATCGTGCGCCGCGAGCCGCACGGTATCCGGCGTTACGTGCACATCGGGACCGGCAATTACAACGCCGTCACAGCCGAGATGTACACGGATCTCGGGCTCCTGTCGGCCGATCCGGCGCTCGGCGCCGACCTCCACGACCTGTTCAACGAGCTGTCGGGATCGTCGCAGCCCCCCCAGACGGCGTTCCGGCGGATCCTCGTCTCCCCGACCTCCCTGCTGAACCGCCTGCTCGAGCTCATCGATCGGGAGAGCGAGCACGCCCGGGGAGGGGGGGGCCGCACGGCCCGGATTCGCGCCAAGGTCAACGGACTCGCCGATCCCGAGGTGATCGCGGCGCTGTACCACGCGTCCCAGGCCGGCGTGGACATCGACCTCAGTGTGCGGGGTGTCTGCACGCTGCGGCCCGGCGTGCTGGGGCTGTCCGAACGGATCCGCGTCGTCAGCATCCTGGGGCGCTTCCTCGAGCACGCCCGTGTCTACCATTTCGCCAACGGCGGCAACCCCGAGTATTACATCGGCTCGGCAGACTGGCGTTCGCGCAACCTGCGCCGCCGCGTCGAGGTGGTCGCGCCGGTGAACGATCCGGTGTGCTGCGGGCGACTCGCCGCCATTCTCGAAGCCGAGCTCACCGACCCCACCGCCTGGGAGCTGCAACCGGACGGCAGCTATCGGCGTCGCACGCCGACACCCGACACCGATCCGCGCGGCTCGCAGGAGCGCCTGCTCAGCGTAGCCGATGCGACGACCTGAGGCGGCACTCGTACAGGCGGCGTTAGGGCTGGCGGGCCTGCTCACCTCCCCGTCGCTCGCAGCGCAGGCGTGCCGTGAGCCGCATTATCGCTGGACCCAGAAGACCGACACTGCGCTCACCGACCGTCCGCCCGAACCCACCTCGGTCGCGAAGATCCTCGCCGCATGGGCGCCACCCGACCTCGCGTCCCGTGACCACTGCGCTCGCCGCACGGCCCGCGAGCTCCGCGTGTACCAGCTCACGGCGTGGATCCGGCGCGTGGAGAAGACCAAGGATGACGGCGACTGGCACATCGAGGTGACCGAGCGTGCCGACAGTCCCGCCGACTCGTGCATCGTCGTGGAGATCCCGGAGCCCCGGTACAGCCCGCGCTATGCGCAGGCTCGCGCGGCGCTCGACGCGCTGATCGGCGGTCGCAAGATCGGCAAGCGCGGCGTCCTCGATCGCCCCGTGCGCGCCCGCATTGCGGGCGCGGCCTTCTTCGACGGCCAGCATCGTAGTGGCGGCAGGCGCAGCGCCCACATCGACGGGGAGCACGGGCGCTGCAACTCGTCCGTGCGAGCGTTGTGGGAGATCCATCCTGTGTACCGTGTGACGCGTCCCTGACATCACCCCGCGGGTGGCGCCTCGGTAGGTTTGGTAAGAGGACGAGGTGGGGAGAGCCCGGACTACGGCAAGCCCACCCGGCCGAGGAGCGCGGCGAACCGCCCGTCCGAGCGCAGGTCGTCGAAGAGCGGCCAGGCCTTGAGGTAGACCAGCCAATGGGAGTGCTCCTCGTAGGCCCGGTCGAGCCAGGCCAGGGCTTGATCCGCGTCGTTGAGCCCGGCGTGGACCAGCGCCACACAAAACGGCGACACGTACTCCGCGCTCGATCGCTGGCGCAGGTCCTGGAGGATCTTCATCGCTTCGGGCCGCTTCCCCGCTCGCGCATAGGCGTGGCCGAGCGCGGCAGTCGTGAACGGCAGTCCCCCGGAAAAGTTGACTGCGCTCTGCATCGCGCCTATGGCTTCCTCGTATCGAGACGCCGCCACATAGGCTTGACCGAGCACGGTGTAGGTCATCAGGTAGTTGGTATCGAGCTCCAGCGCCTTGCGGCATTGCGTGATGGCGTCATCATACCGCCGCGCGAAATAGAGCGCCCAGCCCAGATTCGCGTTGCCCACGAGCGACAGCGGCGCCAGGGCCTGGGCGCGCGACGCTTGGTCCACGCCGTCCGCGGTTCGCCCCATCGCCCACAAGCAGCATGCATACCAGAAATGCGCGGTCGGATAGAGCTCCTTGAGCTGGATCGCCCGCTGGAATCGTTGCTCTGCGGCCGGCCAATCCCAGTCGTAGAGCAGGCTCACACACGCGCGGGCTGTATGTGCCTCGGCCAGACCGTCGTCGATCCCGACCGCTGCGTCGGCCGCAGCCCTCGCTCGAGGAAATACCTGCTTCGGAGGTAGGAAGTTGTGGTACCCGAGCATGATGTAGGAGTCGGCCAGCGCGGCATGAGCCTGCGAGTAGCCCGGGTCGAGTGCGACCGCTTGCTCGAAGTACTCGATGCACTTCTTCAAGGCGCTGGCCGATTTTTTCTTCCAGAAGTAGCGCGCCTTCAAGTAGAGCGCGTAGGCCTCCAGGTTGTCCGTGTGGGGCTCGACAAGGACGCCGGGCCCGCACTCCAGCTTCACTTTCAGCGCATTCACGATCGCCCGGGCGATCTCGTCCTGGACCGCGAACACGTCCTTCATCTCCCGCTCGTACGTGTGGGACCAGAGGTGAAAGCCGTCCGCGACGTTGATGAGCTGAGCCGTGACCCGCAGCTTGACGTCCGCCCGGCGCACGCTGCCCTCCAAGACCGTGCGCACCCGCAGCTTCTCGCCGATGGTCTGGACGTCTTGGGTCGCGTCCTTGAAAACGAACGAGGACGTGCGCGACGCCACCCGCAGTGAGGGGACGGCGCTCAACGCGTTCAGGATCTCTTCCGTCATGCCGTCGCAGAAGTACCCGTTCTCGGGATCGGCGCTGAGATTCACGAACGGCAAGACGGCGATCGAGTGCTCCGGGGCCGGCGTCGCCTGGACGAGCAGCGGGGCTGACTCCGCGACCGTGACTGAGAGGGGCTGCGTCAGTCCCGCAACGAACTCGGCGGCTGTGGCAAACCGATCCGCCGGCGCCTTCGCGAGCACGCGCACCACCGCCTGCTCGAGCCAATCGGGTACCGTGTCCCGCACCGTGCGGAGGCGCGGCACGGGATCGACCAGCTGCCGGGCCAGCATCGCCTGCGCCGACCACCCGGTGAAGGGCAGGTCTCCCGCGAGCATCTCGTACAGCACGCACCCGAGGCTATAGAGATCGCTGCGGCCGTCGAGCTCGTCGATCCCCGATGCCTGCTCCGGGCTCATGTACCCCGGCGTGCCGACCGCGATGCCCGTCCCCGTCATCCTGCCCTTGGCTGCCACCGTGATCGCGCGGGCGATGCCGAAGTCGCTCACCACCGCATGGCCGGCTTGGAAAAGGATGTTCTCCGGCTTGATGTCGCGATGCACGACGTCCCGGCTGTGAGCGTAGGCCAGGGCGTCCGCCACCTGGCGCGTGATGCGCAACGCCTCCTCGAGCGGGAGTTGCCGCTCGCGGATCAAGCGATCGCGCAGCGACTCCCCCACGTACGGCATCACGTAATACAGGAGACCGCCGGCCTCCCCGGAGTCGTGCAGTGGCAGGATGTGCGGATGAGAGAGCCCGGCGGCGATGTCGATCTCGCGCAGGAAGCGATCCGTCCCCAGGCTTGAGGCCAGCTCCGGCGTGAGCACCTTGAGGGCGACCGGCCGGCGGTGCTTCAGGTCATCCGCCAGGTACACGGTTGCCATGCCCCCGCGGCCGAGCTCTCGCTCGATTGTATAGCGCTCGGCGAGTGCGTCTTGGAGGCGAGCCGGCTGACTGCCCATACGACGCAACATACGGCGGGGGTGGGCGGGCGGCGAGCCTACGGGATCGAACACGCCACCGGATCACTATCGGCCACCCCGGGAATGCGAACACGATACGTCAGGCCGGTCACCCCCGACCATCGCAACTCCCACCACGCCAGGCCGGCGCGCCGCGACCGCAACCGCAGCTCCAGCGCGGGATCGTCGTCCCAGCCGACCACGCTGCGGGCCGCGTCGTTGACGACGACCTCCACGCGCGGCCGGGCGGCGACGTCACCCGTGGACACGGGCCACTCCCCAGCCCCCCCGAGCTGCAGCCATGCATACAGCGTGTCGGCCGAGCACCAGACCCGCTCGATCCGCGGCGCCGGCGCTCGCCGGGACGACCTGCGTGGGACGATGTGCCGCGCGAGACCGACGACGAGATCGAGCGGCGGCGCCGCGGCCGGTGGCAGACTGTCTCCGGTGGACACCGACGCGGCGAGCCGGGCCAGCGCACGGCCGAACATGGCCGCCTCGCCGGGGCCGTAAAGCGTCGAGCCACCTTCGTAGTACTGCGCGGTGTATTCCTCGGCCGTCGTGACGTACTCCAGGTAGCCGTTGGCGTGACCCAGGATCAACGCCGCACTCACGGGGAGCCCGGCTTTGTGGGCGGCCGCCAACATCTGCTCGCGCATTCGCCTTCCCGCCGTGGTCGTCACCTCCGCCGGTAGCGCGCCGATCACGCGATTCCCCAGGCGCAGCACGGTGAGCTGTGCATAGGACGGCAGCGTCCCGCTCACGAACAGGCGGTTCGGTATGTCGCCGAACCACCCAGACAGGAGTCTGCGCTTGTGTGCCTGGCACCCCGGCGCGTCCGGGTTGGGCGAGCCCTGCTCGAGTCCGATATCGAACACGCCGAACAGCCGCCACCCTTGCATCCGGGTATGGGCGTCGTCCGCGCCGACCAGCGTGCTCATGCCGACGGCGGGCTCGGGGCAGATGCCAAGCGCGCGCGCGCTGTCGCGCAGCGACAGCGTCGCGAATGCACGCCCTAGCTCCAGCCGGTCGGACAAGACCGCCCCGAGCGCATCGAACAACGCCACCGCGCTGTCCCCCACACCCCTCCCGATCAGGGTCATCGCCTCCCGCGCCGCATGCTGGCACGAGGCTAGATGCGTGGTGGTGGGAGGGCGCCACTGCCACAGGGGCCGCGTGAAGGGGCCGTCGAGCGCGGGCAGCGCGGCGAGCACGGGGACGTCGCAGCGGCTCTGGGGCGGCCACGCCGGCGACACGTCGCCTTCGGCCCCATTCGCGAACAGGTACACGGCGCGGGGCACGAAGCCGCTATCGCTCACGCGATTCAAGTCCCGGTCGATGTGCCGCTCCAGCCGCCGCTCGACGAGGCCGTGAATGTCGGCGTCGAGCAGGTCGTTCGATGGCGCGTTGCCCGTGCCGTGCATCGCGAAAATACTGAACGCGCCGGCGGGCCGAAACGCGCCGCTCGCGGGGTCACGTTGATCGACGCGCAGCATGGCGAGCTCCGGATCCACCAAGCGGTACTCCTGCGCCAGGCCGGTGGGCGCGTCGGCGGGCGCGGTGGGCGGGGGAGTATTTCGAAGCATGGCGGGAAGGCTGCGGATGCGCGTCTCACCCCAGACGGCGCGACTCCCCCAGGCCACACGGGCCGGCCGCAGGTCGGCCACTGCGGCGTGAACGGCACGCGCGATGCGGGCCGTGAGCGAATCAACCATCACGGGGTCGAACCCCACGACCGAGCTGCCCTGGTCGTTGTATCCGGCCGCTTCGAAGAAATGCCCGGGACCCGAGTGCGTGTGGGTCACCGCGATCACGAGACGATCCGCCCCGATGCCGTCCGTGCGCGCGGTCAGCTCCGCGACGCGGCGGTGCAGCAGGGCCGAGCTGAGGGGGAGATCGGCGATGACGATGGCCAGGCGGTTACCGCCGCCATCGGCCAGCACGAGCACGCGCGCATACAGTCGCAGCCGATAGCCGCGTGCCTCGGCGCCCTCGGGGCCGTTGCCTGCCAGCCCCACGCCTGGCGGCGGCGTGATGTCTGCGCGGGCAAACCCGGCCTGCAGCACCGACGCCGTTCCGGGTCGCGGCGCCGGGCTGAGCACCCCAGGCACCCGCAGTCGCGTGGGGCCGCACGCCGCCAGCAGGACGGCCGAGGCGCGGAGCAGAACCGCACCGCGGCGCCTCAACGCCGGCTCCGCGCATCGCCGCCGAGCACGACCGTCATCCCCGTCCACAACCACGCGCTGAAGTCCCGATTCCGCCCCATGCCGTCGACCTGCGTGGCATCATCGAGATTGAGCTGCGACCGAGCCCCGGCGGCGAGCGTCGCCCACCCGAAGCCGGGTACGCGCCCCGCGCGCACCTCCGTCCCCACACCGAAGCCGACGTGCGTGATGCCACGGCTGGCGAAGTTAGCGAGCTCTCCTGACCGGGCCGGGTTGGGCCCCTGCCCGACGTTCAGCCCCATGTCTCCCTGCACGAACACGAAGGCGTACGGCGGAAAGGGCCACCCCAGCACGGGGAGATCGAACGACGCGCGGAGGAACGCTCCACGCACCCGCTGAACGTCCCACCATGCCTCGAAGGATGGATTGACGTAGCGGCCGCTCGTCGACAGCGCGGTGTAAATCTCCGTCGTGTTGCAAGCCCGGCCCACGCCGCCGGTGCCTGAGTCGCCCCGGAAAACGTACCGCACGACGCCCGCGTGCAGGCGCGTCGGTCCGACGACGAGCACGGCCCGTCCCCAGAAATCTTCCTCGCCGACGTGCCGATCCCCGGTGCCGGTCTCGGACAGCTCCCCGGCCGACACGTGGTCCAGCTCGTAGTGGAGGACGGCGCCGCCCTCCACCGAGAAGCGCCTGAGCCGGAGTCCTACGGCCAGCGACGGCTGCGCGACGAGTCCGGCCGCGCGGGAGACGCCGTGCCAGACGTACCGCCCACCGGCCGACACGTCGGCGCGGGCGGAGAGTTGAGCCGCGGCGGGCGCCGCCGCCGCCATCAATCCGGAGAGACATGACCAGGCACATCGCACGAGTCGAGACTCCTCCACCGTGGCCCACCACGGCCACTCCCACCGCACCACGCAGCCCGCTAAGTTCTTCTCCCGTATAGCCCGGCCAGGTAGCTCAGTTGGTAGAGCAGCGGACTGAAAATCCGCGTGTCGGCAGTTCGATTCTGCCCCTGGCCACTCTTAGGTCATCGCTGCACAGTTCGTACGCACAGCCTTCCACGTTCGGGTGGCGCCCGGAGTGGCGTCATCCCCTGACGGGCTAGCAGCCG
>Ga0066710_100000423_pt1 | contig 25337 bp, 24 predicted proteins | sample GraSoiAngelo_159_FD_79666 | JGI IMG/M metagenome (GOLD analysis project Ga0066710, IMG submission 79666) | Grasslands soil microbial communities from the Angelo Coastal Reserve, California, USA - 14_1009_16_40cm | ecosystem: Environmental > Terrestrial > Soil > Grasslands | place: USA... | reverse complement strand
TGTTGCGCCGGGGCCGAGCCGGGTCTCGATGCGGAGCTCGGCGCCGGTCGCCCGAGCGATCGCGCCCGCGGTCTGACGTGCGCGCAGCAAGGGGCTCGTGAGCACGAGCGTCGGCGGTGCAGCCTCGCCCGCGAGCCGTTCGGCGAGACTGCGTGCCTGACGCCTGCCCTCAGGCGTCAGCGGTCGCAACTCGTCAGGCTCCCCCGGAGCGGCCTTCGCGTGACGACACAGATAGACCAGCATCGGCTCCAGAATACGGGCCGATCGGTCCCTTGACAGTGGCGGCGCGAGTCTGTCAGCGTGGCATGTCAGTGTGGCATGTCAGCGCGGCGCATCCGAGTTCCCGTACCCGATGACTGCGAGCCCGACCCTGCAGACCACCGCGGGCGCGGGCGACGGGTGAGGCAGTCATGAGTCAAGGGACGCCTGCTGCGCAACTCGACGAAGGCGTCCCTGGTATCTCGCTCCGCGAGGTCTCGAAGCGCTACGGCAGCCAGGATGCCCTGCTGCCGGTGTCGCTCGAGATCCGTGACGGGGAGTTCTTCTGCCTGCTCGGCCCGTCGGGCTGCGGCAAGACGACGACGCTGAACCTGATCGGCGGCTTCGTCGCACCGACGCAGGGCACGATCTGGATCGGCGGCCACCGCGTCGACCGTTTGCCGCCGCACAAGCGGAACGTCAACACGGTGTTCCAGTCGTACGCGTTGTTCCCGCACATGACGGTGGGCGAGAACGTCGCGTTCGGGCTGAAAATGGCCCGGGTCGACAAGGGCGAGTCGAGCCGTCGCGCGCTCGAAGCGCTTCGGCTGGTGGGCCTCGAGGACTTCGGCGCACGGCTCCCGACGCAGCTCTCGGGAGGGCAGCAGCAGCGGGTCGCGGTTGCCAGAGCGCTCGTCCGCCGGCCGACCGTCCTGCTCCTCGACGAGCCTCTCGGTGCGCTCGATCTCAAGCTTCGCAAGCGCCTCCAGGTCGAGCTCTCGCAGATCCATCGCGAGGTGGGGACGACGTTCGTCTACGTGACGCACGACCAGGAAGAGGCGATGGCCATGGCGGATCGCATCGCGATCATGAACGCCGGCCGGATCGAGCAGGTCGGCACGCCGTCGGAGATCTACCGCGTTCCCCGGTCGAGGTTCGTCGCAGACTTCATCGGCGAGTCGAACTTCTTCGACGTCACGCTCGATGCGAGTGCGCCGGGCGTCGCGGTGCTGAAGGACGGCTCGAAGGTGGGATGCCCGAACGGCGGCGTCACGCCTGGCTCGAAGGCGGCAACGCTGATGATTCGTCCGGAGTCGATCCACGTCGTCCTGCCGGAAGCGGCACCGCCCGGATCGCTCCGTGCAACCACAGTTCAAACCTCGTTTCTCGGGAGTTACACTCGGGTCGCGGTGCGCTGCGAGGCGGTGGACGATCCGGTTCTCGTCGCGGTGCACGGAAAGGGCGAGATCGCGGTCGACGCGTTGGATATCGACAAGGAGGTGGCTCTCTGGTGGAGGCCCGATGATGCCGTGTTGATCGAAGGGGCAGGACAATTCGAGGAGGGAACTGGAGAATGAGTGAAGAGCGCGAGCTCACCCGTGCCGAGCTCCTGAAGCTCGGCGGTGCGGGTGCGGCGGGTCTTGGCCTCTACCTGAGCGGGGGCTCGGCCCTTGCTGCCCAGATGCGATCGGCGGCGGCTCGGAGCACCGAGGGAGTCACCCTCAACTGGCTGACGTGGTTCGACCACTACTTCCCGCAGCAGCTGACGGTGACCAAGAAGAAGACGGGGATCGGGTGTCGCACGAAGCTGGCTCCGTCCGACTCGCAGATCTACACCACCATCCGCACAACGGGGTCCCAGTTCGACATCGCAGCGATGGACGCGCTGTGGGTCCCCAAGGCGCACAAGGACGGGCTGACCGAGTCCTTCGACCTCTCGTCGATCCCGGCCTCGAAGCAGCTCTATCCGGACGCCCGCCACATCAGCATCTGGAAAGACGGCTCCAACACGATGGCCTACCCGAACGGGTGGTCGACGATTCAGGTCTACTACAACCCGAAGTTCGTCAAGACCAAGCCGGACTCGTACGACGCCCTGCTCGATCCCAAGTACAAGGGCAAGATCGTGTACGAGAACTCACCCGAGACGATGATGGCGTTCGGCGGGTTGGCGACGGGTGCGAAGCAACCGTACGACCTGACGATTGCCGAGATCGCGCGCGCGAAGGCGTGGCTCAAGAAGTGGAAGCCGAACATCCTCAAGCTCGTCAACCAGAACACCGAGACCGTCACCGCGCTCAAGGACGAGTCGGCCTGGATCGGCCTCGGCAACCTGGGCGTCGAGCTTCGCGTCAAGGCAGCCGGCGGGCCGCCGATCAAGGTGGCCTACCCGAAGGAAGGCCTGCTCGGCTGGTTCGACGGCGAGCAGAAGGTTGCCAGGTCGAAGCACAAGGACGTCTTCGAGCAGTTCATGAACTCGGTCGAGGGCCAGACGGCGTGGATCGCGAAGAACTTCATCGCCAACGGCCGGCCGATGTTCAACGAGAAGGCCTACAAGCTGCTCGTCAACCAGGGCTACAAGCATCGGGCCGACTTGTTCAACTACAGCAAGCCCGAGCTGATCTTCAAGGCGCACCTGCAGGGGCCCTCGAAGAACCCGCAGGCGATCACCGACGCGTTCAACGAGGTGTTCGGCGGCTAGCACCACCGACACCCCGGCGATGTCGATTGCTCACGGCGAAGGGGGCGGCGGTGGAACCGTCGTCTCCCTCGCCGGCAGGTACGGCGGTCTCGTCCCCGCCGCCGTCCTCTTCGGGTTGTTCTTCTTCATCCCGTTCGGGCTGATCGTCTGCTTCAGCTTCTGGCAGGACTTCGACTACAAGGTCATCCACCACTGGACGGTGGAGAACTACCGCTACGTCTTTCATCAATCGGCCTACATCCGGACGATGTGGGCGACGCTCTGGATGGCGGTGGCCGCGACCGGCATCACGCTCGGCCTCGCGTTTCCGTTCGCTTACTGGCTCTCACGCTACGTGCGCGCGGGCCTCCAGAAGCCGCTGCTCGTGCTCGTGATCGTCCCGTTCTGGACGAGTTACCTGCTTCGCATGTACTCGTGGCTGACGATCCTCGGCTCGAAGGGCGTGGTCAACACCGCACTGGAGTGGCTCGGCATCACGCACCGCCCGCTGTCGCTCCTCTACGACCGCCCGGCGGTGATCGTGGTCCTCGTCTACCTCTACTTCCCGTTTGCGGTGCTCACGCTCTACTCGTCGATCGATCGGTTCGACTGGGATCAGCTGCGCGCCGCCATGGACCTCGGCGCAGCTCCTCTGCGCGCCCTTCGCAAGATCCTGATCCCGCAGATCCGTCCGGGGATCATCACGGCGATCATCTTCGTCTTCATCCCGATCCTCGGCGAGTACCTCGCGCCGCAGATCGTCGGCGGCACGAAGGGCATCATGATCGGGAACCTGATCGACAACTTCTTCGCGGGGGCCGAGTACGCCCGCGGCTCCTCGGTGGCGCTCGTCGTCGCGCTCTTCATCGTTCTCCTGCTGGTGCTGTTCCGGAAGTCGCTGGCCTCGAAGGAGGCGTATGGCGCGTGATCCCGGAGTCCTGACCACCCGCGGCCGCGTCACGCGAGGCGGGCTCGTCGGCTACGCAGGGCTCGTCTACGTGTTCCTGTTCGCGCCCATCGTGCTGCTCGTCCTGTTCAGCTTCAACGCGAACCAGGTCGGGACGTTCCCGATCACGGGCTGGACGACCCAGTGGTACTCGCAGGTCTTTAGCGACCCGGACATCCAGGACGCGCTTCGCAAGACGCTCGAGGTCGGCGGCGAGGTGACGCTGATCAGCGTCGTCGTCGGCACCGCGGCCGCATTTCCGCTCGTCCGCTCCAATCTGCCGGTCCCGGCCGTCTTTCGCGTCGCACTGACGCTGCCCATCATGATCCCCGGAATCCTGATCGGCATCAGCCTGCTGATCCTGTTCACGCAGGTCTTCCACTTCCAGCTCTCGCCGCAGACGGCGGTGATCGGGCAGAGCCTCTACACCACGCCGTTCGTCGTCCTCCTCGTGGCCGCGCGCCTCGAGGGCTTCGACCGCTCGCTCGAACGCGCGGCCAGCGACCTGGGGGCGAACACGTTCAACCGCCTGCGCTACGTCGTGCTGCCGCTCATCTCCCCGGCGATCTTCGCCGGAGCGCTCTTCGCGTTCACGCTCTCGTTCGACGAGTTCGTGATCACCTACTTCATCATCGGCGGCTACAACACGCTGCCGATCTACATCTTCACGCAGATCAAGTACGGCATCACGCCCGAGGTGAATGCGCTCGCGTCGCTGCTCCTGATCTCGTCGATCGTCCTCATGGGCACGGCCTTCACGCTGCCGCAGGTTCTGCGCGGCGTCCGGCGGCTCGTCCGGCGCCGGATCGCCGAGCGCCAGATCGTCGACCCCGTCGGCGAAGCGACGGTCTAGCGGCTACGTCATCCCGGGCTGGCCTGACGTCGTCCCGACGATCGTCTGGTCGAAGTCGACGATGCTGCCGGTCATCAGCCCGGACTCGTCCGAGGCGAGGAAGGCGATCGCGCGGGCAGCCTCCTCCGGCTCGATCAAGCGGCCGAACGGCTGTTTGGCCGCCGCCTCTTCGAGCCAGTTGTCGGCCACGTCGTGCCAGCGCTTCTGCGTTACGTGCTCGCCGGGAGTGTTCGACCAGCCGAGGTTGAGGCCGTTGACGCGGATCCGGTCGTGAAGCAGGGCGTTCGCGGCGTTGCGCGTGAGCGTGACGAGTGCTCCCTTCGACGCCGCGTACGCCGTGAGGTACGGGGCACCACCGTAGCTGGTGACGCTGATCACGTTCACGATCGAGCCCTCGATGCCGCGGGCGCGCATCACCCGGACGGCACGCTGCAGGAGGAAGAACGGCGCACGCACGTTGACGGCGAACATCCGGTCCCACACCTCCGGTGTCGTGTCGTCGACCCCGCCACGGTCGGTCGAGGCCGCGCAGCCGACGAGCACGTCCAGGCGATCGAACGCCCGCTCCGCCTCGTCGACGACGCGAAAGCAGTCGTCGATGCCGGCGATATCCGCCGGAACGAAGATCGTCCGGCACCCGTGCGCCTCGAGCTCCTCGGCTGCCTGCCGTCCGCGTTTCTCCGTGCGCCCGCAGATCACCAGGCCGGCGGCGCCGCGGGCGGCCATCAGGCGCGCGGTGGCGAGACCGATCCCCTGCGTGCCACCGGTCACGATTGCGACCTTGCCTTCGAATTGGTCCGCCACGGCGCTAGCGTAATGACGTGAGCGTCGAGTACGAGCGGATGACTCCCCCCGAGATCGTGGCAGCCCGTGAGCGGCGCCCGCTCGCCTTCGTCCCTCTCGGGCCGATCGAGTGGCACGGCCCGCATCTGCCGCTCGGCACCGACGCGATCCACGCCGGTCACATCGCGCGACAGCTCGCGCGTGACCTGGGCGGCGTCGTGCTCCCCACCTTCTTCATCGGCACCGAAACCGTGCGCTTGCCGGGGACCGGCCCGGAGGAGCTCGGCGTGCTCGGGCTCGACGACGACGTCCGGGTGGTCGGGATGGACCTGCCGGCGAACCCGGTACGGAGCCTGTACGTCGAGGAAGGGGCGTTCGCCGTCGCCGTTCGCGAGATCGTCCGCGGGCTCAAGGACGATGCCTGGCGGCTGATCGTCCTCGTCAACGGCCACGGTGCGGTCAACCACATCCGCACGCTCGAGCGGATCGCCCGCGAGGAAACCCGTCTACCGGACGTGCGCGTGCTCAGCCTGATGGCCTGGACTCCGCCCGCTCCGCCGAGCCAGGGCCCGGGTCACGCCGACCGGGAGGAGGCGGCGGTGATGCTGGCGATCGCCGGTGACCTGGTTCGGCTCGACCAGCTGCCGCCGCTCGACACGCCTCTCCGCTATGCGGACTACGGGATCGTGGACAGCGCGGCCTTCGACGGGTTCCCGAGTGCAGGCTTCCTCCTGCCGCGAGAGGCCGACCCCCGTCTGGCCACCGAGGAGGAGGGGGAGGAGATCCTGGCGCAGGAGCTGGCGGCGGCACGCGAAGCCGTGACGCGCGAATTAGTTTCGCTCGGCCTCTAGGGGGTCGCCGAGCGAAACAGCGCCTCCATGACCCGCGCCTGCGCGACCGCATCGGCCCGCCCGAGCAGGGGATCTGCGTTGCCGCGCACGGCGTCGCTCAGGTTCTCGAGCTCGAGCCGGTACGAGTCGACGGCCTCGACGGCGATCATCTCGGTCGTTTCGTCGCGCCGGAGCTCGATTGCAGGCTCGAGGCCGTGCCACGGGTCGTGGACGACGATGTGCCCACGGTCGCCGATCAGCTCGAGCTCCTCGCGCACCGGGACGTCGAGCCCGGCGTCGAATTGTGCGAGGACGCCGTCTGCGGTCCACATCGTGGCGACGAAGCGGACGTCGACTCCTGCGTCGGTGAGAACCGACGCCCCGTACACCTTGGTCGGCTCGCCGGCGAGGTAGCGCGCCGCATTGACGCAGTAGCAGCCGACGTCGAGCAGGGAGCCGCCGTCGGGCTCCGTGAGCAGTCGCATGTCAGCCGGGTCGTCGACGGCGGGGAAGCTGAACGCCGAACGGATGAGACGAAGCGTTCCAACGGCTCCTTCGTCCACGAGCTCCTTCAGACGCACCGTCTGCGGATGGTGCCTCCACATGAAGGCCTCCATCAGGATCAGACCGTTTCGCTCCGCGACGTCGAAGGCGCGTTCCGCCTCGGACGCATCGGCCGTCAATGGCTTCTCGCAGAGGACATGCTTCCCGGCCTCGAGCGCGCGTACCGACCACTCGACGTGCGGCCCGTTCGGCACCGAGATGTAGACGGCTTCGACGTCGGGGTCGGCGAGCAGGGCGTCGTAGCTTCCGTAGCTGCGCTCGAACCCCCGCTCGCGGGCGTACGCCTCCGCTCGCGCAGCGTCCCTGCTCGCGACCGCGAGCATCTGGACGCGCTCGGACTTCGCGGCGGCGGCGAGCACGACGTCGTTGATGCGGGCGGTCGAGAGCACGCCCCATCTGGTCGCGTCAGCGGTCACAGACGAGAGCCTTGTCCGGCGAGAGCCAGAACGGCGGGAAGTAGGCGGTGATGCACGAGAGCGGGAGAATCTCGTCGGCGATCTCGATTCCCAGAGTGTCTGTCATGATCCGCCGTCGGGCGTCGATCCGCGCGCTCACGGCAGGATGACGCTCGGACAGCTCGGCGCGCAGCGCCAGGTCGGCAATCGCGACCGCGTCCTCGCAGTTCGCGACCCAGCCGGCGCTCCAGCTGTCGGGGATGATGTCGCACTGGAACACCATTCCGGACACCACGGGCTCAGCGGACCCCGGTCTCACCGGTGAGTGCAGCCACTCGTCGAGGTGGGTCAGATGGCCGGGGTTGAGCGCGGGGCCGAAGCCGTGCCCGGCGAGTGTGTCCCGGATCGTCTCGTCGATCGCCCCGCCCGTCCGACCGAGCTCGACCGTCTCGTGCCAGGTCGCGATCGCGCGCCAGTAGGGGATGGCCAGCCGCTCGAGGTACTCCTCGGCCCGGCTTCCCGGCACGACGTCGCCGTCCACCACGAGCCCGGCTCGGCAGCAGAGGCCGCCCCAGAAGCCGATCGCAGTCGTCGCCGCATCGCCGACCTCGACCGGTCGCGCCGATGGGCTGCGCAGCCCGACCGCGACCTCGGGCCCGGAGGAGAACATGACGTGTGCCGAGAGCGGCTCGCCTTCGTAGCTCATCGCACCGGCGGCCTCCTGCGCCGTCATGCCCGGTGCTGTTGCGGCGACGACGCGGGCGACCGCGCGCGAGCTTCTCGAGGCTGCCCATTCGAACGCAGCGATCTGATCCGCGCTCGAGCGCGCGCGCATGCCGTCCACCGGGCTGGTCACGACGGGTGTGGCGTCGGAGACTGCGCCGTCGGCACCCACTAGGTGACGGACGGTGTCGACCACGAACGCAGGCGCCGCGATCGCCGGAACGTCGGCCTCCCACTCGCTCGGCTCGAGCGCCTTCCAGCCGACCATGCCGATGCTCGTGCCGCGGGTCACGCCCGCGGCGCGGAGCGCGTCGGCCAGGCTTGGCCCGCCACGACGATCCTGGCCCATCAGCGACAGCGACGGGCAGAGGACGACGTCGACGTCGGCGGTGACCAGCGACGCGTACGACACCCCCTCGTTGCCGACCAGCAGCACCGGCTTCCCGCCTCCGACGACGAGGAGCGCCTCTTCGAAGCGGGGGTCGAAGCCGCAGAAGAACGCGAGGTTGGCAAAGTGCTCGCGGTCGCCGTAGACGGCGACCCGCTCGGCGTCCACGCGCGAGCCGAGCTCGGCGATGCGGCGGTCGTATTCCTCGGCCGCGATGTCCGGCCTGGCGTCCGGGACGTCGAGCGGAGGCAGACCGACGTCTGCGAGCACGATCGATGTCGACACCGTCACGCGGCCCGGTCGGAGGCCAGGAACATGCGCGTCAGCACGTCGATGTCGAGACGCGCCTGCTCGGGCGGCGTCCGGCACGGCGTGCCGGACGCGATGCAGTCGTGGAAGTGCTCGAGCTCGCGCGAGAACGACTCGGCATGCGAGGTGAGCGTGCGGACCGCGTTCGTCCTGCCATCTGCCTCGCTGTGCCGGTAGATCGTCGGGTAGTTCCGGAGCCAGGGCGATGGGAACGTCAGCGTGCGCACCGAGTCGGCAAAGAAGAACGAGATCGTCTCGTGGTACTCGAACGTGTCGTGGAGCCCGATCCAGGCGCCGTCACACCGCGCACCGTTTGCGAGCCTGAGCGAGCCGGCGACAGCGCGTCCCTCGTTCCACCAGTCGCCCGACACGACCTCGGCGGGCAAGGGCTCGCCCATGCGCTCGAGCATGCCGTGGACGACGTTGAGATCGTGCAGGAGACTGCCGAGGAAGCTGTCCGAGAAGGCCTTCACGACCTGCGGGTGTCTCGATCCGACTGCCGTCTCGACCTGGATCGCCTCCGCCTCCGTCGCCGCGGTGATCACGTCCTGCGGCACGTCGGTGCTGCGAACGATGTCGTCCGGCTCGAAGAAGGGAACGAACTCGGGGTCGTTGACGACGACGCTGACGTAGCGGAGATCGGCGGCGGAGTCTGGCAGCTCGGCGAGCATGTGCTCGACCCCGGGGTCGAAGCGCTTCATCGTGCCCACCTGGACGACGCGCGATGCCCGGTCTCGTGCAGACACGATCGCGTCCGCATCGGCCAACGTGATGCACATGGGCTTCTCGACGAAGACGTGGAGGCCCGCGTCGAGCGCCGCCAGCACGACTTCGGCGTGCGTACTAGCGGGTGATGCGATCAGCACCGCGTCGAGGCCCACGGCCTCGAGCAGCGCGCGGTAGTCGGGGTACAGCCCGCTGATGCCGTAGCGCGCACCGAGCGCCGACCGCACCGTCTCGCTCGGCTCGGCGAGGCCAGCGAGCTGAAAGCGGCCGGGGCGGGCCGCGAGATTCGGGATGTGCATCGCCTGGGCGACGAGGCCGCCCCCGACGACGCCGATGCGGACCCTCACGCGATCACCGCACGGGTGACCTTCTTGAACGCGTGCGAGATCTCCTCGATGTCCTTCTCGTCGCAGAGCGGCGATACGTCGACGTGGATCGTGCGTTCCAGCAGGTCGAGCGTCCGCGGGCAGTCGGGCGGCGGGCGGCCGTCCGCCGCGATCGCGTCGAGGACCGGCTTCCAGAACGGGTAGACGTGAAGGTCGACTACGTCGGGGTCGTAGATCCGCTGGGCGGTGACGCCCTCGGCGCGGAGCGCGGCGACGGCCTCGGCGGCCTGCGCGCTCGTGGGAGCGAACGCGATCAGGCACACACTCGCATCGCCGCCGTCGTCGTTCGGGCGGCGCAACGTCAGACCGGGCAGCGCGCCGACGCGCTCGGAGAGCTCGGCATGGTTCTCGCGCATCCGCGCGAGGAGGCCGTCGAGCCTCGCCAGCTGAACGCGTGCGATTGCTCCCTGGAGCTCCGACGCGCGGAAGTTCCAGCCGGCGAAGCGGGGGAGGCCGATGCCGGCCCGCACCGATCCCGCGCAGTCGTGCACGTCGACGGCGAGCTCGTAGAGGTCGTCGCGGTCGGTGACCATGACGCCGCCCTCGCCCGTCGTGATGATCTTGTTGAACTGGAGGCTGAAGGCACCCGCGTCGCCGAAGGTCCCGAGGCGGCGTTCACGGAAGCTCGCGCCGGCCGCCTGGCAGACGTCCTCGACGACGGCGAGACGGTGCTCGGCTGCGATCGCGCAGAGCGCCGCCATATCTGCCGGGGCGCCGCGCATGTGCACCGGCAGCAGCGCGCGGGTGTGCGGCGTCAGCTTCTGGACGACGTCGGCAGGGTCGAGTGTGAGCGAGTCGTCCACCTCGGCCAGTACCGGCATGGCGCCGGCGGCCAGAACGGCGTTCGCGGTTGCGTTCCAGGTGTACGCGGGGATGATCACCTCGTCGCCGGGCCCGACACCCGCTCCGATGAGCCCGCAGATCAGGGCCGCCGATCCCGCGTTCACGCAGAGTGCGCGGCGAGCTCCCACGTGTGCCGCGAACTCCCGCTCGAAGTCGTCGACCTCGTGCGGCGTCTCGCCGACGCCGTAGTAGCGAAAGAGGTTCTTGGAAGTGATCACGCGCGTCGCCGCCTCGAGCTCCTCGGCGCCGATCTCCATCCCGCCGGGGTACATGGGGTGCTCGGGCCGGGTTCTCGCTCGAGGGCCGCCGTCACGGGCGAGCCGCAGGTCGAGGTGTGTCTCCGTCACGGCTCCATTCTCGTCTTCCCGGGCGCCTCGCGCTCGGCGAGCAGCGCGAGCACGTAGTCGAGGCTGCGTCGCACGTCTTCGGCGGGACCTTCGCCCGGTTCGACGTCCAGCGACGCGACGGAGGTGTCTTGCTCGAGCACGTACCAGCCGGGGTAGCCGGCCGACTCGAGCGCTTCCACGGTCGCGCTGATCGGCGCATCTCCCTCGCCGAGCGCCCGGAACACGCCTGCCTTCACAGCCGGCACGAGGTCGAGCTCACCGGAGCGGAGCTGGGCGCCGAGCGCAGCATCGATGTCCTTGAGATGCACGTGTGCGATCCGCGACGGGGCGTCGCGTGCGAGCTCCGCCGGGTCGGTCTCGCCGAGGGCGAGGTGCCCGGTGTCGAGGCAGAAACGCGCCTCGCTGTCCTCGAGCACCCGCAGGACGTCGTCGCGCCGCTCGACGAGCGTGCCCCAGTGCGGGTGCACGACGTGCGTCAGACCGCGTTCAGCGGCGATCTCGTCGACGCGTGCAAGCCCATCGAAGACGCGGTGCCACTCGTCACGTGACAGCGTGCGCCGCGGTGACCACTCCAGGTCGACGACGACCGCCGACACGAGGTGCGACGCGCCCGCGGCACGGAAGTGCTCGGCGACCCGCGTCGCCGAGGCGATGGCGTCGGCGCGAGCGCGCCTCTCGTGGAGGACGAGCGGGAGGAATCCTCCGATCAGCCGGAGCTCGTACTGCTCCAGAAGGCTCCGGATCTCGTCCGCGGTCGTGCCGAGGTAGCCGTCCGGACCGGCCTCGGTCGCGTCGAATCCGAGCTCGCGCATCTCCGGGAGCACGCGCTCAGGCGGCAGCTGGACGCCCCAGCCGGGCACCTCGCAGAGCCCCCACGAGGTCGGCGCGGTGGCGACGCGGTCCACGCACGGACTCTACGCGTGCTGGGTCAGACCTTCGGGTCTGACCCAGCTCTTGAAGGGCTGGGTCTGGCCGGAAGGCCAGACCCCCGTCAGCCAAGCAACGTCTGTTCGAGCAGGAAGACGTTGAGCACGACGATGATCGTCGCCACGACCGCCGCCGCCATCGTGGTCGAGCGACGGTTGACGAGCACGCCCATGAGGCTGCGGTTGGCGCAGAAGATGACGAGTGGGATCAGCGCGAACGGGATGCCGAACGACAGGACGACCTGGCTGAAGACGAGGGAGCGCGACGGGTTGACCCCGATGGCGAGCACCACCAGCGCGGGCGCCATCGTCACCGCGCGCCGCACGAAAATCGGGATCTGGCGCCTGATGAAGCCCTGCATCACGACCTGCCCCGACAGGGTGCCGACGCTCGACGAGGAGAGGCCCGACGCGAGCAGCCCGATGCCGAACAGCACGTTCGCGTGGCTGCCGAGGTGGACTCCCAGCCCGTTGTAGACGTCCTTCAGGTCGTCGCCGACATTGAGCAGGCCGCGTGTGTGGAACACCGCCGACGCGGTGATCAGCATCGCGGCGTTGATGGCGCCGGCGAGGCCCATCGCGACCATGACGTCGATGAGCTCGAAGCGGAAGATGCGGCGCTTGGCCTCGTCGGAGGCCCCGACGAGCCGGTGCTGCGTCAGCGCCGAGTGGAGGTAGATCACGTGCGGCATCACGGTCGCCCCGAGGATGCCGACGGCGAGGAGCACGCTCTCACGTCCCGAGAACGAAGGACCGAGCCCGCCGAAGACGTTCGCGACCTTCGGCTTCGCCAGGAAGACCTGTGTCGCGAACGACAGCACGATCAGGCCGACGAGACCCGCGATCACCGCCTCGAGCCTGCGGAAGCCGCGTGTCTGGAGAGCGAGGATGCCGAAGGCGATGATTCCGGTGATGACGCCGGCGAGGAAGAGCGGGATGCCGAAGAGCAGGTTGAGGCCGAGTGCCGCGCCGAGGAACTCCGCCAGGTCGGTTGCCATGGCGATCACCTCGGCCTGGATCCAGAGGCCCACCGATACCCGGCGCGGGAAACGCGTGCGGCACACCTCGGGCAGGTTCATCCCGGTCGCGATCCCGAGCTTGGCGCTCATCGACTGGATGAGCATCGCCATCAGGTTGGCCGCGACGATGACCCAGAGCAGGAGGTAGCCGAACTTGGCGCCGCCGGCCATGTTCGTGGCGAAGTTGCCCGGGTCGACGTAGGCCACGCAGGCGATGAACGCCGGCCCGAGAAACGGCCAGACGCCGCGGATGCCGCGCCGCTCGCCCGCGAGGGACTCGGATGCGGCGCGGAACACACGCGCCTCGCCCGGCAGGACGTCTTCGGGCTCGACGAGGGGCGGCGCAGCCGTCAACCGCTCGTGCTCGATCGTCGCCTCTCCCACAAAATTTAGATTAGCCTAAACCTGTCTCTTCGAGCCACTCCACGGCCCGGATGTCATCGAGCTCGACTCCGAGCCCATGCCAGAAGCGGCCGCCGTCGCGGGAGAGGAAGAGCCGGCTCTCGCCCGCGAAGAGGATCACGTCCGGATGCTCGGGCGAGATGGCAACGCCGCGCCCGGTGGGCAGACCGCTCCCGATCTCGTGCCAGGTCGAGCCGGCGTCCCTCGACACCACCAGGGGTGGGCGCCGGGCGACGACGGCGACGATCAGCGGACCGCTCTGATCTGCGGCGACGACGAGCGGGAGACCGGTGGAGACGTCCGGTGGCTCGACCGTGCCGGTCGCGTCGAGCTCGACGACCTCTTCGTCCTCGAGGTCGACGATCGCGACGCCGGCGGCGATCTCGACCGCGGCCCTCACGACGCCGCGCGCTTCCGCTCTTCGAGTATCTCGGCGACCAGCCGGCTTGCGCTCAGCGCCGCGGTCAGCGCGTCGTGGCCGTCCGCGCGCGACGTCGCGTACGCGACCATGAAGACGTCGCCGGCTCCGGTCGTCTGGACGCCGAGGACGGGCCAGGCCGCCGGCACGAACGTGTCCGTGCCGTTCGCGAACAGGACGGCACCGTGGGAGCCGAGGGTGAGCAGCACCTCGGGGACACCGAGCGCAGCTGCACTCGCCCTGTCGAATGGTCCCCGCGCGACGATCCGCGCTTCTTCCTCGGAAAGCTTGAGCGTCGTGACGCTCGTGAGAACGGCAGGGTCGAAGTCCGCGTCGGTGGTGAGCGGGCCGATCTCCGGCGAGCGCACGAGACCCTGCCCGTCGAGCGTCAGCCGCCGCCCGTTCGCGAGCGCGGCCAGTGTCTCGGCGGGGAAGTCGCTCCGCAGCAGCGGAGCCACGTGCAGCCAGAGAATGCCCGGGGCCAGCGCGCCGGCGTCCGTCGGGCGCCAGCTCTCGCCGATCGCCGTCACACCCATGGCGCGCTCCTCGCCTTCGTAGTCGAGCGAGAAGCCGCTCGTCGTCTCCGCCGGCAGCAACGTCACCGGCGCAGCTAGCGCGCGGAGCGCCGGTTCGAAGAGGTCTCCGTCGCGCTCGGCGAAGCGGGTCAGGATCTGCCCTTCTTCTGCGAGACGCTCGAACGCTTCGGCGGCGAAGAAGGGGCAGCCGCCCGGGCTGGGCGCGCCGTGGTTCACCACGTCGCGGGCCAGGTTCCCGACGACCGCGACCCGAGCCATCAACCGATCTCGCTGACCGGTACCGGCCGGCCCTCGTCCAGCGAGCGCCGGGCGGCCAGCCCGATCACGAGCGGCGCCCGCCCGTCGGCGCCTCCGACGGCGGCCGGTAGCCGGTGGTTGACCGCGGTCACGAACGCGTCCCACTGCGCGAGGTAGCTCGGGACGTAGCGTTCCAGGAAGAAGTACGGCAGCGTCGCGGCGCGAGTGCCGTCGACGGTGCGAACGAGCCCCGTGTGCGAGAGCGGGTTCTCGGACGCGGCCATGCCGAGCGAGCCGAAGGCCTCCACGCGCTGGTCGTACCCGTAGACGGCCTGGCGGCTGTTGTCGATCACGGTGAGTGCGCCGCTCTCGTGCACGAGCGTCACGACCGCGGTGTCGATGTCGCCCAGCTCCTCGAGCTCCGGCGTGATCCGCACGGCCCCGCGGGCGAAGACCTCGACGACCTCGCTACCGGTGACGTATCGCGCCATGTCGAAGTCGTGGATCGTCATGTCCAGGAAGAGCCCGCCCGAGGTTCGCGCGTACTCGAGCGGCGGCGGCGCCGGATCTCTGCTCGAGATGCGCACGATCTGGACGTCGCCGATCGAGCCGGAGGCGACGGCCTCGCGCACGGACTGGTGGGCCGGGTCGAACCGCCGGTTGAATCCGACCTGGAACAGCACGCCTGCGCGGCTGACGGCTGCGAGCGCGCGGTCGACCTCGGCGAGATCGAGTGAGACCGGCTTCTCGCAGAAAATCGCCTTGCCGGTCGCCGCGGCAGCGACGATCGCGTCGACGTGCGTGTCGGTGTTGGTGCAGATCGCGATCGCGTCGACCTCGGAGGAGCCGAGCAACTCGGCAGCGCCGGCTGCGGCCGGAACGCCCAGACGCGCCGCGGTCTCCTGTGCCCTCTCCGAAGACGCGTCGTAGACAGCCGTCAGCGACGCGCCCGGAACGCGCCGGGAGAGCAGGTCCGCGTGCATCCTTCCGATTCGCCCCGTGCCGAGGACGCCGACGCGGACGGGCGCCGCGTCGGAGCTCACCAGCCGACCCGTTGGCGTCGCTTGCCTTCGAGCACGCGCTCGTGGGCAGCCGCGATCTCGTCACGGTCGGACACCTCCGCCACTCCTATCTCCCAGAAGGCGCCGCCGGGCGTCCAGCGGTTCGGCGCCGTGTCGATCGCGATCACGGTCGTCCGGTCGTTCGAGCGTGCACGCTCGAAGGCGTCATCGAGCTCCGCAATCGTGCTCACCGCCTCGCTCCTGCACCCAAGTGCGCGGGCGTGCGCGGCCCAGTCGACCCGGATCCGGTCGTCGCCGTTCGTTCCGAACATGTTGTTGAACGATCGGCCGCCCGAGCCCGTCTGCAGGCGGTCGATCACGGCGAATCCCCCGTTGTCGCAGACGATCACGATCAGCTTGTGACCGGTGACGACCGTGCTGTAGAGCTCGGAGTTGAGCATCAGGTACGAGCCGTCGCCGACGAAGGTCACGACGTCTCCGTCGGGCCGCGCCATCTTCGCCCCCCACGCGCCGGCGATCTCGTAGCCCATGCACGAGTAGCCGTACTCGCAGTCGAACGTCCCGACGCCCTTGGAGAGCCAGTTGACGTTCATCTCGCCCGGGAGCCCGCCCGCGGCGGTCAGCGCATAGTCGGAGCCGGTAGCCCGACGGTTGACCGCGCCGACGACCTGGGCGTAGGTCGGAACGTCGTCGTCCGGGGAGGTCGTCTCGGCGACGAAGGCCTTGAACGCAGCCGCCTCTTCCTTCGCCTTCGCCGTCCAGTCCGCATCCGTTCGCCAGCCTGTGAGCTGCGTCCCGAGCTCCGCGAGGCCAGTTAGCGCATCCGCGACGAGCGGATGCGCCAGGTGCTTGGTCGCGTCGAACCGCGCAGCGTTGAGGCCGATCAACGCGAGCGCGTCGTTGCCGAACACCGTCCACGAGCCGGTCGTGAAGTCCTGCAGCCTCGTGCCCACGCAGAGCACCACGTCGGCCTCGGCCGCGAGGCGGTTCGCCTGGTCGCAGCCCGTGACGCCGATGGGGCCGACGTAGCACGGATGGTCGGCCGCGAGACTCGCCTTTCCGGCGACCGTCTCGACGACCGGCAGGTCGTGCGTCTCGACGAAGTGGCGGAGCTCCTCCTCGGCGAGTGAGTAGTGGACGCCGCCGCCGGCGACGACGAGCGGACGCTCGGCGGCGCGCAGCGCCGCGGCTGCAGCGGCCAGCTCGCGGGTATCCGGCCGCTGTCGGCGCAGCTCGTGCACACGGGGCTCGAACAGGCGCTCGGGGTAGTCGTACGCCTCGGCCTGCACGTCCTGTGGCAGCCCGATGAAGGCGGGGCCGCAATCGGCCGGGTCGAGCATCGTCTCGACGGCGAGCGGGAGCGACTGTGCGACCTGGGCGGGATGCGTGATGCGGTCCCAGTAGCGGGTGACCGCGCGGAAGGCGTCGTTGACGGTCGTCGACGGCGAGCCGTAGTGCTCCACCTGCTGCAGCACCGGATCGGGGATGCGGCTCTGGAAGGTGTCTCCGGAAAGGAGCAGGACCGGCAGCCGGTTTGCCATCGCGACTCCGGCGGCCGTGACCATGTTCGTCGCTCCCGGGCCGACCGACGACGTCGCAACCATGATCTGGCGTCGCCGCATGGCCTTGGCGTATCCGATGGCCGCGAGCGCCATTCCCTGCTCGTTCTGGCCGCGAATCGTCGGCAGCTCGTCCCGTACCTCGTCGAGGGCGAACCCGAGGCCCGTGACGTTGCCGTGGCCGAAGATGGCGAACACGCCCGGGAACAGCGGTACCTCGCTGCCGTCGACGACGGTGCGCTGGGCGATCAGGAAGCGCAGAAGAGCCTGAGCCGTGGTCAATCTCACTGTCTTCATCGAAGTGCCTCCAGGGCGATGGGGACGACGTCCTCCCAGGCGGCCGACTCCCACGAGCGGATCAGCGCTGCCTGCACGGCGACGTAGTCGAGCGCAGCGTCGAAGCTCGGCTCGTGGGGCTCGCCGCGGGCGACGGCGTTCAGGAACTCGTAGTCCTCGATCGTGATGACGTCCTCGAATCCGATGCCGTTCGCGCTCCCGGGGACGAAGTTGCCGTGGTACGGGAAACGGTCGCCCCCGAGAACCGTGGTGTAGCCGGTGTGCGGCTCGTCGGCCGCGAGGTAGAGCTCGAGCTCGTTCAGCCGCTCGAGGTTCCACGACAGGGCACCTCTCGTGCCGTAGACGTCGAAGGCCATCTGGCTCTCCGGCCCGACCAGCGAGCGCGAGGTCTCGAAGGTGCCCTGGGCGCCGTTCGCGAAGACGGCGATGAAGGCCGAATAGTCCTCGTTCGTCACCGGGCCCGTCGGGTCTCCAGGTCGGCCCCGTCCGTAGTGCGAAGCGCCGGGCTGTGGAATCGGCCGCTCCGTGATCGTCGTGGCGCGCGTGCCGACGAGGCGTGCGATCGGGCCGATCAGCATGTGCGCCAGGTCGACGGCGTGGCTGAGCAGATCCGAGGAGACGCCGTACCCGCCCTCCTCCTGCTCGAACCGCCAGCTGAGGACGCCGAGCGGGTCGCTGCCGTACATCGAGAAGAACCGGCCGCGATAGTTCGTGATGTCGCCGAGGCGTCCCTCCTCGATCAGCTGGGTGGCGTACCGAACGAGCGGTGCAAAGCGGTAGTTGTAGCCCACCGCGGTGATCACTCCGGCTGCCCTGGCTGCCGCGGCAGCACGCGCCGTCTGCTCGGGCGTCCCTCCGACCGGCTTCTCGCAGAAGACGTGCTTCCCGGCCGCGCAGGCGGCCTCGACGATCTCGACGTGGAGCATGTTCGGCGCGGTGACGAAGACGACGTCGACCGCCGGGTGCTCGCAGACGACGCGCCAGTCCTCCGCCGCCTCTGAGAATCCGAACGCCGCGACCGCCTCGTCGCGCCGCGAGGGCACGGTGTCGCTGCAGACGACGAGATCGGGCTCTCCTGCACGGTCCGGGAAGAGCATCGGGATCCGCCGGTACGAGCGGCTGTGCGCCTGGCCCATCCAGCCGAAGCCGACGACGCCGATCCCGACCCGCGGTCTCACGCGGCCGGTCCTGCCGCCGTCGTCATCGGACATCTCGGGTCGGTCGGCTGGTCCTGCCACGTCGCGCGGATCCAGCCGTACGCCGGATCGTCGACGATCGCCATCGTCCGCTCCGGGTTCGGTCCGGCCATCACGTTGAGGTAGTAGAGCGGATAGCCGGGGGCCGCGACGGACGGCCCGTGATATCCACGCGGGACGAGGAACGCGTCCCCGTCACGGACGACCACGGTCTCGTCGATCGACGCGTCGGCGGTGTACGTGCGATGCAGCGCGAACCCCTCGTCGCTCGTGTCGGTCGAGCCCGAGCGGCCGATCCGGAAGTAGTAGATCTCCTCGTTGTTCGCGAGCGAATCGGGCGTGTCGTCGTGCTTGTGCGGCGGGTACGACGACCAGTTTCCCTCGGGTGTCAGCACTTCGCAGCAGATCAGCCCGTCGACCGCGTCGAACGCTCCTGGCGCGAGGAAGTTGGTGACCTGGCGTGTCGCCTGGCCGGCTCCGCGGATCTCGACCGGCACGTCTCCTGCGGGCACGTACGCGGGCTCGAAGCGGCGTTCGGCGCGCGCCGACGCCAACGCCACCTGCGCGCCGCCTTCGCTCGAGAGGCGCGCCGTCGTCTCGATCGGCAGGTAGGCCCAGTCGGTGACGCGTGCGAAGACGCTGTCGCGCCCTGCGAGGGCGTACTGCCGAGCGTCGACGTCGACCGTCACCGATCCGGCGAGCGGAAGCACGGCCACCTCTGTTTCGCCGGTTGCGATCGCGTACTCCTCATCCGGTCGGAGCTCGACCGCCCGCAGGCCGCAGTACGTCCAACCCGCGATCTCGGGCGTGATCACGAGAGAGCTTTCGCCGTCGGCCGCGGATCCGCGAGGGATCAGAAGTGAGCTCACGGCCTCATGCGCGCGCACCGCTCGTCTCCACCAGTTCGCGCACCTCGGGCAGCGTCGGCATCGCGTCGGCGCACAGGAGCCGCGAGGCGACGATCGCGCCGGCCGCGTTGGCGAACCTGACCGCGTCCGCCGGGCTCGCGCCCTGGAGGAGCTCGTGGCAGAGCGCGCCGCCGAAGGCGTCACCGGCGCCCAGCCCGCAGACGACTTCGACCGGAACGGGCTCCACGCGTGTCCGCTCCTCCCGGGTGGCGACCAGGACGCCGTCGCCTCCGAGCTTGACGATCGCCAGCTCGATGCCGCGCTCGATGAGGATGTCTGCGGCGGCATCGGGGTCGCCTGTGCCGACGGCCACCTCGCACTCGCGCCGATTGCCCACTGCGACCGTCGCCTGGCGGACCGCGGCGCCGATCTCCCGGCCGGCCGCCTCCTCGCTCGGCCAGAACGTCGGCCGGTAGTCGAGGTCGATCACGGTGTGCCGCTTGCGGCCGCGGGCCTCGAGCATGGCACGCGTCGTCGGCCCGGTCAGCCGCCCCGACAGGCACGACCCTGCGACCCAGAAGATCTCGGCGGATCGGGCTGCGGCAAGGAGGTTGTCGTCGAGTGCGATCTCCTCGTCGGGCGCGGAGGGCTCGCGGTAGAAGACGAGCTTCGGATCCTCGGGGGGATCCATCGCCGCGATCGCGAGCGGTGTGCGGAGGGTGGGGTGGGAGCCGACGAACCTCGTGTCGACTCCGAAGCCCGTGAGCGCTGCGCGAACGTAGCCGCCGAACTCGTCGTCACCGACAGCCGTGACGACCGCGCTCGACGTCCCGAGACGCGCGGCGGCGACGGCGACGTTCGTGGGGCTGCCGCCGACCGACTTCGCGAATGTCTGGACCTCCGCGAGCGGCACGCCGAGCTGCTCGGCGTAGAGGTCGACGCTGATGCGCCCTATCGTCAGCAACCTCAGCTCACTCATGTGGAGACGACGCCCTCGAGCTCGTGCGTGAGCACTTCGAGCTCGGCGCCGCCGGCCATCTCGCGCACGAGTTGCTCGCGCGTCACGTCCTGCTTCGCGTGGTCGCCGATCACCCGTCCGCGGTTGAGCAGCACGAAGTGGTCGCCGACCGGGTACGCGTGGTGCGGGTTGTGCGTGATGAAGATGACGCCGACGCCTCGCTCCGCCGCGCGCACGATGTAGCGCAGCACGACGCCGGCTTGCTTCACGCCGAGCGCGGACGTGGGCTCGTCGAGGATGAGCACTCGCGCGCCGAAGTAGATGGCGCGTGCAATCGCGACGGCCTGCCGCTCGCCGCCCGACAGCGTGCCCACGGGCTGGTCGGGGTCACGCACGTCGATCCCCATCTGGGCCATCTGCTCACGCGCCGTCTTCTTCGCGAAGCCGATGTCGAACCGGCTGATCGGGCCTCGACCCTTCGTCGGCTCCTCGCCGAGGAAGAAGTTCCGCCAGATCGACATCAGCGGCACCATCGCCAGGTCCTGGTAGACGGTCGCGATGCCCGCGTGCCGCGCGTCGCGTGGCGAGCTGAACTGCATCTCCTCGCCGTCCACGCGCACGCTGCCTCCGTCGTGCTGGTGCACGCCGGAGAGGATCTTGATCAGCGTCGACTTGCCGGCCCCGTTGTCGCCGAGGATGCACGTCACCTCGCCCGCGTTGACATGGAGGGAGACGTCTTGCAGCGCCAGGACGTTGCCGAAGTACTTGGACACGTGCTCGAGCTGGAGCAGGTGGGAGCCGTTGGTCTCACCGGGCGCGCTCATCTCATCTCGCCCGCTCGGCCCGCCGCCGGATCGCCGTGTTCAGCATCACAGCGGCCACCAGCACGACTCCTTCGAAGAAGTAGACCCAGTTCGAGTCCCAACCCGAGGAGATGATCCCGATCTGCGCCATGCCGATGATGGCCGCTCCGAACGCCGCTCCGATGACGGAGCCGTAGCCCCCCGTCAGCAAGCAGCCGCCGACGACCGCCGCGATGATGAACTCGAACTCGCGGCCGACGCCTTCGTTGCTCTGCATCCCCCTGAGGCCGACGGCGGTCATGACCCCCCAGAAGGCGGCGACCGTCGATGTGGCCATGAAGAGGAGGATCTTCGTCCGTGCGACGGGGACGCCTACGTTTCGTGCCGCCACCGGATCGCCGCCCGCGCCGAAGATCCAGTTGCCGAAGCGGGTGCGTGCGAGGACCCAGGCGGCCACGACCGTGAGCCCGAGCCACCACAGGGTCGCCACACTGAGCCCGTACTTCTCCCAGACAGTCGAGGCGAAGACCTTGTGGGCGAACGAGAACCCCGAGGCCTGGTCGATGTCGTTGATCGAGACCCCACCCGTGATCTTGATCGTCAGCCCGGCGTTGATCCCGCGCAGCATGAAGAAGGTCCCCAGCGTGACGATGAAGCTCGGCAGCCTGGTCTTGACGACGGTGAGGCCGTTGAGGAAGCCGATCGCGAGGCCGAACAGCAGGCACACCACCACTGCCGGCCAGAGACCCCAGTGGTAGTGCGTTGTCAGGATGCCGAGCAGGAGGCCGGAGCTCCCGATCATCACGCCGGACGAGAGGTCGAACTCGCCGCCGATCATCAGCAACGCCACCGGGACGGCGACGATGCCGTCGTAGGCGGCAGTGTTGATCCAGCTGCTCCAGACGCCGAGATCGCCCGCCCAGTTGACCTGTCTGGCGGTGATGGCGAAGAGCACGAACACTGCCACCGCGCCGATGAAGGCCCCGGTATCGGGCCGCTTGAGGACCCTCGTGACAATGCCAATGCTCGCGAGCCGCTCGTCGAGCCTGACCGGCGTGGGATCGGCGGTGGTCATGGGGCCATTGTGTGCAGATCAGGGTGGGTGGGCGGAGGAGGGCGCCGCCCACCCGTTCCCTCGCTCGGCTAGCGGGTGCCTTTCTTCGCGAGCGCGGCGACCTTGGACGCGTTGCCCTTGTTGACGATGCCGGGGCCGGTCAGCACGGGTGCGCCGTTGCCGACGGTGTTGGCGTTGTTCACGAACAGGTACGCGAAGACGACCGGCAGGTAGCCCTGCAGGTACTGCTGCTGGTCGATGGCGAACATGATCTTGCCGCTCTGGACAGCCGTGATCACGCCTGGGCTGAGGTCGAACGTGCCGACCTTGGTGCTCTTGGGAACGGCGTTCAACGCGGCCGTGGCGACGTCGGGGTTGAGGGCGAGGAAGGCGTCGGTCTTCGGGTTTGCCTTGAAGTACGCGGAGATCTTCTGCTGCGTGCCCGGCAGGTCGCTGGTCGCGTTGGGGATCACCAGCGTCTTGGTGCTGCCCTTGAACGTCTTCTTCGCCCCGGCTGCACGCTGCGTCAGACCGGAGTTCGATGCCTCGTGGATGAGCACGACGAGGTTCTTCGCACCGGCGGCGGTGAACTGCTTGCCGGCGCCCTCACCGGCCACGTCCTCGGTCTGACCGACGTGCACCATGTAGGTCTTCAGGCTGTCGAAGGCGCCGAGACCCGAGTTGCACGTGATGATCTCGATGCCCTTGGCCGCGGCCTTCGTGAGCGGATCCTTCAAGGCGCTGGCGTCCGGCACCGACGTCGCGATCACGTTCACCTTGGCCGCGATCGCAGCGTTGAGGCCTGCGACCTGCTTGGAGACGTCGTTGTTCGCGTACACCTGCGTGGCGCTGACGCCGCGTGCCTTGAGGTCGCTCACGGCCTGGTCGACACCCTTCTTGAACACGGACCAGAAGGAGCCGCTGTCACCGTGTGTGACGACCGCGATCTTCGTCCTGGTGGCGGTCGTCGCGCCGAATGCCGTCGCCGCCGCCGGACCGCCGAGGATCGCAGCGCCGGCGGTCAACAGGCCGCCCTTGACGACGAGGCCTCTGCGGCTGAAACGTTCCTCCGTCGCTTCGATCGTTTCCTGCTCGCTCATGTACCTCTCCTTCCGCGTTGATGTCTCACGTACCGCTGACGTCGGGGTCGTCGAGTCGACTCACCCCCCTTCCGGCCGTGCACGCTCGCGCACGACCGTCTGGAGGAACTCGATGCTCCGGCGCACGTCGTCGATCGGCCCCACGCCCGGCGGGGGGATCGCATCGATGATCGCGGTGTCCTGTTCGAGCACATACCAACCCGTGTAGCCGGCATCTTCGAGCGCGACGACCGTCAAGTCCACTCGGACGTCGCCGGCTCCGAGCGGCTGGAACAGACCGGCCTGCACGGCGGCGACGAGCTCGAGCTCGCCGGAGCGCAGCTGCGCGGCAACGCGCGCATTCACGTCCTTCAGGTGCACATGCCCCACGCGGTCGACGAACTCGGTGGCGATCTCGAGCGGGTCCGATCCACCGAGGGTCAAATGGCCCGTGTCGAGGCAGATGTTCGCCTGCGAGCCGTGGAGCACGCGCTTGACGTCCTCGTCTTGCTCGACCACTGTCCGCCAGTGGGGATGGAGCACGTGGACGACCCCGTGCTCGCCGGCCGCGGCGTCCAGGGCGGGGAGTGCGGCCAGCAGGTGCGCCCACTCCGCGTCGCTCAGATCGACGCGCGGCGACCAGTCGTCGTCGACGACTGCGGCGGAGCAGAGAATCGTCGCTCCGAGGTCCGCGAACAGGGCTGCGGCGCGGTGCACCTTCGCGAGCGACGCGTCGAGGGCATCCGGGTCGTGGAGCACGACGGGCAGGAACCCGCCCACGAGCTGCAGGTCGTTCCGGTCGAGCAGCTCTCGGGCTGCAGCCGGGTCGTACCCGAGGTAGCCGTCGGGGCCGGACTCGGTGGCGACGATCCCCAGCGCCCGCATCTCTGCGAGCACGCGGTCGGGCGGGAGCTGGATGCCCCAGCCCGGCACCTCGCAGACCCCCCACGAGATCGGACCGGCGGCGAGGCGTTCGAGGACGGCTGACTGCGCTCGACCGGCTTTCATGGGGTTGGACATCGTCGTCCTTCCGGGAGATACTTCCCTGCGTTAGAGCGCTCTAGCGTTAGAGCGCTCTAACAGGTGGCGCGATTATGAGTCCGGCCTCGAACCCTGTCAAGGACATCCGTGGGCGTCAGGTGACGATGGAGGACGTCGCACGTGAGGCGGGCGTGTCGCGGGCACTCGTGTCTCTCGTGATGCGAGACAGCCCGAAGGTGAGCGAGAAGCGCCGCACGCGTGTGCTCATGGCAGCCGAGCGCCTCGGCTACCGGCCGAACGCGATGGCGCGAGGTCTCGCGAGCCGGCGGACGCGCACCATCGGCGTCCTCCTCAACGACCTCCACAACCCGTTCTTCGCCGAGATCATGGACGGTATCCTCGAGGCGGCCGAGGAGCTCGAATACCGGTTGCTGATCGGCACCGGCCGTCGCGAAGCCGTCGGTGAGCGGCGGGCCGTCGACGTCTTTCTCGAGCATCGCGCGGACGGCCTGCTGCTCGTCAGCCCGCGGCTGCGCAACGCCGACATTCTCGCGATCGGCAGGTCGACGCCGACGGTCGTCGTCGGGCGCTCGCTACGCGAGGGCTTCGTCGACTCGGTCACCAACGACGACCATGCGGGCGGGAAGCTGGCCGTCCGTCACCTCGCCGGGCTGGGTCACACGCGAATCGCCCACCTTGACGGAGGACGCGGTGCCGGCGCGAGTGCCAGACGGGCGGGCTATCTCAAGGAGATGTCCCGGCTGGAGCTCGAGCCGTGGGTGGTCTCCGCCGAGTTCACGGAGGTGGCGGGCGTGGCCGCGGTCGAGCGCCTGCTCTCCTCGGGCGAGCTGCCGACGGCGATCTTCGCCGCGAACGACCTGGTCGCCGCCGGCGCGATGGACCGGCTCGAGGACGAGGGCCTGAGGGTTCCCGACGACGTCTCCATCACCGGCTACGACAACACGTTCCTCGCCGCGCTTCACCACATGTCGCTGACGACGATCGACCAGCCGCGGCCCGAGCTGGGACGGCTCGCGCTCACCACGCTCGTCGAGCGCGTCGACGGCGTGCGGACGACCGGCGTCCATCTCCAGCTCGAGCCGTCGCTCGTCGTTCGCTCGACGACAGGCCCGCCCAGGGGTCAGGACTTGTCCTGACTGAGAGGGTTTCTGAGAGGGTTTCTTTCGTCCTGACTGTTGGTCAGGCTGGTGCCGTCTTGCTCGCCCGTGACTCATGTCCTGACTGACCCG
>Ga0066710_100000422_pt1 | contig 25344 bp, 21 predicted proteins | sample GraSoiAngelo_159_FD_79666 | JGI IMG/M metagenome (GOLD analysis project Ga0066710, IMG submission 79666) | Grasslands soil microbial communities from the Angelo Coastal Reserve, California, USA - 14_1009_16_40cm | ecosystem: Environmental > Terrestrial > Soil > Grasslands | place: USA... | reverse complement strand
TGCTGTCGAACTCGCCTATCGATAGCTCGGAGTACTCCAACTCATCCGTCTACCAAGCGCCGAGCGGGGCCTGGGTGTTTGGAGCCGGGACGATGAACTGGAGCCTGGCGTTGGACAACTTCTTGGGCTCGACAGTCGACCCGCGCATCCAGCGGACGACGGCGAACATCCTCGATCGGTTCATCAGCGACTTCACTCTAAGCGCATCGCCCTCGAGCGGGACGGCGACGCAAGGGGCCTCGACGAGCTACAGCGTCACGATCAGCCCGACGGGCGGCTTCCCCGGCCAGGTCACGCTCAGCGTCAGCGGGCTGCCCAGCGGCGCCACCGGCAGCTTCGCGCCGAACCCGGCGACCGCGGCCTCGACCCTCTCGGTGCAGACGAGCCCGAGCACGCCGACCGGGGCGTACACGCTCACCATCACCGGGGTCAGCGGCACCCTGACCCATACCACCACGGTCACGCTCGTCGTGACCCAGCCTCCCGACTTCACGCTGACCGCTTCGCCCCCGAAACAGGAGGTCGGGCTGATAAACCGCTCGGCGACCTATCAGGTCACGATCATCCCGACGGGCGGCTTCACCAGCCAGGTCACGCTCAGCGTCAGCGGGTTGCCCAGCGGCGCCACCGGCAGCTTCACGCCGAACCCGGCGACCGCATCCTCGACCCTTACGGTGACGACGAGCCTGCTCACGAATCCTGGGACCTATACCCTCACCATCACCGGTGTCAGCGGCAACTTGACCCATACCACCACGGTCGAGCTGGGGGTAAACCTGGTGTTCTAAGTGCTTTTATACATGGGCCAAACTCTTGGAAGCGATGCCACGGGCCAGGATGTCAAGGATCTCCGGCGGGGTGATTCGGGGATTCGCCCTATTGTTCCCCATCGCTGCGGTTGGCTAGCATGCTCAATCGGAGAGTGACGCATGAATCCAAACGTCGTCCGCGAGTGGTTGGAGGTCGCGCGGTGAATTCGCTCACGTCTCCATCGCAGTTCAGCGTGTCTGCCTTCCGCCTGCCCGGTCGCGGAGTCTTCTGACAGCTTCGTATGGAGGAACACCCGTGAGCGTTGCGCACGAACTAGATACCACAAGGTACGATCCATTCCTCGACGGAAGCCCTCAGATGCGCGCCGTCCGGACGGTCATCGAGAGTGTTGCGGATACCGATGCGACGGTCTTGATCCGCGGTGAAAGTGGCGTCGGTAAGGATCTGGTGGCCAGAGCCATTCATGCCGCCTCCTCGCGCCGTCATGGTCCGTTCGTCAAGGTCAACTGCGCGGCGATTCCCGCGAGTCTCCTCGAGTCCGAGCTCTTCGGCCACGAAAAGGGCTCCTTCACTGGCGCGCACCGGCGCAAGCCCGGACAATTCGAGTACGCGAACAAGGGCACCATCTACCTGGACGAGATCGCCGAGCTCGCGCTCCCCCTGCAGGCCAAGCTCCTCCACGTGCTCCAGGACTTTCGATTCTCACGTGTCGGGGGCCGCGAGCTGCTCGAAGTCGACTTGCGGGTGATCGCCGCCACCAATCGGAACCTCGAGGAGGCGATGGCGAACGGCGAGTTCCGTCAGGACCTCTACTACCGGATCAACGTGGTAGAGGTCCGGGTGCCCCCGCTGCGGGAGCGCCGCGAAGAGATTCCGGAGTTGGCCTCGCGGTTCCTGGCCCGGTTCAACGCGCAGTACCGTCGGCATAAGCAGCTCATGCCCGAGACGCTGGGTCGGCTCATGGAGTACACGTGGTCGGGCAACGTCCGGGAGCTCGAAAACGTGATGCGCCGACTGGTGGTGCTCGGAGATGACGAGCAGGTCATCGAGGCCCTGGTCGCCCGCGGCCGCAACGGGCGCAACGGGCACAACGGGCACTGCTCGACGCCGCAGTTCACCGTTGCCGGGCGCGACCTCAAGGAGATCGGGCGCCGCGCGGCGCGAGAAGCCGAGTATAACGCACTCCTCGAGGTGCTCGAGCGGGTGCACTGGAACCGTGCCGAGGCCGCGCGGATCTTCAAGGTCAGCTACAAGACGCTGCTGACGAAGATCGCCGAGTGCGGCTTGACGCCGCCTCTACGTCGCTGATGGCGCGCGGTCAGGTCGGTGTGGGCTTTTTCATGTGTAACCCACTGCCAGTGCCTCCGCAACTCGCGACGGACTCCTGAGACGTGCTCGTCTTTGTCGTGGCTCGTCCCAGCCTGGACCGGTACGAGGAATTGCGTCAGCACTTCGAAGGCTGGCGGGAAGTCAGGGTCATCCTCGACCGTCGTGAAGGAGACCGCCGCACGGTCGAGGGTGCGTTATCAGGAGCCGAGCGCCGAAAGCGGGAGCGACGCCGTCGTCTCCACGTCCGGCGTGATTTGAGCAGGCTCGGCTGGGCCGTGATTCACACGGACGAACTGGTGGAAGGGGCCTAGTCAGCAGCAGACAGCGGGCGATCGATCAGCGCGCTTCGGGGGCGCTCATCAGCTCGGCCGTCGGGCGCGAGCTCAGATTTCGCAGCAGGGACTTCACCCGATCGACCGGGACGGCGAACGTCAGCTTGCGCGGGCTGCCCGTCGATGGCGCGCCGTCAATGACGATCCCGACCGCTTGCCCGGAATGATTGAGCAGCGGCCCGCCCACACCGTCCGGCGTCGGGGTCAGATCGACGGCGAGATTTCCGCCGGTGCCCGCGCCGGTGGTGAGTACCGTGGCCGGCGTCAGCGTGCGGTCGGGGCCGCTCTCGTCACTGAAGGCCAGGACACGATCTCCGACCACGAGCGCCGCGGAATCGCCGAGCGCGATGAGGGCCTGTCCGCGACGCTCGAGCCTCAGGACGGCGATGTCGTTCAGCCAGTTCCGGGCCACGAGGGTTGCGCCGAGGCGCCGCCCGTTGAATAGAGTCACTTCGACGGAGGTCGCTTCACCCAGGCGGCGGTTGCTCGTGAGGACATGCCCGAGCTCGTCGATGACGAAACCTCGGATCGGTTGCTGCCGGAGCTCCGACCCCGCTCGCGCGGACGCAGCCGGCGGCGGCTCCGCGGGCGCGCCGTTGCGTTTCACGGGCCGAATATCGACGATGGCGTGCGTCAGGACCGAGAGCGATGCGCGATCCCACCGCGGAGACTCCGCTGACCATGTCGACAGATCGTGCCGTGGCTCCGGCGCCCTGACGAGTCGTGGTGGAGGGCCCTGGAGCAGGGCGTCCAGGGTAGCGCCCCCGCGCGGCAGAGCCTCCGGGTTGGATGACTGCGCGCGCGCACCGGACGTGCGTGTCGCTTCCTCGACGCCAGCTGTATTGACGCCGGCTGTGTTGGTACCGGCTGTGTTGGTACCGGCTGTGTTGGTACCGGCTGTGTTGGCATCGGCTGTGTTGGTACCGGCTGTGTTGGTACCGGCTGTGTTGGCATCGGCTGTGTTGGTACCGGCTGTGTTGACACTCGCTGTATTGACGCCGGCCGTACTGGCTCCGTTCGCAGGCGCCGTGCGATCCGGCTGCACGTCGGGCTCCTTCTGCGGCGCCTTGTGTGTCGAGTTCGTTGCCGACTCTCCGCGGCGCTCGCCGTTTCTATGATGAAGCTGCGCCCCGGTCGTGTTGGGGAGGGCCGTTGGCGCGAGGCGCTGCGCTGTGGGAGGCACGTTCGGCCGGATGGACCCCGCGCCTGACTCGGGCGGTAGCGCGGCTACTATCGGAGCCCCTTCCGATGGCGTGGACGGCGGCCCGGAGCGTTGCCTGGCCAGGGACGATGGCGGCGCCAGGCTCCAGAACAGGATCGGAATCGTCAGGGCTACGGCGACCGAGGTCAGTACCACGGCCGACATGACGAGGCCATGGACGTTACTGACGATCTCGGTGGGGGAGACGCGCGGCCGAAACGGCGAAAATGTGGCCCTCGGTTTTGCGACGCGTTCTCGAGCCGCTGGATCTGCGCTCAGCCCACGGCAGCCGGAGCAGTCGGGCAACGCGGCCCGGAGAGGGGCGGCACATGAGGCCTCGTGCTGCCAGTTCTTGGCGCATTCAGGGCAGAAATGGAAGTGCGCTCCTCGTCGGGCCCCGGGTGCCGGGGCCGCGTCTGGTGCCGGGAAGCACCAGGGACAGCTGGCGGCCCAACCGTCGAGACACCGACCTTCGTGATCCCACTCGCCCGCGCATGTATTGCAGTAGTGCGAATGGGGCTCCCGGACGAGCAGGTCCTCGCGTCCGGAGCACACCGGACAATCCCCTTCGCTGACGAGTGTGAGGTCCCCGGTCTCCGAATCGTGGACAGGGATCTCACAGACGAGGGCCGTCGGCCCCGCATGCTGCCACCGATGGCCCTCACGGCATCGATGGGGATGCTCGGCGTCCCGGCTACCCATCAGCGACTTGCGCGCCGGAGCCTTTCGACCACGGCCTCGTTGCCAGGCGCAAGCAGCAACGCGCGCTGAAACGCCTCGCGCGCCAGCTGCTTTTGGCCAAGCTGGATGTAGCACCAACCGATCGCCTCTTGAAGCTCGGGTGAATCCGGAGCAGCCAGGCTGGCCCTGATGAACATCGCGAGAGCTTCGCGGTAGCGTCCGACGTGGTAGAGGCTCGAGCCCACCTTCGCTCTCAGGATCTGCGCTTCCGCCGGTTCCTTGGCGATGAGCGGCTGCGATCCTCGTAGCGCCTGTTCGAGGGGCGGCAGGGCAGCACCGTACTGGCGCAGCTCGAACAGCGCCGACCCCAGCCCGTTCAGGGCATCGACATAGTCCGGATTTCGGTCCAGAGCCGGACGGAACGCCGCGATCGCCAGATGGTTTCGCTTGAGACGAAACCGACTCCACCCGAGGCCGTTGTACAGGCCCGCCCACGTGGGCTGACGACGCAGTGCGATCTTGAACGAGACGATGGCGCCCCTGAAGTCGCTGAGGAAGTACTCGGACCACGCGAGGAGCGAGCGCGCCTGGTCATGGTCGGGATACATGGCGGTCGCCTCGCGCAGCGACTCCCGGGCTTCTTCGTACTTCCCCGCCTCGAAGAGGGATCGGCCGCGAGCGAAGCTCGTCTCCGCTCGCATCCCACGCCAGGCGCTCTGGAAGAGACCTGACGACACAGTCGAGCGCGAGGTCGATGCCGACACGCGCCCACCGGGCCGATCGCCCGCCTCCTCGGCGGCCTCCCAAGCGCGCTCAGCCGCGTCGCGCGCGCGCAGCGCCTCGCGACGCGCGAGGACATCGCGATCGGGAAGCGAGGCGTTCGCGATGCGCGCGGCCTCTGCCGCCGCTCGTTCCGCCTCACGCGCCGCGTCGGCGGCGGTCCGGGCCGAGTCCATCGCGGCATCCGCAACATCGCTGGCAAGGTCGAACTGCACCTCGGATCGACTTCCGGCCTGCCGCTCGCCTATTCGCTGCGCCGCGTCCGCGGCGATGGCGGCCAGACGCGCGGCCTCCGCGGCGGCCCTCGCCGCGTGCCGGGCCGCGCGCTCCGCGAATGAAGGGATCTCTTCGGGACCAGGGTCGCTCCCGAAGAAACCAGTCTGCGACGGGTCAGCAACCCCGCCGGTGCCGATTCCGGTGTGGCCCACAGCACCGATACCTACCGCGGACGTGCCAACACCGGCGCTGACGCCGTTGACTCCGGAGCTGTCGACGTCAACGCTACCGCCGACGCCGACGCCGCCAGAACCGACGCCGATCCCCGCGCTCGCCCCGGTGCCGCTGACGCCCGCAGTACCGCTGACGCCCACGCCGCCGGCTGAAGCGCCCACGCCGGCACTGGCGCCGGTACCCCCAACCCCAGCAGCACCACTGACGCCCACGCCGCCGGCTGAAGCGCCCACGCCGGCACTGGCGCCGGTACCCCCAACCCCAGCAGCACCACTGACGCCCACACCGCCGGCTGAAGCGCCCACGCCGGCGCTCGCCCCGGTGCCGCCGACCCCCGCGGCACCACTGACACCCACCCCGCCGGCCGCGGCGCCTACGCCGCCGCTCGCCCCGGTGCCGCCAGCCCCCGCGGCACCACTGACACCCACCCCGCCGGCCGCGGCGCCTACACCGCCGCTCGCCCCGGTGCCGCCAACGCCCGCCGCACCGCTGACGCCCACCCCGCCGGCCGCAGCGCCCACGCCGCCGCTCGCCCCGGTGCCGCCAACGCCCGCGGCACCGCTGACGCCAACGCCGCCGGCCGAAGCGCCGACTCCGCCGCCGCTACCGCCCACACCGGCCGAAGCGCCCACTCCTCCGGCGCCAGCGCCGGCGCCCGCCCCCGGGCCGGCGGTGCCGGTTCCCGGCGAGAGGGTCACGGTGGTGAGGAGGAACGAGACGAGCAGAGCGAGAGACGAACCGTAAGCTCGTGAGCACGATGAGCTGATCCGGTACGACATGGCACTCCCCATTTGGCCGACGCGAAGGATGCGATCGGCGACTCCCACCTTGACGCTGGCGTCCTAGACTGCCAATTGGGAAAGTCCCGGAGCCAAGACAAGGGAATTCCCGGATCGGTTCAGGAGTCTGGCTCCAGATATCGTGCGCCCTGTGACGATCGCAAAAAGTGCTCGGGCAAAGGGGGCGACGCGCCTGCGTCTGGGCCGACTAACGGGCTGTAAGTCCTCGATCTAGCTCAGCCGGCATCAGGACGGCCGCTGGCTTCGGAGCCGCGTTCCCGAGCCTTTTCTCCTTTGTGTCTGCGGCGGCCCCCGGCACACTAGAAGAGAGCGACAAGGTCTGTCGTCGGGCTTGCCTTGGAGGATCGAAAGTCGGTGACCGTTCAGTGAAGCTCCGCGAAGCCGCGAGCACCATCTTCGCGCTGACCGCCATCCTGCCGCTGCTGGTCTTTGTGTACTTCATGTGGCGGTTCGAGCGGCTTGAATCGACAGAAGCCCAGATCGGAATTTTCTGCGCCCTCGTCATCGCGCTGCTCGGCTACGTCCTCTTCCGCCGGCTCACGCAGCGGGTCGCCGACCTCGGACACGCGCTCGGACAGGCGATGGTCCCCGCCGAGAAGCGCGTGGCATCCGCGCCGGCGCCCGCCGGCAAGAAATCCGCGTCGGCGGCGGTGCCCGGGCTCGGTCAGGTTAACGAGATCACCGAGATCGCGCAGGCCTTCGGACGCATGCTCGTCGAGCTGCGCGCCTCGACCGAGCGCCTCGAGGATCTCGTGTTCAAGCTCGGCGCGCTTAACGACATGGTCGAGATGGCCGCGCGCATCCCGCGCATCGAGGACCTGCTCTCCCACGTGCTCGAGCGCACCATGCGCGCGGTCAGCGCGGGCATCGGGTCGATCATGCTCCTCGACCGCGAGCGCCGCACCCTCCGCATCGCCGTCGGGCGCGGGCTCCAGGAGACCGGCCGCGGGCCCGTCGAGGTTAAGGTCGGCGAGGGCATCGCGGGCAAAGTCGTCGAGATGGGCGAGGCGGTGGTGGTCGAGGACATCGAGAAGGATCCGCGCTTCGGTCAGGCGAGCGACCCGCGCTACGGCGGCGGCTCGTTCATCTGTATGCCCTTGCGCGTAGCCGAGCGGATCGTCGGCGTCGTCAACCTGTCGAAGAAGGAAGTGGCGCCCGGCACGACCGGCGTCTTCAGCCAGACCGATCTGCAGTTCCTCAACGCGCTCGCCACCTACACGGCCTACGCCGTCGACAACGCGCGCCTCTTCGAGGAGGCGCAGCAGGCCACGCAGCGGCTGCAGGAAGTCGTCGAGGACCAGAAGCTCCGCCTCACGCTCGCCCAGCAGCAGATGATCCAGGCCGCGAAGCTATCCGCGCTCGGCGAGCTCGTCGCCGGCGTCGCCCACGAGCTCAACAATCCGCTGACGGTGCTGGTCGGCGCGAGCGACATCCTCGAGCAGCAGGCGCCCGAGGGGCTCAAGGAATACGCCCAGATGATCCGCGAGTCGACCGACGCGGCCCGCTCGATCGTTCGCGGCCTCCTGACCTTCGGCCGCCAGATGCCGCTCGAGCGTCGCCACGTGATGCTGGACGAGCTCATCGACAAGGTCCTGGCGCTCACCGCGGCCGACCTGCGGATCGAAAGCGTGAAGGTCGAGCGGGACATGGAACCCGGTCTGCCCCCGGTGTGGGCGGACGGCAACCAGCTCCAGCAAGTGCTCGTCAACCTCGTGACGAACGCCAAGCAGGCGATGGCCGAGATGCCGGAAGGGCAACGCGGCCTGAAAGTCACCACCCGGGCGCTCGGCACGGACCGCGTCCGGATCTCTCTCGAGGACACCGGTCCCGGGATTCCCGCCGACGTCCTGCCCAAGATCTTCGACCCCTTCGTCACGACCAAGGGCTCGGCGGGCACCGGGCTCGGGCTCAGCATCTCCTACGGGATCATCCGCGAGCACGGCGGCCACATCACCGCCGACAGCCGGCCGGGCCACGGCGCGACGTTCACGATCGATCTGCCCGTCGGCGGCGCCGCCGGGTCCGCCCCCCACGAGGCCGGGCCGTCGGTCAACCTCAACGGCAAGCGGATCCTCATCGTCGAGCACGACCAGGCCGTGCAGAAGATCCTGCTCGAGCACCTCGAACCGACGGGCTGCACGGCCCTCACCGTCGCCCGCGCCGACGAGGCCCGCCAGCACCTCCGCGACGGGATCGATCTGGTCGTCGCCGACTTCAACCTGGACGGGGTCGACTGGCTCGAGCTCCTTGGGCAGGTCGCGGCCCGCGGCACCGCGGTCGGCCACCGGTTCATCTTCATCACCGCCGGTCCCGTCGGCGAAGCGGCCGACAAGGCACTCCGCGCCGCCGGGGCGGCCCTCCTCTACAAGCCGTTCACCGGACCCCAGTTCATCGACGCCGTCCGCGCGACTGCTAGCTAGTGGGCTCGCCAGCAGAAATTTCTTCCGGTTGCCGAGGCGCCGCCACTACCCTGGTGGCTGAATCTGCCGAGTTCTCGCGACTATTACCGAGAGGGGCCTGATGTTCTTACACAAGTTCTCGAGGGACCTCGCGATCGACCTGGGCACGTCGAACACGCTGGTGTTCGTCCGGGGCGAGGGCATCGCCCTCAACGAGCCCTCGATCGTCTCGATCCACGTGGGCGACCACTCGGTCCTCGCGGTAGGCAACGAAGCCAAGGCGATGATCGGGCGCACACCCCCGGAGATCCGGGTCATCCAGCCGCTCAAGAACGGGGTCATCGCTGACTTCGAGATGACCGAGCGGATGCTGAGCTACTTCATCACCCGGACCCAGCGCTGGCTCCGAACCGTCCTCAAGCCTCAGGTCGTAATCGGGGTCCCGGCGGGAATCACCCAGGTCGAGCGGCGTGCCGTCCGGGATTCCGCGCTCCAGGCGGGCGCCCGCGAGGTCTACCTGGTCGAGGAGCCGGTGGCGGCGGCGATCGGAGCGGGGTTACCGGTGCTGGAGCCCGGCGGGAACCTGATCGTGGACATCGGCGGCGGTACCACCGAGGTCGCGGTCATCTCGCTCGGGGGGGTCATCTTCTGCACGTCGGTCAGGGTCGCGGGCGACGAGATGAACGAGGCGATCTTGCAGCACATCAAGAAGCACTACAACCTCCTGATCGGGGAGCGCCAGGCCGAGCATCTCAAGCTGACGCTCGGCTCCGCCTGCCCGGGCGAGGGGCCCGCGCGCTCGGTGGAGGTGAAGGGGCGGGACCTGGCAGACGGCATCCCGAAGACGATCACCCTCAACGAGGACGAGATCCGGGAGGCGCTCCGCGAACCGGTCACGACCATCGTCGAGACGGTCCGCACCTGCCTCGAGCGGACTCCGCCCGAGCTGGCCGCGGACCTGGTCGACTCGGGCATCGTCGTCACCGGCGGCGGCAGCCTCCTGCGAGGCTTCGATCGCCTGCTCGTCCAGGAGATGCAGCTGCCAGTGAAGATCGCCCCGGACCCGATGTCGTGCGTCGTCCTCGGGCTCGGGCGGATGCTCGACGAGATGGACCTCCTGCGACGCGTCGCCGAGCCGGCGTGATGGCATTTCTTAGGCCGATGACGGTCCTCATCCCCTCGCGCCGCGCGTACCGCTCGGGCGTGGCCCCGAGCCGTCCGGCCCTGTTCATCGTGTCGCGCGACCTTCCCGCGCGCTACAACTCTCTGGCATTCGCGTTTGACGGCGACCGCGGCGTGCGCGTGATCTTCGACCGCCGCCGGAGTGATCGTCGTCGGCAGGAGCAGACGCAGGAGGTCGAGCGCCGCAAGGAAGAGCGCCGGTCGGCAGACCGCGACGAGACGATGCGCGTGACCGGCTGGGTCCAGGTCGACCCCTAGTTGTCAATCCACTCCTTCAGGAAGCGTCCGTAGCAGTCGCGCTCGCCCGGCATCTTCGGCCAACCCGCCAGCAGCCGCGCCGACGCGAGCAGCAGCCGATCTCGCAGATGCGTCGAGTTCTCGCCGTACTCCTCGAACGTCGAATGCGTGATCTTCTGGTTGTGCGGGTCGTCCTGGAACTTGCAGGCCGTGACGGCCACCGCGCCGAGATAGGCGGCCCGGTCCGCGCCGGACTTGAGATAGGCGTCGGCCAGCGCGGTGGTGCGTGCGACGTCGAACGCCAGGATCGCCTCGTCGAGCTCCTGCAAGAGCTCCTGCGGCGAGCGACCCGTCCGGTCGAGCCCGACCCGCTCCCGCTCGAGCACCGAAGTGTGGAGCTTGTTCGAGCGCGCGACGTCGTTCACGAAGTTGGCCATCATGTACAGCACGCGCGCCTGATAGGGATTGTTGCTCGTCCGCATCCAGTAGTTCGCCACGTTGCAATAGTCGAACGGATGCTGACCGTCGGTGAACTGCCGCGGCACCGTCGTCCGCAAGATCAGCTCGGCCGCGCCGACCTGGATGGTGTCGCCGAGGCTCCTGAGCGACTTGCCGTTGCGCAGGTGCGTCGTGACCAGATTCCAGATCGTCGGCACGTCGGCGTCCATGAGGAGCTGCACCATCTCCTCGACCTCGGCCGGTGTGAGCGACGTGGTGTTCGTCTGCGTGAGGCCCTTGCCCGAGTCCGGGAACTCGGCGCTCACCGTCACGCACGCCGCATCGTAGAGCGAGTAGTACAGCGGGCCGACCGCCATGTCCGGCACGCAGATGTAGAAGACGCCGCGCGATCGGTCCCAGCCGATGAGGTCGGCCAGGTCCGTCGCCGCACGGGCCCGCAGGGCCTTGTGCCCGGTGTTCCGCGCCTTGCGCCCGGCCACGGTATCTTGAAGGTCGATCAGGCCCAGGAAGAGCATCTGATCGCGGAGCTGAGCTCGCGCGCTCTCGTCCTGGGCCAGGCCCAGGAAGAGACCGTACGAGTGCTGCACGTCGCCGCTCATCGTCGCCACCATGTGGGCGTGCAGCCGCTCCTCGAGCGGACCTTCCTGCACGATCGGCTGCTGCTCCTGGTGCCACACGACCGGTCCGTTGCTCGGCGGCGGGACGTTCATGCCCTTCATCGTCGCGTACCGGCCGGGGTAGCGGCCGAGGAGCTGGTTCCAGATATCGAGGCCCGCCGGGATGTACCAGACCCCCTGCAGGAACGGCAGTATGCGGTACGGCTCGGGCAGATACGGCGCGAGGCTCGCCGCGGTCCGCAGGCCGAGAACCGTGTGGTCGTTGTTGATCAGCGTGATCTGCCCGTCGCGAACGTTGATGTGGCTCGGCACCTGTACGAACGGCGCCTCGGCCGTCGTCACGGCGTCCAGCGCGTCGCTCAGCGACTGCCCGTCCCGCTTCACCATCCGGAAAAAGAGGTCGGTCGTGCGCAGCTGATCGCGCTCCAGGATGGCTTCCGTCAGCAGGCCCAAGGACTTGGTCATGGCTCTCTCCCCGCGATATCGTGCTCTGGGCGCGGACCCGCCGTCAAGGGTCCTGGCGCCGCGGCTCGAGCTTCGGCCTACGGCGCCTCGACTCTGATCGGAGGACCGACCGCAGCGTACGACACGAGGACCTTGCCGATCTGCGTGTCCGTGTTGAAGAGCCCCATCGCCGCGATCCTCTGGTGCTCGGCCTCCGCGACCTTGCCTACGCCCTCGGCGTAGAACGTATACAAGGTGTCGCGGACTGCGACCACCGCGAGGATGTCGATCTGATACTCCGTCTTGATCAGCGCCGCGCGGAAGGCACCGGCCGGCGTCGTGACGCGATAGACCCCGGCGTACACGGTCGTCGCGCGTATGCGCCCCGTGTACCACTTGACCGCCGGATTGTTCACGCTGTAAACGTCCATCCGACCGTCGAAGACCCGCGACTCGCCCGGTCCCAGCCCCGCGATCAGATAGCTGAGCGGCGGCTCGAAGTAGACGAGCGCCTTGTGCGTGTGCGTGATCTGGCTCGGGAGAACGAGACCGCCCCCGACCACCTCGCGCAGGTACAACGTGGAGTCCTGGCCGATCGTCCGCTTCCAGGTCTCGCCGCGCGCCGTGACGCTGATCAGCGCGAGGCTCTCCACTTCCGTCTGGCCGCGCCGCGCGCCGGACGTGATCCGGTACCGCCACTCGCCGGTTTCCCATCGCGCGAGCCTCACGGGGTCTCTCATGGTCGGCGCCGCCAACTCCGGAGCGCCGATGACGCTGTCGCCGAGGACGTGCAGCAGTTCGTCCCCGGCCAGGCTCGGCGACAGGCTTTGCGCGCTCACCGTCGCGGGCAAGCTTCGGAGCATCGGCAGGATCCCGAACGTCGCGCCGAAGATGACAGCCGTCAACACGCGTACGGTCCGCGCTCCGAGCATGGCGAGTGCGAAATGATACCGCCGCTCACGAAAGCCGCAAAAAGGCCGATTGCCGGTTGGGGCCCGATGCTCACCGATTGGCACACTCACTGCCCTCTGGACAGCAGAGCGTGATGTGACTCCAGCCGAACGGCTGGTCTCGAAACTCGACGATGGAGAAGTTAATGGCGAAACGGATTGTGGTGCCGGTCGAACGAACGGCAGCCTCGACGGCGTTCCGGTCGAAACGTCGGTGGTCTTCGGCGATCGCGCTGTCGAGATCGGCGTCAAAGCGGAGTGCTTCAACGCCGATCTCGTGGTGATGCCGCTGCCACGCCGACACCGCCCGGCGGTGTGGATGTCCGCGATCGCGCGGCGCCTGCGCGCGCGGCGGCCCGCGAACCCGACCGACGTCCTGCGGGTCTGGGCCCTGCGGCCCGAGCCGATGGTCTGAGGCTGAGGCTCAGCCCAGGGTCGAGTCGACGATGGCCAGCGGCTCGGTTCCCTGGACGAGCGTCGCCTGCGTCACGCCGATCATGCGCCGCGCCTCCGTCTCCGGGATCTTCATCGGTCCGGGGGACGGTGCGGCGCCCGGTGCGGGCTGGGGAAACGCCGTCGACATCGCGGTGTGGAACCGCACGGTGCCCTCGACCTTCGTCATCACCTGGTGGATGTGGCCGTTGAGCACGGTGACGGAGCCGAAGCGCCTCAGACCGGCCAGCGCCCGCTCCGCGTCCTCGGTGACCCAGCCCCACTGCGGATAGACCGCCCACAGTGGGACGTGCGCGAAGACGACGATCGGCGTGCTGGCCGAGAGCGGCGCCAGGTCCTTCTCGAGCCACTCGATCTGATCCTGACCGAGCGCGCCGATACCCTCGCCCTTGTATTTGAGCACGTTGACGAGCCCGACGAAGTGCGTACCCTTGTAGTCGAAGCTCTGCCAGCCGCGCTCGCCCACCGTGCCCTTCCCGTAGCGGGCCAGATATTCCTTGCCGCCGTCGAGGAAGACGTCGTGCTCGCCGGGCACGTAGAATATGCGCTCGGTCTTCACCGACTTGAGCATCTCCGCGAGCGTGTCGAAGGCGCCGGGCTTCTGGCCGTGCGTCTGGTCGCCCGTGTGCAGGACGAAGGCCGGCGCCGGGCGCAGCGCGTTGACGCGATCGAGCAGCTGCTGGAGCGTCGCCGCAGCGTCGCCGTTGGCCTGGCCCTTGAAGCCGATGTGCGTGTCGCTGATCTGCACGAAGCTGAAGCCGCCGGGCGCCGGGTCCGCCGCCTCCGCCGGGCGGATCATCCGCGAGGACAGCACGCCCCCGGTCGAGGTCCAGACGAGCGCCGAGCCCGTCCACGCCATGCACTGCAGGAAGCCGCGACGATCGAGTCGATCCATGTGCCCCTCCACGCGCGCCGGGCGCGCCGTGAGATTGGTCGAGCGCGCTACTTCACGATCACGGTCGCGCGCATCTTCGGGTGGAGCGCGCAGAAGTACTCGTACGCGCCCGGTCGGGTGAACGTCTGCGCGAACGTCTCGTCGTTGCCGAGACCGCGCGAGGCGAACGCGCCGGTCGTGGACGTGATCGTGTGGGTCTCCTCGTCGTGATTGACCCACGTGACCGTCGTCCCCCGCGGGACCTCGAGCGCCGCCGGCGCGAACTTGAACTCCTTGATCCCAACCGCCACCGTGCTGGCTCCTCGCGCCTGAACCGCCAACGCGGCCAGCGCGAGCCCGATCGAGACCGCCGTCGCCTTCTTCATCGCACCCTCCTCCGATGTCCTCACCCCTGCCAACGCGGGGGCGGTCCGACCGTTCCCGGGGAACGATTCGCCGCCTCGCGCGTTGCGGGCTACGAGAGGCCTTCATCCCGGTGCTATCGTGGACGCGTGGCGAGCGGGAGACGGGCGGCGTGAGCACCCTGGCGAACCAGGCGTTGGCCTACGTCGACGTCCTGCACAACCTGGCGCGCTATCTCACCGGCAACGAGACGGATGCCGAGGACCTGGTGCAGGAGACCTACGCGAGGGCGCTCCGGGCCGAGCACCAGTTCACGCCGGGCACGAACTTGAAAGCCTGGCTGTTCCGCATCTTGCGGAACACGTTCTTGAGCTCGTACCGGCGCCGCCGCAACGACCCGACGGTGGGCGGGCTCGACACGGTCGCGGCGGAGGCGGAGGGCATGGCGCCCTCCGACTGGCTCCTGGGCGACGTCGAGCTCGATCGCCTGCGCAAGGTCGTCGCCGAGGAGATCGAGGCCGCGCTGATGACGCTCTCGGAGGAATCGCGCACGGTGATCCTGCTGGATCTGGAAGGCCTGACGGAGGTGGAGGTGGCCGACGTGGTCGGCTGCGCCGTCGGCACGGTGAAGTCGAGGCTCGCGCGCGCCCGCGCGACCCTGCGCCACAAGCTCAAGGACTACGCGCGGTGAGCGACGGATGAGGTGCGACGAAGTCCGGCTGCACCTGCTCGACTATCAGGAGGGCCGTCTGCGGCCCGAGGCGCAGAACGCCGTGCGCGCTCACCTCGACGGCTGTTCCGACTGCATCCGGGCCGACACCGTCGAGCAGGAGCTCACGCGGCTGCTCGAGCAGCGCCTGCCCCAGCACCCCGCCTCGCTCGCGCTCAAGCGTCGGCTCGCCGCCCGGTGGGTCCAGCCGTCCTCCCCGCGCTCGTGGTGGAGCCGCTGGCGAGCGTCGCTGGCGCCGGCGCTGGCCGCGACCGCGGTGGTTCTCGTTGCGGCGCCGCTCGTCTACTACGAGCGCGCGGCGTCGCGCGCGGCGCGCGAGCAGACCGCGATGGTGGCCGAGGCGGTGAACGACCATCTGCGTCTGCTGGCCAGCCCGCGGTCGCTCGACGTCGAGAGGGGCGGCCTGCACCAGGTCAAGCCGTGGTTCGCCGGTCGACTGGATTTCGCGCCGGTGGTCACCTTCGAAGGCGACGCCGACTTTCCGCTGAAGGGCGGCAGCCTCGGCTACTTCCGCGACCGGAAGGCCGCGGTGTTCGTCTACGCGCGCCGGCTCCACCCGATCTCGCTGCTCGTGTTCCGCGCCGACGACCTGCCGTGGCCGTCGCGGGGCCTCACGCGCCTCGACGGCGTCGACGCGTCGATCGCGGCCGACCGCGGCTTCAACGTGATCGTCTGGCGCCGCGGCCAGCTCGGCTACGCGCTGGTCTCCGACGTCGACGCCCGCGAGCTCGCGGCGCTCGCCGCGCGGCTCACCGGCGGGTCCTAGCGCACCCTTTCACCAAGCAAAGAACCGTGACGGAGCGCGGGCGCGATGCGGCGGACGCCCACCGTCGCGGCCCGCGGCCGAACGGTTCTGTCCGGATCCGATGCGGCTCTTTGACGGCGGGCACACTGCATGTGCGCGCCGCCTCCCGGATTTGCTAGCTGGCCGTCAGGAGCCGGCCGAACCCGGCGACCGGCTCGCGGACACCGGCCAGGCGCAGCGCCCGCCACAGCGAAGCCTGGTTGGACGAGATGACCGGCTTGCCGAGATCGCGCTCGAGCAATTCCAGCACGCCGACCGTCGGCAGCCCCGTGCCGCTCAGCAGCACTGCGTCGGCGTTCGGCGCGTCGGCCTGACGGGCCAGGCGGTAGGCGCGCTCCTCGCTCTCGTCGTAGATGTTCTCGACGCCGGCCAGCCTCGCGTAGCCGACGACCTGCAGCCCGGCCGCTTCCCAGTACGCGCGGCCGAGCGCGCTGATCGACTCGGGATAGGGCGTGCCGAGGGCGAGCCGCTTGACGCCGAGATGCTCGAGCGCGGCGAGGATCGCCTGAGCCGCCGTGAGCGCGCGCGTTCCCGTCAGCGACGCGATGCGATCGGCGAGGACTTGCTCCCGGGCAAACCCATTCGTATAGCTCGCGGCGGTGAACGCGAGGACGACGACCGCCGGGGCCACGGCGGCCAGCGGCCCGGCGACGGCCGGCAAGGAGTCGACGTAGGCGCGAGTCCGATCCTCCATCCCGCCGTGGGCCCCCGGCGCGCTGGTCGACGCGCTGGCATCGAGGCGGGCGAAGTGGATCGAGACGCCGGCCGGGGCCATGCGATAGAGCTCCGGCTCGACCGTCGGATTCCCGGGCGGCACGAGCACGCCGATTCGAGCGCGCCAGCCAAGCATGGTGGGCGCAATCCTCGCTCACCTGGCTGGCGGAGTAAAGACGGGAGGCGGTCACTTCCTCCGACCTCAACGCTTGCCATTGGCTTGTCCTTCGGGCGCTCTCGGCTCGCGCTCCCAGTACTTCGCGCGGCCGAGATGTGTGTACAGCCGCTCCTCCTGCTCGCGCGCGAGCGGGACGCTCGGGTCGATTTCGGGAGCGGCTTCGATGTGCCTCTTTGAAATGAAATTGCTCAAGACTCTCGTGATCATGATGCTGGCGGCCGGCTGCGCGGTGCAGACGTCGGGTCAGGCCGATCGCGGCCAGCCGGAGCCACAGCCGCAGCGCAGCGCCGGCCAGCCGACTCCCTCGAACAGACAGGTCGATCCCGCCGTCGTCGAACGGCTCCAGCGCGTGATGCTCCCCCTCATGGCCAAGATGAACAGGCCGCTCCAGGCGAACCAGGTCAAGGTCGGGATCATGGACGATCCTCACATCAACGCGGCCAGCGCCGGAGGCGGCGAGTTCTACGTGACGACGGGTCTCCTGGAGAAGGCGAACGACGACCAGATGCGCGGCGTCCTGGCCCACGAACTCGCCCACGACGATCTCGGTCACGTCGCCAAGGCCCAGCGGCTCGGCGCCGGGCTCCAGATCGGCGCGGTCTTGCTCGACCAGATCATTCCAGGCAGCGGCGCGATCACGCCGATCGCCGGCCAGCTGATCGCGCGGTCCTACAGCCGCAAGGAAGAGTACGAGGCGGACCGTCACGGCGCCGAAATCCTCCAGAGGGCCGGATACTCCAAGGACGTCATGATCAACACGCTCACGTGGCTCATGCAGACCGAGGGCGCCAGCGGTGGCGGCTTCTTCGCCACGCATCCGGCCACCGGCGATCGGATCGAAGCGCTGAAGAAGAGCTAGGGCCTCGACCGGGGCTCCTCTTGACGACCATCCCCCCCGGGCACTAGCGTGGCACGTCAGCGCCACGCGACAGGAGGGCCCCATGGCCAAGGGCGGCTTCAAGGTGATGGACAGCGACATCCACGTGGACGAGCCCCACGATCTCTGGGATCGATACCTGGAGCCCCGGTTCCGAGACCGTGCGCCCCGCTTCGCGGCGATCGACGGCTCGCACAGCAACGGCTGGCAGTTCGAGGGCAAGGTCTTCCCCGCCTTCTTCGACCGCCCGGAGCGCCGGCGGCTGGGACGCATCCGCCGGGAGAAGGCACGCGCCCGGCACCTGGCGACGGGCCGATACAAGGACCCGGCCGAGGATCTTCCGGGTGACGATCCGCACGCGATGCTCAAGGCGATGGACCGCGAGGGCATCGACCTCGCCATCGTCTTCCGCACGCGCGGCGCGCATCTGATCGGCCTGGACGGGCTCGACCCCGATCTCTCCGCGGCGATCTGTCGCGCGTTCAACAACTGGCTCTCCGAGTTCTGCGCGACCGACCGCGCGCGCCTGAAGCCGGCGGCGATCCTGCCGCTGCACGACCCGAAGCTCGCCGTCGAAGAGGCGCGGCGCAGCGTGCGCGAGCTGGGGGCGGTCGCGGTCGTGCTCTCGAACCATCCGGTGAACGGCCGCGCCTGGTACGACGCGGCCTACGAGCCGCTCTGGGCCGAGGCCGAGCGCCTCGGCGTGCCCGTGGCCTTTCACGGCATCCAGATGGCCTACCAGGAGCACCTCGGCCGGCGCTTCATGGACAACTTCGTGATGGCGCACGCGGTCGCGCATCCGCTCGAGCAGATGATGGCCCTCGGCAGCCTGCTGACCGGCGGCGTCTTCGAGCGCTTCCCCCATCTCAAGGCGGCGTTCCTCGAGGGCAGCTGCAGCTGGGTCCCGTGGTGGCTCTGGACGCTCGACGAGCGGGTCGAGAAGTTCGGCGACGACGAGCGGTGTCACCTGACCATGCGCCCGAGCGAGTACTTCCGCCGCAACTGCTGGGTCTCGGTCGATCCGGACGAGGACGTGGTGCGCCACGCCCTCCCGGCGATGGGCGACGACAACATCGTCATCTCGACGGACTGGCCCCACGACGACTCGGCCTATCCGCGCGCGGTGGAGACGTTCCTCGGCCTCGAGGGCGTGAGCGAGGCGACCAAGCGCAAGATTCTCTGGGACAACTGCGCGCGGCTTTACGGGCTCGGCTGAGTCCGACGGACACGACGCTCAGTCGCCGGCCGCCGGGGCGCCGTCGTCCGCCACCACGGGCTCGGCTCGCGACAGCCCCATCCCGGCGCAGACGGCGGGCAGGACGAGCAGGGTCAGCGCGGTCGACGAGACGAGCCCGCCGATCACGACCCGGGCCAGGGGGCGCTGGATCTCCGAGCCGATTCCGTGCGAGAGCGCCGCCGGCAAAAAGCCGATCACCGCGACGATGGCCGAGACGACGATCGCCCGGAACCGGATCTCGCACCCCGTGAGGATCGCCTCGCGGAGCAAGAGCCCTTCGGACCGCGCCTGCCGGATCGACGTGACGAGGACAACCCCGTTCAGGACGCTGACGCCGAAGACCGCGATGTAGCCTACGGCCGCCGAGATATTGAAATTCGTCCGCCAGAAGTAGAGCGCCAGGGTGCCGCCGATCAGCGCGAACGGCAGGTTCAGCATGATCAGGAGCGCGGTCCCCAAACCGGGAACTTCACGCGAAGCCACAGGTCGCCCTTGTCCAGCTCGGGCAAGAACTCCTTGCCGAGAACCATGAAGGCGAAGCAGGAGAGTACGAGTAAGGCCGCCGCACCCGCCACCGGGAGGAGCGGCCGACGCACGCACCCGGCGAGCAACCACGCGTACGGCCGCCGGAGCCATCTGAGGAGCGGGCTCTCGCGCTCTCCCGGCGGCCGGCGGAACAGAAAGGTGGCGAGGACGGGGATCAGCGTGAGAGTCAGCGCGAGCGCGCCGATCACCGCCAGCGCGATCGTGACCGCCATCGGCCGAAAGAGCTTGCCTTCGATGCGCTGGAACGTGAGGATCGGCACGTAGACCGTCATGATGATCAAGACGCCGAAGGTGAGCGGCCGCGCCACCTCCAGGGCCGCGTGCTGCACCTCGCGAATGGCCTGCTGTCCCCTCACCCTGCGCGCACTGAGATGGCGCATGATGTTTTCCGTCATGATGACGGCGCCATCCACGATGATCCCGAAGTCGATGGCGCCGAGGGACAGCAAGTTGGCCGGAATGCCGCGCAGATCCATGAAGACGAAGGCGAACAGGAGCGAGAGCGGGATGATGACGGCGACGATGAGTGCTGCCCGCATGTTATAGAGAAAGAGCGAGAGCAGAATGGTCACGAGCAGAGCGCCCTCCACGAGGTTCTTCATGACGGGTATTCACCGTCGTCTTCACCAAGTGGTCGCGGCTGTAATAGGGCTGGAGCTCCACGCCGGCCGGGAGCAGGGGCCGGATCTCGTCGAGCTTCTTCTTGACGCCGTCGATCACGGCGCCGGGTTCTCGCCCTTGCGCATGAGCACGATGCCCTGCACGAGGTCGTCCTCGTGGTCGCGGCCCAGCACCCCGAAGCGGATGGCGTGGCCGATCCCCACCTGCCCGATGTCGCGGACGCGAACCGGAGTCCCTTTTTGCGCCGCGACCACGATGTTCTCGAGGTCGCCGAGGCTCTGGACGAGGCCGATGCCGCGCACCATGAGCGCGTACTGCCCGTCGCGGATGTAGCTCCCGCCCGCGTTGGCGTTGTTGGCGCTCACGGCGTCGAACACCTGCTTGAGGGTGAGGTTGTAGGCGCGTAGCCGCACGGGATCGACCGTGATCTGGTATTGCTTGGCAAGCAGCAGAAACGTCAAGAACCGGCGGATCCTCGCGGCTCGAGGTCTCACGCGCCCGGCTCCGGAGCCGCCGCCGGCGGCTCGAGATCGGTCTCGCGCCCGCTGAAGAGCGCGCAGAGCGCGGGAAGCACGAGCAGGGTGAGCGCCGTGGACGAGATGAGCCCGCCGATGACGACCCGCGCCAGCGGGCGCTGGATCTCGGCGCCGATCCCCTGCGAGAGCGCCGCCGGCAGGAAGCCGATCACTGCCACGACCGCCGACACGACGATCGGCCGGAATCGGATCGCACAGCCGCGGGTGATCGCCTCGCCCGACGAAAGGCCCTCCTCGCGCGCCCGCCGGATCGACGAGAGCAGGACCACGCCGTTCAGAACGCTCACGCCGAAGACCGCGATGTAGCCGACGGCGGCCGAGATGTTGAAGTTGCTCCGCCAGAAGTAGAGCGCCAGCGTGCCGCCGATCAGGGCGAACGGCAGGTTCAGCATGATCAGCAAGGTGTCGCCGACCGACTGGAAGGCGCCGAACAGCAGCACGAAGATGATGAACAGCACGAGCGGCACGATGATGTAGAGCCGCGCCAGCGCCCGCTGCTGGTCCTCGAACCGGCCGCTCCACACCATCCGGTAGCCTTCGGGCAGGCGCACGCTCGCGGCGACCTTCTGCATCGCCTCGACCACCAGCCCGCCCATGTCGCGCTCCCGCACGCTCCACTTGACGGCCAGCCGCCGGACGTTGCCCTCGCGCAGGATCTCGGCTACGCCGTCCGTCTTGACGAACTCCGCCAGCTGCGTGACCGGGATGCGCTCACCGCTGGGCGCGCTGATGGTGAGGTTGTGCAGGCCGGCGATCGGATCGCCGTCCTGAACGAGCCGCACCGCGACGTCGAACCGGCGCTCGCCCTCGTAGAGCTGGGTGACCACCCGGCCCTTGGTGGCCGCCTCGATCACGTCCTGGATGTCCTGGACGTTGATGCCGTACCGCGCGGCCGCCGAGCGGTCCACGATGATCTGAAGCTGCGGCAGACCGGCCAGGTGGTCCCAGTCGAGGTCGGTCACGCCCTGGACGTCCCGGAGCACCTTCACGATCTCGCGCGCCGCGGCGTCCATGACGAAGATGTCGGGGCCGTAGAGCTTGATGGCCAGCTCGCCCTTGACGCCGGCCAGCGCCTCGTCGACATTGTCCTTGATCGGCTGAGAGAAGTTCGTGGTGAACCCCGGCATGTCCGCCAGCGCCGCCCGCATCGACTCGATGAGCTTGTCCTTGTCCGGGTCGGCCCACTCCTCGCGCGGCTTCAGGCCCACGTAGAACTCGACGTTGTCGGGTCCCTCGGGATCGGTGCCGTCGTCCGGCGCGCCGAGCTGCGAGACGATCACCCGGACCTCGGGAAATCTCAGCAGCCGCTCGCGAATCTCGCGCGTATAGGGACGAACGCCTTCGACCGAGATGCCGGTCGGGAACTGGGCGCGAACCCAGAGGTCACCCTCGTCCAGCTCGGGCAGGAATTCCTTGCCGAGGAGCGTGAAGACGAATATCGCGACCACGAGGCCGCCGCCCGCGCAGAGGACCGGCACGAGCGGCCGGCGCAGGCACCAGCGGAGCGCCGCCTGATAAGGCCGGCGCAGTACGCGCAGCAGCGGGCTCTCGCGCCCGGCCGGCGGACGCCGGAAGACGAGGCTCGAGAGCACCGGGATGACCGTCAAGGTGAGCAGCAGCGAGCCGATGACCGCCAGCGAGATCGTCAGGGCCATCGGCCGGAAGAGCTTGCCCTCGATGCGCTGGAACGTGAGGATCGGCACGTAGACCGTCATGATGATCAGGACGGCGAAGGTCAGCGGCCGCGCGACCTCGACGGCGGCCGTTTGCACCTCACGGACGACCTGGACTCCGGCGGGCTTTCGCTCGCTCCAGCGGCGCAGGATGTTCTCGGCCATGATGACGGCGCCGTCGACGATGATCCCGAAGTCGATCGCGCCGAGCGAGAGCAGATTCGACGGCACGCCGCGCAGATCCATGAACACGAAGGCGAACAGGAGCGAGAGCGGGATCGTGAGGGCCACGATGACCGCCGCGCGCACGTTATAGAGGAAGATCGAGAGCAGCACCATCACGAGCGCGGCGCCCTCCACCAGATTGCGCAGCACGGTCGCGACCGTGCGCTTCACCAGAATGTCGCGGCTGTAGTAGGGCCTGAGCTCGACGCCGGCGGGCAGGAGCTTCTGGACCTCCGGCAGCGCGAGCTTCAGCGCGGCGATGACGCGTCCGGGGTTCTCGCCGCGGCGCATGAGGACGATCCCCTGCACCAGGTCGTCGTCGTGGTCGCGCCCGAGGACGCCGAGCCGGATGGCGTGGCCGATCCCGACCTGGCCGACGTCCCGGACGCGGACCGGCGTCCCCTTCTGCGCGGCGACCACGACGTTCTCGATGTCGCGCAGGCCACGGAAGAGCCCGATGCCGCGCACCGTCAGCGCGTACTGGCCCTGCGGGACGTAGCTGCCGCCGGCGTTGGAGTTGTTGGCCGCCACCGCGTCGAACACCTGCTTGAGGGTGAGGTTGTAGCCGCGCAGACGGGCGGGATCGACGTTGACCTGGTACTGCTTGGTGCCGCCGCCCCAGGAGACGACGTCGGCGACGCCGGGGATCTTGCGGAACTCGCGCTCGAGCACCCAGTTCTGGATCGCCTTGAGCTCGATGAGCGGCACCGTCTTCGACTCCAGCGTGTAGCGGAAGATCTCGCCGATCACGCTCGAGAGTGGTCCCAGGGCCGGCTTGGCGTCCACCGGTAGATCGGCCTGGGTGATGCGCTCCTGCGCCTGCTGGCGGGCCCAGTAGTTGTCGGTGCCGTCGGCGAAGAGGACCTTGATGTTCGAGAGCCCGAAGAGCGTGTCCGAGCGCAGGAACGTCACGTCGGCGATGCCGTTGAGCTCGTTCTCGAGGGGAATCGTGATGAGACGCTCGACCTCCTCGGCGGCGTGGCCCGGCCAGAGCGTGATGACCTCCACCTTGACGTCGCCAACGTCAGGATAGGCCTCGATCGGCAGCCGGTGATAGGAGACGATACCCGCCCCCGTCAGCAACAGGGCCAGGGCCAGCGTGATGAAGCGCTGGTGGAGGGCGAATGCGACGAGCCGATCGATCAACGGGTCGTCGCCTTCAAGAGGATGCTGCCGGTGCCGACGACGCGGTCGTCCACCCCGAGCCCGGCGGTCACCTCGACCGCGTCGCCGAGATCGTCGCCGAGCACGACGCGACGCCGCTCGAGCTGATCCTTCCCCTTCGCGACCAGGACGTAGGTCTCGCTGCCCTCGCGATGGACCGCGCTCTGCGGGATGGTGAGCGCCCGGGTGGTGCCGGTGGCGATCACGACGTTGACGAACATCTCGGCCTTGAGCGCCCGCCCGCGGTTGACGACGGTGGACCGGACCTTCACAGTGCGTGTCTCCTTGTCGACCGTGTCGCTGATGTAGCTCACCCGCCCCTCGTAACGCTCGCCGGGGCAGCAGCGGAGCGTGGCAACCATCGGCTCGTCGCGCCGGAGCCGGGGCACGTCGGGCTCGTACACGTCGGCGACCACCCACATCGTGCCGAGATCGGCGACGACGAAGAGGTTGACCGGCGTATCGGATTGGCCGTACGCGACCACCTGGCCCGGGGCGACGTTGCGCTCGACGACGACACCGCCGCGCGAGGCCTTGACGACGATCGTGGTGGCCGCGTCGGCGCGCGCCGCGATGTCCGCGAACTGTTCCGGCGAGACGCCGAGCGTCCGCAGCCGCGAGGCCGCCCGCTCCCGCTCGGCGACCGCCTTCCGGGCGTCGTTCTCGGTCTCGCGGAGCTCCTTCTGGGCGACCGCCTGGACGTCGAAGAGCTCGCGGCTCAGCCGCGCCGCGGCCGCTGAGCGCTCGACGTCGGCCACCGCCTTGGCGTAGTCGGCCTTGGCCGCGCCCAGGTCGGCGCTGTCGATCACGAACAACCGCGCCCCGGGCTCGACGACGTCGCCGGGCCGCGCGAAGACCTCGAGGACCCGCCCCGTCGCGGGCGCGTGGACGCGCGCGAGCGACTCCTCGTTGAACTGGACCTTCCCGGTCGTCTCGATGGTGCGCTGACGCGTTCGGTACTCCGGGCTGACGACCGTCGGCGTCACGTTGGACGGTGCCGGCGACTCCGCGCCGCGCTGGACCCGAGCCTCCGGCGGCGCCGGCGACTCACAGGCGGCGCCCGCCAGCAGCATGAGCACGACGACCGGGAGCCTCGGCATTCTAGTCATTCCACGACCCCCCGACGGCCGCTTCCAGCTGATAGAGGGCAGCCCAGAAGCTGCCGACCGCGGCGACGGCATCGTCCAGGGTGAGCCGGTCGAGGCGCTCCTGACGCCGCGCGCCCGCGAGGCCACGCTCATCGCTCCTGGGCCGGGCACGGCGGCGCCGGCTCCGTCCACGAGCGGTCGACGGCCAGGGTGCCGCGGAGCACGTTGCTCATCCGGCCCGACCGGTCGCCGACCTGGACGTAGTAGTAGTACGTTCCCGAGTCGCTCGGGGTGAATCGAGCCTCGATTTCTTCGGCACGCCCGGCGCGAATCGCGTCGAGATCGACCGGAAGCGTCGAGCGGCCGTGCTCGGCGCTCCGGCCGTGCCGTCGAACCCACGCGCACTTTGCGCTCACGATGTCCTCCGTGGCCGTCTCGAGCTGAAACCTCACGTCGACCGGACAGCCCGCTCGCGTCCCCGCCGGGACGAATCTCAGGTGCGAGATCCGCGGCCCATGGGCCGACGGCTCGTCCATGTCGACGAGCGGCGCGCATCCGGCCAGACCGATCGACAGCACGGCGGCTGTCCATACGCGCCCGCAGGCCCCGATGGGACGGATCACGGCGT
>Ga0066710_100000420_pt1 | contig 25373 bp, 28 predicted proteins | sample GraSoiAngelo_159_FD_79666 | JGI IMG/M metagenome (GOLD analysis project Ga0066710, IMG submission 79666) | Grasslands soil microbial communities from the Angelo Coastal Reserve, California, USA - 14_1009_16_40cm | ecosystem: Environmental > Terrestrial > Soil > Grasslands | place: USA... | reverse complement strand
TCGCCTACGGCGAAATTGATCATGCGGGAAGCCTTGTACACGACCACGAAGGCCAGGGCGGCGAGCGCGTAGATCGCTCCGGCGAGCGCGCCGTCGACGACGAGGAACGCGAGGAACGCCAGGTCCGCCATGGCGCGTCTCGACAGCCTCACCCCGCGCCGAGGTACGCGCGCTGGACCTCCGGCGTGGCGAGCAGGTCGGCCGCGGGCCCAGAGAGGACGACGCGGCCCGTCTGCAGGACGTAGGCGTGCGCCGCGCACTGGAGCGCCATCCGGGCATTCTGCTCCACCAGCAGCACTGCCGTCCCCTCCGCGGTGAGCCGTGGGATGATCCGGAAGATCTCGCGGACGAGGAGCGGCGCCAGCCCAAGCGAGGGCTCGTCGAGCATGAGAAGCCGCGGCCGCGCCATCATCCCGCGCGCAATGGCGAGCATCTGCTGCTCGCCCCCGCTCAAGCTCCCGGCCAGCTGGCCCCGGCGCTGGGACAGCACCGGGAACAGCGCGAACACCCGGTCGAGCTCCAGCGCCGTGCTCGCGTGGCCGCTCCGGGCGAAGCCGCCCAGGCGAAGATTCTCAAGCACGGTCATCCGCGCCAGCATTCCACGCCCCTCGGGCACGTGAATCACGTGCCGCCGGGCGATCTGGTGCACCGGCAGGCCGACCAGATCCTCGCCGAGAAAGCGCACGGCGCCCCGGCGCGGGCGGACGATCCCCGAGATGGCGCGGAGCAACGTCGACTTGCCGGCGCCGTTGGCGCCGATCAGCGCGACGATGGCGGCGTCCGGCACGGTCAGGCTCACGCCCTGGACGGCGCGGATCCGGCCATAGCTCACGTGCAGGTCCTCGATCTCGAGCAGCGCGGGAACGTTCATAGCCGCCACGAGGGCTTGGAGACCCGTCTAGGGCTCACGCTCGTCCTCTCGCGAGGTCGAGGGGCGCCACGGGTTTCCCGGGGCGTCCCGAGCCGCCATGGGGGGCTTGGGGGGCCCTTCGAGGCCCCCCATGTGGTAATGATCAACCAAGATACGCCTCGATGACGCGGGGATCGCGCTGGATCTCGGCGGGTCGCCCCTCGGCGATCTTCTGGCCGAAGTTCAGCACGGTCACGATCTTCGAGAGCTTCATCACGAGGGACATCTTGTGCTCGATCAGGAGGATCGTCACGGCGCGTCGATTGAGTTGCTCGATGAGCGCTTCCAGCTCGAGAGTCTCCTGGGGATTCATGCCGGCCGACGGCTCGTCGAGCAGAAGGAGCCGGGGCGAGCTCGCGAGCGCGCGGGCGATCTCGAGCCGGCGCTGCTCGCCGTAGGGCAGCTCGGCCGCCGACTGCCCGGCCCTGGCGCCGAGCCCGACCAGCTCGAGCACCTCGGTCGCTCGCGCGCGCGCGGCGAGCTCGCCCTGCGATCGTCGGAACGGCGCGCCGAGAAGCGGTGCCAGCAGCCCGCCGCGCGTCCGCGAATGGAGTCCGAGCAGCACGTTCTCGAGCGCTGTCATCGAGCTGAAGAGCCGGATGTTCTGGAACGTGCGGCAGATTCCGAGCGCCGTCCGCCGGTACGCGGGCAGGTGACCGATGTCGCGCCCGCCGAAGCGAATACGTCCGCCGTCGAGGTCGAGGGCTCCCGTCACGAGATTGAAGAACGTCGTCTTGCCGGCGCCGTTCGGGCCGATGATGGCGTGCACGCCGCCGGTCTCGACGGTGAGATCGAGGCCCGCGAGAACGACGAGCTTCCCGAAGCTCCGGGACAGCCCCTCAACCGCGAGCAGCGACTCGCTCACCGCGCAGGGAGAGCCGCGCCAGCAGGGTAGGGTCGAGCAGGCCCTGTGGCCGGACGAGCATCATCATCAGCACCAGGAGCCCGTAGAAGATCTCGCGCCAGTCCTTCACCCAGCGCAAGAGCTCCGGCAGGATCGAGAGGATCGTCGCGCCCGCCACCGCGCCCCAGAAGCTCGCGAGCCCGCCGAAGACCGCGTAGAGCATGACGAAGAGCGACCGCCCGACGCCGAACGCCTCGGGATCGATGAACAGGATGTAGTGGGCGTAGAGCGCGCCGCCGAGCCCGGCGATGGCACCACCCGTCGCGAAGGCCGCCAGCTTCACATACGTCGAGTTCACGCCCATCGCCTCGGCGGCCGCCTCGTCGTCGCGCAGCGCCGCGAACGCGCGCCCCATGCGCGAGCCGCTGACGCGCATGAAGAAGTAGATGAGGAGGGCGAGCAGCCCGAGCACGTACCAGATGGTCGTCGCCGCCGGGATGCCGGCGAATCCCGCGGGCCCGCCGAACGCCGGCGCGTTCAGGAACAGGACGCGGACCATCTCGCCGAAGCCGAAGGTCACCAGAACGAGATAGAGCCCCCGCAGGCGCAGGGCCGGAAAGCCCACGACGAGCCCGACGAGGCCGCCGATGAGGCCGCCCGCGGCGAGCGCCAGCGGAAACGGCGTCTGGTGATACACGGTGAGGTAGGCCGACGTGTACGCGCCGAGCGCCATGAAGCCGCCCTGGCCCGCCGAGAGCTGGCCGGCGGAGGCGGGCAGGTAGAACGACAGCGCCATGATGACGTCGATGCCGGCGAAGATCAGGATCGAGACGGCGTGATCCGAGAACACGAGCGCCTCAGCCGATCTGCAGGCGCGCGCCGAGGAGACCGGTCGGCCGCACCAGGAGGATCAGGATCATCACCGCGAACGCGAACGCGTCCCGGTAAGACGACGCGAGATACGCGACGCTCAGCACCTCGACGACGCCGACCAGCAGGCCGCCGACCATCGCCCCGGTGACGTTGCCGAGCCCGCCGAGCAGCATGATGGCGAGCCCCTTGAGGCCGACCTTGACGCCGAAGAACGGACTCAGTCCGGTGAAGTTCCAGGCGAGCAGGACGCCGGCCGCGCCGGCGAGCGCCGAGGCGATCGCGAACGTGACGACGATCGCCAGCGAGACGTTGATGCCGAGCAGGCCGGCGACCGTCGGGTTCTCCGCCGTCGCGCGGATGGCCAGGCCCGTCGGCGTCGAGCGCAGAACGAGCTCCAGCAAGGCCATCAGCGCCAGGGACGTGCCGAGGATGAGGAGCTGGAGCGTGGAGAGCGTCACGGGACCGAGAGCCAGCGACGCCGACGCGAAAGGCGCCGGAACCGCCACCGGCTCGGCGCCGAAGATCTTCACGACCACGTGCTGCAGCACGAGGCCGACGGCGATCGTGGTCATCAGCGGGGTGACGTGGCTGCCGCGATTGCGCACCGGGCGGAACGCGACCCGCTCGACGACGATGCCGAGCACGGCTGCCGCGAGCATGGCGCCGCCGAGCGTCGCCCAGGGCGGGAAGCCGGCGAGCGCCAGCACCAGGCCCACGTAGGCGCCGACCATGAAGACCTCGCCGTGCGCGAGATGGAGCAGGTTCAGGACACCGAAGATGAGCGTGTAACCGATCGCGACGAGGGCGTAGGCGCCGCCGAGCATCAGCCCGTTGACGAGCTGCTGAACGAGCATTGTGCGCGCGATGATACATTGACAGGCCTCGGTCCGTCGTATTACCGTCGCCCCACCCGATGAGTGCCCTCACGAAGATCCGCATATTTCCCACCGGCATGCGGCTGCACGAGTGGATCGCCTTCGAGGAGGGGTACTTCCGAGAGCAAGGCCTCGACCCCGATGTGCTGTGGGACGTCTATCTCGGCCAGATGAAGGCGTGGACCGGTGGCTACAAGGCTCGGCCCCAGGACCAGCCCTTCCTGGAGGGCACGCAGGCGATCGGCAACGCGTGCGCCTGGGGCAGCGTGTGCAACGCAGGCGCCGGCATGGGCAAGTTCGTGCCCGACGCGTACGGCGTCGCGCGGCATGCGATCTACGTGCGTCCCGAATCGGGCCTACGACGGCCGGAGGATCTTCGCGGCGTGCCCGTCGCGGTCGGTCTGATGGCGGGCAGCCACTACAACGTGCCCTACCGCCTCGAGAGCTATCTGCCGCTCGAGGCCATCAAGATCGCGCCGGTCGGCGGCTTCGGGCGCCGGCTCGAGGCGCTGCTGAACGGGGAGGTCGAAGCGGCCAGCCTCCTCGACCCTCAGATCTACATGGCCGAGGAGCTGGGCTTACGGAAGATCCTCGACGGCGAGTTCAACACGCTCTGGTGGGTGGACGCGGGGAGCGAGCGGGACGTTCTCCGTCGCTACTTCACCGCACTCGCACGCGCCGACGAGGCCATCGAGCGGGACCTCGCGCGGTACCTGCCGCTCTGGACGAAGTGCATCCCGCCGGAGTTCGCCGACCGCCCGTGGCGCGTGGACCGGTGGGGCGCTGGCGAGCGCTTCGTCTTCGCGCCGTATCCCGGCGAGAAGCTCGAGGAGGTCATGGCCGCGATCCATCGCTGGGGCATGGGTCGCGAGATGCACGTCACCGAGTTCGACCGACTCGCGCTGTCGCTCGCATGAGCAGAGGAACTGACATGATCGAGGTACGGCGTCGCGCGGTCGGGATCGCTCTCGTGACGGTGCTGTTTGCGAGCCTGGCCGCGCCCCCGGCCGTCGGCGCGAAGCTGGCGGGGGACAAGGTGAGGCTCGGCGTGATCATGCCGCAGGCCGGCCTCTTCGTGGACTGGGGCCAGCACGGGCTGATCGGCGCCGAGATCGCGCGCGACGAGATCAACGCCGCCGGCGGAATCGGCGGCCTGCCGATCGAGCTCGTGGTGGGCGACGACCGGGGCGACCCGAAGGAATCCGTCACGCTGACTCGCCGCCTGGCGCAGACCGACCGGGTGCTCATGATCCACGGATCGATCTCCAGCTCGAGCGCCGGTGTCATGTTCCCGCTCTCGGCAAGCTTGAAGGTGCCGATCGTCTCGCCGACCGCCGCGGCGCCGGGGCTCACCGACAAGTTCCGGCCGTGGGCCTACACGATGAATCCGGGCGCCGCCAAGGCGCTCGGCACGGGACTCGCCGCCCTCCGCAAGCACCATCCGGGCGTCAAGAAGGCGACCATTCTCTACAACCAGGCCGACGCGATCTCCAAGGCCGAAGCGACGGTGGTGATGCCGGCCACCTTCCAGCAGGCGGCCGTCGAAGTGCTCGACTCGATCACCTTCCAGACGGGTGATCTCGACTTCAGCGCGCAGGTCACTCGCGCGCTCGCCAAGCAGCCTGACATGCTTTTCCTCGGCTCCGGCTCTCGCGAGGCCGCGCTCATCGCCAAGGAGGCGCGCAGGCAGGGGTACAAGGGGCCGCTCCAGGGCGGCGTCGCGACCGCCACGCCCGACCTCGTCACGCTCGGCGGCGACGCGGTGGAGGGCTGGTACACCACGACATACGCGTGGAACGAGCGTCCGATCCCGCGCATGCAGACGTTCGTGAAGAAGTTCCTCGAGCGCTCCGGGGGCAAGCGGCCCAACTCGTCCGGGCCCGCGATGTACGACCAGCTCTTCATCGCCAAGACCTGCGTCGAGGCGACGGGCGTGACCAACAAGCCCGACGACCTCGAGAGCGACCGGGACAAGCTCGCGAAGTGCTGGGCCGCGCTCAAGGGCTACGACGGCGCCATCGGTTCCGTCACGATGAACGAGCTCGGCGTGAACGTCGGGCAGATCTGGGCTCTCACCGTCAAGAAGGGCGTCTTCACCCTCGCCGAGTAGCGCGATGACGACTCCGTCGCTGCCGATCCTCCCCACGACCGTCGTCGGCAGCTACGCGATCCCGGCCTGGCTCTGGGCGGCCTACGAGAAGATCGAGGCCGGTGGCTTCGGCGCGATGGACCTCGCCGAGACGGAGAACGACGCCCTCGAGACGGCGATCCGCGACCAGGAGCGCGCCGGTGTCGACCTGATCTCCGACGGCGAGATGCGGCGCCAGGGGTTCATCGTCTCGATCTTCAAGTACTTCCGCGGGCTGCGGCCGCTCGAGCCTCGGCGGAAGGTCGGCGTCCTCGCCTACGACGGCCACGTGCTCTACGAGCCGGTCGAGCGCATCTCGGCGCCCGACGGGCTCGGCACCCTCAAAGAGCTGGACTACCTCCGGCAGGCGACGACGCGCCCGTTCAAGATCACGCTCCCGGGGCCGCTGACGCTCGCGACGCAGATCAGGAAGGGCGGACCCTACCGCGACCGTCTCGAGGTCGCGGCCGACCTTGCGCCGATCCTCAACCAGGAGCTCCGGACGCTCGCCGCGCGCGGCGCCCGGAACCTCCAGCTCGACGACGTCTACCAGAGCTTCCTGATGGAGCCGAAGCGGCTGGTCGAGCTCTACGACCGGTGCTTCGAGGGCGTCGCGGTCGAGCGGCGCTTCTGGCACATCTGCTTCGGGACTCTCGAGGGCTTCGGCTTCGGCGAGCGAAGCTACCGTCCGCTGTTCCCGGCGATCGCGAGCGCCTGCGCCGACCAGCTCGTGCTCGAGTTCGCCAATCGCGAGATGGCCGAGAGCGGGCTCTGGCGCGAGTTCGATTGTTCGAAAGAGCTGGGCGCCGGCGTGCTCGATCTCAAGAACTTCTACGTCGAGAGCGCGGAGCTGGTCGCGCGGCGCATTCGCCGGGTGCTCGAGACCGTGCCGGCGGAGCGCGTGTGGATCAATCCCGACTGCGGGCTCGCGCGGCTCCCGCGTTACCTCGCGTTCGCCAAGCTCCAGGCGCTGGTGGCCGGAACAGGGCAAGTGCGCTACGAGCTCGCCGGGACGGAGCCAGGTCGCACCTTTTTCAGGCCACCCCCGGTCGCGCCGGGCACAAGCTCCGATACATGAAGCTCTACAAGCCGGAGGTCGAGGCCCAGCGGTTCTGGAACCCCTACACGCAGGCCATGCCGAGGGCCGACCTCGATCGACTGCACGTGCGCAAGCTCCAGACCGTCATCGAGTACGCGTACGCCCGGAGCCCGATGTACAGGAAGCTCCTCGACCGCCACAAGGTCCGGCCCGAGCAGATCCGCACCATGGACGACTTCATCAAGCGGGTGCCGTTCATCGACAAGCGCGAGATCCTCGACGCCCAGGCCGTGCGCCCGCCGTTCGGCGAGGCCCTGGCCATCTCCGAGGATTTTTTCCATCAACGCTTCGCCACCTCCGGCTCGACCGGGGCGCCGCTCCACATCCCGCTCACGTACCACTCGGCCGAGCTCTGGGGCGAGTCGTGGGTCTACGTCTACTGGGCCGCCGGGCTCCGCGCACGCCATAGCTTCTACTTCCCGTTCAACTGGGGGATCTTCGCCGCGTTCTGGTCGGCCTACATGGGGGTGCGGCGCCTCGGCGCCACCGTCGTCTCCGGCGGCGGGCTCGACAGCAAGGCGCGGCTGCGCCAGATCGACCAATACCGGCCCGACGTCATGCTGGCGACGCCGACCTACGCGCTCTACCTCGGCGAGACGGCGCGCGAGATCGGCATGGACCTCGCCAAGACCTCGGTCTCGCACGTGATCGTCGCCGGCGAGCCCGGCGGCAGCATTCCGGCCACGCGCCAGGCGATCGAGGACCTGTGGGGCGCCAAGTGCTACGAGCTCTACGGGATCGCGGAGCTCGGTCCCACGAACCCGGGCTGTCCCCTCCAGGGTGGGGTCCATCTCTGCGAGGAGTGGTATCACGCCCTCGTGGTCGACGAATCGGGCCACACGGTGCCGTACGGCGAGGTGGGCGAGCACATCGTGACGAGCTACATCCAGGATGGCCAGCCGCTCATCAAGTACCGCACGCACGACCTCGTCCGCTGGACGGATCAACCCTGCGGGTGCGGGACGACGTGGCTCTACTATCCAGGCGGTGTGCTCGGCCGCACCGACCACATGATCATCGTCAAGGGGGTGAACGTGTACCCCTCCGCCCTCGAGGCGCTGCTGCACCGGGTCGCGGGCCTGTCCGAGCACTACGAGCTGCACGTCGACCGAGACGCGGCCAACGACTTCGTGACCGTGAAGGCCGAGGCGCGGTCGGAGATCGCCGAAGCGCGGTACGGCGACCTCGGGCGTGAGGCGGAAGCGATCTTCAAGTCGGTCGTCGGCGTCGGCATCGACGTCGCGGTCCAGAAGCCGGGCAGCCTGCCGCGCTACGAGCTGAAGGCCAAGCGATTCTTCGACCACCGGCCGGCCGCGCACCGTTGGCAGCTCGGGGGAAGGGCCGACGCATGACGCGCGACGAGACGCTCGAGCGGATCCGGGATATCCAGGTGCGCGTGCAGGAGCTCCGGCAGGCGAGCGACAACCCCGCCATCGAGCGCACCATGCAACTGCTCGACCTCTACTGCCACATGGCCCGCTGGGAGCTTGGCGACGTCCGCGCGATGATCCCCGAGGCGGACGCGCGATCGTGATGAACTGGGCCGCGCTGGGCGAGGAGACGATCGAGCTCCTGCGCCGCTATCTGATGATCGACACCACGAATCCTCCCGGGAACGAGATCGCCGGCGCCCGCTTTCTCGCCGAGGTCCTGTCGCGGGACGGAATCGAGAGCGAGACGATCGAGGCGGCGCCCGGGCGCGCCAGCCTCCGGGCGCGCCTCGCGGGCGACGGGTCGCTGGGCGGGATCGTCCTGCACCACCACATCGACGTCGTGTACGCCGACCGGCGCTACTGGACGGTCGATCCATTCGGCGGCGCGATCGCGGGCGGCTACCTCTACGGGCGCGGCGCGATCGACATGAAATCGACCGGCATCCTGCACCTGGCCGCCATGCTCGCGATCAAGCGCGCGCGCGTGCCGCTCAAGCGCGAGCTCGTGTTCCTGGCCACGGCCGACGAGGAGGCCGGCAGCGAGTTCGGCGCCGAGTTCATCGCGACGCGACGGCGCGACTGGCTCGCGGGCGCCGAGTACGCGATCTCCGAGCTCGGCGTGATCCAAACGCATTCCGGACTCACGGCGCCGCTCGCCGCCATCGTGATCTCCGAGAAGACGGGCCTGCCGCTGACGGTCACCGCCCGCAGCGAGCCGGGGCACGGCTCGATGCCGTGGCCCGACACCGCGCCGAACCGGCTGGTTCGCGCGCTCACCCGGTTGCTCGACGCCGAGCGGCCCGTGCGCGTGCTCCCGGAGGTGCAGGAATTCTTCACGCGCATGGCCGATCTCCTGCCTGGCACGCAGGGCGCCGGCTACGACGACCTCGCCCGCAGTTTGCAAGATGGGGCCTTCCGCGCGCGGTTCTTCGAGAACCGGCAGTACGGCGCGATGGTGCAGACGACCTTCGCGGTGACGATGCTGCGGGGCAGCGAAAAGAGCAACGTCATCCCGCCCGAAGCGTCGGCCCAGATCGACTGCCGGATGCTGGCGGGCGACGATCCAGAGGAAATCGCCGGCTGGGTCCGGCGTGTCGTCGCCGACCCGAACGTCCAGGTCGAGATCGCCCGGGAGCCCAAGATCCCGAACCTCTCGCCGCCCGACACCGAGCTCTACAAGGCCATGGCCGATACGCTGCGGCGGCGGGCGCCCGGCGCCGTCGTGGCGCCGATGATCCTCGTCGCCTTCACTGACAACTGGGTGTTCCGCCGGTGCGGACTCCACGGCTACGGCTTCAGCCCCTTCGTCCTCGAGGACGCGGAGCTTCAGCGGATCCACGGCAACGACGAGCGGATCTCGCTGGAGAACATCCGCGAGGGCGTGCGCGCGTACACGGAGATGCTGGTGGAGGTGGCGGGGAACTAGCCCGAGGGCTTCGCACCGCCGACGCGAGGAGACCGTCATGGATCGGCCGATCAAGTGGAAGAACGGGGCGCGGTGCGCGGTGGTGATCTCGTTCGACGTCGACGGCGAGAGCCCGTGGATCCTTCGCGATCCCGCGCTGGCCGAGCGTCCGCTCCACATGGGTATGGGCGCCTACGGGCCGAAGACGGGCATGCCGAGGATCCTCCGGATCCTCGACCGCTACGACCTGAAGTGCGGCTTCTTCATCCCGGGCTGGATCGTCGAGCGCTACCCCGACATGGCCCGCGAGGTGCTGAAGCGCGGCCACGAGATCGGACACCACGGGTACCTGCACGAGAAGCCGTTCTTTCTCTCGGGCCGTGAGGAGGAAGAAGCCCTGCTCCTGAAGACGCTCGACATTTTCCAGGCGGTGCTGGGCATCCGACCGCAGGGCTCGCGGGCGCCGTCGTGCGATCCGAGCAAGCACACGATGGAGCTCTTGCGCAAGCACGGGTTCGTCTATCACAGCAACATGATGGACGCCGACCTGCCGTACTGCCACAAGACACCCTACGGCGAGCTCGTCGAGCTACCCACGGCGTGGGTCAACGACGACTGGGTGTACTTCGGCTTCAGCGCCGTGCCGCCGGTGGGCAACGGGATCTGGAGCCAGGAGGACGTCTTCGAGATCTGGAAGGAGGAGTTCGAGGGTGCCTACGACGAGGGCGGGTTTTTCAACCTGATGGGCCATCCTCAGGTCATCGGTCGCCCGTCACGCATGCGGATGGTCGAGCGGCTCATCCAGCACATCCTCGCCAAGAAGGACGTCTGGATCGCGCGGCCCATCGAGGTCGCGGAGCACTACCTGAGCCAGCGGTGACTCCCCGCGGGGCGCGGCGTGCGATGAAGCTGCTCGCGGTGATTCCGAACACTACGGCCGCATCGCCAGTGGTGACGAGGACGTCGTGGACGGCGAGCGACGGGCGGCGATTCGCGATCGCACGGAGGCGATGGTGGTGGCTTGGGAAGGCGCCGGCGGAGCGCGCGCCTGTCAGTTCAGCGGCGTGCCGTTCGTCGAGATTCGCGGCGTGACGGACAGCGCCGACGGCGCTGCCGTCCGCGATTTCGAGATCAACGTGAAACAGGCGCTGAGGAGTGTCGCGGTCGTCACGATCGCGCTGGCGCGGATCGGCCGCGACCTTCCTCTGACGTCTGACCGAGGCCGCCATGTCCCCGCAAGTCCCCGCGTTCCGGGAGCCGAGCCCTCTTGAGAGGATCTTCAACAAGGCCTTCGGCATTCTCGTGGGGCTCGGGCTCGCCCCGCGCGGTTACTATCTATTGCGCGTGAGAGGGCGGACGACGGGCCGCGTTCATTCGACCCCGGTCAACGTGGTGGAGCTGCCGGGCAGTCGCTTCCTGGTGGCGCCGCGGGGACGCACCCAGTGGGTCCGTAACGCCGAAGCTGCCGGCGAGGTCACCCTCCGGAAGGGATGGACCAGCCGGAGATTCCGTATCCGTCCAGTCCCCGATCGTGAGAAACCGCCGATGCTCCGTGCGTATCTCGACAACTTCAAGATGACCGTTCAGCGCTACTTCCCAGTGCACGCGGGCTCACCGCCGGAGGCGTTCGCGGCGATCGTCGAGCGCTATCCCGTCTTCGAATTGCTGCCGTTCAACGAGGGGGAGGGAGCCCGATGAAGCTGAGCGTCGACAGCCTGACGACCGGCCTGCAGTTCCACGGAGAGGTGCAGGGCAAGCGCCAGCACTACTACGTCCTCTCCAGCGCGCGGCAGTACTTCGTCATGTCCCTCTCGCTCAGCAAGCGCGACGCCGGCAACTTCAACCTGGTCAGCCGGTCGGCCGTCGACCAGCTCCACCGCCGGCTTCGCGGGCGACGCGGGTTGACCGCGCGCCTCGTGTTCACTCGGTCGAAGAACCGGCGCGCCATGCCCTCGGCCCTGACCGCGCTGAACATGCTCTACGTTCTGGTGGCGACGGACCGGGCGATCATCGACCCGCGTCGCAAGGCGGCCCGAGAGATCTTCTTCAACGTGCCGAGGAGGTAACCCCGCTCTCGAAGGAGGACAACAACAATGCGGTCACGGTGTCTGGCCATCCCGATCCTTGGAGTGCTGGCTCTCCTCCTCGCCGCGCCGGCGGTCGCCCAGCCGGTGAAGCTGATCAGCGAAAGCTACCAGATCCCGGGGCGCGACCCCGGGATCCAGCTCTACGTTCGCAACAAGCGCCCAGAAGGGATGACGGCTTTCACGCCCGATCGAATCGTCCTGTTCGTCCACGGCGCGACCTACCCGGCCGAAACGGCGTTCGATCTCCAGCTCGATGGCCTGTCGTGGATGGACTACATCGCCCAGCGCGGATATGACGTCTACCTGATGGACGTGCGCGGCTACGGGCGGTCCACGCGTCCGCCCGAGATGGCCCAACCGGCGCGAGAGAACCGGCCGATCGTCCACACCGACGTGGCGGTGAAGGATTTCGGGACAGTCGTCGATCACATCCTGACGCGCCGAGGCGTCGCGAAGATCAACCTGTTGGCCTGGTCTTGGGGCACGTCGATCGCGGCGGCCTACACCGCGCACAGCAGCGACAAGGTGGCGCGTCTCGTGCTCTATGCGCCGGTCTGGCTTCGGCAGACTCCGTCGCTGGTCCGCGTGGAGGGCCCCCTCGGCGCCTATCGTACAGTGACGATGGATGCGGCGCGGCAGCGGTGGCTGACGGGCGTAGCCGCCGACAAGCAGAAGGAACTGATTCCGAGCGGCTGGTTCGAGGCGTGGTGGCAGGCCAACATGGACGCCGATCCCGTAGGCGCCGCCCAGGTCCCGCCGGTCGTGCGCGCGCCCAACGGTGTCGTCGAGGATGGCCAGCGGTACTGGGCGGCCGACACGCGGTACTACGACGCGTCGAAGATTCGGGTCCCGGTGCTCCTGATTCACGGGGAGTGGGACGTCGACACGCCCGCGTATATGTCGCAGGCCCTCTTCGCGCGGTTGACCGGCGCTCCCGCCAAGCGGTATGTGGTCATCGGCGAGGGGACGCACACGGTCGTCATGGAGCGGAACCGGATGCACCTGTTCCGTGAAGTCCAGCTGTTCCTGGACGACGCCCGCTGACGCGCGTGCCCGCGCTGTCGATCCGGCGCGCGACGCGGCGCGACGCGCCCGTCATCGTGCGGCTGATTCGCGGGCTCGCCGAGTACGAGCGCCTGGCGCACGAGATGGTGACCACGGCCGCGCACATCCGCCGCCACGGCTTCGGGCGGCGCCGCTACTTCGAGGCGCTCATCTGCCGCCGGGGCCGCACCGCTGTCGGCTTCGCCCTCTACTTTTTCACGTACTCGACCTTCCTGGGGCGCCCGACGCTCTATCTCGAGGACCTCTTCGTGCTCCCCGAGGAGCGCGGCCGGGGCGCCGGCCGGGCGCTCCTGGCCGAGCTGGCGCGGATCGCAATGCGGCGGGGCTGCGGCCGGATGGAGTGGGCGGTACTCGACTGGAATAAAAATTCGATCCGGTTTTACAAACGCCTGGGTGCGAAGCTGCGCCGTGATTGGATTCTGACTCGGCTCACTGGGTCGGCCCTCCGTCGTCTAGCGCACTGAACGGCACCAAGCTGCGCGGTTGACGCTCCCTGGCGCGCAACCCCCGCGAGGGAAGCCCGGGGGTTCTCTAAGGTCATGTCCGGATGGACACCATCGCCGTTCTGCCGCTGAGATTGTCGCTGTGGACGCAGAAGCCCTTCGTCTCCTCATCCGGCGCAAGCTCCAGAACGGGCGCCTGCCGCATAGCAGCATTACACGGGACTGGAGTACGCCAAGCGACGGGGAAACGTGCGACGCCTGCGATACGGTCCTTACGAAGGAGGAGTTGCTGATGGAAGCGACCACGCTGGCGACTGGCAGGAGACCCCTTCAGTTGCACGTCCGATGTTTCCAGGTCTGGGATCACGAACGGCGCGTCGTCTAGCGGGGTTGGTAGGGTTCCGTCACGTACAGCATGGCGTCCAGACAAACGAAAGGCCGGAGTGCCGTGCGGTACCATAGCCGCACTGTGATTTCGACTCTGTGGTGAAATCGCACCGATGAGCACCCGACCTGATTGGCTTACGTGGGCGCGCAAGCTCCAGGCTCTGGCGCAAAACGGGCTGACCTACGCCCAGAATGAATATGACAACGAGCGTTATCGCCAGTTGCAGGCTGTTGCTGCGGAGATATTCGCCGCCCACACGGGTGAGACCCTGGCGACCGTGGAACAGTGGTTCGCGATTCAACCGGGCTACGCCACACCCAAGGTGGACGTGCGTGGGGCCTGTTTCCGCGACGGTAAGATCTTGCTGGTGCGCGAGAGATCGGACGGCCGGTGGTGTCTGCCCGGCGGTTGGGCCGACGTCGGCGACATGCCCTCGAATGCCGCCGAGCGCGAGGTGCACGAAGAGGCCGGCTTTGAATGCCTGGCGCAGAAGGTGATCGGTGTATTCGATTGCAATCGCGGCGGAGAGCCCTCGACCGCCTTTCACGCCTTCAAAGTGATCTTCCTCTGTGAGATTACCGGGGGCGGGCCACACCCCGACCACGAGATTCTGGAAGTGGGGTTCTTCACGCGCGACGATCTCCCGCCGCTCTCGCTGGCCCGCACGAATGCGGTCTGGCTGGCCGAGTGCTTTGCCCACCTGGATGACCCACATCGCCCAACGGCGTTTGATTAGCTCATGGTCCGCGACGCTTCGGCACTCGGACCCTGAGTGCTGAAGTTGTCGAGCTAGCGCAATCACCATATCGCTCAGCCGGCTGGCGCGTCGGCGCCCGCTTCGGCCGAGGGCGACCAGGTCGGCGCGCTGAGCCGGCGCTTCCCATCGCTCGCGAGCCTGACCGTGGGGTCGGCTGGATCGAACTTCCGATCCCAGAGCTTGCAGGTGACCTGCTTGTGGCGCTGGTCGAGGCCTTCGCAGTAATTCGTGAACTCGCAGCGCCGCACCAGATCGCCTTGGCCGAGCCGGATCTTCCAGAACCAGTCGGGGTCGGCGAGGCTCTGGCGGGCGGCGGCCACGCAGTCGGCCTCGCCGCGCTCGAGGATGCCTTCCGCCTGGTCGAAGGTCGTGATGCCACCGCTGGTGACGACCGGTGTCTGCCAGCCGGCGTCCCGGATCGCGCGGCGAATCGCCGCGGCGAGCGGCACGTTGCGACCGAACGGGCCGCGCGCGTCGGAGAGGACCGTCGGCATGCACTCGTACCCCGAGGCGCCGGTGTAGGGGTAGACGGCCTCGCCGATCTTCGGTTGCTTGGCGTCCTCGAATCGCCCGCCCTTGGAGACCGACAGGTAGTCCACGCCCGCTTCGGCGAACCGGACGCCGAACCAGACCGCGTCGTCGAGGTCGCTGCCGCCCTCGACCACGTCGTCGCCCAGATACCGGATGCCGACGACGTAGTCGTCTCCGACACGGGCGCGGACGGCCGCGAGCACTTCGAGCGGCAGCTGAACCCGGTTCTCGCGCGCGCCGCCGTAGCCGTCGGACCGGTCGTTCAAGCGCGAGAGGAACGACGCCATCGTGTAGGCGTGGGCGTAGTGCAGCTCGACGCCGTGGAAGCCCGCCTCGCGGGCACGCCGCGCGGCCTCGGCGAAGAGGCCGGGGAGCACTTGCGGGAGCTCCCGGATGTGGGGCAGGTGCACGTCCCAGACGCGCTCGCGGTAGCCGTAGTCGAGCGCTTCGAGCTCGCGGTCGGTCAGCACGGTCTCGATCGTCAGGCGATCGGCGCCGAGGAGGAATTCCCGCACGTCCTGGTCCTCGACCTCGCGCCAGCGACGGTCGTCGAGCCAGAGGGCGAGCTGGGCGCGCAGCGAATCGGTGATCTCGAGATAGCGGCCGAAGAATCGCTCGGGCTCGGGGCGGCGTCGGACCGTGACGAAGTCGATGATCTGGATGAAGAGTCGCGTCCGGCCCCGGCTTCGCGCGCGGACGGTCTCGACGAGCTCGCGCAGCCCGGGGACGAACCGGTCGTCGCCGATCCTCAACAGGGGACCGCTGGCGATGTCGCGGATGCCGGTGGCTTCGACCACGAGCACGCCCGGCTGGCCCTCGGCGAACCGCGCGTACCACTCGAGGACCTCTTGTGTGACGAACCCGTCGTCCGTCGCTCGCCACGGGACCATCGCCGGCACCCACGTCCGCTCCGCGGCGGTCAGCGTCCTGCCGATCCGGATCGGCGAGAACCAGCGCGCGCGCGCCGCTTCCTCGCGCGTCGGCCAGCGCGCCGGCGGCAGCGCATGACGGACGCGGGACGTCTCGGCGAAGCTCAGGACGGCGGCCTCGCGCGGGGTGCGCGCCGTGGACGGCTCATGGCAGGCAGGCAAAGCCGTCGATCTCGATCAGGCAGCCCTCGGCGGCGTCGAAAAGGTCGCGCACGCCGACCAGCGTCATCGCCGGGAAGTGCTTGCCAAAGTACTCGCGGTACACGACGCCGATCGGCTTGCCCTGGCGCTTGAACTCGCCGGCGTCGAGGACGTAGATCGTCAACTTCACGACGTCGGTGAGCTGGCCGCCTGCGCCCACGACGAGCGTCTTCAAGTTCTCGCACACCTGACGGAACTGAGCGACCAGGTCACCCTTGCCGACGACGCGGCCGTCTCGGTCCTTGGCGACCTGGCCGGCGAGGAACAGCATCCGGCCACCCCGGGTTTCGGCGGCGTGGGCGAACCCCACGGGCTTCATGAGCTCCGGCGGATTGTGGAATTCGATCTCGCGGGTCATCCGAGCCTCCTACTGACAATGCTCGCCTCGGACGGCGAGGCCCCAGCGCCGCGACGTCCTGCGGCTCGCGAAACCATCACTGGGTGCCGTCGAGCACGATCGTCTCGCCGTTCGTCGCGTCGTCGTGGATCAGCTTGGCCGCCACGGCGGCCACCTCGGCCGGGTCGATGAGACGACGACCGGGGTTGAGGTGCGCCATCGCCTCGACGGCCTCCTCGAAGGACTTTCCCGTCCGGGCCGCGATGTTCCGCGCGCTGTTCCACACGATGTCGGTCGCCGCGAACCCGGGGCAGATAGCGTTGACGGTGACGCCCTTGCCCGAGACCTCGGTCGCGAGTGCCTTCGTGAGGCCTACGAGCGCGTGCTTGGACGCGGTGTACGCGGCGACGTACGGCGCGCCGTAGAGCCCGGCCAGCGACGCGATGTTGATCACGCGCCCCCAGCGGCGCTCGAGCATCGCCGGCAGGACGGCGCGCGTGAGCAGGTAGGGGCCGGTCGCGTTGACGCGCAGGTGACGGTCCCAGAACGCCGGGTCGGTCTTCGCGAAGGGCGCCGATTCGGCGATGCCGGCATTGTTGACGAGGACGTCGACCGGGCCGAGCCGCGTGCCGACCGCCGCGACCACCCGTGTGATCATCTCGGCGTCGGTCACGTCCAGCGCGAGCGCCATCGCCTGGACGCCGAGACCGCGGGCCGTTTCGGCCGTCGCAGTCACCTGATCGGACGAGCGTGCGGCCACCGCGATGTTGCACCCTTCCCGGGCCAGCGCGAGCACGATCTCACGACCGATGCCGCGGCCGCCGCCGGTGACGAGGGCGACGGGCTGCCCGGGCGCGCTCGTCATGGGCTCTCCAGGCAGAAGAGAAAAAACATCGGGCGGGAACCCGAGGCGTCGTCGCGCGACGGATCCGACAAGCAGCGCACGCGCGGAGAGCTTCCGCTGCTCCCCGGCTGCCCCCTCGACGGCGCGGTCGCGCACCCCGCGAGCACCACGAGCGGGACCAGCAGCGCGATCGAGCACCGCCGCCAATTCATGCGGCCATTCTATCGCGGGATCAGGTATATATAGCCCCGCGATTCATGCCGCGCGCGTTCACTCGCAGCTCGCTCGTGGACGCCGTCGCCCGTCTCCGGCCGGCGATGAAGGTGTTGCTGCCGCCGGCGTGTGGGGAGCCGACGGCGCTCGTCGCCGAGATCTGCCGCCAGTCGAGCCGGCTGCCGGACCTGACGCTCCTGGGTGGCATCCATCTCGGCGACTACCCCTGGGCACGGCCCGAGCACGCGGAGCTCCGCTTCGCGACGTGGCACATGTCGCCCCGGCTCGAGGACGCGCGGCGGCGCGGGCGCGTCGAGTTCGTTCCGATCCGCTACTTCGATCTCGTCACACAGTTCGCGGCGGGCGGTACCTGGGCGCCGGACTGCGTCCTCGTTCACTGCGCGCCGCCCGACGCGCGCGGGTACCTGAGCCTCGGCGTCTCGGTCAGCGTCGCGCTCCCGGCAGCGCGCCGCGCCCCGCTCGTGATCGCCCAGGTCAACGGGACGATGCCACGTACGCTCGGCAACGCCTTTCTGCACAGGAGCCAGATCGACTACTGGGTCGAGGTGGACGAGCCGCTCACGCCGTACCCGCCGCCGGCGATCGGTGACGTCGAGCGCGCCATCGGACGCCGCGTCGCCGGGCTCGTGCCCGACGGGGCGACGGTGCAGGTCGGCGTCGGGGCGATCCCGCAGGCCGTGCTCGAGGCGCTCGTCGACCATCGTGACCTCGCGCTGCACTCGCTGCTGGTCGACGCATCGGTGACGCTGGTCGAGCGAGGCGTCGTCACCAACGCCCTCAAGCGCATCCACCGCGGGCGCATGGACATCGGCGAGGCGATGGGGACGCGCCGCCTCTTCGACTTCCTGCACGAGAACCCACGAGTGAGCATGGACTCGTCGAGATTCACGCACGATCCCGAGACCGTGGCGCGGCTCGATCGCTTCGTGGCGATCAACTCGGCGCTCGAGATCGATCTCACCGGACAGGTGACGGCGGAGAGCCTGGGCCAGCGTCAGGTCGCCGGGATCGGCGGCCAGTTCGACTTCGTGCTGGGTGCCTCGCGATCCCGCGGGGGCGCGGCGGTCATCGCATTGCCGTCGACGGGCCGCGACGGCGCGGCGTCACGGATCGTCCCGCGCCTTCAGACGGGCGCGGCCGTGACGAGCCCCCGCGCGCTGGCCGACTGGATCGTGACCGAGCATGGAACGGCCGGGCTACGGGGGAAAGGGGAGCGGGGACGGGCCGAGGCGCTCATCGCGGTCGCCCATCCCCGATTTCGGGAGGCGCTGCTACAGCGTGCTACTTCTTAGCGGCGTCGATCTTGTCGAAGATCTCCTCGTCTCTCGGGAACCGGTACGTCGTCTCGTTCGTGTAGACCACGTCGTCGTTGATCGACACCTCGAAGATTCCGCCGGCGCCTTCCTTGAGCACCGCGGTGATGCCGTACTTGGTCTTGATGGCGGCCTGCAAACTGGAGGCCTGGGGAAGGTAGTTTCACTCCCCGCAGTATCTGATCTGGATGTTCATCCGCTCCTCCTCCCTGAGAAGTAGGCTTCATTCCTGAGAAGTGGGCTTCATTCTAATATGATACGGGGCAACCGTGAGGAGATTCCGTGACGCCCGTCCTGATCGACACCGACCCCGGGATTGACGACGCCCTCGCCCTGCTCCTCGCGTGGAGCTCGCCCGAGATCCGGGTGGAGGCGATCACGACGGTCGCAGGCAACGTGAGGGTCGAAGCCGCGGGCACGAACGTCGTGCGCCTGCTCGCGCTGCGACGCCCGACGCCACGACCCCTCGTGGCCGCGGGAGCGGCGGGCCCACTCGCTCGCGCGCTGACGACCGCGACGCGTTACCACGGCGAGGACGGGCTCGGCGACCTGGCGGACTGGCCCGTCGTCGAGCCGGTGCCCACGTCGCCCGACGCGGCGAGCGTCATCGTCGACGCGGCCCGCCGGCACGGGCGGGAGCTCACCCTCGTCGCCCTCGGCCCCCTGACGAACGTGGCGCTGGCGCTCAAGCAAGATGCGGCGGTGGTCGGGCGAGTCGGACGCGTGGTCGTGATGGGCGGCGCCGTCGATGTGCCTGGGAACGTGACCCCCGCGGCCGAGTTCAACATGCACGTCGACCCTGAAGCGGCGCACCGCGTGCTCGCGGCGGGGCTTCCGCTCGAGCTCGTGCCGCTTGACGCGACGCGCCAGGCGGTGCTGCCGCGCGCCGGCATGCGGGCCGCGCTGGGGCGGTCGCCGGGGCCGCTCGCCTCACGGATCCAGGCGTTCAGCGAGCGTGGCTTCCGCATCGCTCACGCCGAGGGCGAGCAGGGCATGGCGCTCCACGACCCGCTGGCCGTCGCCGTCACCCTCGATCCGTCGCTCGCCAAGTGGGAGACCGTGCGCCTGGCCGTCGGGCCGGACGGCGAGACGCTTCGCGCGAGCGGCGCGCCGAACTGCCGCGTCGCGAAGGCCGTCGACGCCGACCGATTCATCCGCCTGTTCCTCGACCGCCTGTGTCCGACGTCACGGCCCGGCGCGTCCTCGTAGTCGGCTCGGCGAACGTCGACTTCACCGTCGCCGTGCCGCGCTTGCCCGGCGCCGGCGAGACCGTCAGCGGCGGCACGCTTCTCGTCAACCACGGGGGCAAAGGCGCCAATCAGGCCGTGGCCGCTCGCCGGCTGGGCGCGGAGGTGCGCTTCATCGCGTGCGTGGGCGACGATAGCTCAGGCCGCGAGATCCGCGCGGCCCTCGCGACCGAGGGGATCGACGTCGACGGCCTGGATGTCAGCGGCGAAGCCGCGACCGGAACGGCCCTCATCGTCGTCGACGGCCAGGGACGCAACCAGATCGTCGTGGCGCCCGGAGCGAACTGGCGGCTCTCGCTCGAACACGTCCGATCTCGCGCGGATGATTTCGCGTGGGCGCAGGTCGTCGTCTGCCAGCTCGAGACGCCGCTCGAGACCGTCGCGTGGGCGCTCCGGGAAGCGCGTCGGCGAGGGATCGTCACGGTGCTCAACCCGGCGCCCATCCGCGACGGTCTCCCCGACGTCTGGGGGCTGGTGGACTATTTGACTCCGAACGAAGGCGAGGCGGAGCGGCTCACCGGCGTCACCGTGCGCGACCTTCGATCGGCCGCCGCCGCTGGGCACGCTCTTCGCCAGCGCGGCGTGCGCACGGTGATCGTGACGCTCGGCGCCCACGGTGCCTTGGCCTGCACGGCGCAGGGTGAGGTCGCCGCGCCGGCGCACCCGGTGTCGGCGGTGGATACGACGGCCGCCGGTGACGCGTTCAACGGCGCCCTTGGCGTGGCGCTCAGCGAGGGATCGACACTCGAGGGTGCCCTTCGATTCGCCAACGCGGCGGCAGCGCTCGCCTGCACACGCCGGGGCGCCCAGCCGTCGCTGCCGACCCGAGCCGAGGTGAATCAGCTCTTCACAGGAGGCCGACCGTGACGAAGACGCTCATCCGATACTGGCCGCGCACGTAGCGCTCGCCGGAGGGCAAACGCGCCCGAGGCGCTGAGAGAGGAGACCTCATTGTCGGGCCTGGGTTGGCCTCCGATTGCGACGTTGGGTCACGCGGACGCGCCGGGATTGCTCGCCTTGTCGGAGAGCGTCGGCTGGCCCCACTCGAGCGAAGACTGGGCGGCGATCCTCGAGGCCGGTCAGGTCTTCGGCCATCGCGGCGCCGCGGGCGCGCCCATGTCGAGCGCAGCTCTCTTCGACTACGGCGCGGCCCTCGTCTCCCTCGGTATGGTGCTGGTCGCTCCGTCGCACCGCCGGCGAGGGCTCGCGCGCGCGGTCATGGAGCACTGCCTGCGTCTGGTCGCGCCGCGTCCCATGACGCTCATCGCTACCCCCCAGGGGGAGCCACTCTATGTCGGCCTCGGCTTCGTCGAAGTCGAGCGCGTGCAGCGGATGGTCGGCCAGGGGGCCCTGAACGGCGACCGTCTCCCTCCGATCGCGCAGATCGACGCCGACGCCGTGGCGCGCCTGGACCACGCCGCGTTCGGCGCGGATCGACGCGCGCTCCTGCGCATTTTGCTCGCGCGCGCCGCCGCGACCGCCGTCGTGCGTGACGCGCACGGTAGGGCCCGCGCCTTCGGGATCGCCACGCGCCAGCGCGACCAGCTCGTGGTGGGCCCGCTGATCGCGACGGACACCGCCGACGCGGCCGCGCTCTTCCAGTCACTCACCGCCGATGTGCCGGACCCTGTTCGCATCGACGTGCCGGTACGGCAGGGCGAGTTCCTCGCCTCGCTCGCGGGGCTCGGCCTGCGCGCCGCCGGCGACGCGCCGATCATGCTGCACGGCGCGCACGAGATGCCCGGGCGTCGCAACGGGATCTATGCGATCGCCGTGCGAGCCTTCGGCTAGCACCGCGCGTCGTTCGCGAGCCGTCGAGGCTAGGGCAGGCGGGCCCGGAGCGCGCGCACCCGCTCGATCGACGCCTCGACGCGCGCCGGGTCGAGCGTGCCTTTTCGGAGCGCCTGACGGATCGCCGCGAGCGCCACCTGCGCCGCCGAGCGGCCGTCGGGGAGCCGGTCGTCGACGATGACCAGCACGTCCACCCCCGCGTCGAGCGCCAGCACTGCCGCCTCGCCGATCCCGTACTGCTGCTCGATCGCCCGCATGCGGAGGTCGTCACTGACGACGAGACCGGTGAAGCCGAGCTGGCCGCGGAGCAGCCCGCCGATGGTCGCGCGGGAGAGGGTCGCCGGCCGCTGGTCGTCGAGGCGCCGGTTGAAGACGTGCGCCGTCATCACGCTGTCGGCGAGCCCCTCCTCGATCAGCGCGCGATACGGGATCAGCTCGATGTTCGGCGCCGCGGTCGCCGTGACGTCGGTGAAGCCGAGATGCGAGTCGCCGAAGCTCGAGCCGTGGCCGGGGAAGTGCTTCAACGCCGTGAGCACGCCTTCGGCGCGCAGGCCGCGGACGAAGGCGCGCGCGTGCTCGGTGACCAGGAGAGGGTTCGCGCCGAAGCTCCGCGCGGTCCCGACGATGACCTGGTTCGCCGGGTTGTAGCCGACGTCCACCACGGGCGCCAGGTCCCAGTTGATCCCGACGGTGCGCAGCATCCTGCCGATCCGCCGCGCCTCGAGCTCGGTCAGCACGAAGTCGTTCGTCTCCCCCAGCTCCTGAGCCGAGAGCGTTCCCGACCAGCCGGCGCCCGGGGCCAGGCGCATGACGTTGCCGCCCTCGGCGTCGACGGCGACGAAGAGCTTCCGGCCCGAGCACGCGGCCGACCGCGCCACGAGCGCCGCCGTGAGCCGCGCGAGCTGGTCGGCGTCCACGATGTTGCGGGCGAGCAGCACGATGCCTCCGACCCGGACTTCGCAGAGCAGCCGCTCCAGATCGTCGTTGTCGGCGACGTCGGTGCCGCGGAACCCCACCAGCAGGAGCGAGCCGAGCTCGGGCTCAAGGGCGGCCAGGCGAGCGGGATCGGGCTCGATCGCGGTGCGGCAGCTTGCGGCCAGGAGAACGGCGACGAGGCTAGCGGCGACGAGCCGCGGCAACCAGCTTCTCCACCCGCGCGCGATCGACGGGCTGCCGCACATCACCTTCGCGCTTGACCGACGTGCCGACGATGAGCCCGTCGGCGATCGACAGGAGCTCCGCCGCGGTCTCGGCGGTGACACCGCTGCCGACGAGGAGCGGCACCTCGGGGACGGCGCTCCGCACTCGCTTGACCTCCGCGAGCGGCGTCGCCTGGCCGGTGGCCGGGCCCGAGACGACGAGCGCGTCGGCGAGGCCCCGGTGGACGAGGTCGCGCGCGGTCTGCTCGACCTCCACGGGGGCCAGGGGCACGGCGTGCTTGCCGCCGACGTCGGCGAAGATCGCGACCGCGACGCCGAGCAGTCGCCGGTCGCGGAGCGTGCCGTGGGCGTCGGACTGGACGATCCCTTGATCGGCGAGGACGGCGCCCGCGTGGACGTTGACGCGGATGAACTCGGCGCCGACTGCGGCGGCCACGGCCAGGGCCGCGCGCGCGTCGTTCTTCAGCACGTTCACGCCGAGGGGCGTCCCGGGAAACGCGCGGCGCACCTCCGCGGCGACGACGCTCATGGCCGCCACGGTGGCCGGCTCGACGCGTCCAGGTGTGAAGGGCGCGTCGCCGAAGTTCTCGACCAGGACCGCATCGACGCCGCCCTCGATCAGCGCGCTCGCGTCGGCCAGCGCCACGGCGGTGACGCGCGCCATCGAGCCGTCCCAGCGCGGACTGCCGGGCAGGGGCGGGAGGTGAACCATGCCGATGATCGTGCGCTCGAGTCGCATCAGCGGTAGCCTAGCACGACATGATGAAGGTCGAGCTTCACCAGGCGCGCGGCAAGGACATCCCGGTGCTGAGGCGTCTCATGCAGCTCTATCTCTACGACTTCGCCGCCATCGACGACGGCGCCATCGCCGACGACGGGCTCTACGGCGATGCCGCGACCATCGAGAGCTTCTGGACGGATCCAAGAATGACGTCGTTCCTCGTGCGCGTGGACGGAACGCTGGCCGGCTTCGTGCTGGTCCGCGACCGCGCCCGCTACGTCGGGGACGGCACGCGAGAGGTCAGCGAGTTCTTCATTCTGCGCCGGCACCGCCGGCGAGGCGTCGGCGGCGAGACGGCCCGGCGTGTGTTCGACAAGTTCCCCGGCAAGTGGGAGCTCACGCAGATCACGAGCAACGTCGAGGCCCAGGCCTTCTGGCGCCGTGTCATCGGGGACTACACCGGCGGCCGCTACGAGGAACAGCCGCGCCCCGACGGCAAAGGCGTGATGCATCGCTTCGACAACGCGCGGCGGTGATCTGATCAGTTGTCAGCGGGGGACCGCGCTGGCCGAGAAAATCGCCGCCGGCCCGAGGCCGCCGCCGGGCCGCTCAGCAGCGCTTAGGGTGACGAGGGCGGGGCCGGCGGCGGGGGAGCGCCGGGCCGCGGCCGCGGCGCGACCGACGGCTGGCGTGGCGCCCGCCTGAGGGCATCGTTCAGCTCGGGCGTTGACTTGCGCATCTCGTCGGTGAGCCTGGCGGCGTCGATCGCGGTGCCGATCACGCGTGGCGTGATCAGGAGCAAGAGCTCCGTCTTCTCGATCCGCCGCTCCGTGAATCTGAACAGATAGCCCAGGAGCGGGATGTCCTTGAGAAGCGGAATCCCGCGGTCGTCGGTGGTCAGCTTGTCCTGGATGAGCCCGCCCAGCACGAGCGTATTGCTGCTGAGGAGCACGACCGAGGTTTCCGCCTCTCGCTTGATGAACGAGGGCGAGTTCGTCGGCGCCACGTTGGGGCCGATCGAGTTCACTTCCTGCTTCACGTCGAGGGCGACCGTGCCCCGCTCGCCGATGCGCGGAGTCACCGTGAGGATCACGCCGGCGTCGCGGTACTCGACGGTCTGGTTGAGTCCCGCCGTCGTGGTCGTGGTGGTCGAGGTCGTGGTCGCCGCGGTGGTCGCCGCGGCCACCTGGCCGGTGGTCTGGCTGGTGACGACGGGCACCGAGGTCGAGACGTTGATGACCGCCTTCTTGTTCTCGGACGTGAGCACGTGCGGGTTCGAGACGATGTTGATCTTGTTCTCGCTCGCCAGGGCGTTGAGCATGGCGATGAACTTGTCGGTCTGGAACGTGAACGCGGTAAGTCCCTGGCCGATGGGCCCGATGAGGGCGGCCGGGCCGCCGACCTGCGCCGGGAGCGTCAACAGCCCGCCGTCGGACCCAGGGGTCGTCGGCAGGGCCGGGGGCCCGGTGTTGGTGTTGACGAAGTTGAAGCGGCCCTGTCTGACGGCCCAGTCGATGCCGAGCCGCGTGTCATCGGTCAGCGTGATCTCGGCCACCAGCACCTCGATCAGCACCTGGCGCGGCATGCGGTCGAGCTGCTTGATCGTGTTCTCGATCTCGGTCCAGCTCCGCGGGAAGGTCGTGACGATCACCGCGTTGGTGATCTCGTCGGCGATGAAGCGCACCTGGCCTTCGGCGAGGACGTCGGGCGCGTTCGCGCCCAGCGGGGCCCCGCCACCGGAGCCCGGCGGCGGCGGCG
>Ga0066710_100000419_pt1 | contig 25389 bp, 24 predicted proteins | sample GraSoiAngelo_159_FD_79666 | JGI IMG/M metagenome (GOLD analysis project Ga0066710, IMG submission 79666) | Grasslands soil microbial communities from the Angelo Coastal Reserve, California, USA - 14_1009_16_40cm | ecosystem: Environmental > Terrestrial > Soil > Grasslands | place: USA... | reverse complement strand
CGAGGGGGTGCCGGCCGCGGCCGTCGAGGCGCCCGCGCCGCCGCCGCGCATCATCCGAACCGTGTGCACCGATCACGTCTGCGGCGGCTGCGACGGCAAGTGCCGCAAGAGCAGCGGCCACGTTGCGGTCGACAAGAAGGGGCACTGCGCCTGTACGCCCACGGATGGGAGCCCTCTCGACAAGGCCACGCGCCAGGCCTACGAGAAGCAGAGGCCTGAGTGAAGAGGCGCCGCGGACGGCGCGCGCGCGGGCGCCCTCCCGGGCCCGATCGCCGCCGTCTCCTGCGGGGGGCGCGGGAGTTCCTGGCGGCGATCGGCGAGCGGGACCTCGAGCGCGACATGCGGCGCACGCCGGACAGGGTGGCCGACGCCTGGCACCACGAGATCCTGGCCGGTTACCGCACCGATCCCGACCGCATCCTGGCCACGGCCTTCCGCACGGAAGAGCAGGGGATGGTGGTGGTGAGGGACATCCCGTTCGTCTCCGTCTGCGTGCACCACCTGCTGCCGTTCCACGGCACGGCGCACGTCGCCTACCTACCGGGCGACCGCCTGGTCGGCCTGTCGAAGATCGCCCGCGCCGTGGACGCGCTCGCCTCACGGTTGCAGCTTCAAGAGAGGCTGACGCGCCAGGTCGTGGACGCCGTGACCCGGGCGCTCCGCCCGCGCGGCGCCGCCTGCCGGATGGAGGCGGAGCACCTGTGCATGACCGTCCGCGGAGCGCGCAAGAAGGGCACGCGCGTCGTCACCTCCGCCTACTCCGGCGCCTTCCTGAAGGACGCGTCCCTGCGGGCCGAGTTCCTGCGGCTGAGCGATGCCGTGGCGGGCTCGCGATCGCGGCGCCGCCGCGCCGGTTGATGGTAGACTCCAGGCCCCGATGAGCCGATCCCTCCGCATGCCGCTCCTCCTCGCCGCCGCCCTCGCGCTCCCCGCCGCCCTCACGGGAGCGGGGGCGCGGCGCCAGGCACAGGTGCCGGCCGCTGCGCCCGCGCCCTCGCCGCCGCCCGCGGCCGGGCCGCCCGGACCGGTCATCACGGTCGCGCCGACCCAGAGAGTGCGGATCGGCCTCACGAACGATCCGGTCAAGGTGCGCGTCTTCGCCGACGGCGGCGTCGTGGTGCGCGACCCGTTGAAGCGCGCGCCGATCTGGAAGAAGCGCTTCGACGCCGGCCTGTACCTCGTGAGCGACGTGACGGGGGGCGAGACCGGCCTGCTCTACCGGGTCCAGGTCGCCTCGTACACCGCCCGCGATCAGGCCGAGGCGAAGAAGGCCGAGGTCGAAACACTCGTGCCGGGTCAAAAGGTTGTATTGGTCTACCACCCTGACCGCCGCGCCTGGAGGGTGCGGGTCGGCGAGTTCCGCACGCGCGAGGACGCCGCCACGCTCGTGCAGCGGCTGAACGACGAGGGGTTCACCGAGCTGTGGATCGCCGAGGAGGGCCAGGCGGTGCGCGGGCACCGCCGCGTCCGGCTGGTGGACGATCGCTGGCGCAGCTTCCTGACGGACAGCGACCGGGTCATCCTGCAGCCGGCGCGTTCGGCGGACCTGTTGCGGGTCGACCAGGCCTCCTATCGCGGCCTCCTCGAGGCGCGCGTGGACAAGGCCGGCAACCTGCAGCTGATCAACGAGCTCGACATGGAGGATTACCTGCGCGGCGTGGTGCCCAACGAGATGGGCCCGGGGGTCTACCCCGAGCTGGAGGCGCTCAAGGCCCAGGCGGTCGCCGCCCGCACCTACATGGTGGCGAACCTCGGGCAGTTCTCCGAGGACGGCTACGACGTGTGCGACAGCGCGCAGTGCCAGGTGTACCGGGGGGCCGGCACCGAGGCGGCGCTCACCAACCAGGCGGTGGAGGAGACGCGGAGCGTCATCCTGACCTACGGGGGCCGCCCGATCAACGCCCTCTACACCTCGACCTGCGGCGGCCACACGGAGGACGGCCAGCTCGTCTTCCCGGAGGAAAAAGGCCCGTACCTCAAGGGGGTGACCTGCTACCCGGAGGCCGAGGCCGAGAGCCGCACGATCTCGGCAGGCACCTGGACCGACCCGGTCGTCCTCGAGGACGGCGCCCCCGTCAACGAGGAGGTCGCCCTCCTCAAGATCCTGGGGATCGTCGGGCCGGAGGCGCTCGAGCGCGCCTATCTCCTGGCGCAATGCGGGCCGGTCGAGGCGGAGCGCTGGACGACCTTCGCCCTGGGCCTGGTGGGCAAGGCGCCGCCGGCGAACGGCCTCAGGGACGGGGCGATGGACATGAACGACCTGGCCGCCTATGTCGCCCGCGCCCTCGGCTGGGACGAGAAGATGCGGCTCGCCCTCGACGACCGGGACCTGCCGTACCTGCTCGCCTTCAAGGACCGCGACGACGTGCCCAAGGAGACGCAGCGACCGTACGCCGTGCTGATCCTGGAAGGGCTCCTGCAGCCGTTCCCCGACAACACGCTGCGGCCGCGGCACCATCCCTCGCGGGGCCTTGTGCTGCGCTCGCTCTACCGCATCCTGGACTACTACGGGGCCACCGGACGGGTCCAGGGAACCTATCGCGGCAGCGACGGCGACAAGGTGCTCCTGGAGGTCAAGCGCGACGTGCAGGGCCTGGCCCTGTCGCCCTCCGTGGCGCTGTACCGCTCCTTCCGGGACGTCTCCTACCCGGCGCGCAGCATTCCGCTGACGCTTGGCGACCGGGTGGTGTATCACCTGGCGGGCGACGGCACCCTCGACTACCTGAAGGTCATCGCCAACCAGCGCGGCGTCTCGGACGACCGCTACTCCACCGCCTACCGCTGGGAGCAGCGCTACGCGCGGGCCGACCTCGAGGCGCTGATCAAGGCCCGGGTGGACGTGGGGCGCCTCAAGGACGTCGAGCCGACGCGGCGGGGCGTCAGCGGCCGCGTGGTGGAGGTGCGCATCACCGGGAGCCGGGGCCAGTTCTACATCCGTGGCTTCAAGATCCGGACCGCCCTCGGGGTGCGCGAGAACCTGTTCACCATCGACCGCACGGTCGCCCCGGACGGAGACGTCCAGACCTTCGTCTTCAGCGGCAAGGGGTGGGGGCACGGTGTCGGCCTCTGCCAGGTCGGAGCCTACGGGATGGCCCTGCGCGGCAAGTCCTACGACGAGATCCTGCGGCACTACTACACCGGCGTCGAGCTGACCCGGCGCGATCGTTGACACCGTGTCCCGGGCGGACAATAATCCGGCAGCGTCTCCCGCGACCAACGGATACAGCGTGACGACGAGCGCGACCGGCTTCCGTGGCAAGCTGAAGGCCCTCAGCGTGGCCGACGTCCTGGAGTTCCTCCGGGGGCTCAACCGCCGGGGCCTGCTGGCGCTGACCGCCGACGGGACGGCGATCGGCCTCTACCTCGGAGACAGGCGGGTGCTGCACGCCACTTCCACGCGCGAGACCGACCGGCTCACCGAGCTCCTGCTGCGCTCGGGCCGGATCACGCGAGACCAGTTCGAGGCGACGCTGCGCCGCGCCGCCGCCGGCGAGCGGATGAACAAGGCGCTCGTGGCCTGCGGAGGCCTGACGCCCAGGGACCTCGTGGAGGCGCGGGCGTCCCAGGCGCGGCAGATCGCGCTCTCGCTGTTCGAATGGGAGTCGGGGGAGTTCGTCTTCGTCGAAGGGGAGGCCCCGCCCGAGGAAGGGATCGCGGTCGATCTGACGATCACCGAGCTCCTGGTCGAGGGCATCCGCTCGGTCAAGACGGCGCGCCTGTTCCGCGAGCGCATGCCCTCGGCCGACTGGGTGTTCGAAGCGATCCCGGCGGCCGCGCGGAAGACCCCGGTGGCGCTCCAAGCGCACGAGGAGTACGTCCTGGGGCTCATCGACGGCCAGCGCGCCCTGGGGACGATCGCCGCGCTCTCCGAGTTCCCGGAGCTGGAGACCTTGCGCGTGGTCTTCCTGCTCTTCCTCGTCGGCTACCTCAAGGCCCGGTCGCGCTCCGGCGAAGACGTCGTCGAGGAGAGCCCGGGGGAGGCGATCCCCGAGATCGTCCGGCGCTACAACGGCATGTTCGCCCACCTCTTCCGCTACCTCATGAAGGAGGTCGGACCGATTGCCCAGCACCTGCTGCTGCGTTCGCTGCGCGTCATGCAGGAACAGTACCCCGTCCTCTTCAGCCGGGCGACGCTGGGCGGTGACGGCACGATCGACGCGGAGGTGCTGCGCGAGAACCTGAACGGCCTCTCCGAGGCGCGGCGGCGCGACGCCTTGGTGCAGGGGCTCAACGAGCTGCTCTACTCGGAGCTCCTGGTCCTCAAGCGGACGCTCGGGCCGGAGCACGAAGGGCGGGTGCTGCGGGCCTTCCGCGAGATCGAGCCGGCCGCACGGGCGGGGGCCGCTGCCCTTGCCGGACCGCTCCCCCTGTTCGCGCCGCCGGCCCAGGCCGGTCCCCGGAGCGCCTGATGTCGCGGCTGCTGCTGCGGCTCGGCGGCCTGGCCCTCGTGGCGGGCGTCGCCTACATGGTCGTCGGAGACGCCCTGTTCGGCGGCGCGGACAAGCGCCTGGTCCAGACGATCCTGATCGCCGGCGGCGTGGCGCTGGCGGCGGGCGTGCTCGCCCGGATCGCCGGGAGGGCGGCGGCGGGGCTGGCCGGCCGCTCCTGCCCGCGCTGCGGACGCCGCGTGGCGCGCGGGCACGTCTATTGCGACGACCATCTGCAGGAGACGATCAACGCGTACCGCGACCGCCAGCGAGGGAGCGGCCGCTGAGGCCACCGTGGACGGACCGGTCCCGCGCGACACGCTCCTGATCGTGGTGGGACCGACCGCGGTGGGGAAGAGCGACTTCGCCCTGCTGGCCTGCGAGCGCTTCGGCGGGGAGGTGGTCAGCGTCGATTCGATGCAGGTGTACCGTGGCCTGGATCGGGGGACCAGCAAGCCGCCTCCCGGGGTGCGCCGGAGGGTGCCGCACCACGGCATCGACCTGGCGGACCCCGGGGAGGACTTCTCGCTCGGACAGTTCGAGCGCTCGGCGGCGGGGGCCATCGCGGCGATCCGCGCGCGCGGGCGCCTGCCGGTGCTGGTCGGTGGGACCGGCCTGTACCTGCGCGGCCTCCTCAAGGGGGTCGTCGACGCTCCGCGCCGCGATGAGGCGTTGCGCGCGCGCCTCCGGGCGCTCCAGGATCGGCACGGCCCCGGGCACCTGCACCGCCTGCTGCGCCGCGTCGATCCGCCGGCGGCGCGAGGGCTGGGCCCGGCCGACGCGCAGCGGATCGTGCGGGCGCTGGAGGTCCGCTTCGCGGGCGGGGAGCGGCTCTCCGACCTGATCCGCGCCTCGCCGTTCGGGCCGGACCGCTACCCGGCGGTCAAAATTGGCCTGAGCATGGAGCGCGGGACGCTGTACCGCCTGATCGACGAGCGGGTGCTGCAGTTTTACTCGTCCGGGCTCGTGGAGGAGGTGCGGGGCCTGCTGGCGGCCGGCGTGCCGGAATCGTCGAACGCCTTCAAGGCCCTGGGTTACAGGGAGGCCGTCGAGCACCTGCGAGGGGCGATTGACCGGGAGAGGGCGATCGCGCTCACGCAGCAGAACACCCGCCGCTACGCCAAGCGGCAGTGGACCTGGTTCCGGAAGGAGGAAGGGGTGGCCTGGTTCGAGGTCGACCCCTCCCGCGCGGACCGTTTCGAGGAACCGATGGCGCACGCCGCGTGCGCCCTCGGGCGCCGGTGAGGACGATGGACAAGGATCACGAAGGGATCAACATCCAGGACAGCTACCTCGGCCGGGCGCGCAAGGATCGGGCCTGGCTGACCGTCTTCCTCAACAGCGGGAAGAAGATCGTCGGGCGCATCAAATCGTTCGACCGTTACACGGTGATCCTCGAAGAGCGGGGAGGCGAGCAGATGATCTTCAAGCACGCCATCGCCACCATCAGCGTATCGCGCAACTTCGGCAACTCGATCAACTTCGACAAGGCAGGCCGCCGGAGCGGGACCCCGGGGCTCGAGGCGCCGGGCGAGGGGCCGGCCGGCGAAGAGCACGGCCCGCTCTTGTCCGGGCCGCCCCCGGCCAAGCCGCCGGCCGCCGACTGAGGCTCCATGCTGACGCTCGCCAACCTGGTGACCATCGCCCGGATGATCACCATTCCGCTCCTGATCACCCTGCTGCTCTCCAACCACCACGGCTGGGCCTTCGGAGTCTTCGTCTTCGCGGGAATCACCGACGCGCTCGACGGCGTGCTCGCGCGGCGCTACAAGCAGAGCTCCGGGCTGGGAGCCTTCCTCGATCCGATGGCCGACAAGCTCCTCATGACCACCTGCTTCATCGTGCTGTCGCTCCCCGACCACCCGCGGGCCGCCCCCGACTTCCACATCGCCAACCACGTCCCGCTCTACCTGACGATCGTCAGCATCAGCCGCGACGTGTTCATCGTCATGATCGCGCTCCTGGTGCACCTGACCTCGGGGATCACCCGGTTCACCCCGACCTTTCTCGGAAAGCTCACCACCGCCACCCAGGTGGTGATGATCGGGAGCGTCCTGCTGCTCAACGCCTTCGAGCAGGATCAGCCGATCCTCGTGAGCGCCCTGGCCTGGCTGACGCTGGCCATCACGCTGGCTTCCGGCTTCCACTACATCTACCACGCCACCCGCGTGGCGGGGGCCGACGAGGCCGCGTAGAGGAGCCTGTCCGGGAAATCGCAATGGCCGTTGCCATTTCCCGGACAGGCTCCTAGCCTATCCCGCGCGGCGTTCCAGGTAGCGCCAGGCGGCGTAGGCCAGGAAGCCGGTGAGGACGATGCCCAGGCCGATCAGGCTGGGGAGGGGCTTCATGATGAGCAGGTCGATCATGATCGCCCCGGCGGCGACCACGTAGAGCGCCGGGACGAATGGGTAGCCGAGGGCCGTGTAGGGCCTCTGGATGTCGGGCCGCGTCAGGCGCAGCTTGAAGACCCCCGCGATGGTCAGCACGTAGAAGAGCAGGGCCGCGAAGATGATGTAGTCGAGCAGCTCGCCGTAGGTGCCCGACATCGTCAGGATGGCGGTCCAGACCCCCTGCAGGATCAGGCCCCAGGCCGGGACACCGTGCCGGTCGAGGATCCCCGCGCCGCGAAAGAAGAGGCGATCCCGCGCCATGGCGTAGTAGAGCCTCGGGCCGGACAGGATCAGCGCGTTGTTGCACCCGAAGGTCGACACCAGCACGAAGCCCGCCATGAGGAAGACGCCGCGGGGGCCCAGGAGGACCTGGACCGCCGCCGCTCCGACCCGGTCCTCCGCCGCGCCCATGATGCCGCGCTCCATGAGCCCCGCTCCCTGCGGCGATCCCGCGATCGGCAGCAGCATCAGGTAGGCGACATTGGCCAGGCAATAGAGCGCGATCACGATCCCTGTGCCGAACACCAGGCTCATGGGCAGCGTGCGGCTCGGGTCCTTCACCTCCTCCCCCGCGAAGGTGATGTTGTTCCAGGCATCGGCCGAGAAGAGCGCTCCAACCATGGCGGCGCCGAACACGGACAGAGTCGCCAGGCTGAAGGGCGCGCCGCCGAAGAAGCGCCCGCCTCGGAAGTTGACCTCGATCGCCTGCTCGTTCGCCAGTCCCAGGAAGGGCACCACCACGAGCAGCGCCAGGGCGGCGATCTTGGCCACCGTGAACAGGTTCTGCACCCACTTGGCCGTCCTCACGCCGCGCGTGTTGATGTAGGTCAGCACCGCCACCATCATGATCGCGATCAGCCTCTGCGACGTGAGCGAGAGATCCCAGCCGCCCGCGCCGTCCGGGCCGGCGCCGATCACAAGGGGCACGAGCCGGCGGCCGGCCGAGACCCAGGGCACGAGCGCGCCCAGGTACTTGGCGAAGGCGACCGCGACCGCCGCGATGGTCCCCGTCTGGATCACCAGGAAGAGGGTCCAGCCGTAGAGGAATGCCGGCAGCGGCCCGAAGGCCTCGCGCAGATAAACGTACTGCCCGCCGGCGCCGGGGAACATCGCCGCCAGCTCGCCGTAGGCGAGCGCCGCGACGACGGTCAGCACACCCGTCGCGATCCAGACCATGAGCAGGCCGAAGGGGGAGCGGACCTCGCGCGCAATCTCGGCCGACACGATGAAGATGCCGGAACCGATCATCGAGCCCGCCACGAGCATCGTGGCGTCGAAGACCCCCAGCTCGCGGACGAAGGCTCCGGCGCCGGGCCGAGCAGACGGGTCGTGGCTCATGGCCGCGCGCCCGGTGGATGGAGGAGCGGTCTCGTCATCGGGTCTGCACCTGCCGTGGCCGCCCGGTCGAAACGGGCGATCGTGGTGCTGGTGCGGAGCACGCGGAACGGGCGAAGCGGCGGCGCGTCTCGAACGGCCGCCGCCCGGGCCGCGATTATGGGCAAGCGCCGATCCCCTGTCAAGCGTCGCCGCCCCTTGGCGCTGGACAATGAACAACGAGGAGGCCATCCCGGGGTGAAGCGCCGCGCCCTGCAGTTGCCGGGCACCGGGTCCGGCTCGCTGCGCGAGCCTCCCCTCCGCCTCGCCTCGCTTCCCCCACCGCGCTGGAGACCGCGCGGCGGGGCCCGGTCGCGAGGTCTCGGAGGGCCCGGCAACTGCAGGACGCGGCGCTTCACTCCGAGCTCCCTTCTCGGGTTTCCTGCCGGCCCCGAGAGGAGACGAGCCGCCGGACAGGGTCCCGTCACCTTCGTGGATGACTCGCCGCCCCAGTGGAGGAGTTCGGTCCGGCGGCGGCGCTGAACTCGGTTCGGGTGTGAAATCGGGAGGAGCCTTGACGTGAAGCGCCGCGCGCTGGGGTTGCCGGGCCCTCTGAGACGGAGCGACGGGTCCCACCGCGCGGTCTCTAGCGCGGTGGGTGGGAGCGAAGCGAAGCGGAGGGGAGGCGTCGCGCAGCGACGCCGGACCCGTGCCCGGCGACCCCAGCGCGCGGCGCTTCACGCCGGGGATGCCTCGGTTGCGCTACTCGATCCAGAGGAGCTCGGCTTTGATCGTGGCGAAGCCGCTGCTGCCATCGAGCGTCAGCTCGAAGTAAGACGTGGCGCCAGGCGCGATGGTCGGTGGGGCGAGCGGCGTCTCGTTCTCGGTCGCGACGCTGCCGTCGTCGCGCAGGAGCCGGATGCGCACGCGGGCCTGCCCGGCCACGCCGATGCCGGAATTGCGGACCTGGCCCATGACCTTGATGCGCCCATCGGGGAGGATCTGGCGGTCCTTGCTGACGAAGGTGAGGCTGGCCTTGCCCTGCTGCGCGGGGGGGCGATCGCGCAGCCGCTCCTCGAGCAGGCGGCCATCGCGTCCGCTGGGGCGCAGCGGCGCGGCGCCGGGACGGATCCGGAAGCTCTCCGACACCTCGACGCCGCCGTTCCAGGCGTCGGCCGTGACGGCTCCCGTGGTGGGCAGCGGGGTGGAGAGGCCGGCCTGCGACATGCCGGAGGCTTCGGTCGGGGCGACGGATGCGACCTGCGCTTGCCGGTGGTGGACGATTCCGGCCACGATCATCGCGCCGAGTGCTACCACCAGCGCCGCCGGCAGCCAGGCCCCGCCATGACCCGGCGTGGGGAGTGCCCCCGCGGACGGGCGCGCCGCGGCTCCACGCGGACGGGCGCCGCGCGCCTCCATCCCGGTCATCCCGGTCCAGGCCGGCGCCGACGCGCCGGCCCCGGGGGCCGGCTGGGTGGCTTCGGCCGGCCGGGCGGTGGCCAGGGCCCTCTCCAGCTCGCGGATCAGCGCGTCGTAGTCCTGGAAGCGCTCGCCGGGCCTCTTGGCCATCATCTTCTGGATGGCGGAGGCGATCGGGTAGGGGATGGCGGGGTTGGCCGCGCGCGGCGAGCGCAACGGCTCGTTCATGTGCTTGATGATCATCGCCACCGGGGTGGGGGCCTCGAATGGCAGGCGGCCGGTCACCAGGTGGTAGAAGGTCGCCCCGAGCGAGTAGAGGTCCGAGCGCGCGTCGATTTCGCCGCCCTGCGCCTGCTCGGGGGAGATGTAGCCGGGGGATCCCAGGACCTGGCCGGTCGCCGTGAGCTGCGTGTCCGACTTGGCCGCCTTGGCCAGCCCGAAGTCGGTGATCTTGACGACGCCGTCCTCGGCGAGCATCAGGTTGGAGGGCTTGACGTCGCGGTGGATCAGCTTCTTCTGGGCCGCGTGCCGCAGGCCTTTGGCGGCCTGGACGATGTAGCCGGTCGCCTCGATCGCGTCCAGGGCGCCGCGCTCCTTGACCAGCGCCTCGAGCGAGTGGCCGTGGATCATCTCCATCGCGAAGAAGGGGATGGCACCCTCCTGCCCGATGCTGTAGATCTGCGTGATGTTGGGATGGTTGAGCGCCGCCGCCGACTGCGCCTCGCGCTTGAAGCGCGCCACGAACTCCGGATCGGCGGCCAGGGCCGGCAGAAGGGTCTTGAGCGCGACGTGGCGCTGCAGGTCCTCGTCGAGCGCGCGGTAGACGATCCCCATGCCGCCGGCGCCGATCAGCGCTTCGACCCGGTAGGCGCCGAAGCGGGCGGGAAGGCTCCCGCTCGCGCTCCCTCCCCCCTGGTTCGCGCCCTCGCTCATCCTGCTCCCGCCGGGGGCTCGTCCGATCCGCGCCGGCACCGATCACAGAAATGTCGTCCGGCGGGACGCCCCCCTTGAAATCTATCGACCCGGAACACAAAGTCAACGCTCGCGGGGTCCCGGGGCCACGCCTCGCGCGGCGACCGTCAAGGCCTTCCTACGTGGCCTGCGGCGAGAGCGACTGCAGCACCTCCCGCGTTACGTCCCGCCCTCCACGGCTGTTGGTGATCAGCGCGCCCACGGTCCAGATCGGCCCCCAGGGGATCCCCCACCACCCGAGCACGAGCGATAGGAGCGAGAAGCCGATCCCCCTGCCGAACGCGCTCTCGCCCTGCCGCACGAAGTAGATGTCGGACGGGCGCTTGAAGGTCATGACCAGCACCGAGATGCAGTACTCGAAGATCACGAACCGGCCGCCATGCTGCACCTCGAACCTCAGCCGCTCCGCGGTCATGCCGTCCAGCCCTTTGATCTTCATCCAGGCTCCTCCGCGAGATCACTTCTTGAACATGCCGAGGAGGCCCTTCTTGCCCGCCTCCTCGGCTTCCATCCCTTCGAGAGCGAGCGCGTGGGCCGGGTCCCACTCCAGCGCCCTCTTGAACATGTCGCGTGCCTTCGAGTGCAACCCTCCCCTGGCGTAGAGCGCGCCCAGCTGGGCATACATGTCGGCGTTGGTCGGGTCGATCTCGAGCGCCTTGAGGAAGTTCGTCTCGGCGTCCTTCTTCCAGCGCGGGTTCTTCGACTGGGTCATCGCCAGGTAGTGCCAGAACTCCGCTTTCGAAGGATCCTGGTCGCAGGCGTTCTGGAAGAACGACAGCGCCTCGCCGAACTTCCCCTTGTCGAACTGATCCTTGCCGTGCCGGAAGTTGAGCCGGGCCAGATCGCCGGTGTCGGCGGCGTGCTCGTGGGGCTTGGGGCCGCGCCGCGTCATGATGTCTTCGTCGTATTTCTTGCGCGCAGCGGCGTTGCTCAGGGTGGCATAGGCCTCGGTGATATGGCCGAAGGACTTCTCGGCCTTGGCCTTGATTTCTTCGCGCGTGAACTTGTCGGGGTGGAACCTCTTGGCCAGGCCGTAGTAGGCGCGGCGGATCTCGTCCATCGAGGAGGCGGGTGCCACGCCCAGGACCTGATAGAGGTCCTGCTCGCGCATCTGGTCGAAGCGCTGCAGCATCTCGCCCTCCAGGTCGGGGCCGGCCATCCGGCGCGCCCTCTCGACGGGTGCCGCCGGGCGCGGGCGCGCCGAGGGCGCTCTCGCCGGCTTGGGCGCCCCGCCGTTTCCGGGCGTGCGGCCCGGGACCACGGCGGGGGCAGGCTTGACGGGGACGGGCTTGGCGGACGCGGGCGGCGACGGCGCCGGGGGCCGCGCCTGCGCGGACGGCGGGGGAGCGCCGGGCGGCGGGTCGGAGACCGTCTGCGACGCCTCGAGGATGCCCGCCATCGACAGGCCGAACAGTGCCCGCAGCGTCGTCTCCTCGCCCATCGGGCTCACCATGCAGATTTCGCGCAACGTCGCCTGGCCGTCGACCCGGGACATCGTGTACCCCTCCGCCGGACTCAGCGCGATCTGCTGGTATCCCTCCGGAGGGCGGTGGGCCAGGCGCACCTTGGCGTCGTCGGGACCGAGCCGGCGACGGACCCAGCCGAGATCGACGACTCCGCGCGCCCATTCGAGCAGGACCCCGGCCGTGCTCAACCCGCCGTCCAGCTGCTCGCGGAACGGCAGGGCTCCCTGCTGGAACTCGTACTCGCCGTCGCGCAGCGCCCCAACCCCGCGCAGGACGCGGCGGATATGGGTCTGCGTCAGCTCGGCGAGGGCCTGGCGGCCGAGGTAGCCGAGGCGCACGAGGGTCGTGCCGAGCAGCTCGTGCGACTGCTTCGCGGCCGTCGCCTGGCGCGCCTGCTCGTCGCTGATCCCTCCCTTCTCCCTGAACAGGGCGGTCATGCTTTCGGTCGGCAGGCTGCTGGCGGCGAAGCGGATCATCACCCCGGCGTCGATGAAGATCTGGCGCACGGTCTCGAGATGCTGCAGGCGCAGGATGCCCGACGCCTGCCGGCTCTGGACGTCGCGCAGGACGTCGAAGGGAGAGCGCTCGGAGATGCGGCCCTTCATCCCGGGGGGCTCCTCGGGGCGGCGGGCAGGCCGGGTCCCGGCCCGCGATCGCCGGTCCGGCTTATAAGTTGTGGTCCGCGGAGGACTATTTCAAGTATTTGGCGGCGAGAGCCTGCCCCCAGGCGTCCCGCAGCTCGCGCAGGGAGTACCGGGTGACCCGCTGGAAGGCGTCCTCGATGGTCGCGCCCTTCCCCATCGCCTCCAGCACGTCGACCAGGTGCGGGAACCCTTCCCGCTCGATGAGGAACTCCACGAACGACAGGGCGGATTCGTAGGAGAACCCTTGCCCCCACCCCTCCTTTTCGGAGAGCGCTTCGTACTGCCGGGCGAGCGCCAGGCCCGCCACCGTGGAGGTGGCCTTGCCTTCAGCCTGCTGGGCCAGCCCCTCCTGCAGCCAGCGGGGGGCGGTGCCGTGGCTCTTGCCGGCCACGAAGGCGTGGGTCAGCTCGTGCAGCAGAACCTTGCGCGCCTCGCCATTCAGCTGCTGCAGCCCTCCGATGGGCACACGGATCTTGCCGTCGAACAGCCCCGCGACGTTCGACTCCGCCAGGGTTGCCTCGTAGAACTGGCGCTTCGGGTAGACGATGACGACGATTGGCTGGCGCGGGTAGAATTCGAAGCGGGTCACGAGGCCGGTGAACTGTTCCTCCAGATACGCCGTGATCCCGGCGTCCAGGTCGGGGCCGGCGCGCTCCCCATCGTATTTGAGCGTGAAATGCGCCGCCTCGGACTGGCGGTAGCCGGCGTCGATGCCGTGCTCGCGCTCCAGCTTGTCGATGCGCCGCTGCAGGGCGGGCGTCGGCTTCAGGGCGTAGGCCTTCTTCCAGGCCGCGAGGGCGTCCTCGGGCCGCTCCTGGCTGTCGTAGACGTCTCCGAGCAGGGTGCGCAGATCGGCGTCCTCGGGGTGTTCCAGCACCGCCAGCTCGAGCGTGGCACGAGCCTGAACGTCCTGTCCCTGCGCCACGTAGGTCGCGGACAGGCCGAGCTGCGAACGGGCGTTGTGCGGATCGTAGCCCAGGGCCTGCAGGAAGCGCTGCAGCGCCTCGTCGTCGTTGCGCCCCTGGAGCGCCTGCATGCCCAGGAGGTTCAGCAGGGAGACAATCTGCTTCCCGTTCTCGGCGCGCGCCATGGGGTAGTCGCGGATGCGCCGGTCGAGCTCGTCGATGCGCTTGAGGATCTCCTCCCGCGAGGGAATCCGCGGGGGCGCCGCGGCGCCTGGCGCGCTCCCATCCGGGGCGGCGTCCGGCGACGTCGCGGGACCGGACGGCCCCCCGCCGCCCGGCGGGCCCGGGGCGCCCGGGCGGCCCGGCGCGGCGGCCGGCGCGCGCTCGATGCTCGCCACCTCGGAGCGCGGCACGACGATCGTGCCCTGCGCCTGGTGAATCAGGAGGTCGTCCCCCCGCTCTTCGAGGGTGTCGGCCACGATGGTGGCGCCATTCTTGAGCCGGACCACGTCCGCCCTGCAGGAGCCCGCGAACGGCAGGCTCAGGGCCAGAATCGCCATCAGGGCGCGGCGGATGGGGGAGCGTGGCATGGCGCCTTCTAATGTGGGGGATCGGTCGAGGAACTTCAAGTCGGGTCGGGCGTCGGCGCTCCTGTGGGGGGGCCGCCCCTCAAGGCGCGTGCCGCCTCAGCCGCGCGAGCGGTACGGCGACCGGGCTGCCCGAGCGCGTGAACGCCTCGGGGAGCGTGGCGATGGCGGCCGCCGCCTCCCCCTTGCCGGGATATGCGCCCCAGCAGGCGCGGTAGCAGTCGCGCCCTTTCAAGGAGTAGGGCAGGAAGTACAGCGAGCCGCGCTCCCCCGAATCGGCGCGCGCGGTCTTGAGCGTGTCCACCTCGCAGGCGATCATCAGCTGCAGGGTGTAGCGCGACGGATCCTCCGAGGCGACGAGGTCGCGAAAGATCTGTGCCGCGCGCACCGGATCTCCGGTGTCGAAGGCGCGCAGCGCGGCGAGGTAGCGGGTGGAGTCCCCGAAGGGAGAGATCGAGCCGTGGGGCGGCGGTCCCGGCGGCGGCTGGGAGCGCGCCGGCCCGGCCGGCGCGGGCGCCGGGGCCGCCGGAGGAGTGGTGGCGACGGCCGGCGGGGTCGTCGCGAGCGCCGCCGGCGCCGGCGCGGCCGCATGCTCGGGCGGCGCGGTCGCCGTGGCGGGGCCGTCCTCGGTCATCGCCGCCGTCTGTCCCTCTCCGGGGGTCGCCGGGGCCGCCGGAGGGGTGGGGCCGGGAAGCGGCGCGGCGGCGGCGCCGGAGGCGCCGGCCCCAGGCGTGCCATCGATCCCCGCGGCGCTGGTGGCGCCGCTCACGCGGCGCAGGTGGAAGTAAAAGAAGGATACGGTCAGGACGAGCGCCAGGCCCCCGGCCAGGGCAAGGATGCCGCCGAGACGGCGGCGCGATCCGGAGCGCGACGAGATCGTGCCGTCGAAGGTCATCTCCACCGGCCCCTCGTGCACCCGCTCCCCCGTACGAGGGTCGATGGTCCACTGGGGCTCGTCGCCAGGCTGGAAGGCGAAAGGGGGCAGCTCCTCCCGCGGGATCGGAGGGGGATCGGAGCGATCGTACCCGGCAGGCGCGGGCGGCTCGTCCGCCGGCGTCGCGTCCTCGCTTGGGGGAGCGCCGTCGGCCTCGCCGATCGAGGCGCCGGAGTCTCCCTCCGCCTGCTGTGCGGCGGGGAGGATTTCGGTTCCCGGCGCCGCCTCGTCCTCCTGCGTCCCGAACTCGGGTTCCGAGGCGCCGGCCAGGGCCGGCTCGGGCTCCGCGGCCGGATCCTCCACGGCGATCGGGATTGACCGCCCGCCCGAGGCCGGCGCCGGGGAGGCCGCTTCCGTCCCCACCCGGTCCGCCAGCCCCAGGAGATCCAGGGCCAGGACGACTTTGCTGACGGTGAAATCGTCGAGGGAGGTCCGTCCGCTGATTTCGCGCAGGGTCGAGAGGCCGTCGAGCATCCGGCCGATGCGGTCCATCTCGACGTCGAGCCTCAAGGCGTTCAGGCCGGGGGTGAGATCCCCGGTCGGGCCGTACGTCGACTCCATCGAGCCCATCTCGCGGATGACGGATTGTCGGTCCTTGAGCTGCAGGAGCGAGTCGAAGATGAGGCGCTTGGTCTGCAGGCCGAGGACGGTCACCTCGCGCGGCAGCGCGCCCGGCTCGACCTGGTAGTCGCCGCGCGACAGGGCGAAGCACGACCCCAGGATCTCGCGCACCTGCTGCCGGGCGCCGAGCAGGAGCTCGTTGGGCGAGAGGAAGCCCATCTCGATGAGCGTCTTGCCCAGCGAGCCCCCCGGCTGCAGGCGCGATTTCGCCATGTCGAGCTGGGCCTGGCTCAGGCGCTCGGCGGCGATCAGGATGTTCGCCAGCCGGTCCGACTCGGCATTGCTGGCGGCCGAGGCGATCTCGCCGCGCTTGAAATAGATCACCTTGGTCGTGGGGCCCAGGCTGACGCGCACCGCGCCTTCGAACCCCTCCAGGTGCAGGCGGGAGACGAGGCGGGGAAAGAAGGTGTCGGCGATCGATCCCTGCTGCGGGAGGTCCTGCATCGGGTGTCCGGGCGGTCCCGGCTTCGGCTCTCGAATCCGCCCCATCATAGGGGCCGCGCCCGGGGGTGTCAAGGAAAGCCTCTGCCGGCGGGCGCGAAGGCGCAGCGCGGCGATTTCCGCTAGACTAGATCTCCCATGAGCGACACGAGGTTCGACGCGATCGTCATCGGCAGCGGCATCGCCGGCCTGCGCGCCAGCATCGAGATGGCGCGGGGCGGCGCGCGCCTGGCGATCCTGACCAAGGACGGCCCCACCGACTCGTCCTCCGACAAGGCCCAGGGCGGGCTGGCCGCGGTCCTGTCGGACGACGACGAAGTGTCCCTGCATTACGAGGACACGCTGCGCGCCGGCGACGGCCTGTGCCACGAGGCGGCCGTGCGGGTGCTCGTCGAGGAAGGGCCGGCCCTGGCGCTGGAGCTGATCGAATGGGGCGCGCGCTTCGATCATGAAGGGGCGCGGCTGGCCCTGGGGCGCGAGGGGGCGCACAGCAAGCGGCGCATCCTGCACGCCCACGGCGACTCCACCGGGCGCGAGATCGTGCGGGCGCTGGTCGAGAAGGTGCGCCAGACACCGGGGATCGTCCTGCTGCCGCGCATGTTCTCGATCGACCTGATCCTGGCGGGAGGCCGCTGCGCGGGCCTTCTGGCCCTGGACGAGCGCACGGACACGCCGGTGGCGCTGTCGGCGCCCGCGCTGGTGCTGGCCACGGGAGGCGTCGGGCAGGTGTACGCCGAGACGACCAACCCCCCCCAGGCGACCGGAGACGGCATGGTGATGGCCTACCGCGCGGGGGCCGAGATGATGGACATGGAGTTCGTCCAGTTCCATCCCACGGCGCTCTGCCTGCCGGGCGTACCCCGCTTCCTGCTGTCGGAGGCGATGCGCGGTGAGGGCGGCCGGCTGCTGAACGCCTCCGGAGAGCGCTTCATGGTCCGTGTCGACGAGCGCGCCGAGCTGGCCCCGCGGGACGTGGTGGCGCGCGGCATCGTGGCCGAGATGCGCCGGAGCGGGCATGCCTGCGTCTACCTCGACATGACGGCGCGCGACGCGGCCTTCGTGCGGGAGCGCTTTCCCAACATCGCGGCCACCTGCGCGCGCTACGGCCTGGACATCGCGCGGGACAGGGTGCCGGTGGCCCCCTGCGCGCACTACATCATGGGAGGCGTGAAGACCGATCTCTGGGGCCGCACCTCCATCCCGGGACTGTACGCCGCCGGCGAGGCGGCCTGCACGGGGGTCCACGGCGCCAACCGCCTGGCCAGCAACTCGCTCCTGGAGGGGCTGGTCTTCGGAGCGCGGGCGGGCCGTGCCGTGCTCGGAGACCGGCCGGTGGCGATCGCGGCGGACGTGGCGGCGGGGGGCGCGGAGAGCGTGCGTTCGATCGACCGCGCCTCCTCGGCCGCCGTCGTCGCGGGGCTGCGGCGGCTGATGTCGGCAGAGGCGGGGATCTTGAGGAACGCGGCGGGCCTGGCGCGGGCCGTGCGCGGCATCCTCGATCTGGAGGGAGGCCTGGGGGAGAGGCCGGTGTCGAGGGAGGGAGTGGAGGCCCGCAACCTGCTGTTCGCCGGCCGGCTCATCGCCGAGTCGGCCCTGCGCCGCGAGGAGAGCCGCGGCAGTCATTACCGCGAGGACTTCCCCGGGCCGGAACCGGGCCGCGGCCGGCACTCGATCATCGCGCCCGGGGCGCCCGCCCCCGACTTGCCGCGCGTCGAGGTCCACGACTTCATCTAGGAGCCTGTCCGGGAAATCGCAATGGTCGTTGCCATTTCCCGGACAGGCTCCTGGCGTCACCCGGCGCGATCTGTCCCGCTCCCTCCGTCCGGGGGCGGACGCCCGTCCCCGCCATCGCCTTCCGGACCCGCGCCGCGACCGGGCCGCCGTCCAGCATCCGGATTGCTAGGAGGGCCGGTGGAGGGGAGCCGTCCGCCGGGGGGACCCGGCGCACCGAGCGGGGGACACGCATGCGCTCCGAGCCAAGCCACGGCACGGCCTATCTCGTCACGCTCTGGACGTTCGGCGGCAGGGCGATCTTCGCCGATCCGGCGACGGCGGCCCTGTTCTGCCGGGTCCTCGGAAGTCTGCGCCACAGGATCGGCTTCCGCCTGCACGCCTTCGTGGTCCTGCCCGACCGGGTCCGGATGATCCTGGCCGTGAACGACGCCGACCCGCGCTCGACGCAGGTCGTCGTGCAGCGCCTCAAGTCGCGCTTCGCGCGGGAGGCGAACGCCCGCTGGGGCCGCCTGGGGCTGGTGTGGCAGGACGCGGAGCAGCGCGTGCCGCTCGAGGCGCCGGGGGAGATCGCCCGCCGCGCCGAATACCTGCACCGCAGCCCGGTGATGGCGCGCCTGGCCGAGCATCCACGTCTCTGGCGCTACTCGAGCTATCGCGCCTGGTGCGGTGAAGGCCGTTCTCCCGCGCCGGTCGACCTGCCGGAGGACCTGCCGGAGGGGAGGCCGCCGGCGCGCCGGGCCGGCCCCGGCGTCAGCGGATGATGCGGAAGGTGCGCTCCCAGCGTGACTTGGTGAGCAGGTGGGTGATCTTTCCCCAGATTCCGGCCAGGCGGTCCGCCATCCCCGTGCGCAGGTAGGCGTCGCGGTCCTCCTCGTAGGACCACCAGATCATGAACGCCCGCCCCTTGATGTAGTCGCGCGGCACGAAGCCCCAGGAACGGCTATCCCGGCTGTTGTCGCGATTGTCGCCCATGCAGAACAGCGAGCCCTCGGGGATGCGGGTCGGCGGGTAGTCGTCCTGGTCGAAGTTCAGGCCCTTCGGGTTGCGGTGGATCTTGTACGGTTCGGCGAGGGGCCGGCCGTCGATGTAGACCTGGCGGTCGCGGATCTCGATCATCTCGCCCGGCAGGCCGATCACCCGCTTGATGTAATCCTTCTCCGGCTCCTCGGGGAACTTGAAGACGACGATGTCGCCGCGCGCCAGGTCCCGCATCGGCAGCAGGGCCTTCTCGACCCGGCCGAGGAAGGGGACGAGCGAGGTGGTGGGGGCGTAGGCGAACTTGTTCACCATGATGTAGTCGCCCACGAGGAGCGTCGGAATCATCGAGCCGGTCGGGATCTTCGACTGCTGGAAGACGTAGGTGCGCGCGAACAGGACGAAGATCACGCAGGTGACGATCGTCTCGAAGTAGTCGCGCAGGATCCCCTTGGGGGTGTCGGCGGGGGTCATCGGGATCCCTGCAGCGAAAGCCTCACGGCCTCCACGGCCTCCTGAGGGCTGCCGGCCACACGGGTGGCGGCGGCCGCCTCCTCTTCGAGGAGGTTCGCCGTCCGCAGCACGCGGAGGAGATCCTCCCAGACCTTGCCGAGCACCAGGATCGGCTTGGGGCCGAGAAGGTCGGCCTTCTGCAACGCCCAGAGGAACGAGAGTTCGGCCAGGGTCCCGGCTTTTCCGGGCAGGATTATAAAGGCGCGGGCGGTCTCGATCAACCTACGGGTCCGGAGGAAGAGGTCGTCTTCGCTGTGTTCGATCTCGATGAACGGGTTGGCGGAGCGCCGGGCGCGGAAGGCGCGCGTGGTCACGCCGATCGAGTGGCCGCCGGCCTCGCGCGCCCCGCGCGCCGAGGCCTCCATGACCCCGCCGTACCCGCCGTTCACGACGGCGATCCCGGCGATCGCCAGGAGCCGGCCGACCTCGTAGGCGTCGCGGTACTCGGGGCTGCCCGGAAGGGAGTCCGAGCCGCCGAAGACCGCCACCGCCCGCCCCGGGCTGCGACCCTCGCCGTCGTGTGGCTCGTCACGCGCCATGCCACAGACACGCTAGCACAACGGACGCCGCGCGGCACGCGGCTCAGGGCTGCTCCTTCAGCCGCCGCACCTGCCGCGACAGGGCGCGCAGCCGCACCGAGAGGCTGAGCAGGTAGAGGGCCAGGATCATCCAGACAGCGGTGTAGGCGCCGATCAGGAAGCGGAAACCGCGCGCCGCCACCGCGGGCTGGGCGGCGACGGTGTCCGCGGTCGGCCCCGAGGCGGCGGGGGCGAGCGACTCCTGGACGGACGCCAGGACGGTCGTCGCCAGATGTGCGAACGCAGGCAGGTTCATGCGCGAGCTCCCCTGGAAGGCGGCGCCGCGGGCGAAGCCGCCGGGCGCCGCGCGGCATGGGCCAGCGACTCGATCTCGATCTGCAGGCGGCCGAGCTGGCAGCGCTGCATCAACAAATAGATGAAAAGCAGCAGGAAGGTGAGCGAGCAGAGCAGGAGGGCCTTCTCCATCGAGGGCTCGAGACCGCCGCCCCCCGACATCTTGAGGACCTTGGGGTGCAGCCCGCGCCACCACTCGACCGACTTGTAGATGATCGGCACGTCGAGCGCGCCCACGATGCCGACCACGGCCCCCCAGCGGGCCGCCTGCTCGCGGTTCTCGGCGTTCTCCCTGAGGGCGAGGTACCCGACGTAGATGAGCCACAGGACGAGCGTCGAGGTCAGGCGCACCTCGCCCGTCCACCACACCCCCCAGACGGGGCGGGCCCAGATCGGGCCGGTGACCAGCACGATGGTGCAGAACACCACGCCGAGCTCCGCGGCGGCGTGCGCCACGACGTCGTAGCGCAGGTCCCGCGTCCAAAGGTAGAAGGCGGAGAAGACGGCGCAGGCCCCGACGCCCGCGAACGCCATAAACGCCGACGGGACGTGGAAGTAGAAGATGCGCTGCACGACGCCCATTTTCTGCTCGGTCGGCACGACCGCGAACACCATGTACAGGCAGGCGGGAAAAAGCGCCAGCAGCAGGACGAAGAGGAGGGCCTGCGCGAAGGTCGAAGAGGGTCGTTCCATGCCCGCCGGTCCTCCCGCGGCCGCGCCGCCGCGTTCGCGCGGGGCGCGATGATACCACCTTACTCCTCGAGCACGGAGTCGAAGAGCAGCACGGCGGCGGCCAGGAAGATCACGTCGTAGGCGGAAGTCAGGGCGACCCAGGAGGCATAGAGCCGGAACGGCCGGCCCGCCAGCACGTGAGACGTGGTCTTGACCGCCGCCAGGGCGATCGGCACCGCCGCCGGGAAGAGCAGCAGCGGCAGGAGCAGCTCGCCGCGCCGCGTGCGCGTGGTCATGGCCGAGAACAGCGTGCCGACGGCGGCGAAGCCGACCGTGTTGAGGACGAAGACCAGGATCGCCGCGCCGATGCGGCCGCTGAAGCGGTAATTGAACATCAGCACCGAGACCGGCACGATCACCGCCTCCACCGCGGCCATGAAGAGGCTGGTGGCCAGCACCTTTCCCAGGTAGAAGGCGCTGCGGTCGATGGGCGACATCAGGATCCCCAGGATGCGATCCTTCTCGCGCTCGATCTGGAAGGAATGGCTGAGCGCCAGGACACCGGAGAAAATGAAGGCGACCCACAGGATGCCCGGACCGAGGCTCACGAACTCGATGACCGTGAAATCGAAGGCGAAGTTGAACACCACCAGCACCAGGAGGGCGAAGAAGAAAAGCGTGACCGCCTGCTCCCGGCTCCTGAGCTCGGACAGGAGATCCTTGCGGGCGACCAGCGCCACGGCGCGCAGGAAGCTCACGGGGCCTGCGCTCCCGTGGCCGGCGGGAGGGTGGCGTCGCGGAACAGGCCCTCGAGAGAGGCGTCGTCGAGGCCGCGGGCCTGCCGGTCGGCGACCAGGCGCCCGGCGCGCAGCACCACGACGCGGTCGGCGAGCGGTCGCGCCGCCGCGAAGTCGTGCGTCGCCAGGAGGCAGGTGCGCCCGGCGCGGCGCTCCTCGCGCAGGCACTCCTGCAGGCGGTCGATCGATTCGCGGTCGAGGCCGCTGAACGGCTCGTCGAGCAGCAGGATGTCGGGAGCGTGCAGGAGGGCCCGGGCGATAGCCAGCCGCTGCTGCATGCCGCGCGAGTAAGTCCGCACGAGGTCGTGGGCGCGCTCCAGCAGGCGCGCCGAACGCAGCGCGGAGGCGGCCGCGCGGTCCGGGTCCGGAAGGGAATACAGCCGCGCGTAGAAGCGCAGGTTTTCGAACGCCGTCAGGTGGTCGTAGAGGAAGGTCTGGTGCGACAGCAAGCCGATCCGGCGCCGCAGCGCCGCGGGGTCGCCCTCGCGGGGGGAGGCGCCGAAGATGGCGATCCGTCCCTCGTTCGGGCGGATGATCGTGGCGAAGATCCCCAGCAAGGTCGACTTGCCGGCGCCGTTGGGACCGAGGAGGAGGACGCACTCGCCGCGGCGCACGGCGAGGTCCAGGCCGTGGAGAGCCACAAGCGCGCCGTAGCGCTTGCCGAGGCCGCGGGCGAGAAGCGCGGGAGGAGGCGCCCCGTCCGGGCCGGCGCCGGGGCCTGGGCCGGCCTCCGCCGTCATCGCGCGCCCCGGCCGCCGCCGGGGACGTCGGGCAGCCTCGCCTCGATTCCGTCGATGCGCTGCACGGCGCGCAAGGCCTCGCGCCTGTAGCGCTCGCTCAGGTCGCGGTAGTCCTGCTCGGCGATCTTGCCGGCGTGGAAGTCGAGCTCCAGGTCGCGGAGGGTCTCGTAGGTGACATCCTTGAGGGCGTAGAGCTCCCGCAGCTCGGCCACCAGGTCGGGGCCGTCCGTCAGGCGGGCCTTGCGGTGGGTGACGAGCGGCGCGGCGACCGCGCAGACGGTGGCCAGGGTGACGAGGATGCCGGCCAGGAGGAGCATCAGAGACCCTCCTTGATCTCGCGCTCGACCCGCCGCATGACCTCGCGCTCGGCCTCGGTCAGCGGCGCGGCATCGACCTGGCGGGCGGCGGCCTGGCCGGCGGCGGAGGGGGCGGGACGCGCGCCGCGCGCTTCCCACCGGCGCAGGGTGAACAGCAGCGCCGACCCGGCGGCCACGAGAACCGCGAACGGCGTCACCCAGGCCACCAGGTCGAAGCCAGAGGTCGACGGGGCCGAACGGATCTGCTCGCCGTACTGCGCGACGAAGGCGGCCACGACCTGGTCCGGCGTCTCGCCTGTGGCCAGCCGGCGGGTGATCTCGCCGCGGATGCCGTCCGCGGTGCCGCAGGTGCAGAGGCGGACGGTGAGATCGGCGCAGCCGCAGTAGCACATCAGGCGCCCCTCGACCTGCCGCTGTGGCGTCAGGTCGGCGGCGCGCGAGGGAGGACCGCCCAGGGCGGCGCAGAGCAGCGCCGCCGGCAGGAGCCACGTCCCGCTACGCGGCATGCGCCTCGATCTCCCGCAGCCGGGCCTCCACGTCTCGCTTGCGGTCCCGCAGGTCCGGCAACATGGCGAACCACGCCCCGGCGATCAGCACGGCGCCGCCGATCCAGATCCAGTTCACCAGGGGGTTGAGGTAGGCCTTGAAGGTGTAGACCCCTTCCTGCGGATCGAAGCCGGTCAGGATCAGGTACAGGTCGTCGCGCAGCGTCGAACGGATGTCCACCTCGGTCGATGGATTTTGCCCCGCCTTGTAAAAGTTCTGTCCGGGCGTCAGGGTGCCGACCTGCCGCGTGCCCTCGAAGATCGCCAGGCGCCCCCCCATGAATTCGCGGTTGGGGTCGTCCTGCCGCACGATCGCGTCGAAGCGCATCGTGTAGCGGCCCAGGGCGAAGCCCTGGCCGCGCTTGAGGGACGCGGTGGCCTCCTGCTTGAAGACCATCGACCCGGTGACGCCGACGACGATCAGCATGAAGCCGAGATGGACGGTGAAGCCGCCGTAGCGCCTCTTGTTGCGATCGACCAGGCTGAGGAAGGCGGCCGCCGGGGCCTGCCCCGCGACCTTCTGGCGCGCCCGCGTGCCCCAGTAGAACTCCATGACGGTCGTGCTGATGACGAACACCGACAGGGAGAAGGCCACGATGGCGTACGGGTCTCGTACCCCCGCGATGAGCAGCGCGGCGGCGCTTCCCACCAGGGCCCAGAAGGGGATCTGGATCTTCTCCAGGAGCTTGCGGGCGCTGGCGCGCCGCCAGGCGATCACCGGGCAGATCCCGGCCAGGGTGATCAGGCCGAAGGCGATCGGCACGGTCACCTGGTTGAAGAACGGCGCGCCGACGGTGATCTTCACCCCGCGCACCGCTTCGGAGAGGATCGGGAAGAGGGTGCCCCAGAGGATGGCGAAGGCGGCGCCGACCAGCAGCAGGTTGTTGAACAGGAAGGTGCTCTCGCGCGACACGAAGGAGTCGAGACGGGCCTCGCTCTTGAGGTCGGGCAGGCGGTACAGGAGCAGGCCGACCGCGACCACCACGCAGAAGCCCAGGAAGCCGGCGAACACCGGCCCGATCTCCGACTTGGTGAACGAGTGGACCGAGGAGATGACGCCGCTGCGGGTGATGAAGGTCCCCAGGATCGAGAGCAGGAAGGTCATGATCACCAGGGAGAGGTTCCAGACGCGCAGCATCTTCTTGCGCTCCTCGATCATGACCGAGTGCAGGAAGGCGGTGGCCGTCAGCCAGGGAATGAGGGAAGCATTCTCCACCGGATCCCAGGCCCAGTAGCCGCCCCATCCCAGCTCGACGTAGGCCCACCAGCCCCCCAGGAGGATCCCCGTTCCGAGCACGAACCAGGACAGGATCGTGAAGCGCCGCGTGGTGCGGAACCAGGTGTCCCCGAGCTGCCCGGTCACCAGGGCCGCCACGGCGAAGGCGAACGGGATTGTCAGGCCCACGTAGCCGGTGTACAGGCAGGGGGGGTGGATCGCCATGAAGGGATTCTGCAGCTGCGGGTTCATGCCGTTGCCGTCGACCGGCGTGAAGCTCAGGCGGACGAACGGCCGGGTCATGAAGTTGACCAGCACCAGGAAGAAGGTCGAGACCACCGACAGGGTCGTGACGACGATCGGCATCAGCGGGCGGTTCTTCCGCCGGTTCAGCAGGACGACGATGGCCGAGTAGGAGAGCAGGATGAAGAGCCAGAACAGGATCGAGCCGGACTGCCCCGCCCAGAGGGCCGCGACCTTGTACATGCGCGGCAAGGCGCGGTTCGAGTAGGACGCGACGTACTCCAGATCGAACCGATCGGTGTGAATGCAGTATTCGAGGGCCAGGACACCGAGGAGCACCAGCGCCCAGGCGGCGTACACGGCCCGCTCGCCGCTCAGGACGAGCTCGCCCGACTGCACCCGCCAGCCGTTATAGGAGGCGATGATGGCCCAGGACGAGGCCACCAGGGCCAGGAGCAGGCAGAAGGTCCCGAAGTCGGCCATCTCCACCCCGGGCTACGCGGCGAGACGCCTCACCGCGGAGTGGGGACCGGCCCCGGTGACGCGGGGGGCCCTCCCTGTCCGGCGGGCTTCTTGTAGCTGTCGCCTTTGCGGTTCTGCGCCTCGTACTTGGAGGGGCACTTCGCCAGGAGGGTGCTGGCCATG
>Ga0066710_100000418_pt1 | contig 25410 bp, 30 predicted proteins | sample GraSoiAngelo_159_FD_79666 | JGI IMG/M metagenome (GOLD analysis project Ga0066710, IMG submission 79666) | Grasslands soil microbial communities from the Angelo Coastal Reserve, California, USA - 14_1009_16_40cm | ecosystem: Environmental > Terrestrial > Soil > Grasslands | place: USA... | reverse complement strand
GTGCTGTCTTACTGGGATCATATAACTGCCATCGAGCTGTTGATCAGGGCCGGCGCTGACGTGAATGCCAAGTTCGGCGAAGGGACAACGCCTATGATGCTCGCATATGAGTGTTCCTGTAATATCCCTGTCCTGCTTGAGCATGGCGCTCGCCTTGACGAACGCAACCGATGGGGTCAGAACGCCTTGGATCTAGCGCGGCAAAGGCACGACATGGTTGCAGTTCGCGTTCTTGAGACGTCAGGAGCAAAGCCATAGACAGCTTCTGGCTGCTGTCACCAGCCCTACTCATACCGCAGCGCTTCAATGGGGTTCAGACGCGACGCCTTCAGGGCGGGGAAGAATCCGGACACGATTCCCACGAGGGACAGAATCGTAAACGATGCGATCATCACGCTCGTCGAAGCGTGCAGGAAGATCGCTCCTTCGTGGTTGGCAGTTTTGTAGAACTCGTCGTATAGAGGCATGGGCGGAATGGCCCAGGTAAGGAGTACAGCGACCGCCATGCCGATCACGCCACCGGCGAAAGTCAGGACCAGAGCTTCCAGCAGAAACTGCACCAGGATGTGCCTTGGTCGAGCGCCGATCGCCTTGCGCAGGCCGATCTCGCGGGTTCGCTCCGTGACTGAAACCAGCATGATATTCATCACGCCGATGCCGCCCACGGCCAGCGTGACAGCTCCGATCAGGCCGAGCACCGCTTGCAGGCCCAGCGAAAAGGCGTTGATCATGGCGCGATCTTCGATGGTGTCCCATTCCGGCGTTGCTTTGTCGTCTTTGGGATCGAAATGGTGGCGCCGGGCAATAACTTCGCGAACCGCGGCCAGCGCCTTCTTGTTGAGTTCCGGCGCGGTCGGCTGAATAATGATTTCGTCGGGATCGCGAATGTTTTTCAGGTCGCGCATCAGCCCGAAGGGAATGAATGCGTTCTCGTTGTCAGGACCCTGGTACATCGAATCCTGAATCTTGTTGCGCATCGTTCCGATGACTTCGAAATCAAGTCCGCCGATGTTGACGTGCTGCCCCACGCCCGGCGCCCCCTGAAAGACTTTCTTCGCAGCCTCGTATCCCAGGATGACCACACGGCGATGGTCGGAGAAATCGCCCTCGTTAAAATAGCGGCCATCGGCCAAATCCAGCTTTCGCATCTGGCCGTAGGGCATGTCCACGCCGCGCGTCATGATCGATACCACTCGGGTGCCGATCTTGAATCCAAAATCTCGGTCGATCTCGCCGCTCACCGCGCGCACGATGGGAACTTCGTCGCGAATCGCTTCCACGTCCTCGAGTTCGTAAGTGACTTTCTTGCCCGCCCGCTGGCCGCCCGCCTGCGTGCTGGTCTGTCCCGGCCAGAGCACGATGACGTTGTTGCCCATGTTCAGGAAGGCATGCAGCACGCTGCCGCCCAGTCCCTGCCCGTAGGCCAGCAGCAAGACCACCGACGCCAGGCCCCACACGATGCCCAGCATGGTGAGCGCCGAGCGCATAAGGTCGCGCATCAATGACTGCCAGCCTTGCAAGATGAGCTCTTTCAAAAACATAAACGCAGTGACCAGTGGTCAGTGACCAGTGGCCAGTAATTGCGAAGTTGGGTCACTGGCCACTGACCACGGTTATTGAATCCGAATGTCGCCCGAACCGGTGCGTACTGAGAGCAGCGGCCCGCCTCCACGAACTTTCCCGTGGATGGTCTTACGCGATTCCTGCACTCGGCCCTGCACCGTCATTTCAATCGGTGAATCGACGTCGATCGTGCCTGAACTGGTGGAAATGTCGGCGTCAAAAGCGGAGTTGCTTGGCAGGCGGACGTGCACGTTGCCTGACCCGGTGCGAATCTCCCACGCGCCCGACTGCTTGCCTTCGGCCGTGATGTCTCCGCTGCCGGCATCGGCACGGAACGCACCTTGAATACCGCGGACGGTGACGTTGCCTGAGCCGGTGTGCAGATCGATGTCCCCTGAGCTGCGCTCGTCCACTTCAATGTCGCCGCTACCGGCCCCACCGCGAACCGAGCCGGAGATATCATGGGCTCGTACATTCCCGGAGCCGGTCTGTAGATGAATGGCTCCGGTGAGGCCGGCAAGTCTCATATCGCCTGATCCGGTCTGCAGGTCGGCGTTTCCATGGATACCTTCAACGGTTTGATCTCCTGAGCCGCTGCGCGTTCGCAGGGTGGTTTCGGCCGGTACGGTGATTTCGTAGTCCACCGAGATGTCGCGCACGTTCACGTAGTCGATGTGAATGCTGTTGCCGTCCTGGCGCAGAGGCGGATGTTGCTGAATCTCGCTGACGTCCGCCTGCCGCTTGCCGAACAGCCAGTGGTCCCCAACGAAGATCTTGCCGCGGATGGAGACGGAACCCGAGGGCCCGGTGCGCACGGTGATGTCACCGGAGCGCGTCAAAACCTCCAGATCCACGGGACCACTCACCTGAAAGGTCTTTTCAAATGTGCCCTGCGGGGTGGAAGCGAATGCTGTCGCTGAAGCGAGCAGCGCAACCAACGCGGTTGCCAGCAAAGACCGCGTGGCGAAGGGAAGGGAATTGCGAGAGTTATTCATATCGTAGCGACTCCACAGGTGTCATTTCCGCGGCGCGCTGGGCGGGATACATGCCCGCGGTCACGGTGATCAAAGAGAGTGTCAGAACCGAAGCAATTATCGAGATCGGCGAAACAATGGGATGGGGAACGAAATCCGGCATCGGCACGACGCTCATCGCAACGCAGATGCCAACGCCAAAGCTGAGGCCCAGGATGCCGCTAACAACCGTGAGCATGGCGGACTCGGCAAAGAACTGGCGCAGGATGTCACGCTTGGTCGCGCCCATGGCTTTGCGCGTGCCGATTTCCCTTGTTCGTTCGGTCACTGAAACGAGCATGATGTTCATTACTCCAATCCCGCCCAGGCACAGCGTCACAATGGCCACACATCCGAAAAATATCGTCACCACGCCGAAGACTTTGTCGAGCATCTTCGCGCCCATCATCGTGTCCCAAATGAAAAGGGCATCCTTGTCCAGCGGATCGAAGTGGTGTACGCGGCCTAACGCGCGCCTTACTTGCAGCACAGACGCTTCATGCTCTTCGGGATCTGCCACCTCGAACACGATATCGTCGAGATATCCACGCTGAATTCCGGCGCCGGGTTTGGTCGGAGGGGGGAAATCCCGAGATACGGCGGAATAGGGAGCAAACAAGTAGTCGTTGTCGGGACCACTATAGTTCGAATTCTGCTTCTTCTCCTGAAGGACGCCGATTATGGTATAGGGGACGCTCTTGATCAACAGGTTTGCCCCGAGCGCAGGTTGTCCCGGAAACAGCTGACGGTAGGCTTTCGAGCCGAGAACGATCACGCGGCGGCCTTCGCGCTCATCGTCAGCGGTAATCAGGCGGCCTTCGGAGATCAGCAGCGACCGGAGATCCTGGTAGGAAGGCCACATGCCGACCACGCCCCGATTGGCCGAATTGTACTGGCTTACTTCGGGAATTGTGCGCCTCAGCTCCGGGCTCACATTTTTTACCAGATAGCACTCATCCCGAATCAGAAAGGCGTCATCCACATTGAGCTGAATTTCGCGCCCGGCAGCTCGGCCTCCGACTTGCGAACTGGTGCGCCCGCCCCACAGGATGACGAGATCCTTGCCAAGGGTCTCCATGTGTTTCTTCTGATCGACGCTGAAGCCGCGCCCCAGGCCCACGAGCAGAATTACAGAGGCGATCCCCCACACGATTCCGAACATCGTAAGGAAAGTGCGCATCTTGTGAGCTCGGAATGTGGCGAACGCCTGGCTCAGGATTTCGGAGAGAGTCATGGAGAACCGGCTTTCGGGCTTTGGCTATCAGGCTTCGGCTGTGGGCATTCGTCCAAATTGAAAGCCGAAGCCCCTGAGCCGAAGCCCGAAGCCTGCCTTACTGCAGCACGACCTGATCGCCTTCTTTCAACCCGCTTAGCACTTCCGTCTTCGCGCCGTTGGAGATCCCGATATTGACGGCAACTTTGTTCTTGCCTTCCTTGCCTTTGGGATCTGGGATCTCGACGGATGCTTTCTTGTCTTTGTCGTAGAGAATTGCGCCTTCAGGTATCTGGAGGACGTTCTTGTGCTCTTCCAGAATGATTTCGGCGTTCGCGGTCATTTCGGCTTTGAGTTCGCCGCCGGGATTCTGGATTGAGACGCGCACCTCAAACGTGGTCACGTTATCTTTTTCGACGCCCATGGGCGAGATTTTCGTTACCTTGCCGTTGAAGGTCTTGTCCTTGAACGATTCCACCTTGATGCGCGCCGGTTGGCCGAGATAAACCTTGCCGATGTCACTCTCATCGACTTTGCCCTTCACATAGACTTCGCTCGTGTCGCCAAGGTTCATGACGAGCGTTGCCGAAGATCCCAGCACGAGAATGGAACTGACCGCGTCGCCCATCTGCACATCGCGCGAGAGCACGATTCCATCGATCGGCGAAATGATATCGGTGTAGCTCAGTTGCTCCTGAAGTTGCTTGAGATTTGCCTGATCCTGCGCTACCTGAGCCTGGGCCTGCGCCATCTTCGCCTTCAGAACCGTAACCTGCGCCTTGGAGACGTTTTGTTTGTTCAGCGCCATCTCGTAATTCTTCTGTGCATCATCGAGTGCGGACTCAGAGACAACTCCACTCTTCGCCATGCCCACGGCACGGTCATAAGCGCGCTTCAGCAGTGGCACGTCCGGACCTTCCGCGTCCACTTTGGCGCGCTCGAGATCTGCCTGGGTGCCCTTCAAGTTGGCTTGCGCCGCTTCCAGCGCCGCTTTCGACTGTTCGACCTGCGCCTCAATCTCGATCTTGTCGAGCTGCGCCAGCAGTTGGCCCTTCTTGACGTGATCGCCGTAATCCACCAGAAGCTTCTTCACGATGCCGCTGGCCTTGGATTTCACCTCGACCTTGGTGATGGGCGTCACCTTGCCAGTGGCCACCACGCTCTTGGCCAGGTCACCCTTCTCTACCTTGGCCAGCTTCGACGGATCAATCTTGGTGCCGCCGCGGGTGGCCGCGAAAACCCCGATCGCGATCAGAAGGACGATTCCCAGTCCAATGCCGCCATAGATGAATAGTTTGCGACGTTTTTTCTTATGATTTCCGTTACCGTTCACAACTGCCTCCTGTGGTGATGCTGACCTGGAGATTTGGGGCCCTTTATGCCCTCACTGAGTAGTACGCGCGCCGTACATCTTTTGTTCCTGAGATTTCGTGCTGATCCCGGAGAATGCGGTCAGGCGGTAACTCGATTGCCGCCTGCTACTTAGACCTCCGGGGTCGAAAAAGGATAGCGGTTCCACAAATCGAAATTCTTAAATTCTTACGCAGCGCCTGGCCGTGATACTCAGTAGCTGGGAACAGGCCACTGGCCACTGGCAACTGCTTTTGAAATGTTAGAATTAGCCTTCAATGATTGCCTTTGTGCTGCTCCGGGTGTTTCTGATCCTGCTCCTGGTGGCAGCCAACGCCTTCTTCGCGGCAGCTGAATTCTCGCTGGTAAGCGTGCGCGACACCCGCATCCAGCAGCTGATCGAATCCGGACGTATCGGCGCCCGCATCGTCCAGCGCCTGCACCAGCGGCTCGACGAAGTGGTGAATGGTGTCCAGCTCGGAATCACGATAGTTAGCCTGACCCTGGGATGGATCGGTGAGCCCATGGTGGCCCGTCTGGTGGAATCTTCCCGCTTCGTGCACGAGGTTCCCCATGCAGCGGTCTACGCTCACAGCATTGCCATCGGCATCGCCTTCACTTTGATCACGTACCTGCACGTGATTCTGGGCGAGCTTGTGCCCAAGACGCTTGCCTTACAACGAGCCGAACAAATTGCTCTCGCCGTAGCCGCCCCCATGGAAGCGTTTCTCACCATTACCCGGCCATTTCTGTTTTTCATGCGCAAGTCCGGCGGGTTGGTGCTTCGAATGTTTGGCGCCCAGGATTCGCGCCGGGGAGGGGCCGTCCACTCCCCCGATGAACTCAAGCTCATCGTGACCGCCAGCCGCCAGTTCGGGCAGATTCCCGAATTTCAGGAGGAAATGATCCACAACGCCATCGAACTCGACACCGTCCGCGTGAGCGCAGTCATGGTGGCGCGACCAGACATTTTCTCGCTGCCCTCCGACCTCACGCTCGATGACGCCCTCGTCCGCGTGGTCGAAGGACAGCATTCGCGCATTCCCGTCTACGATCCCCAGCGCGGGCCGGAGCACATCGTTGGTGTGCTCTATTACAAAGACCTCATGCGCTACATGCGGCTCCGCCTCAGCAATCTGGGCCAGCCCACCGCCAGCCGCATCACGCGGATGCAAATTGGGCAGATCATGCATGACGTCCTCGTCGTCCCGGAAACCAAGGTGCTTGCGGAATTGCTGGCCGAATTCAAAGAGCGCCGCCGCCATCTTGCAGTGGTCGTCGACGAGTTCGGTTCCACTGCTGGGGTGATTACGGTCGAGGACATCCTTGAGCAGCTCGTGGGCAATATTGAAGACGAATTTGATGTGGCCCCGCCGGAGCCTGCATTGGAAGGTGAGTCCGCGGCGGTGCTGGAAGGGGCGTTGAACATCCGAGACTTGGAGGCGGAGCACGGTCTTGTTCTGCCGCGGGATGCGGGCTTCGAGACGCTCGCTGGATTCATCATGGCCCGCTTGCAAAGGATTCCGAGCCTCGGCGAATCCTTCGAATATGAAGGTCACCGCTACACCGTCGTAGAAATGGAAGGACATCGCATCGCGAAAGTGAAGATCGACAAGATTGAGAATGTCGAGGCCAGGGCCGAGTCCGCGAAGCAGGCGGGAGACTGAAACTGTGAGCGACGAAGAGCAATTGCTTGCGCGATTCATCGTTCGCACCAAACGCGAGCGTTACGTCGAAATGATTTCAAGGCCTAAGAAGAGGCCAAACTTTCTTCGTGAATTGGCTCACTTCAATGCGTTGGATCCGCGCTACCTCATTTCGATCCCACCAAGTCAGCAATATCCCGAGCAGATTGCTTCAATCCTAACGCAGAAAGGCGCCCCCCGAAAATGTTGGGTCACATCCGAGGATGCCGACCTCGATGGGAGGGAGATGCCGCTGTTGCACGCTATGAAACGGGTGGTAGGCCGCCAGATGGGTACGTTTCTTTCGTGCATCCCCGGAAGATTGGCCTATTTTGAGAGTGAAGAAGCAGGATTCCGCTGGATTCTGGAACGACTTAACTGACAACCGAGAACTGAGAACTGAGAATTGTCCTCCAACGCGTCTTCTACACCCTGCCGGTGATCTGGCTGGTGGTGTCGCTCGTTTTCCTGCTCATTCACCTTGTTCCGGGAGATCCCATCCAGCAGATGCTCGGCGAAGGTGCGCCGCCGGCAGATATCGCCGCCATCCGCCACGCCTACGGCCTCGATGCTCCGCTAGGCGAACAATATATCCGGTACTGGAAAGGCGTGCTGCACGGCGATCTTGGCCCATCGTTCCGTTACAACCAGAGCGTGACCCGGCTGGTCGCGCAGCGTTATCCCTACACGCTGAAGCTCACTCTGGCGTCGCTGTTCGTTGCGATCGTTCTATCGATTCCCGCCGGCGTCCGCTCCGCCCGCCGCCGCAATCTTTGGGACGACCGCTTGCTCTCAGTGGTCAGCCTGTTCGGCCTGTCGTTCCCCAACTTCGCGCTTGGACCAATCCTGATCTTGCTTTTCGCCATCAAGCTGGGATGGCTGCCCGTGTCCGGCGCCGGCTCATTCGCCAACCTAGTGCTGCCCGCGATCACCATGGGCGGCGCGCTCGCCGCCATCCTCACCCGCATGGTGCGTACCTCGATGCTCGAAGAGCTCAGCCAGGACTACATCCGCACCGCCCGTGCCAAAGGATTGCCCGAGCGCACCGTCGTCTACCGCCACGCCCTGCGCAATGCCATGATCCCCGTGCTCACCGTGCTCGGCCTCCAATTCGGAGCGCTGCTCGCGGGCGCCATCGTCACCGAAAAGATTTTTTCCTGGCCCGGCATCGGACGCCTCACCATCGACGCCATCTCCAGCCGCGATTACTACCTGGTGCAAGGATGCATCCTGGCGATTGGATTGACATATGTCGCGGTGAATTTTCTCACGGACATGCTGTACTCGGTGGCGAACCCGAGGATTCGACAGTGAAAGGCCAGATTGAAGGGCTGGGAGCAACGCATGAGCTTGTCGCTTTTAGAACGATGGTATGCGAGCCAATGCAATGGCAAGTGGGAGCATGGTTTACGGCATTCACATCGATACGCTGGATAATCCCGGCTGGAGCATCAGGATTAGTTTGCAAGATACGCGAAGACAGGACTCCGTACTGGAAAGAAAGAGTATAGAGCGGACTGAAAACGACTGGATTCAATATTGGATTGAAAAACAGAAGTTTCACGTCGCATGCGGTCCTCTAAATTTGTCAGAGGCGGTCGAAATTTTCGTGCGGTGGTGCGAGTCAGAGTAGGACTGAACGGTCTGGGTACCTTATCCCTTGCCCGGGTGCCCATCCTTCGCGTTGTTCGCGAATGGTGAGTTGCCGGAAAGAAATGGTAGTATCATCTCGTCTGTGACGAGAAGGAAAAAGCGAAAGTCACACGTCCGCTCGTGGCTGCGGAGCAAACCCCGTCCTGGCTTTCACGGCTACCCCATCGCCACCGTGGCCTTCTACGGGCCGACTGACAAGTTGGCCACCAAGGTCGCCGTGAGCATCATTCTCACCGGAAACAACCAGCCGGATTTTCTCCAGCGTTGGTTCTCCGACGGCGAGTCGGACGTGCGCAACGATCCCGCCATTGGTGAGCAGGTTTTGGCTTTCCTCAACGCTCACGGTCCCCGCTCTACTGTAGTCGCCGACCGCATCATCGGCTGCCCGCACGAGGAAGGCATTGACTATTCGGAAGGAGCCTCCTGTCCGCAGTGTCCCCACTGGGCGGGGCGCGACCGCTTCACCCACGAGCGCATTCAGTGATTTCCTTTGCGTCTTTTGAAGGGTGGGTTTCTCGACTCCATGCACCAAACGGCTAAGACCCCGCGCTTGAGTGACAACCGGGTGCTGGGTGGAACTCATTGAACTGGGCACCGAAGCACGGAAGCAGAAAGAGAAAGCGTTTTCGAGCTTGCCGAACGATTTCGCGCCGCAAGCGATCCCGAGTAAGCGAAGCGCTTAGGCGACGAGTTGGGCCGTTTGGTTTTTGGCGAGTAGTGCCTCGGACCTTCTTGACTTGTATATACGAATACGATAGTATGTATATATCAAGATCATCCCCATGGCCGTTACCATGACTTCAATCCGCCTGGACACCGACCTCGCCGACGAGGCGGTGAAAATCCTCGGCGCGAAATCCCGAACAGAAGCGGTTCACATCGCCCTCCGCGAAATCGTCGCGCTGAAGCGCTTCAAAGCTCTGATGAAAAAGAGCTCCGGGAAACTGAAGTTCTCTGGTCTTGATGAGTGAAATTGTCATCTTCGACACATCTGCCCTGGTTGACGAGGTGCGAACTGGGCGCCACCGTAAGAGGATCGAGTCAGTGAACGGCCTGATCCGCACGTCATCGGTCGTTCTCGCGGAACTGCTACGTGGCGCAACCGGACCGGCTGAACACAAATTCCTCCGCTCTCTTGCGAGGAACTACCCGAGCTTAACTCCGACGGAAAAGAATTGGCTGGAGTCTGGCGAGATACTGGCCAAAATTCGTGCCAATAAGGTCTTGGAGCGGTACAAATTGCGCGACCTGCATTTCGACGTTCTCATCGCTCTCACCGCTCGTTCGAATGGAGCCCGCCTCATTACGACCAATCGAATAGATTTTGAGTTAATTAATCGATATTGCGAGATCAAGCTCGAAGTTTGGTGAGGTAGGAAATGGGAAGGGCGGGGCTGAGTCGCCCCGCCTCCTGTTCAATCAAACTACGCTGCAGGCATCATCTTCTTCATCCGTTCTTTCATCTCCTGCGGCGACACATCTTCGATATGAGTGGCAATGCCCCAAAGGTGTCCGAACGGATCTTGAATGAAGCCGGAGCGATCTCCGTAGAACTGATCCTGCACCGGCTTCAGGATTTTCGCGCCCTCGGCCGCCGCGCGCTTAACCACGTTATCCACGTCGGGAAGATATACATAGAGGCTCACCGGGCTCGAGCCGATGCTGGCCGCGCTGACGTGTCCCGGCCCCATGTTGGGATTTTCGTCGGCCAGCATGATGTGCGAATTGCCGATCTTCAATTCGGCGTGGCCTACCTTGCCGTCCGGGCCGTTCATGCGAACCGTCTCAGTTGCTCCGAAAACATTTTTGTAGTACTCAATGGCTTGTGCAGCGCCCTTGACGATCAGGTACGGCGTAACTGAGTTGTAGTCCTTGGGAATGTACGATACTTTGCTCATGATTGTCCTCCTCAGAAGGTAAGTTAAAGGTGGAGGTTACGGCGCGCATGCAGACCGGCCATGCGCTCCCGGCGTTGCCTTTATGAAAACACAAACTTGTGACCGAGCTCAAGACCGGTTAGCTACTATTTAACATTTTAATATTCTGTCATGTCCACCGCTGCCATTTCGTTTCGCAGTGCTGCCCGTCATAATCCGCTGGCGGCCGCGGGATTAGTGTTGGTCGTCGTCTTCGTGATCTTCGCGTTGTTCGCGCCATGGATCGCGCCCCAAGATCCCGCTTCTATCGACCTGCCGGCGCGGCTCGACACGCCAACCCACGCTCACTGGTTGGGCACGGACGAACTGGGCCGTGACATTCTCTCTCGCGTGATCTATGGTGCGCGGATCTCGATGCTAGTGGGAAGTTGCGTCGTGCTTACTTCCCTCGCACTCGGTCTGGTCATCGGTTCCATCGCCGGATATTATGGCGGAGGCATCGACCGCTTCGTCAACATTGTCCTGATGAATGCATTCCTGTCATTCCCCGGAATCCTGCTGGCCATTGCCTTCGTAGCCTTCCGCGGTCCGGGCAACTTTAATCTCGTGCTAGCCCTCTCGCTCGGCGGATGGGTTGGTTACGCTCGTTTGGTCCGCGGACAAGTCCTGGCTGCCCGGGAGCGCGAATTCGTTGAAGCCGCGCGAGCCCTCGGCGCCAGCGACTTGCGTGTTATCGTCCGCCACATCCTGCCCAACATCATTCAGCCGGTGATCGTGCAGGCCGCCATTGGCATGGCCGGAGCCATCCTCGCCGAGGCCACCATGAGTTTTCTCGGCCTTGGTGTGCCTCCGCCGACGGCGAGCTGGGGCACGATGCTCAACGACGGCCGCGCTCACCTGTTCGACGCGCCCCATCTGGTGCTGTTCCCGGCGCTGGCGGTTATGCTCGCCGTGCTCTCCTTCAACTTCATCGGCGACGCGCTGCGCGACTACCTTGATCCGCGCTCGCGCATCGAGGCAGGGCTCTAACTTAATGAGTCTCGCCAGTAGTCTTCATTCCCACGCCCAGCCGTAAACCACTAAAACGACGGCACATATAAGTATTGACAGACATTGCAATTTGCAATATAAATATGTCGATTTGAGATATGAAGTTGGGCGAGAAAATTCGTTACCTGCGCGAGGTAGAAGGTTCGCTGCGCGGTTTAGGGCGGCCGATGACGCAGCAGGAAATCGTGAACGCGATCCGCCAGGAACTGGGACGAGGGGGGAAAGGGACGACCATCAGCCAGTCGTATCTCTCGCAGATCGAAGGTGGCTCGCGGCCGCATATGACGCAATCGTCGCGCGCCCTGCTGGCAAAGTTTTTCAAGGTTCATCCCGGTTTTCTCGTGGATGATCCCGAGGGGTATCACACGGAGCTGACTTCAGACTTGCGCACCACCGAAGGACAACTCGATGTCTGGCTGCTGCAAGGGTCGGAGCGTTTTGCCAGCGATCCGGAGGTCAGCAATGTGCTCATCAAGTGCGCGCGGGAAAAGGATACGCGCCGCTGCCTATTGCTCTTAGGAACGATCCTGGAAACCCCGGGCCTGGCCGACCGCCTGCTGGAGGCATTGCGACCGGAGTTGGCGGCGAACGGCAATCTTCGTGGTGGCAGTGCTGGTCGTGCCGCCGCGGAAGGGAGGCGAATCCGATGACTCATTCGTTTACCTGGGCGGACTTCTATCTGATTTGTTTCGCGGTCGGCTTCTGCTTCAGTTTTCTATCGTTCTTGCTGGGAAGCTCCCGCACCGGCCATCTGCATCCGCCGCATTTTCATGGGCACGTAGGCGGAGCGCATGTTCCGACAGCTCACGTCCCAGGACACGGGTCAATCGCGGCGGGTGGGACACATACTTCCGGCGGAGCACAGGGACCCCATGGCACTACGCACGCGCAGCAGAGCGCGGACGTATCGCCATTCAACTTCATCACGCTCACGGCATTTCTCGCGTGGTTCGGCGGAACGGGATATCTGCTCACGCGCTATTCCGGCTTGTTGGTAGGCGTGGCCCTGCTGGCGGCGGTGGGCAGTGGACTGGTTGGCGGAGGCCTTGTGTTTCTCTTCATGAGCAAGGTGCTGATGTCGCACGAAGAAAACATGGACCCCGCCGACTACGAAATGGTTGGCGTGCTGGGCCGGGTGTGCAGCTCCATTCGGGCCGGGGGCACTGGCGAAATCAGTTATTCGCAGATGAGAACGCGCCGTGTGTGCGGCGCTCGCAGCGAGGATGGCAGCGCCATCGCCAAAGGAACGGAGATTGTCGTCACGCGCTATGAGAAGGGAATTGCCTACGTTCGTTTGTGGAGCGAGATGTCGGGCGAGGATCCCAGTTCCGCAGCGGAAGGCGCGAGTACCACCGCGTCGTAACGCAGAGCGGCAATGAGTTTGGCAGTCGAGTAGTCCCAGGTTTTGGGAGGAGGCGTTATGTTCGACATTCCAAGATGGATGGAAATGTGGATCGTTGTCGGGCTGGGAGTGATGGTCGTCCTGTTCCTCATGGGCATGATGGCCAGGCTCTATCGCAAAGCTGGACCACACGAGGCACTCATCGTGTACGGATTTCGCGGACCGCGCATTGTAACCGCGCGGGGCACCGTGATTATTCCGATGGTCGAAAACTATCACGAGCTCTCGCTGGAGCTGATGTCGTTTGACGTCGCGCCTCAGCAGGACCTTTACACCAAGCAGGGTGTGGCGGTCACTGTCGAAGCGGTCGCACAGATCAAGGTGAAGTCGGATCATGAATCGATCATGACGGCCGCCGAACAGTTCCTCACCAAGCCGGACAACGAGCGCGAAGGGCTCATCCGGCTGGTGATGGAAGGCCACCTGCGTGGCATCATCGGCCAGTTGACGGTGGAAGAAATCGTCAAGCAGCCGGAGATGGTCTCCGACCGCATGCGTTCCACTTGTGCCGATGACATGAACAAGATGGGACTCGAAGTCATCTCGTTCACGATCAAGGAAGTGCGGGACAAGAACGAGTACATCACCAACATGGGACGTCCTGATGTGGCGCGCATCAAGCGCGACGCCGACGTGGCCGCTGCCGAAGCTGACCGCGACACGGCGATCAGGCGTGCGTTGGCGCAGCGGGAATCAGCTGTGGCCAAGGCGCAGGCCGATCAGGAGCGCGTGCTGGCGGAAACGTTGTCACTGGCTAAGCAGGCGGAATCACAGCGCGATCTGGAGGTGAAGCGGGCGCAATTCCTGGAAGTGACCAAGCGGCAGCAGGCGCAGGCTGACAAGGCTTACGACATTCAGACCAACATCATGCAGCAGCAGGTCATCGCCGAGCAGGTGAAGGTGCAGCAGATCGAGAAAGAACAGCAGGTCAAGGTGCAGGAAGCGGAAATCAACCGCCGTGAGAAGGAACTGATCGCAACCGTGCTGAAAGGGGCGGAGATCGAGCGCCAGCGCATTGAGACGCTCGCCGCGGCCGAGAAGCAGCGCCTGATCGCGGAGGCCGAAGGTCACGCTTCCTCGATTCGCGCGCAAGGCGAGGCCGAAGCCGAAATCATCTTCAAGAAAGGCGAAGCCGAAGCCAAGGCCATGAACGTGAAAGCCGAGGCGTTCCAGGAGTACAACCAGGCGGCGGTCATCGATCGACTGTTTGCCAGTATGCCGGAAGTGGTGAAGGCGCTGGCGAGTCCGCTGGCGAACGTCGACAAGATCACCATCGTCTCTACCGGAAACGGCGATGCATCCGGGATGAACAAGATCACCGGCGACATCGCCAAGATGGCAGCTCAGGTGCCGGCACTCTTCGAGACACTCTCGGGCATGCCGCTGTCGGAGTTGCTCGGCAAGGTACGGCAGATCGGCGACAAGGCACCAAAGCCGCCAATCGGAAACGGCAAGTAAGAGGAGAAATGCCCGAATCGGCAACGCTCGCGTAGGGACAGCCGCCTTCGCTGTCCCGCCAAGCGCAGCCAGGCGGAAGAATCGAACGGAAGAATCGGAGCAAGCTATGACAAGCAAATCGAGAGGAATGGGATTGGGAATCGCCCTGGGCGCGGGTCTCGGCATTGTCGCCGGCGTCCTCGCCGGAAATATGGCAGTCTGGCTTTCGATCGGCGTCGCAATCGGAGTGGCGATCGGCGCATCGTTCCGGCGCAAAGAAAGCGATTGCCCAGAGTGTGCCGCTGTCCATCGGACCCACGAAGAGGCAACCAGTGAAATCGCCGGTCGTAGGTAAGCGAATGGGTGAGCGCCGAAACGTTTTGGCTAGCAGCTAGAAGCTAGCAGCTAGAAGCTTAGGGAAAGAAGGAGGTCCCGTCATGGCATTACTGGAGCGAGTTTCGACATTAGTGCGAGCCAATCTCAACGACCTGATCGACAAGGCCGAAGAGCCGGAAAAGATGATCAAGCAAGTCATCCTCGACATGCAGAACCAACTTCTGCAGGTGAAGACGCAGGTAGCCATTGCTATTGCTGACCAGCACCTGCTGGAGAAGAAGCAGAAAGAAAACGGAGACAAAGTCGCCGAGTGGATGCTCAATGCCGAGTTGGCCGTCGATAAGAAGGAAGACGACCTGGCGCGAGCCTCGCTGCAGCGAGTAGAGAGTTATCGCGAGCTGAGCGAGAGCTTCAGTCAGCAGGTGACCGATCAGAAGGCGCAGGTGGAGAACCTGAAGTCCGCGCTGCGCAAGTTGGAGCAGAAGCTGACGGAGGCGCAGGCCAAGGCGGACCTGCTGATCGCACAACATCGCCGCGCCCGCGCGGTGAGTAAGGCCAGCGATGCCCGCATCGCCATGGGTGACAACTCCAAGGCCGCGACCTTCGACCGCATGAAGCGGAAGGTGGCGCACTCGGAGGCGGTCAGCGAGGCCAAGTCGGAGATCGCCGGTGACAACATCGACGACCGCCTGGCTGCACTGGAGAAGGAAGACCGCATCGAGCAGTTGCTCGTGGAGTTGAAGACGAAGCGGGGGGTGTAGGCGGGCCTGGCTTCATGGCAATTAAGAAGCCAGAAGTGCGGGAGACTGAATGCAGACCACGGAGGGTTCATTCATGGGTCGTTGCATCAAGCGAGTAGCTTTTGAGGATGTGCTAGCTTGTTTCGATGAAGAGCATGAAGTGAAACCTGACAATACGAACGAACATGCCCGCAACATGCTGCAGGCAGCCCACCAGAAGTTTGATGGCAATTGGGCGTACGTATCCCTCGACCGCGAGGATATCTTGAACATCTTTCTACCGCACCACATTTCAGAGGGAGGAGCGATTCCGCTGATTCCACCGACAGGCTTGACGGTAGCCGCTGCTGTGGAAGCGATAAGAAAGATATCGACAGCTGACTATCAAGCGGCGAATCCCGTTTGTTGGCGGAAAATGTCGCACTGGAAAGAGAACAGTACGTCACCTGTTTTTCTGTGTACCGCGCCCGTGAATCACTCAGACTATCAAGATCTGACTAACTACGAAGGTCACCTCATCCATCTTGATGGCCTTCACCGTCTCATTGCTTGGGGACTCTCCGGCAAGCTTGAGCCTGACGAATATGAGAAACGAGAAAAAGTCACAGCTTATGTAGCAGGTCTCGAGGAAGATGGCGATCCAATTGAGAATTTCCGATAGCCTGCGTGCCAACTGCGGGAGCGAACCGTTCGGAACGTGTGCACTCGTAGCGTTGCGGCGCATACATCCCGAGTGATGGGACGACGCATCCAACCCACCTTCAATTCCAATTCTTCTTCAAGGACAATCGATGCGGAATCTGGCCATCCTCGGCCTTCTGGCCCTGGAGTTGATGCTGATTGGGTGCGGCAGTAGCACGAGTTCAACGGTGAAAACGGCGAATGGGACTTGGGAATCGGCGCTTATCGGCTCCGATGCGGGCGTCGGCGTGTTTAACTTCATAACACAGTTTTCGGTGGGCACCGGCGGAACACTGAGCGTTAGTTATCTCAGTTTTCTCACGACGGGGCCATGCTTTCCGATCTCCGGCGATACGGCCAGCGGATCGTTCGACGTGACTGCAAGCGGCACGACGCCTGCCGCCAACTTCCAATTCACGGTGCAGTCGGGCAGCAACACACTGGCGATGACCGGCACGGCAACTGGAACTACAGACTCGTCCGGCAACATCACTTGGTCGAAGATCGCCGGCCCATGGACGTTGACCGGAGGAACAGACTGTGCGGGGTCTGGAACCTTCACGATGACTCGAACGGGCGGCTAAGTCATTCATCTACTTCGATCTTGCATTTCGCTAGCTCCAAAACGGCGGAGCAGAGCGGATTTGGCGGCTCATGCTACGGTGAAGCCCTTACATCCATTGGACCTTCAGCACGCATCTCTACCTATACCCACTTCTTTCTAATCAAAAGATAGGGGAGATGTGTCGCTTATGAAGAATTTTGCGGTGGGAATGCTGCTCGCGGTGAGCATGGTGCTTGCCGGATGCGGCTCGGACAGCAAGTCCGGATCCATTAACGGCAACTGGACCGCTTCGTTGACTGATAGTTCGAACGGAACTCAGGTCTTCGCCTTTACGACCTCGGTAATCGAGAATACCGATGGGACGCTCAGCATCAGCAACTTCGCTTTCTCTACCAACTCTTCCTGCTTTGTGTCCGGCGAAACGGAAAGCGGTACGTTCGCCCTGAGCGGAGACTTCAACGGCCACGTGAGCGGCAGCTTTGGGATGAAGGTGCAGTCGGGAACTCCAAGTGGCAATGTGCTCAACCTCTCGGGCACGGTGAGTGGTAACACGATCACTGGAACGTGGACGCTCACCGGGGGAACGGGCTGCAGCGGTAGCGGCAACTTTACTATGACGAAGATGTGAGTGGGTGACGGCGGACTAAAACCAGTCGCTGCGATACGCGACCCACCAGGCAATAAAGAGGATGGGGATGGTCGCAGCGAGTCCCCACCAGATCGGCAGAAGGAAGTCCGCCAGCAGTCCGAGGACGACGAATACTATCCAAAAGATCTTTCGTTCCATGAACGAATTGTAAGCTGGACTGCAACTGAGAGGGTTGATCAGGCGGCGTGCTTGTCGCCTGTTGACCCGGGAGACGCAGCCTCGGGTTCGGTCGGGGTGCCGCGGTGAAACCAGCAACTCTGGTAAGCGACCCACCACGCGGTCAGGGCGATCGGGACGGCCGACGCTACGCCCCACCACAACGGCAGCAGCACGACAGCTATCACCCCGAGCACACCGACCACAATCCAGAAGATCCTGCGCTCGAGCGATTGGTTATCGGAAGCCGGTCGTTCGCGGTTCATAGGAATTCGACATCCGGCATCGTACTGCGGTTGCCGGTTCCCCGACAAGCTTGCTCTCGCTACAATAGCGACCGCTACTTTCGTCCGCTCGACCCGCTGCTATACAGTGGAGAGCATGAGGCGCTCTCTGCAGGAGGTCGCACAGGCTGTCGGGGCGCGGCTGCGCGGAGACGGCACTGTCCAGGTTGGTGGGGTGGGAAGTATTGCCTCGGCGTCGGGCGATGACCTGGTGTTTGTGGAGGATGCCAAGTACCTCGAGAAGGCGTTGCGGTCTGGCGCTGGAGCGGTCATTGCGGGTGAGTTTGCGCTCACTGCTTCGGCGAACAAGCCGTTGTTGATCAGCGATCACCCGAAACTTGGGTTCGCCCGTGCTGCTCGGTTTCTGCGCGATGCGGGAGGAGCAGGTCCGCAGCAGGGAAGCGTGCATCCTACCGCGGTGGTCAGCGCATCGGCTCGCCCGTCAGCTGGAGTCCAAGTCCAGGAACATGCGACAGTAGGCGAACAGGCGAAGATCGGCGAAAACACGCGGATCGGCGCGGGCTGCGCGATTGCGCGCGGTGTGAAGATAGGACGGGAGTGCGAGATTTATCCGAATGTGACAATTTATCCGGAGACCACGCTGGGCGATCGCGTCATTGTGCACGCGGGAGCGGTGCTGGGCAGCGACGGCTTCGGCTATGTGCGAGATCGCAAGAGCGGCCACTACGAGAAATTTCCGCAAGTCGGAAAACTGGTGATCGAAGATGACGTGGAAATCGGGGCCAACACGACCATCGACCGCGGAGCGCTGGATGAAACGCGCATCGGACGCGGCACCAAGATCGACAATCTCGTGCACATCGGACACAACTGCCGCATCGGAGAAAACGTTATCATCGCGGCGCAAACCGGGCTCTCCGGCAGCATCACCATTGAGAACAACGTCGTCCTCGGCGGGCAGGTTGGAATTGGCGAGCATGCGCGCATTGGCGAAGGAGTGATGCTCGGCGGGCAAGGCGGCGTGCTGCCCAACAAAGTGTTACGCGGGAAAGGAGTGGCGTTCTGGGGGACTCCAGCGCAACCGGTGCGCGAGTACTTGAAGCAACTGGCGATGCTGGCAAAGCTCGGAAAGAAGAGATGACGACGGACCTCTGACCTCTGCCCGCGCGTTTACGGCTGAGGCCTGAGGTCTGAGGTCGGAAGTCCGACGCCTAATTATGGCAATCGTAGTCATCGGCGGGCACTCACGGAACGTGGGAAAGACCAGCGTTGTGGCTGGGCTGATCTCGGCGCTGCGCGAGTTTGACTGGACCGCGGTCAAGATCACGCAATACGGCCATGGGATCTGCTCGGCGAATGGCGAAGCCTGCGATTGCGCGACCGGCAATCATTCGTGGTCAATTTCCGAAGAGCGCGACCGTTCTGGCGAATCCGACACATCGAGATTCCTGGTAGCGGGCGCGCCGCGCGCGTTTTGGGTGCGCACGGAGCAAGGACGATTGGCGGAAGCAATGCCCTCATTGCGCCATCGGATCGAAGGCGCCGGCAACGTGATCATCGAGTCCAACAGCGTGTTGAAGTTCCTGCGTCCCGACCTTTACCTGACGGTACTCGATCCGGCGACCGCGGACTTCAAGAATTCGGCGCGCGAATTTCTGGACCAGGCAAGCGCGGTGATCCTCCACGCAAGCAAAGACGCGGACACGGCATGGCGTAGCGTTTCGTGGAAGCCGGTGGCGGAGCGACCGGTGTTCCGGATTACCCCTCCGCCTTATGTGACCCCTGAAATCGCTGAGTTTGTGGGGCACCGGCTCAGAGAGTGCCGCGCTGCCCGCTGAGTCCTTACGACTGAGAACCCGGTTTGCTATTCTTCTCAGTGCGGCAAATTCATCCCAGCGCCTGGTTGTTGGTGGGGTTGTCGTCTCTTCTTCAGGTCCTGATCTTTCCTCTTCCCGGACTGTACCTGCTTTCGTGGATGGCGCTTGCGCCGCTCATCGTAGCGCTTCTCCGCGCGCGGCCCGCGGGCGAATTGGAGATAGAGAACTCCACCAAACTTCGCCCCGCGACTCCGGGGCAGGCATTCCTGCTCGCGTATATTTCCGGAATTGTCTGGTACGCGGGCACCTGCTACTGGATTTTTGACACGATGCATCAGTACGGCGGGCTGAGCCGACCGGCCGCACTGCTTGCACTCTTCCTCTTCTGTCTTTATCTCGGCCTTTACCACGGGTTCTTCGGGCTGCTGATTGGGATTTTGGCCGGCTCCGACCGCGACGACCGCCACGCCCTGGTGGCCGCTCCCTTTGTATGGGTCGCGGTGGAATTGGCTCGTACTCGTATCACGGGATTCCCGTGGAATCTGCTGGGGATTGCGCAGGTAGACAACGTTCCCCTGTGCCGGATTGCGGGGCTCACCGGAGTTTACGGAATTTCGTTCGAGATCGTGCTGGTGAACGTCGCACTGGCCACAGCGTTTCTGGTGCCCCGAAAAAAGCGCGGCGCGCTTCTTGTGGCGGCCTTGGCCTCGGCAGCGGTATTGCAAGCCGGACGATTGGTCCAGGCACCGCCTGTCGTCGCGGACCACGCAGCGCTGCTGGTGCAGCAGAACATTCCGGTATCGGCCGACTGGACAAGAGACTATTTCGAACGAACCTTACGGGAACTGACTGACCTGACGGTGAAATCTGCCGGGATCAATCCCTCAGCCGCCACGATGGGCCAGACCGTAGCGACGAAGGTCGACCTCACTATCTGGCCGGAGTCGCCGGCGCCGTTCTACACCAATGATCCTTTGTTTCGGGATGCGGTTAGCGAAATGGCGCGCCGGACGCGTGAGTGGACGGTGACGGGATCGATCGGGATTACGCCTTCGATGCACACTGGAGGGCAAAACTCGCAGGTTTTCAATTCAGCTGCGCTCCTTGATCCAAATGGCGAGTGGACTGCGCGCTATGACAAAGTTCATCTCGTTCCGTTCGGAGAATATCTGCCCTTTCCGCGTTTTTTCGCGTTCGCTGGAGGCCTGACGAAAGAGGTTGGAGAATTTCAGCGAGGCCGGTCGCGCGTACCACTGGACGCGGGCGGCGCAAAGCTCGGCCTGTTCATCTGTTACGAGTCCGTCTTTCCAGATGACGTTCGGCAGTTTGCCGCCCAGGGTGCGCAGGTCTTCGTGAATATTTCGAACGATGGCTGGTATGGCGACAGCGGAGCCTACGCCCAGCACCTGAATCAGACTCGCATTCGCGCCATTGAGAACAATCGCTGGCTGCTAAGCGCGACCGATACGGGGGTTACCGCCTCGATCGACCCCTGGGGAAGAATCGTGGCCCAACTTCCCCGCAAGGAGCGGGCTGCGCTCGTTGCCCCTTATGCCCTCAACTCCGTAACCATGTTCTACACCCGCCACGGAGACTGGTTCGCGTTGGCGTGTGCGATAATTTCGTTAGCAGCGCTGGTCGCGCGTTTCGCATTCCGGAAGAAGGCTGAATCACCCTCATGAATCAAGAACTCGAGCAGGAATTCGAAAAAGTAAGCAAGAAAGTGCACGAACTGCGGGAGTATCTTTGACCCGGCGAAGCTCCGCCCCCAACTAGCGGAAATTGAGAAGCAGGCTGCCGACCCGAATCTCTGGTCGAATCCGCAAAGATCACAGCAGGTGATGCGCGAGAAAAAGCGTCTGGAGCACGTGCTCTCCACCGACGCTGACCTGGCACGCCGGGGCGACGACATCAAAGCTTATTTCGATCTGGCGCGCGAAGGAGAAAGCGTCGACGGCGACCTGCGCCGCGAGATCGATTCCCTACGTGACCTCATCGACAAGCTAGAGACGGAAACGCTTCTGTCCGGCGAAAACGACGCCCGCAACGCCATTGTGACGATTCATCCCGGAGCCGGAGGCACGGAGTCGCAAGACTGGGCTGACATGCTGCTGCGAATGTATTTGCGCTGGGCGGAGCGGCAGGGATTTGAGACTGTTCTCTACGACTACCAGCCGGGTGAGGAGGCCGGGCTGAAGTCCGCGACGTTTGCCGTGAACGGCGACTACGCCTACGGCCTTCTGACCGGCGAGATTGGCGTCCACCGCCTGGTGCGGATTTCACCATTCGACCAGGCCAAGCGCCGGCATACTTCATTCGCGAGCGTATTTGTCTCGCCGGAGATTGACGACAGCATCGAGGTGGTCATCAAGCCCGAAGATATCCGCACCGATACCTACCGCTCCAGCGGGAAGGGAGGGCAGCACGTCAACACGACAGATTCTGCGGTGCGCATCACGCACATTGCCACCGGGCTTGTCGCGAGTTGCCAGAATGAGCGCTCGCAGCACAAGAACCGCGAGCGGGCCATGAGCATGCTGCGCTCGAAGCTGTACGAGTTCGAGATGGAGAAGAAACGCGCTGCCACCAAGAAGATCGAGGACTCAAAACTCGATATCGATTTCGGATCGCAAATTCGATCGTACGTCCTGCAGCCCTACCGGATGATCAAGGATCATCGTACGAAAACTGAAGTGGGAGATGTAGATCGCGTGCTCGATGGGGACTTGCAGCCCTTCATTCGGGCGTTCCTGCTAGCCCGGCGTGGGGAGAAGCAATAAATGGCGGCGCGTGCCAGGAAGAAAGATCTACCACGGAGGACACAAGGACCACAGAAAGCGTTGAAGCTAGGGCCGCGCTTTCTGCGAGCATTTCTTTTTGCGGCAGAGAAGCATGCCGGGCAGGCGCGAAAGGCTTCGACGATTCCTTACATCGCCCATCTAACGGGTGTGGCGTCGCTGGTACTCGAGGCTGGTGGCGACGAGGACCTTGCCATCGCCGCCTTGCTGCACGACGTGGTGGAAGACTGCGGGGGCGTGCCCATGCTGAAGGAAGTTCGGCGCCGCTTCGGAAAACGAGTGGCAAAGGTCGTGGATGGCTGTACCGATGCCGACACATATCCCAAGCCCCCTTGGTGCGAACGCAAGGAAGCGTACATCCATCATCTGCGAACCGCGGATGCCGATACGCGGCTGGTTTCGGCGGCCGATAAGTTGAATAATGTGCGGTCGGTTCTTGCTGACTACCGTGAAGTCGGCGAATCCATCTGGTCACGGTTCAATGGTGGGCGCGAAGGCACTCTTTGGTACTATCGGGTTTTGCTGGACGAATTCCTGAGGCGCAAGCCAAACCGGCTGACTCGCGAACTGGATCGGTCGGTGCGGGAGTTGAAAGGCGTTACGCACGGTCAGCGACGAGATTGAAGACAGCGACGCTTGCACCTTGCCCCGCGCGGAATGACAAAAGGAGAATCCGGGCGGGAGCTGTGAACCTATGGGGCGCATAATTGACCAAATCCGCGCTTCGAAGTTGCCGTCGAACATGATGCAGTTCGCTGCCCGTGGCGCGCTCGCCGTCCCTCCCACAGAGAACATTGAAATTCTCGTCTATCTTGCCCGCCACAACAAAGTGTTTGGCGATCTGGCGCGCATGACGCTTGCGGGATGGGACGAGAAGGCATCGCAGGCGGCGGCCTCGGACCCGGGCACGGCAACCGAGGTGCTTCGGTACATGATCTCGCCCGACAATCTCCGTCCAGTGTTGTTACCTGCGCTGCTCGAAAATCCTTCGATACGCGAAGATGAACTGGTGAAGTTCGCACTTTCCGCATCGCGTGAATCCGTGGCGACCATGCTGCAGAGCAAACGGGTGCGTGCGTCAACCGCCATCCGCGATGGGCTCAAATCAAATCCATATGTGAAAAAGGAAGAACTGGAAGAAATTGGCAAGGTGATCAGCGCGGACGCGGAAGATACACCATCGCCGATCGTCGAGGCAGCCAGTGAACGGCCTGGGGCCGTGATCGAAACTACTGCGGCAACCGCGAATCCGGAAGAGCCAGAGTCCGGCGGAGCAGCTAGCGAAGTTCCCGATGAGGAGGTTGCGGCATACTTTTCCGAACACGCAGCAGACATCGCTGCCGAGGAAGGGAAGCCGTTCAAGCCGACGGGGGGTATTGTCGACCTGTTGGGCGCAGACTACTTTCCGGTCTCCGACGTTGCAGAAGCTCCGGAACCGGCCCCAGTGGCCTCCGCCAAAGCTGAACCCCCTCCAGCGGACGCACCTCCCACAGCTGCGGCAGCAGGCGCGTCCAAGAAACCTCAGCTGCCGGCCCCTCCGAGACGTGAGAACACATTGCAGAAGATCAGTCATCTCGATGTGAAGGGCCGCATTCAACTGGCTTTGAAGGGGAATAAGGAAGAGCGCTCCATCCTCATTCGCGACGGCACGAAAGTCGTCGCACTGGCGGTGCTCGACGCCCCCAAACTGGCCGATGGCGAAGTCGAGAGATTTGCCAGCCAGAAGAACGTGCTCGAAGCGGTTCTGCGCCAGATTCCGCTGAAGCGTCGCTTCATGAAGAACTACATTGTTGTCCGGAACCTGGTGGCAAACCCGCGGACACCTCTGGACCTGGGATTGGGCTTGATGAAGAACCTGCTGATCCAGGATCTCAAGAATCTTTCCGCCAACAAAGAAGTCTCCGAGACCATCCGCAAGCTGGCGCTGAAAATGTACAAGCAGAAGCTGGATGCTGCAGCCAAGAAATAGTCGAGAGCCATGTCTTCTCTACCGCAGTCCGATCCCATTACAGAATTACTGCAGCGTGCCAAGACCATTGCAGTCGTAGGTCTCTCATGCAACCCGCTAAGGCCCAGCCACGGTGTTTCAGCCTATATGCAGAGTCATGGCTACCGCATCATTCCAGTGAATCCGCAGATTGAGGAGTGTCTGGGCGAGAAGTCCTTCGTCTCGCTGCTCGACGTGCCGGAGAGGATCGACATCGTGAATATTTTCCGGCGCCCCGAATTCGTGGAGCAGGTTGTGGATCAGGCAGTTCAACTCAAGGTGCCCGCAGTCTGGATGCAGGAGGGAGTAATCCACGACGAGGCCGCCGAGAAAGCCCGCCAAGCCGGAATCTTCGTCGTGATGGACCGCTGCATTCTGAAGGACCACCGGGCGCGCTTCCGCTAGTTTCCGCTTGCGTGGGCGGCGGCCCGATTCTTCATCCATGGCTTGAAGCCGGCTCCCCGCCACAGGTCTGCGCTGTCGTACATCTTTCCACCTGTCACTACCAATTCCACATTTCGGGTATTCCGGATGTCGGCCAGAGGATCGCCGTCGATGACGATCAAGTCGGCGCGTTTGCCAGCTTCGACGGTTCCAGTTTCCTTGTCGAGTCCCATCACGTGTGCAGGAACGGTGGTCGCTGCCTGGATCGCTTCCATGGGAGTGAAACCCGCTCGTACGTAGAGCTCGATCTCGCGATGCAGGCTGTGGCCGGGAACCGTCTGATCGGTACCGGCAACAATCGGCACGCCGGCTCGATGCAGCGCACCCACAATTTCCAGGTCCTTCTCGAAAGCCTTCTCTACTGTCTCCGACCGATCCGTCGGAGGGCCCACGTCCGCCAGTTGTTCGACTAGTTCGGGCGCAACGTCGGCGATTCCCGGCTCGAAGCTTACTGGCGGCTTTGCCGTGGTCGCGGTAAAGAATTCCATCAGCGCGATGGTCGGATCGATCACCGTGCTGCGGGCCTTGAGAAATGAAATAGCCTTCCGGGCCTCGTCGGAATTGACATCAATATCGAGCACTGCCTGCAGGCGCGCCGTGCGGTCAGCGTCCGGCGGAAGTCGAGCGTGCATGATCTGAGCTACGTAGTCGATGTGGTTGATCTGGTCCTGTCCTGCCTCAATGACCTGAAAAGCATTCAGGCCTTGCGGCACGTGTCCGGTCACGGTCATCCCGAGGCGATCGGCTTC